>Ga0315268_10001501_pt1 | contig 26859 bp, 21 predicted proteins | sample C1_top_MG_FD_204535 | JGI IMG/M metagenome (GOLD analysis project Ga0315268, IMG submission 204535) | Sediment microbial communities from Yellowstone Lake, YNP, Wyoming, USA - C1_top | ecosystem: Environmental > Aquatic > Freshwater > Lake > Sediment | place: USA: Wyoming | collected 2017-08-01
CCTTTACGGGTTGCAGGTGGACACCTGCGCGCGGGTGATGTCGCTGGCGGGGGCCAACCAGATCTTGATGACGCGGTTTGCCTTTGACAGCGCGCGGCAGGCGTTGCGGGGGCAGGACTTGGAGGGGGTGGGGGAGTTGCGGTGGTTGAATCACGGGCCGTATTTGTTCAAGGGGCTGGAGGAGCCGTTGGAGGTGTGCGAGGTGCGGGTGGGGGGCGCGGAGGGGGTGACACCGCCGCCCAGCACGGAGAAGGCCCAGCGGTATGTGAGCGCCAAGGAGGAGTTGGTGTTGGGCTGGCGGCCTGGGGTGGGGCAGGTGGTGCCGGGGACGGCGTGGGGGTTGGCGGAAAAGCTGGGCGAAGGTGGTTTTGGTGAGGTGTGGCTGGGGCGGCACGCGCGGTTGAAGGAGCAGCGGGTGTTCAAGTTTTGTTTTCGGGCCGACCGGGTGCGGGGTCTGAAGCGGGAGATGACGTTGTTTCGGGTGTTGCGGGAGCGGGTGGGGGAGCATCCGCACGTGGTGCGGTTGGTGGAGGTGAATCTGGAGCAGGCGCCCTACTACTTGGAGGAGGAGTATGTGGCGGGGCGGGATTTGCGGACGTGGTGTCTGGGGCAAGGCGGGGTGGACAAGGTGCCAGTTGAGACACGGCTGGAGATCGTGGCGCAGGCGGCGGAGGGGTTGGCGGCGGCGCACGGGGCGGGTGTGATCCACCGCGACATCAAGCCTGGCAACATCTTAATTGCGGAGTGCGGAGTGCGGAGTGGGGAATTGGGGGAGGTAGGGCGCGGTGTCCTCACCGCGCCGCCGTTGGTCCGCGAAGCCAGCGGCTCGCTGGGGACAGCGAGCCCTACCTTGAGAGTGAAATTGACTGACTTTGGGATCGGTCAGGTGGTGTCGGCGGAGTATTTGGCTGGGGTGACGGCGACGGGCTTGACGCAGACGATTGTGGCTGGCTCGACTTCGACGCATACCGGGACGCACGCCTACACCGCGCCGGAGGTGCTGATGGGCCGGCCGGCGTCCAAGCAGTCGGACATCTATTCGTTGGGGGTGGTCCTGTATCAATTGGCGGTGGGGGACTTTGCGCGACCGCTGACGACGGATTGGGCGCGGGACGTTGGTGATGCGGTGTTGCAGGAGGATTTGCAGCGGTGTTTTGCGGGCCGACCGGAAGAGCGGTTTGGGGACGCGCTGGAACTGGCGAAGAGTCTGCGGGCGTTGCCGGAGCGGCGGGCGGCGGCGGCGCAAAAGGAAGCGGGGCGGGCAGTGGCGGCGAAGGAGGCGTTTGAGCGCGGGGCGGCGCGGGTGGCTTCGCTGGCGGTGCTGCCGTTTGCAAACCTGAGTCCAGACCCGGAGAACGAGTTCCTCAGCGATGGGATTGCGGAAGATTTGCTGACGGCGTTGTCGCGGGTGCCGGGATTGCGGGTGCCGGGGCGCACGTCTTGTTTTGTGTTCAAGGGCAAGACGGACGACCTGCGCAAGATCGGCCAGATGCTCAGCGTGGAGACGGTGCTGGAGGGCAGCGTGCGCAAGGCGGGCAACCGGCTGCGGATCACGGCCCAGCTCATCAACGTGGCGGATGGGTTTCATCTCTGGTCGGAGCGCTATGACCGGGAAATGGCGGACGTGTTTGCGATTCAGGACGAGATCACGCAGGCGATCGTGGCGGCGCTGATGCCCAAGCTTGCCGCCGAGCAGCCGGCGATCAGGGTCAAACCGTACAGTGGCAATGTCGAAGCCTACGAGCTGTGTCTCCGGGGCCGGTATCATGTGGAGAAGTTCACAGCAGACGCCTTCGCCATGGCCATTCGGCTATTCGAGGAAGCGTTAGAGCGCGACCCGAACCAGCCACTGGCCTATTCGGGCCTGGCCGGGGTTTACTTGATGCTCAGCTACTTTGGCGGTCTGCCACCAAGGCAAGGCATGCCCAAAGCCAAAGCCGCCGCCCTACGAGCGATTGAACTGGACGACACCTTGGCCGAGGCCCATGTTGAGTTGGCCGACTTTCTCTATTTGTACGACTGGGATTGGGCGGGCGCGGAGCGGGAATTTCAGCGCGCGCTGGCACTGGAGCCGCAGAGCGGCGAGGCGCACATGGAGTACGGCCAGTTCTTGTGGGCCAGGCTGCGCCACGAGCAAGCGGTGGCGGAATTGCAGAAGGCCGCCGAACTGGACCCCTTCTCACCACTGGCAATCTGGAAGTTGTCTTGGCCGTTGCTCTCGTTAGGGAGATACGATGAGTTATTTGACCTGGCTCGAAAGCTGTTGCAGATGGACCCGGGTTTGTGGCTGGGCCACATGCTGAGTGGGTATGTCAAATGGCAGAAGGGGATGCTAGCCGAAGCGGTACAGGACTGGGAAAGGGCGGCCGCCCTTGAGCGCGGTCCGCTGAGTCTGGGGTTCCTCTGTTGGTTATATGCCCTCGCCGGGAGGCTTAGCGAGGCGCAGCAAGTCTTGGAACAGCTCCGGCAGATGGCCCAGCAGCGCTACGTGCAGCCCGTGTGGCTGGCGTGGGCTTACGATGGCGTCGGGGACAAGGAGCAAGCGCGGGCCTGCATCCAGCGGGCCATCGAAGAACACGACCCGGCGCTGGTGCACGTTCGCGGCTGGCGCGGCTGGTTCCCGGATGGCCTGGCAGATTGTTGGCCCCTCTTGGAGCAAGCTGGCCTTTGACACCCAACACTGTCAGCTCAACTTTGGCATAGTGAACCAACCTGATTGTTGATCAAATGAGGACTCCAGGAACAAACCGAGCCCGGCCAGTGGCAGTCGTTGCCGCTGCGTGCATTGGCGCGCTGGCACGATCCCGTCTTTCATCCGTGTCAATCTGTGGCTCATCACCATTTTCCGGTCAGACCACATGCCGCACGCGGCGCCACAAAGGATGAAAATGGGACGGGGAGGCTGCGGGCTGGTTGGAGCACGGCTTCTCATTCACACCCCACTTCAGTGGGGTGCATGAATCTTGGTGCTGCGCCTTAGCCGTTTCAACGGCTTCCCCCTCGGCGACCATGCTGTGGGAAGCCGTTGAAAGGCTCCTTTCAGCCCTGGCGCCGCGATCACCCCGCTGAAGCGGGGTGTGAATGAGAAGCCGCCAAGAACGGTCTTTCCGTGATCCACCCGTGTTTCATCCGTGGCCATACTGCATTTCCTGGTCGGGCTTGCCATTGAGGCGCTTCTGACCCAGAGTGAGGGCGTGCATATACCGGACGGTTTTCTGGATGCCAAGACGTGCCTGGGCACCTATTGCCTGGCCGGAGTGGGCTTGACCTGGGCCGGTCGGCGCGTCACGGCCCAGTGGAACGACCGCACGGTGCCGTTGCTGGGGGTGATGTCGGCGTTTGTCTTCGCGGCGCAGATGGTCAACTTCCCAATCGCCGGGGGCACCTCGGGGCACCTGCTCGGGGGCGTGCTGGCGGCGGTGCTGCTGGGGCCAAGCGCGGCGGCGATGGCGTTGACCACCGTGCTGCTGGTGCAATGCTTCCTGTTCCAAGACGGCGGGCTGACGGCCCTGGGCGCCAACGTGTTGAACTTGAGCTTGATTGCGGTGCTGGGCGGCTATCTGATCCATTCGGCGCTGGCGACCCTGCTCCCAGGCCGGCGGGGCATCGTCGCGCGGGCGGCGGTCGCGGCGTGGGCGTCGGTGGTGTTAGCGGCCGTCGCCTGCGCGCTGGAACTGGCGGCTTCGGGCACGGTGCCGCTGCGGTTGGTCTTGCCGGCCATGACGATTACCCATGCCGTCATTGGCGTGGGCGAGGCCCTGATCACCGCCGCCGTGCTTTCGTTTGTATTGAAAGTGCGGCCGGACTTGTTCTACGAGCCGAGCGGCGCCGAGGCGCAGCCGCTAGCCCTGCGGGCGCTGGTGGGCTACGGCTTGGGGATTTGCGTTGGGCTGGGTCTGCTGCTGGCGCCGCTGGCCTCATCGCTGCCGGATGGCCTCGAAAAGCTGGCCGAGCAAGCGGGGTTTGCCAGCCGGGCAAAGCCGGCCAACCCCGCGCCGCTGGCCGACTACACTGTTCCGGGCGTGCCTTGGAGTTGGGCGGCGACTGCGCTGGCCGCGCTGGCGGGCACATTGTTGTGTTTCGGGTTTGCCTGGCTGATCGCCAAAGGACTCGCGCGCCGCGCCAAGCCGCGGCCCGCCAGCGCCGGGCCGGGGGCGAGTTGAACGAGCGGAACAGCCGAACCGCGGATAGCGCGGATGACGCGGATAGGAAGACAGACTCAACCAGGGAGAGGTGAAACCTCAAATGCGGCGAGACGATTTCACGACATCTCCAATGTCAGATACGAATCCCCCTGGCCCGTTGCCGCCCCCAGGCGATTCCCATCGCTTGTGGGGCCGCGCGCGGCACGAGTTCTGGCCCGCTTCTCCATCCGGCGCGGCGGCCCGGATCGCGGTGACGGTGGTGGGGGTGTTCGCGATGGCGCTTTGGCCCAAGGATTGGTGGCGCGGCCAATCGGTGTCGGTGCTGTGTCTGATGGGGGCGACCTTTTGGCTCTGCCGCCGGGGCGGCCAATGGTGGTCTTTCGCGCGCGTGTTGCTGTGGCGGGCGGCGGTGGTGTGGGTGTTCGCCGGGCTGATGGCGCTGGGCTCGCTGGGGCAGCCTGATTGGCCGTTGCGCGCGGGCAACCTGCTGCTCAAGTCCACCTTGAGCCTCTGGGCCATCAGCCTGCTGGGCTGCTGCACGTCATTGCCCGACCTGGTGGGCGGCCTGCGCTACTTGCGGGTGCCGCGCGTGTGGACGGAGACCTTTGCCTTTTGGGGGCGCTATTTCGCGGTGCTCTCCGAGGAGTGGCGGCGGATGCAGTTGGCGCGGCGGGCGCGCACATTCACACCGGGGCTGCGGCGCGAGTTCAAGGCGCTGAGCAACGCGCTGGGCCTGCTGTTCATCCGCGCTTACGAGCGGGCCGAGCAAGTCCACCGCGCCATGCTGGCCCGCGGGCACCGCGAGGGAGAGTAGGCCATGGATTTGATCCAGCAAATGCAGAGCGAGACCGAACATCGAACACTGAACATCGAACATCGAACATCCAACGTCGAGCGGTGAGCGTCGGGGCCTGGGTGGCGGGGCGGTTCAGCGTTCGATGTTCGATGTTCGATGTTTAACCCTCAATGTTCGGCCTTGGGGGTCAACGGGTCGGAGTGGTCGGCGGAATGGGCCTCCAGCCAGGCGATGCCTTCCTTGATCATGCCAAACACGTCGCCGTGCCAGCCGTGGCCGCCCTCGTAGGTTTGCAGTTGCACGCTGGCGCCGTTGGCCGCGAGGGTGTCGCGGGCGGTTTCCGCCATGCGCAGCGGGATGAAGTCCTGCGGGGAGTGCAACAGACAGTAGGCTTGGCCTTTGGCGGCAGCCGGGGGCGGCAATTGTTGGAGCTTGAACACTGACATGGCGATGAACGAGCCGGTCACCCGCGTGCCTGGCGCAAGCGAAAGGGCATAAGCCGCCGGGCCGCCGGACGACCAGGCGAGGCTCAAGACGCAGCGCGAGTCCAAGCGATGCTGCTTGGCAACGTCAGCAACGACGGCGTTGGCGAAGGCCTCGGTGGAGAACTTCATGGCGGGGTAGGCGTTCGATTCGGTGGGCCAGACGAGTTGCTGGAACTGCCGCTCGTCCCACTTGGGCGCAACGAGTTGGGCGATCAGATAGCCGTCCGGCAAGGCGTTTTGCCAGATGCGGCGGACAAAGGGCTGGAAATCTGGGCCGCCATCGCCGCCGGGCAGCACGAGCAGCAAGCGGTAGCCACACCGCGGCGCCCTCGGTCGTCTTGAGCGCCGCCGCCACTTCCCCGCAGGGAATAGCGCCCCGTTCGGCGGTCAGAAAAACTTTCAACTGGTCGAACTCCGCCGTCTTGCCCGCCGCCGCGTTTGCGGGCGCGCAGGCGGTCCCACTCGTTGGCGAGAAACCGTTTGAGCGCCACGCGCAGGAACGTGCGGAAGCGCCCTTTCTCCGGCGCCACGACCCTCAGATAGCCCTTCGCCAGCAATCGGGCGAAGAACTCCTGCGTCAGGTCTTGCGCATCGGGCGGACTGTGGCCCTGCCGGCGCACACAGGCATAGAGCGGATACCAGTAAGCGCGGCAGAGGGTCTCCAGGGCCGCCGCGGAGTCCGGGCGCGACTGGTCGCGGGCCTTGAGCACTACCGACCAGCGGGTGGTGGCGAACAGCGGCGGCGATTGGTTTGACAGGCCCGAATCTGACACTTGCTGCCGGCCAGGAGATTAAGCAAGGCCGCAGCGTTGTTAGAGCAGAACGCGCGCCAAGGCACGAAAATCTGTGGCCGCTGGCGCCAGATACGCGCGGTCAGCCGGGCCTACGAGCGGGCGGAGCAAGACCGAACATTTAACTGCGAACACCGAACAGCGAACACCGAACAGCGAACATTGAACATCGAATGGCAGGGTCCTGGCTGATGGCGTGCTTCAGTGTTCAGTGTTCAATGGTCTATGTTCGTTTCTTTGGGGGCAGCGGGTGGGAGTGGTCTGCGGGGAGGAGGAGCCTCCCTTTCTTCGCCGAGTTTGCGCTCTGCGCGCCAAATGTTGTTTCTCCTCGAGCTTCTTTAGGGAGAAGACATCTCCGCCGAGGAGAAAGAAGCGAGTGACCTGTTCGCGCAGGCACCGGTAAAGAGCCGGGTCGGTTTGCGCCAGGGAGACGGGCACGTCACGCCGGGCAAAACGGACCAGCGCGGCCAACTTGTCCCAGCGCTTTTCCTTGAAATAAACGTCCACCAGCGCCGGATCCTCCAGCAGGGCGCGGACGGTGATCTCCTCTTCGCGCGGAGTCATGGTCACGTCTCCAACACGTCCAGATAGACGAGGTTTTCGGTGGCTTGCTGGCGGGCGCGCGGCTTGAAGGCGGCAATGATCTGCCGAATGCGGCGCCGGTCAGGACGGTGACGGCTGAGCAGAAAACGGATGTCGCCGAGGTCCTTCGGTTCGGCGCGGATCAGCTTGGAAGCGACCAGGTTTTCCACCGGCGGGCGATAGATGTGCAGCCGCCCCAACCGCTCCACGAGCACAGGTTCAAAGGGGCCGAGCTGGGTCAATCCAGGCTCAACCAACTGCAGATACGGTTTGTCCGGCTCGAGCGCGGACTTCGGGTCGAACAAGAGGCCGGCCTTCTCGGAAGCGGCCTTGAGTTCGAGCCGGTCGTAATTGCTGGCCGGCTTCCACACATCCAAATCCCCCGAGGCGCGGCCAGCCATGCCGCCGAAGAGGCTGGCGGCCGAGCCGATCAGGCAGAGCCGAACCGGCGGTCCTTCCGGGGGCAAAGCCGCGGCGAGGCGTTCGAGAGCCGCCATCCATTCGTCCGCATTGAGAGCGGTTGGCATGTTAGGCTGGCCAGAAAATGCCCGTCGGCTCGGTCCGCGCGAAGCGTTTTGGAGTGCGGCAGTCCTCTGCCGCTTTTCCGACGAGTGCGCGGGCGAAAGCGCCAGAGGACTGGCGCAGTCCAAGGCGCTTCGCGCTAGCCGTCGCACATCTCACTTTCATCGTTTGTGGCGCCGCGTGTGGCATGAAGGCTGGCCTCTATGGCCGCGCGGGTGGGAGCTTGGCTTGGGCCTGCTCCAGCCAGCGCTGTTGGGCCGGGAACAAGCGCGCTTTGTCCACGCCAGCGAGGGCCTGGCGGGCGGCTTCGAGCTTCCGCTGCTGGAGACAAAGCTCAAACTGGGCCAGGTAGTAGGCGTGGGTTTCTTCGCCCCGCAGGGCGTTGGTGTTGATCGTCGCCAGCAGGACCCGGGCTTCAGCGGCGCGTTGATTCAGCAACAGGGCGATGCTGTGATTGACCACGGCGGCCACCGAGCGCGGATACGCGCTGATCAACTGCCGCGTGAGTTGGACGGCGTCCTCGGTCTGCTGGCGGTTGACCAAGAGGGCCGCCGCGTAGCGGTTCAGTTGGAGAGGGTTGGCCGGCTGGGCTTGGTAGAGGTTGCGGGCCGATTTGAGCAGCCAATCGCCGTCTTTGAGTTGGAGGGCGGTGTCAAAGGCCGCCTGCCAATAGGTGAGGTTGGTGGCCAGGACGCTCTCCAGCTTGAGGAGGATGGTCTTGGCGGTGCCGGGATAACCCAGTTTGAGTGAACCCGTGGCCACGGCGATTCCCAAGGCCGGATCGGGAAATGGCCGGCTGGCGGCTTGTTCCAACGCCCTCTGGGCCAACTCGAGCCGGCGCTGGGCAAAGTCGGCCTGGGCTTGGAGGTAGAAGCTGAAGGCCTCGAGTTGGTCGCGCGCCGCCTCGACGTGGCGCATCTGGGAAGCGATGGCGCGGAGTTCATCCCAGCGTTTTTCCTGGATGAGCAAGTTGGCGTAAAGGATCCAGAGCTGCTCGGAGAAAGAGAACTGCGGCGCATAGCGCGCGAGCAACTGCAAGGCTTCTTCGTTCAGGCCTAAGGCGGCGTCCATCTCGGCCAACTGAACCACCTCCACCGAAGTGGCCGGCGGATAGACGTAATTGCGGGCCAATTCAGCGGCTTCGCGTTTTTGGCCGCTGGCCGCCAGCAGCCGCCAGTATTGCACGTGGTCGAGGGCGGAGTCCGCGCGCGATTGCTCGAGCCGGCGCAGGGCTTCGCCGAACCTGCTGGCGTCGTCCAAGTGGGCGTAAACGGCCAGCACCAGGCGGTTGGCGACCACGCGCAAAGGGGCCGGGCCGTCCAAAGCGGCGGCCAACCGCTGCTTGCCCTCGGCGGCGGTCTCCGCCGGCCCCCAGGCGGCCAGGTAAGCGGCGTGATAGAGGGCCATTTCTGGGTCGGCCTGCTGGGCGGGGGCGAGCCGGTTCCAGCCCCTGGCGAACTCGGCCATCTGCCGCTGGTAGAACTGCGCCCGCAGATACGCCGTTTGGAGGCTGCCGGTCAGGGCCGCTGCCTGCGGCCGGAGGAGTTGGCCGATGAGCTCATAGAGGCGGAACTTCTCGTAGAGTTTGACCGTGAGCTCCAAGTCAGCCCGATTGGTCTGGGTAAGCCGCAGCAGCCAAAAGGAATTGCGGACGGCTGGCCCGCCGAGCTTGGGATTGGGCGGCTCCTGGGCCAGCACGCTGCGCACCTGGCCGCGCGCCAAGTCGGCATCGGCCGGGTTCTGCGCCAGTGCGGCCTGCCAGGCGTAGGCGGCCTGCTCGAACTGGCCGGCGGCAGTCGCCCGCCGCGCCGAGCGGCGCAACATGGCCGCCTGGAGCTTGTCCAGGCCGCTGATTTTCACGACCGGGAGGAAGCCTTCGGGGCTTGCGACCCACATTTTGGGCAGAAACAAGGCCATGAAGATGGCCACGGCGAGGCAGAACAGGAAGGCCATGCGGAACCAGAACTTGAAGACCAGCATCTTCAAGAGGGGCGAATAGGTGAACCGCTTGGTGAGCATCTTCTTGAGCCGCTGGCGGTTGAGCCACCCGCCCAGCCGACGCCGGGAACGCCGCCGCCGCCCTCTGCGGTAGGACTGCCAGGTTGGGGTCACCGCCCGTTCGGACACCGCCTCGGTTGGCTCCTCGGCTTGGCCTTCGCCCGGCTCAGCCACCAAGTAGGTGACTTCGCTCTGCGCGCTTACCACCACGTCCTCCACGGCGGCGGGCAGGAGGCAGAAGCTGCCCGGCCCCAGGCTGAGCATTTGGCCGGAAGCGGCGTGCTTGACGGTCAGTTGGCCTGAGACCACCCCAAGGATGAGCGGGCGGTCTGAGCCAAAGAAGGGCACCTCCGCGCCGGCTTCGGCCTGGCACTCATCCACGACCAGAAAGGGGTCGTCGGCCAAGGGCCGCTCCAGGGCGCCGCGCCGGTGCTTGAAGCGGGTTTGGACCAAGGCCGGCTCCAAATCGTTGAAGTCAATGCTGGCGAGGGCTTGCGCGAAGTGCAATTGGCGCGGTTGTCCGTCCAGTCCGAGCCGGTTCCAATCGAAGACGCGGTAGGTCGTGTCGGCGTTCTGCTGGATTTCGATAATCACGGTGCCGCCGGTGGCGTGCAGGCGGCCAGCGGGCAGGAAAAGGGCATCACCGGCTTTGACCGGCAGCCGGTGAGCAGAGTCGGCCACGGTGCCGGCCTTGAGCCGCTGTTCAAACTCGGCGCGCGTAGTGCCGCGTTTGAGTCCGGCCATCAGTTCGGCGCCGGGCGCAGCGTCGGTGATGTACCATAACTCGCTTTTGGCCTCCCCGCCGAGCTTGGCAGCGACCGGCGGCGGGGGATGGACCTGCAGGGACAGTCGCTGCTGGGCGTCCAGGAGCTTGACCAGCAGGGGGAAGCGCCCGCGCAGCGGAGCGGCTTCGCCGAGGAGTTCTTCGCGGTGGTTCTCCATGAGCCAACGCAAGTCCTTGCCTGCCAGCGGCCCGTTGGCGATCACGCTCACCGCGCCAGGCCGGTCGCAGAGCTCCCACGACTCGCCGATGGGCGCCTCCGGCGGCAGCGGCTTCTGGTAAAGCCGCTCCAGGTTGCGCCCCCCCCAAACGCGCTCCTGGAAGATCGGCTGAAAGGTCAGGGGATAAAGCATATCGGGCCAGTCTTCATGCCGCGCGCGGCGCCACAAACGACGAAAATGCGATGTGCGCCGGCTCGCGCGAAGCGTCTTGGAGTGCGCCAGTCCTCTGGCGCTTGCGCCCGCGCGTTGGTTGGAAAAGCGGCAGGGGACTGCCGCAGTCCACGACGCTTCGCGCACATGCAACCAACCCTCATCTTCGGGTCAGACTTCATGCCGCTGGCGACGCCACAAACGCTGAGAATAGAGGCAGGCGCGGCGTTCTGAAGCATTTCGCCTTTGTGTTCTCGGTGCCCTCGGTGGCGTTTTCAAGTCACGTGGCCGCGCTCAGGCCGGGGCAGGCATGTTCTCCGCAAAATGGCCGCAGGTGCGGTATTTGTCGTAACGGAGCCGGAGCCGTTCGGCGCTCGAAAGGGCCTGCACGGCGCGGAGGTGTTTGAGCAGGTATTGTTTGAGCGTCGCGGCCACCGCCTCGGGGTCGTTGTGGGCGCCGCCGAGCGGTTCGGGCACGATCTCGTCCACCAGCCCTAATTCGAGCAATTCCTTGGCGGTGATCTTGAGGGCTTCGGCGGCTTCCGGGGCAGCCGAGCGCTCCTTCCAGAGAATGGCCGCGCAGCCTTCAGGGCTGATGACCGAGTAATAGGCGTTTTCGAGGATGAGAATGCGGTCCGCCACGCCCATGCCCAGCGCCCCCCCGGAGCCGCCTTCACCCAGAACGGCGGAAATGATCGGCGTCTCCAACACCGCCATCTCGCGGAGGTTCACGGCAATCGCTTCGGCGATGTGGCGTTCTTCGGCGCCAATGCCCGGGTAGGCCCCGGCGGTGTCAATGAGGGTAACGATGGGCAAGCCAAACCTGTCGGCCAACCGCATCAGGCGCAGCGCCTTGCGGTAGCCCTCCGGGTGGGCAGAGCCGAAATTGCGCAAGATGTTTTCCTTCGTGTCGCGGCCTTTTTGGGTACCTATGACCATCACCTTCTCCTCGCCCAGGCAGGCAAAGCCTCCGACCACCGCGTGGTCATCCGCGAACAAGCGGTCGCCGTGCAACTCCGTGAAGCCGCTAAAGGTGGTGGCCAGGTAGTCCAGCGCGTAGGGGCGCTTGGGATGGCGGGCCAGTTGCACCCGCTGCCAGGCCGACAAATTGGCAAAAATGTCCCGGCGGGTTTCCTCGAGCTTTTTCTCGATCTGCGCCACTTCGGCTTCCAGGCTGATGTCCAAAGCCTGCGTTTCCGGATGGTGACGGAGTTCATCCAGCTTGCGCTGCAATTCGACAATCGGCTTCTCGAAGTCCAAGTAATGTTTCATTGGCAGGCCGATCAACTCGCGCTCGTTTGCATCGGCCACATCGTAGCCGCCCGCCGGTGGCGACGCAATGATGAATTGAGCCGACTTGCGCCGGGCGGGCCGGGGCGTATGCTCCGCGCCGATGGTCCAGCAGCAGACAGGCGCGTGGTTGATCCGGCCCGCGACCGGCGCCGACCGCCCCGCGATCCGGCGCCTGTTCGCCCGGCATCTGGCCGAGTTGGGCTATGCTCCCGACCCGGCCCTGGACGCGGACATGCGGGAGCTTCCCGGACCGTATGGCCGCGCCCCGAACACCTTTCTGGTCGCAACCAGCCCTGGCGGCCGGATTGTCGGGATGGCGGGCCTGCTGGGGGCGGAGATTCGGCGCGTTTATGTGCGTGCTGGCTGGCGCAATCGGGGCGTGGCGCGGGCGCTCGTCGGCCAACTGGCGCAACGCGCGCGCGATGCGGGCTTGAAGGAACTACGGGCGCTGTTGGCTAAATCCAACCTGCCAATCCGCCGGGTCTTCCTGGCGTGCGGGTTCTCTGCCACGGGCAGGACTCCCGCGTGGCGGGCAGCGCGGCATTGCGAGGTTTTGGCGTGCCGGCTTCGGGAGACCGCCACCCCGCGCAGCAGGAACACGCCGCGGCACTGAAAGACGCGCTATGGGGCCCGACCACACGCCGCACGCGGCGCCACAAGCGATGAAAATGAGATCTGCGCCGACTGGCGCGGAGCGCCTTGGAGTGCGCCAGTCCTCTGGCGCTTTGGCCGGCGCACTGGTCGCAAAAGCGGCAGAGGACTGCCCCAGTCCAAAACGCTTCGCGTGGACCGAGCCGACGGGCGTCTTCTGGTCAGGTAAACCGTTGAAAACGGTTGGGCGCATCTCCGACTTGTCACACCCCGCTGAAGCCGGGTGTCAATGAGAAACCAGCCTGTTCCGCCCATGCAATTGTTGACGGATTACCAGCAGTTCTACGACGGCATCTTCGACGACCGCCCCCCGGTCTTTCACCGGATGGCCTTCACGCGGGGCGGGCTGGACAGACGCGCCCAGTTCCGCCTCTTTGCCAGCCTGGGACTGCTGGCCCCGCCGCACGGGACAGTGACGGAGTTGCAGGAGCGCTTTCGCCGTTCAGGCCCGCCCTTGGAGTGGCCGGAGGAGGTTGCCCGCGACGTCTGGTGCGTCGTCTATACAGACGAGCTGGCCCACCGGGGCGAAGGCAAAGTGCTTGTTCCACTGGGCGAAGCCGTCCAGCGCTACCCAGGCTGTTTTGCTTCGCTGTACGTCGCTCCGGCAAGCGAACCCGTCGCTTTCCGGCACGTGCGCTTTGGCCGGCTGGCCTATTGGCTGCGGCAATCCGGGGCGCGGGCCGGGTGGCAGTCCAACCGCGCCGACGAGGAGCAGGTGCTCTCACAGCGCCGCGTGGCAGGCACTAACCCGGTCCCGCGCGTGCTCTGGGCCATTGATTTGATCCCCTCGCCCAACGGCCTGCTGGCGGTTGACTTCAACACCGCGCCGGACCTGACCACACTGGGGGAGACCGGCGCCCTGACCAACGCCGAGGCGCAGGCGGAGCTCGAACTGGCCGCCGCCGAAGACCCCCGCCAGTTGGCCCAGTTCTGACCGGGGAACGCAAACACAAAGGCGCCAGGACGCAAAGAAGGAAAAAACCGCGGATAACGCGGATAAAAAACATCCGTGGAATCCCCGCAATCCGCGGTCAATTGATTCCTGGCACTTCTCTAACCGCTGCCCGCCAATGCCGCTTCGCGCGGCTCCTCCGGGCCTTCCAGCCGCGTGATGTAGTCGTCAATTTCCGCCTGGAGTTTCCGAATCTCGTCCAAAGGGCCTTCGGCAAAGACTGCGAAATTCTTGGGATTCTTCGGGAGAATGTCCTTCCGGAACGACTCCAAGACGCGCTGCATCCGCCCCATTTGTTCGATGGCCTGAGTCAGTTGGTCGGTGTCTTCGATCATAGTCGTATCCTCAACATGCCCTTTCGGAGGTGGGGCTTCATCCTCACCTGTCGGAAGAAGTCCACCGTGTCGCTCACCTCTTCTGTGCCACTCCGCGCCAAAATGACATCAAATCCAAAACGTCGGCGCACGCGCCATTTTGAGAGCACATTGTATTCGCCCGGGCGCAAGTCAGTTAATCATGGCCCGGTGCCAGCGCCAATACAAGATCAATGTCGTTCGGGCGAGGCTCGGCCGTGACAAAGCTCCCATTCACAAGCACCGCCTCCACCAAGCCGCACGCCTTAGCTTCACGCACGAAGGCCATGAACCGTGCCCACAACCGCGGCCTTCGGTCGCTGCCCTGGAAGGTGCCGAACCGCCCTGCTGCTTCCTCCAGAGTGCAATCGTGGATGCCGTCTGGCAGCAAACCGTACTGGTCAAGGGCCGGTATCGGCATAATTCACAGGTTTTTGCTGCGCCACCTCGGGCGTTTTTCTCCGCTAGCGGTCAGTCGCCGAACTCCGCCCGCACGGTCACGATGCCCCAGGCGGGCAGGTGGATGGGGCCGCTGAGCCGTTGACGCGGTTGCTCGCTGTTGTCGCTCAACCAGATTGCCTTGGGCGCCGGCTCACGCCAGTCGAGCTTGACTTCCTGGTCTTTGCCCGAGTTGCCGAACAGGCGCAGAATCCAGGCCTTGCCGTCTTCGCTTGGCTTGAAGGCAGTCGCCATGCCACGCCCGGAAGGCAGAGTCAGAGGCGGCGCTTTCGGCGCTTCACCGCGCGCAGGCAGAACGAGCAGGGGTTGGCTGGTTTCGAGGCCAACCTGAGCCGCGAGCTCGGGGGAGTATGGCCCATCGTGCGGCCAGATGAGGTAACGGAACACGGTCGGGCCTTCCTGCTCGGCGCGGTAGTTTGTGTGCCAGTGGTTGTTCATAGCCCAAGAGTAAAGTGTTTGCGAAGGCTCGACGTGCTCCAGCCAGGCGCGCAGGTCCGCCAGCGAGCCAATCAGGTTTGCGGTCAGGCCGCCAATCTCGACCAGCGGGGCATCGGGGGTCGTCCAGGTCACCCCAAGCTTGTCGTTGGAGATGTCCACCCACCGCTGCACGGTGAACCAGTTCTTGCACGCGCCCGGAATCTGGTCCAGTTCGGGCCGCACGACGCCCCAGGGCACATCCATCCGCACCACGCCGACGGGCACGTTGAAGCCAAAACCAAAGTGGACGCCTTCCTTGGCGCGCACCGGCAGCTTGTCCACGGTGTTGATGATCTCCACGTAGTTGCGGAGGGCGTGGACGCGGATTTCGCGGGTCAGCTTCCGGCAACCCGGCGCCTCGGACTCGACGAGCAGCGAAGCGATCAACGGCCCGCGTTCTTTGACCGAGACTTCCACCGGGCCGTTGCGCTGAACGCCATTTGTGTCGCTGCCCGGCAGGTAGAGGTAGTCGTTCAAGGCGGTTGCGCCGTTGGTTTGCGCGAACTCATGGCCGCCGTAGCGCAGGCTGACGATAGCGCCGGTTTTCTCGTCCACGCGCACCGTCAGGCCGGGCGCGACGGCCGAGCGCGGAGTCGTCAGTGTGAGGCCCTCAGCCTTGGCTGCCGGGAAACTGGACGGCTTGGGGGACTCGCCGGCTGCAATGTAGTAGCGGTGGGCGTAGTAGCCTCCCCAACATGGCCGAAACACTAACTCGCCGGTGCTGAGCCGTTGCGTTACGATGGGATGGCCGTTCGTCGGGGATGTTCTCAACACGTCGCCCGCCAGCGACAATTCTTTCGGCACGACGGCCAGGGCCCACGGAATCCAGAAGGAAGTGGTGTTGAAGATGTCAATCGCGTTCGGAAGCACCGCGCCACGGCTGGCATTGGCCGCTTCAAGCAACTGGCGCGATTGGCGGTCGGCCTCCAGGGCGAAGGCCTGCTTGATGGCCCACTGGCTTTTGACGAACGGCTCGTCGGGCTGGCTGATGCTGTTGTGCGCGCCCCAGGTGTGTTCGTCATAAAGGATCACGTTGCGCCAGGCCTGATAGAACGCCTCCGCCGGGCAGGCCCTTGGATTCACCAGCGCATAGAGTGTCTCGGCTTGGGTGAGGCGTTCGGCGGAGGCGCGGTTCAGCGCGGTCTCGCGCGCCGACGAAGCGGCGCCGTCCTCCCAGTAAGGGGTGAAATCTCCTTTGGCCGTCGGCAACTGGCTGCCGTAGCGGCGCTCGAAGTCATGGAACATCTCGTCGGCGGTGGCGATGACGAGTTTGGGATAGGCGTGCGCGTCGTTCCACGCCTTGACCCGGTCGGCGAAGTTCACGTCCGGCGCGGCGTTGTCGCCGCGGCAATGGCGCACCTGCACGAAATCGTAGGGGTAGCCTTTGGCCTCCAGGCGCGCCAGGTAGTCCAGGAGCATCTGGGGCGACTGAAAGACCTGGTAATAGCCGGTGCCAGTCATCCAGACCAGCACGCGGTCGCTCCCGTTGGGGCCGATCCACCAGAACGGCTTGTCGCCCCAGGCGGCAATGGTGTGGCCGATGCGGTCGCCGCCGTTTGGGCCAATTGAAAAGTACTTGACCCCGCTGTGCGCCAGTGCCGGCACTATGCCCCACGTATAGCCGGGCACGTCAGTGATCATGGCCGATTCGACGGGCACGCCGGCGCGTTGCGCAAGCCTTTGCGCAAAGCCCAGCAAGCGCAGAAGTTCCTCGGGCCGGCACAAACCCGTCAGCTCATTGCCGTAAAGGGCCTGCAAGCCGACTTGGCCCGCCTTGACGGCGGCGAGGAATTCTTGTTGCTTTTCCGGCGTAGCCTGCTTGAGGTAACTGTCCACCGCCCAGAGCACTTCGACGTTCCACTTGAAGCGGCTGCCGGGCGGGTAGTTCGCGCTGCGGCGGGCGGCGCCCATCGCCATTTCGAGATACTTCCACTGCGCCCGCTCCACGTCGGTTTGCACGTGCGTGTAGCCAATGTCCACGTGCGAGTGCGGGAGCAGATAGACCACCCACTTGCGGACCGGTTTGAGCTGCAGGCGCCGCTCCGCGAGGGTCTTGCCCGCAACCTCCACGCTCAGGCTCACCGTCGTCTCCTTGTCCACGGCAGGCACGGCGACCTCGCAGGTCTGCGCCGCCGTGCGCAGCGTAAGCGTGGCCGCCTCGGCCCCAGCGACGCGCACGCGGGCCTGGGTCTCCGGCCCGAAATGGCGGAGCGCAAGTTGGGCAACCTGCATGAGTTGGCCGCCGCGCTCGACCAGCACCGGCGGTGACTGCACCGAGGACAGAACCGTCCCGGTGACCTCGGCAAGTTCGACGCCCGGCGGCGCCTCCAAGCCAATCCAGTCGTAGAGCATCCAACTGCCCGACAGCGTGGTAATGGCGATCTCGTTGGCGCCGGCACGGAGTTGCTTCGCCGGGAAGGGCACTTCGAACTTGAACGCTTTTCCCTTCGCTGGCTGGCCGAACACCGACTCGTCTCCCGCCCCGGCGGAAACTTGCACCTGGGTGGCTGACTTGGAGTCGCTTTCGTTGACGGCGATCCGCAACTCCGGCGGCGCCTGGCTGTGGGTGTCCACCAAGGCGACCTGCAGCTTGCACTGGCCGCTGGCGGGAACGCTTTTCAGGCCGAAAACAACCGTGAAAGTATGCTGGCGGCCCCCAGCCCAGCCATCCGCCGGGCCGGGATGCACATAAGGCCAATCGCGGCTCGGCTCGGATTGGCCCACGACGAAGAAGCCGTCCTCGCGGAACTCATTGTACCGATTGGGCGCGAGGGCGAACTCCCGGTCGTCGTGGTCCGACTTGCCGATTTCCCACAGCAAGGAGCCGGGCTGGGCGGCTTGGACAGGCTCTGCCGCCCTGCCGAGCGCGCCAGCGAGCAGGGCCAACAGAGCGGCAACACGGGCAATGGCGAAGAGAGGCTTCATAGCAGCTTCAACTGCGGTCATGGTAAGGCCGCGGTCACGTTGAGGCAAGCACCCGAGTTAGTGTTACGAGATACAGTAATTGGCCTTATATTCATGCCATTGCCAAATGGCACAAATACAGGAGCCGTTCCCCATTGCATGCGCCTTCAGTGGGCTCGCGCCTACAGCTATCCACGTTCATTGCCTTCGGGAATGCAAGCCGCCGTTTCCCCGCCAGGGGAAAACACGAGTTGCCGTGGGCGAAAACCACGGGGGGCGCCCGATCAATGACACCCGGCCCCAAACGGGGCCGAACAACAGCCCGCGAGCCGCGGATGGAAACTGCCGGGACGCTACTTCCCCGGCGTGGGCAGGAAGCTCTGGGCCAACTGCGCCACCACGTTGGTCGCGTCGTTGATAACCGACTGCCACTCGGCCTCCAGCGAGCGGTCCAGCAACTCGCTCATCTGGATGAGCCGTCCGCCGTCAGGCAACGGCACCTGGGGCAACACGACCGCCACGGCGGGAGTGTGCGGCGCAGCCACGGGGGGCCTGCCCGATGGGGTGGACGGCTGGCGAGGCAGTACCACGATGAGCAATAAACCAACGACGGCCAACGCCAAACCTCCCGCCCACGCCGGCCGCAGCGCGCGCCGCGGCTGACCGCTGAGTTCCCCGCGCGCGAGGGCGGCCAGCACCCGCGCCTGCAAGAACGGCGGCGCCGGCGCCCGTTCTGCGCCAGCTTCGGCGCGCAATTGCCGGCCCAGCGCCGCGTGCGCCTGCTGAAAACGCCGGCAGGCGGGGCAACTCCGGACGTGGCGTTCGAGCCACCGCGGGAGACCTTCTGCGGAGTCCATGCCGAGCGAAATCAGCTCCTGATAGATCCAACAAGTGGTCATGGTTTCACCTCTTCATTTGCCTGCTGGCTCGCCTGAGCGAAGGCTGGTGGTTATGTTCCCCTCCCGCCCTGGCCAACGGACGCGGTTGGAGCCGCCGGGCCAGTTGGCTGCGGGCACGGTGCAGCAACACCTTCACGTGAAGCTGCGTGAGGCCCATGATCCGCGCCGTTTCGGCCACGGAGAATCCCTCCGCGTAACGCAACCATAGGACCTGAGAATACTTGGGCTTGAGCCGCCGCGCCAAAGCCCAAACTGAAGCCGCTTCATCTTCCTGGCTGGCCGTTTCGGCGGGGTCGGCGCCGGAGGCCACCGCGTCGGTTTGCTCGGCCACGTCTTCGCTGCGGCGCTGCGAGCGCAAGTGGCTGGCAGCGGCCCGCTTGGCGATGGTAAAGAGCCACGTCGTGAAGGAGCGGTTCGGGTTGAAGCGATGGATGTTCTGGTAGGCCCGAAGGAAGGCCTCCTGGGCTAGGTCTTCGGCATCGTGGTGCTTACCGGTAAGTTGCAGCAAGAAACTGAACAACCGGTCTTGGTAACGCTCAACCAGCGCGGCATACGCCTCCCGGCAACCGGCCTGGCACTCCCTGGCCAATTGCTCCGCGCTCACCGGCGCCTCTTCAAAAGCGCCGACCTGCGGCTCGCTGACAACCGGCGCTAGCATGGTTCACAGGGCTCGATGGTTGCGAGCGGAGTCTGCCTCTCCCCCACCGGGGGAGAGGATTAAGGTGAGGGGGCGATAGCAATTCACGATTCTCGATTTGCAGTTCGCTCCTCTGCCATTGGCGATCGCCTGGTGGCGAGTCGGGAGTGGCCCGACGCCCTTCCCCCTCACCCCAGCCCTCTCCCCCGATGGGGGAGAGGGGCAAGGGTCGCCTGCCCGTGCGCCAGCCGCCCCGCCATTCCCGAACTATCAACCATCAACTCCCCTACCATCAACAACTGACTATTCCTGGCCCTTCTTCTGCGCTTCCTTCTTCTTGATTTCCGCAAGCACCTTCTCCACCGGCAGTTGGACGTTCACCGTCACCGATTTCTCCCCGGCGGTGACACTGACGGCTTGGATCAATTGCTGCAAGTCCTGGTTGTCGGACTGGGTCAAGGCGCCCAGGGCAATGAGACCCTGGAGGACTTGCTGGATCTTCTGGCTCACCTCGGCGGTCTTGGTCTTCAACATCACGTTGAAGCCGACTTTGCCGGCGTTTTCACTTACGATCAGGCGCAACCCTTCCGCCTGCTTGAGCACCTCGGCTTTGGGCGGGATATGGGGAAGTTCGTTAAAACCCTGCGCCGCCGCCACAAAGAAAGACGCCCCCGGCGCTGAAAGCAGGTCGCCAAAGTTGTCGCTGGCGGCCAGCGTAGTCCCCTGGCCGGCGAAAATGGGGCGGGCCTTGAGGATTTCCTGATGGAACTTGCTCACCAGCACCGGCCGGCCAGGCTGAGGCGCTACGTAAAAGTCGTTCTTGATCAGATACAACGGCAGGGGACCCGGCTCCAGGCGCTTGACATCCCCGGCGTCAGCGTTGCCCCCCTGCGCCTTGTCAATGACCGCTTCCAGCAGCTTCTGCACGTCCATGTCCGTATAGACCAACAGGACGCCCTTGCCCTGCTCGCCGGGCTGGAAACCGGTCCCGTAGGCGGTCAGGGCGGTGATCCGCCGCCAGTCGAAGTCAATGTCGAACTGAGCTTTGAGGTCGCCCTTCAGCTTGGCCAGTTTCTGATCCAGCTCTCCACCGACATAGGCGCCCACTTGCGTAGCCTTGAAGGCGTCCGCGTCCAAGTGGATCACCCATTTGGCCTCGGCGGCGACGTGATGTTTCTGGAGCGGGCCGGCCCAGGCCGCGACGGCGGCGAGCGTGGCTCCGACGGCAACTGCGGTCACAATGCGCTTCATACTCATCTCTGACAACTGAACCCTTGGCGCGGGTCGAAGTTCCATGTTTCTGCCGGCGGCCCCGCCAAAGGCCGCCGGTTTTCCACTCAACCCATTATTCGCAACCAGAGGCGCAAAGGTTACAGCAAAATGCGGGAAATCCGCCAGGAGGAGCTTTTGAATGAGGTAACCGGTCAGTGACGGGGGCGGAGTGCCCCCGTCCCCGGGGGCAGCGATGTCCGGTGCCCCCAAACGCTTGGCCTTTCAGCCGCCGTCCCGTTCCCTGGCCGGCTGCGCCCGGGGACGGGCGCACTCCGCTCCCCCATGACTGACTTACTACTGAATGAGGAACTCAGGCTTGGAATCAGGAACTCACGAAATCAGGAAAAGAACCCTTCTTGAGTTCTTCCAAATGAATCGAGAGTTACTTTCCGCTCACAACGGGCTTCCCCGCTGACTTGCTGAGTTTTTCATTCACCTTTTGGTTCTCCTTCTGCCAGCCACAGAACGCGGTTGCGAAACGGCCATGCCGATGCTCTAGTATGCGCCGCGTTTGGCGCGCATGAACATGTTTCCTGCGGTTGACCCGATTCCGCTGCCAGCGCCAGTGTGGATGTTCAAAGCCCTGCACGTCGCAACCCTGGCGCTGCACTTCGTGGCCGTCCAGGTGTTCCTGGGCAGCTTGTTGGTAGCGGTCTGGCTGAGTTTTCGCGGTCGCGCCGGGGCCGGCGGCACCCTCGGGGCGTTGCGCTTGAATGCCGCCTCAACCCTGGCCCGCCGCCTGCCGGTGGTGCTGACTTTCGTGATTAACCTGGGCGTGCCGCCGTTGTTGTTTGCTCAGGTGCTCTACGGGCGGGCGTTTTACACCAGCAGCGTGTTGATCGGGGTGTATTGGATAGGCGTGGTTTTCCTGCTCACCGCCTGCTACTGGCTCGTGTACCGGTTCGCGGCCAGGACCGAGGCGGGCCGCAGCGCCTGGCTGCTGGGGCTGGCGGCGTGGCTGCTGGCTGGGGCGATTGCGCGCATCTATTCCACCAACATGACGCTGATGCTGCGGCCCGAGCATTGGGGGCAAATGTACTCAGCCACGGCGCTCGGCTGGCGATTGCCGCCCGCTGACCCGACCCTGGGGCCGCGCTGGCTCTTTATGCTAACTGGCGGCTTGGTGATGGGCGGCTTGTGGATGATCTGGCTGTCGGGGCGCAAGCACATGGCCGAAGCGGTGCGGAATTACCTGGCCAGCAACGGCGGCAGGCTGGCGGCGGTGATGGTGGTGGCGCAGGCACTGGTGGCGTACCGGGTGTTTGGCGCGCAACCGGAGGCGGTGCGAGCCGCGCTGGCCGGGACGACGCTCTACCAAGTGGCCGGCTGGGTGTGGCTGGGGATCGCTGGGCTGATTCTGGCCCTGGGACTGTGGTGTGGATGGGGAAAGCGGGCCGCCTCCGGGGATAGCCTGGCGCGCGGCGGCGTAGGGGAGCCTTTCCAGGCTGCCGGTTCCGGCGGCTTTCCAACCGCCAGTTCCGGAGACAGCCTGGAGACTGGAAAGTCTCCCCAACCGGCAGACAAGAATGTCTGCCCTACGAGCGGCACAGGCGGACCGGGCCGTTGCTGGGTCGGCTCGGTCGCCGCCGCGCTGGGCTTGGCGGCGATGCTCAGCGCGGTGGTGTATCGCGACGGGATACGGGATTTGACTTTGCTGGGCAAAGGCTTTGACGTGTGGCAGCGCGCGGTCGCAACCAACTGGCCGGTGGTGGCGCTTTTCCTGGTGGTGTTTGTGGCCGGCTTGGCCGCCGTAGGCTGGCTGGTGTCGGTGATGCGGCGCGCGAAACCAGTTTCAGAGGGGGGAATTGAGAATTGATAAATGCAAATTGAAAATTGCAAATTGAGCTTGCGTCTTGCGTCTTTCTGTGGCTAGCAACAAGTTGTGCAGTTGCCTCAACCTTGAAGACGCTATCGTCGGCACAAGCCTCCCCTCACGCCACGACTTCGGCAAGCGGCAATACAGAATGTGCGGCCAGCTTCGGCGCTCGGTTTCACTGGTTGCGACGGCTCGAAGAGTCCTATTCTGCCCTTGCGTTCTTGTCGCTCCGGCCTATTGTTGGCATGGTTCTCAGAGAGAGAATCTGGGCACCACGACAAAAGCGTAGGAGTCTTACGGATAGCAAAAACGTGAAAGCTGTCGGACAAGCAGTCATTGTCGCTGTCGCCGTTGCAGCGGCATCTTCGGTGCAGTCACTTGCAGTAGTCGGGCAAGCCCTTCAGGTCGAAGGCACGAACCTCGTCTTGTCGTGGCCGAGTCTTGGGTACGAGCATTACTTGATCCAGCATCGGCCGGACCTCGACCCGTCCACTCCGTGGACGACGTTGACCAACAACTACCCGGCCAACAGCACGAACCGGACGACGTACACGATCTGCGGCGTCGTGCCACCTCCGCCACCGCCCGGTGGCGGAGGCGCTGGGGGCTCTGGTGGGCCACCCAGTCCTTCGAGCGCCACCCTGGCCAGCCCCGATGCCACACCGGTCTGGGAAAGGGAACGGCGTGCTCCTTACCCCTGGGAGCTGGAAGTGCGACCGCCTTACCGCTGGGAGCCTGGGGCGATCGCTGCCCCGGGCGCTGGCGGTTCGCATGCCAGTGGCAGGCGTTCCGCGGCTGCCGCCGCGAACGGCACTATGACCGCGCTCGCTGGCGGGGGCTCTTCCACATACGGCTTCTACCGCGTCTTCCACATACCGGACTTTCCGGCAAGCATTACAAACCACATCTTCGACGGCCCGACCTTCATTCCGGTAGATTTCAAGGACTACATGGATCGGGTGGATAAGCCCGTTGTCCTGCTCAACGGCCAGCCGACCTCGGATGCTTTCCTGACTTCCGTCGAAGACCAAGGCAAGACCTGCTGGGGCATGGGCATTTACTTCGACCTCTTTCCCAGCGGAACGTATCAGCTTCAGTTGCAGTCCACTTTGCGGCTGAATGATGATGTAGGTGACGCGACGTGTTATTTGGTCTTATCCAACCTCACGCGCACCAGCCTCGTGGATAACCAGGTGACTTTCACGAATTAGGATGGCCGCATTATGAGCAGCAATTTCACGTTCAAGGCCCACACCAAGAGGCCAAACACCGATTGGTTTATTGACATTTATGATCATTTGGGCGACTATGTCAATGGAGAGGCCGGGCACACCTACAATGGCCAAATAGCCTGGACGTGGGATTTGACCGACACATACGGCAATCCTCGCGACGATTTGGAGACTGATCCGTTCTTTGACTGTTACATCACATTCTCCACAACGGCGGGTGTACTTACCACGAGAGGGCAGCCGGCGCCGCAAACTGCTTATCCTCCCGTTGGCCATTGGCTGATTTCCTATTGCGACAGGTATCACCTGGATGGAGGCGCTCGCTGCGCTCCATACGACGGGTATTATAGCAACGGGATCAACACGATTGCCGGTGGACCCGCCCTGCGGAGCATACCTTATTGGATATTCCCCATCAAGTTCGGGACCAACATCTACAGCCAGGGGCAACGCAATGAGAGCTGGGGGGCTTTGAAGGCAGCGCTTTTTGACCCGCGCTACCGGAACTTCTATTACTACGGTCACGGAAACACCAACATAATCGGCTGTGACTCCCACAAGTTTGACACCAATGGCTACATCACTGAAGGCGTTGCCCTTTTCTCAAGTGGGTCAAAGGCATTCCTGACCAGCCAGTGCGTGAGCAACGAATTGACGTTCAATCGCTATTCCGGAGCGCGTCCGTATCGGTTTGTGTGGTTAGACTGCTGCAACACTGCCAACGGGGATTGGCCGGGAGCTTTTGGGGTTGACAAGGCGATCTACGACATCGACCACTACACGAATACCGTGACCAATCCCAAGCACACACGGCCGTCCGCGTTTGTCGGATGGAACCAGCTTGTGGGTGGGGCGGGCTGGGGCACAGTGGATGCAGCTTGGAGATTCCGCGGCGCGTGGATGTTTGATTGGTCTTATTGGTGGCAGAGCCGGGGAGTGCGGAGCGCATTTGAGAATGCTCGCACGACCGCTAGTTGGCCGCCCGGCGGTTATAACCAGCTTTGGGGTGCTTTGCGACTCTTTGGCTACACGAACATGCAGTTCAATGCGTATAACCAGAAGAACGACTGGCGATGGCCATGATTTTGGACTTGGGACAGTCATTTGTCGCTTTTGAGTGGATCCACGCTACGGCGGAGTACTCGAACGCCGTCCTAGTGGCCGTGTTGCCCTATATCTCCGATGTGGCGCAGAGGCTTAATCTGGGCGTGCCACATCCGGTCACGACCGATCAAGTGGTTCACTTAAGTGTGCCGCCAACTCGCACAGTTGGGGCCGAAGTGGGTATCAAAGGCGGTTGGGTGTTCGCCTTCAGGCGGGGCTATATTGACACAATCCAGAGCAGCCACTCCTACAGCGGCCTACAAGACCCGGACGAAATCCCCCAGTACTTTGGGCAAGTCAAGATGTCAAGAGCCGAGGCGATCGAGACGGCCCGCGATACGATAAGGAAGCTTGGGATTCCACTCGAATCGGTTTGCGCCGAACAGGACCCCCAAGTCGGTGGGCCGCGTAAAGTGGGCACCAATACAGTCCCTCACTACTTTATCGTGTGGCCCGACCCGAGGGGAGGTACGTCCGTGGAAGTGGAAATCAACGGGAACGCGCGGCGGCTTGAACGGATATGCCTTTTCAACAAGAGCCTTGAAAGAGCACCGCCCAAGGTCGGCGTGGTGCCGGCCAGCGTGGCAGGTCAACCGCGTTGGCCCACAGTTAACCCGGAGTACGTGCGGCGGCTGGTGCCCATCTTGCTCTACGCTGTTGATGACTACGCGCGAAAGCTCTCCCTGCCCATCCCTCAGCCGCTCACGACGAATCACGTCGCCCAGCTTTCGATCAGGGATAACGGCGGCTGGCCGCACTGCGAAGTGGAACTGACCAACGGCTGGCGCTTCACGTACCGTAGCAGCATCGTCAACGGCTATGATACCCCGGATCGCTTGTTCTTCAACAATAATCGTCCTATTGTGGTCAGAGACTTTCTCGGCAAGTGGAACCTGACCGAGGCTGAGGCCATTGACTTAGTTCGTCGCACTATAGCTAGGCTCCACTATCGTACCAACCTAGTTCACATGGATTTCGACCCACAGGCTCATAAGCCCGCCGTGCCAGGTATTCCGCGCTACGAGTTCTTTTGGGATTACATCCGGAACGACCAACCGGAGTCCGCGGTTTGGGCGGAAGTGGATGCCGACAAGCGCGAGTTGAAGTCGCTCTACTACGACGACAGGGCCTACTGGAACCACCCTCCACCGATTGACGTGCCGTTGTCTTTGCCACCAGAACCGGAAACCAAAGCGACTCCCGCGAAAGCGGCTCGTCAATCGCGGTTGACTCCGAAGCCCCCACTTCGACCGCTCACTCCGTTCCTGCGGCCGAGATAGGAGTGAGCGGTGTCTTCCCATCCAACGGTTGGTTCACAGGTTGTTGTGCTAAGCGGCAGTCGCCAGTGACTCGATTGTTCATGGGTAGCTTCACGGAATCTGCTCCGAGCGGGAGTGAGCCGGCCAGCCGCCGGGCGTTTGTGGCGGCGGCGCTCGGCGGCGCCGGCTTGTGCTACGCGGCGGCGGTTGGCTACCCAGTGTATCGCTTCCTGGCAGCGCCGGTGGAGCGCGCGGCGGCAGCCGAGGCGGTCAAGGAAGTGGCGGTCAAAGACGCCGCCAAGTTGCTCCCCGGCAGCGCGCTCATGTTGAAGTTTGGCTCGCGACCGGTGCTGCTGATTCATCACTTGGACGGCGCCTGGGTGGCGTTGGACGCCAAATGCACCCACTTGGGCTGCACGGTAGCGTATGAAGCCGACAAGAACCGCATCTATTGCGCCTGTCACGGCGGCGTTTACGACGCGCGGACGGGCGCGAACGTGAGCGGGCCGCCGCCCAAGCCGCTCAAGCGCTACGTCGTTCGCCCCGCGCCCGAAGGCGGGGTGGTGGTGTCGCGGGCGTGACTGGAAGATGGAGTTTGGCCACCGATGAAACACGGATGGAACACGGATGGGGCCGGAGTGCCGGCTTCCAGCCGGCTTATGACGTCTGGAGTTCAGGAAGCTACTCACTTCCGCGGTTGTCTTTCCGGGGTCACATTGGCGGCTCGCGGGCCGTGCGTGCGCCCAAAGCCGGCTGGAAGCCGGCGCTCCAGGCGGCGTGGCATGAGGTCTGACCGCTGAGCCTATGAAGCCTCTATTGGCGTCAATCTATTCCTGGCTCGACGAGCGGTTGGGGCTGACGGAACTGCTGCGCTTCGCGCAAGAGAAGACGGTTCCGGTTCATCGCCACACCTCTTGGTATTACTGGGGCGGGCTTTCGCTCTGCTTCTTCGCCGTCCAGGTGGTAACGGGCGTATTGCTGATGCTTTACTACCGGCCCGGCCCGGACGCCTACGAGTCGGTGCGGCAAATCAACTTCGAGCTTGACTTTGGGTGGCTGGTGCGCTCAGTGCACGCGTGG
>Ga0315268_10001502_pt1 | contig 26856 bp, 15 predicted proteins | sample C1_top_MG_FD_204535 | JGI IMG/M metagenome (GOLD analysis project Ga0315268, IMG submission 204535) | Sediment microbial communities from Yellowstone Lake, YNP, Wyoming, USA - C1_top | ecosystem: Environmental > Aquatic > Freshwater > Lake > Sediment | place: USA: Wyoming | collected 2017-08-01
GGTTGGAGTTCACTCATTTTGCCGAGTTCGCCTGGGCCTTCCTCGAGCCGGCCGACGGGAAATTCGAATTCGCCTGGCTCGACCGGGCCATCGATCTTGCCTCTAAACACGGACTCAAGGTCATCCTCTGCACGCCAACTCCCTGCCCGCCCGCCTGGATGGGCGAGAAATATCCTGAGATTTACCTTGTCGGCGGCGACGGCCGCCGCCTGGAGCACGGGACGCGGGCCAACGGCTCGCTGGCCAATGACATTCTCGTCCGCTACACGAAACGGATCGTCACGGAGCTCGGCCGCCGCTACGGAAAAGATCCGCGCGTCTGGGGCTGGCAGCTCGACAACGAGCCCAGCGCCCCCTATGACTACAGCCCGTCGGCCCGGGCCAAGTTCCAGGCCTGGCTCAAAGAAAAGTACGTCACCATCAAGGCCTTGAACAAGGCCTGGGGCGGGAATTTCTGGAGTACGAAATACGACTCCTTCGAGCAAGTCCTCATTCCGAACGAACGGCTCTTCGGCGAGGACGCCCTGAGCCCCCACGCCGTCCTCGACTTCCGGCGTTTCACAGCCGACACCCAGGCCTGGTTTCTCAACCTCCAGCGCGACATCCTGAGCGGCCTTGTCCGGCCGGAACAGTGGATCACGACGAATTACATCAATGTCATTGACTCGGCCGACCCGCGGCGGGCCGACCGTCTAGATTTTGTCTCGTTCACGATGTACCCGGTACGCGGAGAGAAAAACCTTGGTGAGTTCGGCTTCCGCTTGGGCTCGCCGTATCGGCTCACCTTCGCCACGGATTTTTATCGCTCGATCAAGGGCGTCACGGGCGTCATGGAGCTTCAGCCGGGCCAGGTCAATTGGGCTCCGATCAATCCCCAGCCCCAGCCGGGGGTCGTTCGAATGTGGCTCTGGCAATCTTTCGCCGGCGGGTGCTCGTTCGCCTGCACATACCGCTTCGGCCAACCGCTCTACGGCAGCGAACTCTATCATGCGGGCATCGTCGGGCCGGACGGCGCGACCCCGTCGCGCGGAGGGCTTGAGTACGCACAGGTCGCCGCCGAGATGAAAAAGCTTCGGCAACTCTACGACCCGAAGGCCGTGCTCCCGGCGCGTCTCGCCGCCCGTAAGACGGCTATCCTCTGGAGCCACGACGTCATGTGGGACCTTGAAATCCACAAGCAGACTGCACTCTGGGACACTTGGGACCACCGCTTCAAGCTCATGGCCGCGGCCAAGGCGCTCGGCGCGCCGGTCGATTATATCGGCGAGGAAGACGATTTCGGCAGGTATAGGTTCCTCATCGCCCCGGCCTATCAGCTGGTCGATGCGGCCCTCGTCGACAAGTGGCAACGCTATGCCGAGGGCGGAGGTCATCTCATCTTGACCTGCCGGACCGGGCAGAAAGATAAGAACGGCCAGCTCTTCGAAGCTCCGTGGGCGGGGATGATCGCTCCGCTCATCGGGGCCGACGTCGAGATGTTTGACTGTCTTCTCGCTGACGGGCGCGGCCGCGTCCGAATGCAAGGTTCAGACTATGAGTGGAACCGCTGGGCCGACGTGCTTAAGCCTCATGCAGGGACGGAGACCTTGGCCTCGTATATCGACCAGTTCTACGCTGGGAAGGCGGCCGTAGTCATGCGCAAGCTCGGCCGAGGCACCATTACCTATATTGGTGTCGATACGCTCGACGGGAAGCTTGAACGGGACGTCCTAAGAACAATTTACGCTCGAGGTGGAGCTGATATCGAGAACTATCCTCCCGGAGTCTACGTGGAGTGGCGCGATGGCTTCTTCGTCGCCGTTAATTATTCGTCAACCGCTTATAATGTGCCGATCCCGCCTGGCACCAAGCTATTCCTAGGTACGAATCCTCTCCCTCCCGCTGGCGTCCTCGTCTGGCGTGAGCGCTAATCATCCAACCAGCTACCGAGTCCACCGTCCGTTCGGCGTTCTCACCGGACCGGGATGAAAGAATTTTTCCGGGATCATCACGCCGTCTTTCTTGAATACCATTCCGTTCTTCATCACAAACTGCACGTTGCGCAACGCATCAATGTCTGTGAGGGGATCGCCGGGAACGGCAATGATGTCGGCAAAGAACCCAGGCTTGATCGGGCCGCGCTCGCTGATAATGTCCGCGGCCTTGTAGCCGTTCGTCGTCATCGCCCGCAGAATGTCAGCTTGCGGGATGCCGGCGGCTTTCCAGGTTATGAGAAAGTTGATGGTCAGTTCCCCGCGGCTCAGCCATTCGCCGGTCTTGGCATCTTTCATCCGTTCGTTCCAGTAATCGAAATCTGTGGAAAAAGTGAGGGGCACCTTTTTTTCCCAGGCATCACGCAGATTCGCAACTGTCCGCTTGAAAGCCGCCTCACTGCCCCGATAGGTCGTGAACGGGGTGTCGGTGCCCGCCAGGAAGATCCCCTTCTCGGCCATCTGGCGGTGGTGTTCCGGCGTGAGCGCGCTGTTGTGAGCGATGATGTAGACTCCGGCGTCGATAGATCGTTGGGCGCCGTCGGGAGTCTGCACATGCGCCTCGACCTTGCATCCGCCCTTGGCGGCCTCGCTGATGGCCAGCTTGATGTCTTCAACAGAGTAGCCCCAGGGCTTGCAGTCGACGCACAATTTGATGACTCGAGCGCCGAACAGCATGTTCTCCCGGACTGCCCGGACGATCTCATCCGGGCTATTGGCGTCGATGTATTCAGGGAACATGATGTTGTGCTGTTTGTACATTTCCGGCGTCGGCCAGAACTGCCCCCCTGTGCTGCCGATCATCGGCCCCGACGGGATTACGGTCGGTCCAGGCAGCCAACCCTGCTCAATGGCCTGCCGGAGCGCCGCATCCACGTAGAGCGCGTTATTCCCCACGTCCCGGACAACGGTGAAACCCGAGTTGAGGAGCTGGATGCCGTTGGATGCGGCTTGAATGGCGCGCAGCGGCGTCGAGTCCGTGATGTAGGTGAGATAGTAATAATAGTTCTCCGGCTGTTCCTTATAGGTCAGCCCCATGTGCGTGTGCGCGTCAACGAGACCGGGCAGGACCGTTAGGGAAGATAAATCGATTACCTTAGCTCCGACAGGGATGACAAGGTTCGGACCCACGGCGGTGATTTTTTCGCCCTCGATGAGGATCACCTGACCGGCGGCGACCGTCCCTGTTTCCGGATCGACAAGCCGGCCGGCTTTGATGGCGGTGACCGGCAATTTTTGCTGCCCCACCGATAGGCCGGCAATCAACACAGCTAAAAGGGAGCAGAACACGACAAGACGTGTTTTCATGACCACCTCCTCAAATACAATTGATGTTTTTCCCCATTTCCCATCGTCCGGAATCATACTCTCATTTTGAAAATTCCGTCAAGATGACATGAAACTGGTGTCCAGAAAATTTTCCACAACGCCTGTGAATAAGTCTGTTGAAAAAACGAACCCTGTCTCCTCAAATGAATTGATTCTCCTGCATTTCCGGCTTATTGCACAAATTTTGGTCCGATAAAATTTCCCACGAAGAGGATTTGCTCTCGATGTTTGACTCACCTCTCTGTTGATGCTATTCTTTCAACCACCAGCTCGATAGGGAGAGAGCGCCATGAAATGTCCCAAGTGTCATTTCGACAATCCCGAAGATACGAATTATTGCGGAAAGTGCGCCACTCCGCTCCCTTCTTCTAAAGAAATCCCTGTCTCCAGGACAGAAGCCTTGAAAGCCCCCATCAATGAACTTACGACCGGCTCAGCAGAAAACAAAATGCTCATATTTTTTATACTCTCCGAGGACGGCCAGAGGAATAAACGGTCACAAAGAGACTCGCCCGGCCAGCGAGGCGAAAGGGATACTCTTATTTTTAAAACGCTATGGTAAAGTGCCGTGGAGCGCATGAACGCCAAAGCCTCAGTTGAGATTACGGCTTTGCTCCGGGCGTGGAGCCAAGGTGATGAGGGGGCGCTGGAAAATTTAATCCCGCTTGTCGACCGGGAACTGCGGACCATCGCCAAGCGCCGCCTGGATGCGAAGCGCAGCGACCCGATTCTGGATACGACAACGGCGCTGGTTAATGAGGCCTACCTCCGGCTGATTGACTGGAAGCAGTCAAGCTGGAAGGACCGCGCCCACTTCTTCGCCGTCAGCGCGAAGATCATGCGGCGCATCCTGGTGGACCGCGCGCGCGCCCACCGGACCGCCAAGAGGGGTGGAGGCGTGGCGCGGATCTCTTTGAACGAGGCTCTGGTTGTCACGCCCGAGCGGGCGTCGGACCTGGTAGCGATCGATGAGGCGCTTAAAGCCCTGGCCAAGATTGACGGGCGCAAAGTGCGGGTGGTGGAACTGCGCTTTTTCGGCGGGCTGAGCATCGATGAAACGGCGTTGGTTCTGCAGGTTTCGCCGGAGACCGTCCGGCGCGATTGGAGGCTGGCCAAGGCCTGGCTCCGCCGGGAGCTTGGCGGGGACGAGACGCCATGATGCCGGCGCGATGGCGACAGGTACAGGAGCTTTTCGAGGCCGCGGTGGAAATGGAGCCGGATCGCCGCAAGCAGTTCCTGGAGGCAGCTTGTGCAAACGATCAAGAGCTGCTCCGGGAGGTGGAATCCCTGCTGGCTGCCGATCAGCAGGCCGGTCGCTTTCTTGAAGTCCCCGCGCTGGAGATGGCGGCGCGGTCGATCGACACCGAGCCATCCTCCACGGCCGGGCAACTGGCCGGCGGCGAGCAGCTTGGTCCCTACCGGATCATTGCGTCGCTCGCGGCGGGCGGCATGGGCGAAGTTTACAGCGCCACCGACACCCGGCTTGACCGTCCGGTCGCCATCAAGCTTCTCCCGCGGCAGCTGGCGCAGGACGCCCAAGCGCTGAAACGCTTTCAGCGGGAAGCGCGGGCAGCGTCGGCCCTGAATCACCCCAACATTTGCACCCTCTATGACATCGGAGAGCGCGAGGGACAGCCTTTCCTGGTTATGGAATTGCTCGAAGGCCGGTCGCTCAAGGAACGCCTGGCCGCCGGGCCCGTCCCTGCTGGTGAGTTGGCCGCGCTCGGCGCCCAAATCGCCGGCGCGCTGGAGGTGGCCCACTCGAAGGGGATCGTGCACCGGGATATCAAGCCGGCCAACATCTTTATTACCTCGCGCGGCGAGGTGAAGATCCTGGATTTTGGCCTGGCGAAATTGATAGGGGACCCGCTTCTGCCTCAGGGCGAGACAGCCGGTGCGGGAGCGCCGGTCTCGGCCGAAGCGAGCATCTCCGTGGCGGGATGGGCTCCGGGCACGGTGGCCTACATGTCGCCTGAGCAGGCGCGCGGCGAACAGTTGGACGGACGCACCGACCTTTTCTCTCTGGGCGTGACGCTATATGAAATGGCGACAGGGACGAAGCCGTTCCAAGGCGAAACCCCCGCCCTGCTGCTCGATGCGGTCCTTACCAGCCAACCCGCCCGCCCCCGGGAGCTGAATTCGGCTATTCCCACGAAACTCGAAGGGATCATCCTGAAAGCGATGGCCAAAGAGAGGAAGGCGCGGCACCAGACCGCCGCGGAACTCAGAGCCGAACTGGAGCGATTGGCGCCGACCCGGAAGGATGTTGCGCGGTGGCCCCTTGCCGCGGCCGGTTCGCTGCTGCTCGCTCTGGCCGTCACGCTGATAGGAATCCGGTCCGGATGGTTGGGTCGGAAAAAACCGGCAACGGTTGCGGACTCACGACAGATGATCGAGACACCAATCCGGAGGGTGGCGGTATTGCCGCTGCGAAACCTCTCCGACCGCACCGATCAGGACCATCTGGCGGAAGGAATCGGCGATGCCATCGCCGCCGGCTTGGCGAGATTGAAGGGATTGCGTGTGATCTCCCGTTCGTCCACGATTCAATACGAGGAAACGAAAAAAAGCCCGCCGCAGATTGCGCGCGAACTGGGCGTCGATGTCGTGATCGGCGGTTCGGCGATCGTCTCCGGGGAACGCCTCGAGGTGCGGCTGCAGCTGACCCGGGCAAGCTCAGAGGCGCCCTTTTGGGCGGAGAGTTTCGACGGGGATTTTCGCGCCATCCTCGGAATCCGAAGCGAGGTGGCCCGGGCCGTTGCGCAAGAGGTCCGGCTTCAGATTACGCCGGCCGACGAAGCTCGCGTGGCCATGGGAGGCACAGGCAGCCGTGAGGCATTCGAAAACTACCTGCGCGGTCGCCACTATTGGAGCAAGAGGACCGACCAGGACATCGAGCGCGCGGTGAGCTTCTTTAAGGCGGCGATCGATGCCGATCCGGCTTACGCCGCCGCTTACGCCGGGCTGGCCGACTGCTACAACCAGTTCGCCACGGTGGCGGTGGGGCGGCCGCCAGCCGAGTATCGACCGCTGGCCATCGCCGCCGCCAAGAAGGCCATCGAAATTGACGACCAGAACGCGGAGGCTCACGCCGCCCTCGGCTTCGCGAAGCTCTATAATTGGGACTGGGCCGGGGCGGAGATGGAGCTCGTTCGCGCGCTCGACTTGAATCCCAGCTATGCCTCCGCCCATGTCTGGCACGCTTCATCCCTCGTTATCCGGCGGCGCTTCGACGAGGCCATTGCGGAGGTGGATCGCGCTGGAGAACTCGATCCGCTGTCTCCCATCACGCAGACGCAGGTCGGGTGGATTCGCTGGCTGGCCGGCCGTTTGGAAGAAGCCGTCGCCCGGTATCGCAAAGTCCTCGCCGGCCACCCCGATTACCCTTGGGCGACGTGGCAGCTTGGGGGTACGCTCACAGATCTGGGAAAATATGAAGAAGCCATAGGAGTCCTGGAGAGAGGTGTCGAGGTCTCAAAGAACAACTACGCCATGCTCGGCTACTTGGGAGCCGCATATGCGGCGGCGGGGCGGACCTCAGAAGCCAGGCGGATTTTGGACCGGCTCAGACAGATGTCGTTAGAGAGATACGTGACCCCGGGTGCGATCGGCGACGTCTGCTTGGAGCTCGGCGACTGGGATTGTTATTTTGAATGCCTCGAAGAGGAATATCGGCAGCGCACCAACGCCATGGCGTACTCGAGCCTGTTGCCTTCGCCGGCGCGCCACGCCGCCCTGCGTGAAGACCCCCGGTTCAAGGATCTTCTGAGGCGGCTCGGCTACGACAGAGAGTGATTAGAAATCGCGCTTGAATCGCCCTTCGGCGGCGGATCCCAGCTTGCCGCGCACCTTCATCCGCGTGCTCATGTAAAGATCGCGAAGTCCGTAGCCTCCTGGGCGTTCGGATGTAAAATACAAAACGCGGCCGTCGAAGGAGAAGCATATCCGGCATCCGTCCATGGATGGAGAGCTGAGAGCGCTAAGATTTGTGGGAGTCGACCAGGGCTCAGCGGTGCTGTCCCGGCTGGCCATCCACAGATCCATGCCGCCCAATCCGCCCGCCCGGCTCGAGGCGAAGATGACCTCCAACCCGTCGCGACGGATCGCAGCCCCATTCTCCGGGGAGGAAGAGCTTAGCTCGGCGACCATCTCCCCGGGACCGAACGTATCGTCGTCTCTCATGACGCTGGCGTAGATGTCGTACGACCCGAGGCCGCCTGTTCTTGTGCTGCTAAAATACATGATTACCTGTCCGATTTCATCCTCGAAGAACGCCGGCGTTTCGTCGGCCAATGGACTGTTGATGTAGTCGGGCATACAGCCCAGGTTCTTGGCGGGTTCCCAGCCGAAGTCATCCCGCCGGTCGCGCCGCCTTGAGACATAGATATCGGTCCCGCCACAGCCGCCGGGCCGATTGCTGACGAAATACAGGCGATGCTCATCGAGGCTCAGCGCCGGATGAGTTTCTCTCGAACCGCTATTGATATTAAAGCCAAGCCACTGCGGTGTGCCCCAGTCATCTTCGATGCTGGCGCGCTGGGCGACCCACAAATCCCAATCGCCGATTCCGCCGGCACGGTTGGACGCAAAATAGATGCTTAGCCCGTTCTTGGACACCGATACTGCGCTTTCGACCAAGCCGGTGTTGATTGCAGGTCCAACGTTAACCGGCACGGACCAGTCAGAGAAATCTGGCGCGTTCGCGATGGAAATTGCCCCCACGCCCAAGGCAATGACCGCTGCCGTCATAACGATGAAAGCTCGCCTCATGGAATCCTCCTTTTCCGGGCGGAGCCTTCGCGTTTTGCCAATGCGAGGCTTCGCCTCACCCTATATAACGAGAAACCGGGCCAGAAACGGTAACAACGCCTCTTAAAAAGGGCGCTATCGCGATCCGACCGATGCTATTGGTGCTATTTTTATCTCGAAGCTCAACGATCAAAGTCGTTCCCGAATGGAATTCTGGGGACACGTACCGAATTCCACTCCCCAGAATTCCCAAAATGTCCGTCGCAATTTGACTCTTTTCCTGTAAATCTTTATTCTATGCACGTCCCGCTCAGGGGTAGCGTCCATGAAATGTCCCAAGTGTTATTTCGACAATCCCGAAGATACGAATTATTGCGGAAAGTGCGCCACTCCGCTCCCTTCTTCCAAAGAAATCCCTGTTTCCCAAACAGAGACCCTGAAGATTTCCATCAAAGAATTGACCACCGGCTCGACTTTTGCCGGCCGCTACCAGGTCATCGAGGAGCTCGGCAAAGGCGGGATGGGAAAGGTTTATAAGGTTTTCGACATAGATATCGGGGAAAAAGTCGCCTTGAAGCTTCTGAAGCCTGAGATCGCCTCCGACAGCGAGACGATCGAACGCTTCTCGAATGAGCTGAAGTACGCCCGCAAGATAAGGCACAAGAATGTCTGCCGGATGTACGACCTGGGCAAAGCCGAGGGGACACATTTTATTACGATGGAATATGTCCAGGGAGAAGACCTCAAAAGCATGATCCGCATGTCGGGGAGCCTGAGTCTGGGCATGCTCTTGAACGTGGGGAAGCAGATTTGTGACGGACTATCTGAGGCCCACAGCCTGGGGGTCGTCCACCGGGACCTGAAACCGACAAATATCATGATCGATAAGGGCGGGAACGCCAAGATTATGGATTTCGGGATCGCCAGATCGATAAGGGAAAAAGGGATCACCGGTCCCAGTGTACTGATCGGGACGCCGGAATATATGTCACCGGAGCAGGCAGAAGCCAAAGAGGTTGACCATCGCTCCGACATCTACTCCCTGGGGATTATCCTGTATGAGATGGCGACGGGCCGCGTGCCCTTCCAAGGAGATACGGCTCTCAGCATCGCTATGAAGCATAAGGGTGAGATTGCTAAGAATCCGAAAGATTTCAATCCAAACATCCCCGATGATCTCAGTGGTGTCATTTTAAAATGTCTTGAAAAAGATAAAGTGAAAAGATATCAGACTGCCGCTGAAGTGCGGTCCGAACTGGAAAAGATCGAAAAGGGCATTCCAACAACAGAGCGGATCGTGCCCGAAAGAAAACCTCTCACCTCACGAGAAATAACCGTCAAGTTTAACTTAAAAAAGCTCTTCCTCCCGGTTTTGATAATCGTCGCCCTTGCCATCACAGGACTGATTATCTGGCGCATTCTTCCTAAAAAAGAAGCAGTTCCGGCCAAATCGGGCCCTCACTCCATCGCGGTTCTCCCGTTCGTGGACCTCAGCCCGAAGAAAGATTACGAATATTTATGCGAGGGAATACCGGAAACACTGATCAATGCTCTGACCAGGATCAAGGATCTGCGTGTTCCAGCCAGAGCATCAGCGTTCTCCTTCAAAGGTAAAGAACAGGATATGAGCGAAATCCGACAGAAATTGAATGTGGATACCGTGCTGAGAGGAAGCGTTCAAGTGATCGGCGACAGGCTTCGGATTACACCCCAGCTTATAAGCACGGCGGATGGTAACTATGTCTGGTCTGAGAGCTATAATCGCAAATTGGAAGATGTGTTCGCCATCCAGGACGAAATAGCTCGGGAAATTGTCAAAGCCCTAAAGATCACACTGCTGGGAGAAAAGGAAGCGTCTCTCATCAAAAGTTATACAGGTAACACCGAGGCTTATCAAGCCTATCTCAGAGGACGATTCTACTGGAATAAGAGGACCGAAGAGGCGATGAGAAAGTCTATCGAGTACTTTGAACAAGCGATCGAAAAAGATTCCTCTTATGCTCTGGCCTACGTCGGAATTGCCGATTCTTATATCACGCTATACGAATGGCTTATTCTCCCGGCCAAAGAAACCTTCCCTAAGGCAAAAGAAGCTGCAGTCAAAGCTCTGGAGATTGATGATTCCCTTGGAGAAGCCCACAACTCATTGGCTGCCGTCAAGCGTGATTTTGATTGGGATTGGAAGGGAGCTGAAAAAGAATATAAGAGAGCCATTGAACTCAGCCCGAGTTATGCAACCGCTCATCAGTGGTATGGCGAGTTTTTAACATTTACGGGACGATTTGACGAGGGGCTGGAGGAGATAAAGCGGGCTCAAGCGCTTGATCCATTGTCACTTATCATAAACGCGGTTAAAGGAACGCATTTTTATTTTACCCGTGCCTATGATAAGGGAATAGATCAATGCCAGAAGACACTTGAGATGGATCCTGACTTTCGCCCGGCACACGTCTACCTCATGATGAATTACCTTGGCAAGGGGATATGCCAAGAAGCCTTGAGAGAAGCTCTAAAAACAAATAATCAAGTTTACATTGCACTCACGTATGCAACGATGAACAGGAAAGAAGAGTCGCGACGATTGTTAGCCGATATATTGAAACACCCTCAACAATCTGCGCCTGAAATTGCAGGAATATATTTTCGCCTCGGCGAGAAAGAAGAAGGCTGGAAATGGCTTGAGAAGGCCTATGATGAACGTTCGTATTACATGATATGGCTCAAAGTGCTACCTCTTTATGACAGTATTCGTTCGGACGCGAGGTTCCAGGCACTTCTGGAGAAAATGGGCTTTGACCAGGATTAAACCCGCATCAGAAAAAAGCTATTTCTTCTGAACGCGCTGGAAGACTATCTCTTTAACGGACGGCTCGAGCGGCGAGGATACACCTGTCACCAGCCCCTCGCCATTCGTCTGGAAGGTCAACTTTGTTCCGCTGAGGTCGGACTCCGCCATATTGAACGTCTCGTAGTGCCAATGCTCGAGAAGCGATGAAAACCCGTGGAGGGAGGCTCGAAGCTTGTCTTCGGCAACCTCGATGTTGAGCAGTCCGTAAGCCGGGTGATTGTACTCGCCGGCATAATCGGCTAGTTTGTGGGCGGGCTTGGTGCCTTCGACCCTCTTTTCCTGGGGAGGAGCTGCGGCGTCGGCCTTCATTCGATCCTGGAATTTTTTGTTCCAATCCAGTGGCTCAATTCCGAGAAGCACATCCGACACAAAATTGGCGACGCTCATCGGCACCGCTCCGCCCAGATTGACCATGACAACCACGCCGAGATTCTCATGCGGAAAAAGCGAGACTTGAGAGAAATAGCCCATCGTCGCGCCGCCGTGATAAACCCGGTAGTGGTCCCGGTAAGAATCGATCGTCCATCCGAGGCCGTAGCTTGGAAACATGGATTCTGATTTTTCCGAGGGGCGCCAGGGAGCCGTCATTTGCGGAGAGTGCATCTGGAGAAGATTCGCGCTGCTTATAATCTGTTTTCCGCCGGCCATTCCTTTATTTAAATGGAGGAGCATCCATTTGCACATATCTTCGGCCGTGGTATTGACGGAGCCCGAAGCCCGCGCCCCGTACATGAGCTTGTCGGTTGGCGAAGGAAACGGAATGGCCTTGAGCTTTTCTTTTTCTTTGTCATAAGCCAAAGAATATTCGGAGGCGTTCACGAGCTCGGGAACGGTGCATCCGCTGTCCATCATGCCCAGCGGCTTAAAGATCCGCTCGCGCAGAACGTCCTCCCAGGAGCTTCCGGAGACCCGGCCGACAAGATACCCGGCGGTTATATACATCAGGTTGTTGTATTGGAAGGTTGTCCGGAAATCCCGGCTCGGCTCCAAATATTGAATGCTCTCGACAAGCTCCTGCAGCGAAAACGGCGAATTGGCCCAGACCAGATCGTGCCGGGGAAGCCCCGTCCGGTGCGTGGCCAGGTCGCGGGGCGTGGCGTGGAGGGTTGCGTATTCATTCATGAATTTGAATTGAGGGATGTACTGGATGATCGGCTTGTCCCAGTCGAGCTTTCCGTCATCGACGAGGATTCCCATGGCCATTGTCGTGAAGGCTTTGGTCGTCGAGCCAAGGATAAACCGCGTCTTGGCGGTCACGGGAAGGCTTTTCTCGATATCCCGTTTGCCGAAGCCCTCGGCAAGAATGACTTTGCCATCTTTGACGATCCCGACGGCCAGGCCGGGCGTTTCCCATATTTTCATGCTCGTTTCGATATTAGTCCGGATTTTTTGGACCGCCGCTTGGAGCTGTTTCGGGGATGGGGCTTGGGTTTTCGCCATTTGCCCGGCTTGGGATGGCAAGGCCAGCAGACAAACAACGAGCAGGCTGAAAATGAAACGTCTCTTCATGATACTTTCTCCTTTGAATGCGAAGCTACACGAGGTATGTGTCCCCGAGCTATTAATTTAATATGAACGCAATAACTAAAGTGACATCCTTGATCGGCTGGTGCTAAGTCCGTCCGTAGCCCCCGGACCCCGGGGGAACCAGTCCCGTCGGTTCCCCCCGTCGGAAAAACCGACGGGTCCCCCCTCCGCTACGGGGGCCTGCGGACGGACTTAGCACCACCCATAAAATGCCAATTATTTAGTGCGTTGACATTAGTTCAGCATCTCCTTCTTTCTTTTATCTCAGTTGGGGAATAATGACGCCGGCGATATTTTTCTGTCTAAGCATGTCATTGAAAGCGACAAGGTCGGTTTTAAGCAATGATTCGAATCGGCTTTTCTGGGCGGCCAGCCTTTCTTTGAGCAAAGCATAGACTTCGCGCTGTTGTTTGTTGGGGGCAAAATCCACGCTGGTGCTTAGGTCTCCGGCCAGCACGGAGAGCTTTTCGTAAATCTTCTGCGGGTCGCGGAAACTCTTGGTGTCGCCCTCGGCAATGGTCGTCTGGAAGAGCTCGTCCTCGATCGACTGCAGCTTGGCGCCGAGCTCGCCGGAAAGCTTGATCATTCCCCTTGAGCCGGCATCCGCTCTCATGACCTCCTGTAAATCAAAAAGCTGCTTCTTCATCCATTCAATCTGGCTGATCATATCCGAGGCGGCATTTAGATCATCTCGGATGTCGAGTTCGAGCTTGACCTGCTCTTTGATGTCGGCCAGTGTCCCGGCCGAGCGCGGATCTTTTCGCACTTCGAGTTTCTGGATGAATCCTTTGTCTCCGACTTTGAGCTTTACGGAATAAGTGCCGGGTGCGACCATAAATCCTTGGAACCCGCCGGACGTGCCCCAGCTCTGGACAGGATACCATCCTTCCCTTTCCCATTGTTGAACGAAGCGCTTCTCCTCGACCACGTGAGGGTTTCCAGGCGGTTTGGTGCGGAGCCTGGCCACCCTCGCCCCGCCGTATCGCAAGCCCCAATAGGCGCGGTTAATCCCCGGCCGGCTTGATCCTATCATGGTCGCAACCTCGCGGCCTTCTTCATCGAAGATCCCGATGGACACGGGGCCTTTGGCGCCATCTTTCAAATAATAATTGATGGTTGCCTGACTCATAGTCCGCGGCCCGCCGGTCATCGAATTGAGGCGATAGGCCGGCCGAGGTTTAAACAATTGGACTTCGGACTTCAACACGTCGTCGGTGAGCTGCTGGAGGGGCGAAATATCGTCCATGATCCAGAAGCCGCGCCCATACGTCGCCACCACAAGATCGCCGTAGCTGGGCTGGACCACCATATGATGAACCGGCGCATGGGGAAGGTTGTTCTGGAGCGGCAGCCAGTTCTTGCCGTCGTTGAAAGAAATGTATATCGCGTTCTCGGTCCCCAGGAACAACAGTCCCTTCCTCACCGGGTCCTCGTGCACCCAATGGCAGTAGCCAAAGACAGTCTTTGGGAGGTCGGAGCTCGCGGAAACCCAAGTTTGGCCGTAATCTGCTGTTTTATAAATGAATGGATCGCGATTGTTCATCTGATGGAAATCGATCGTGACATACGCCGTTCCGGCGCTGTATCGCGACGGCTCGATATTGCTCACGGTCCCCCAAGGCGGCAGGTTCGGGATGTTCTTGGTGACATTCGTCCAGGTCTTGCCGTCATCACGAGTCAACTGGACAAGTCCGTCGTTGGTTCCCGCCCAGATGCAACCGTTTTCGACGGGTGATTCGGCAATGGCGAAAACCACGCAGCCATATTCTACAGCCAGGTTGTCAAGCGTCAGTCCGCCCGAAGGCCCCATCTTGCTGGGATCGTTTGTCGTGAGGTCGGGGCTGATGACTGTCCAACTCCGGCCGGCGTCGGTCGTCATATGGACAAACTGGCTCCCAACATAGACTTTGTTGTGGTCGTGCGGGGAGATAGCAATGGGAAACGTCCAATTAAAGCGATACTTGGCCGCGGCCGCATGGGCTCCATAGTTCGATTCCGGCCAGACGTGGACCGTGGCCGTATGGCCGGTTCTATAATCCACCCGCTCGAGCATCGCGTTGTAGCTTCCGCCCCAAACGATGTTGGGATCAACGGGGTCTACGACGATAAATCCACATTCTCCTCCGGCCGTTGTTTGCCACAGGCTACCCCCACCTCCCCCGAAGCCAAAGCGGCCAAATCCGCCGGCGAAGCTGGGCCCTTTATAGCCATCGCCGTCCTGCATGCCTCCATAGACATAATAGGGAATCTGGTTATCGACCGAGACATGGTACATCTGGGCGATCGGAAGCTCGACCCGCTTCCATGTCTTTCCCCGGTTGAGCGAGATGATGGCGCCGCCGTCATCCGAGATCATCAGTCTGTCTGGATTCTTGGGATCTACCCAGATGTCGTGGCAGTCACCGCTCCAGGGGACCACCTCGGACGTAAAACCTCCGTCGAGCGTCCGGCTCATGGAGTTGGCCGCAAAATAGACCTCGTCTTCGTCGGCCGGATTGACCGCGATCCGCGATGCATAGTGCGGCCGCTCGTTTAACAGGCGGTTATAGCTTGCCAGCCGCCACGTATCCCCGCCGTTATTTGACCTCCACAGAACGCCGCGGTTCGGGCTGCCTGTCTCAATCAACGCATAGACGACATTGGAATTGCTCTGGGCAACGGCTAGTCCGACTTTGCCGAGCGGAGGTTCGGGAAGCCCGTTTCCGGTCAGATGCTTCCAGGTATCGCCGCCGTCTACGGATTTCCAGATGCCGCCGTTCGGGCCGCCGCTTTCCCGGCCGTAGGTATGAATGACGAGCGGCCACATGCCGGCGAAGAGAATCCGCGGATTGTTCGGGTCCATGGCGATCTCGAAGCAGCCCGTGTTTTCATCGACGAAAAGCACCTGCTCCCATGTCTTTCCGCCGTCTTTGGTGCGGAAGACGCCGCGCTCCTTCTGAGGCCCGTAGCAGTGGCCCAAGGAAGCGACAAAAACGATATCCGGATTTCTGGGATCGATCACCACGCGGCCGATCCGGCCCGTCTTGTCCAGCCCCATGTGCTTCCATGTTTTTCCGGCGTCTGTAGACTTATAAACGCCATTGCCGATAGAAATGTTGCTCCGGACCCACGGCTCGCCCGTCCCGACCCAAACGACATTGGAGTCGGAGGGCGCGATGGCCATGGCGCCGATCGACTGAGCCGCCTGTTCATCAAAAACGGGATTCCATTCCTCGCCGGCATCGGTCGTTTTCCAGACGCCGCCCGAGGATGCGCCGACGTAGCAAATCATCGGATCGCCGGGCACGCCGACCACGGCTGCGGCTCGGTTTCCCGGAGGACCGATGGTCCGGTAGCGCAGCCCGCTATAGATATCAGGAGTAATTTTCGGAATATCCGCCTTGAGCTTCTGGGCATCAGGCGGCGCTTTCTGAGCATTGCCCTGGTTCATGGCTCCCGCGAGGAGCAGCACCGCCCCGGCCGCGATCCAGAAGAAGGCCTTAGACCTTTTTTTACGGAGACATACGCGCATGACTCCCCTCCTCATAAAATTCGGATAACATTCATTCTATTTCCTTTGCCGAGTTTTTCAAGATATTTCTAATGCCAACGCAATAAGTAAAGTGACATCCTCGATCGGGCGGCGCCAGGTCCATCCGTAGCCCCCGGACGGACTTAGCGCCGCCCATCATTGATCTCAATAAAGAATTTTGGGATGCCGCCTAATCCCTTTGAAAATTTGCTCTGTCTTCATTATGATATAGTCCGGCTCGACGAGGAGGTGCGGAGATGATCGAAGGACAGGAAACTCTGACAAAGGTCGCCCGCCTCAAGTACGGCATGGTCGGCGGGGGCAAGGGCGCTTTCATTGGAGATGTCCACCGCAAGGCCATCGCTATGGACGGCAAGGCGGAGCTGGTGGCCGGCTGCTTCTCCCAGTCGTATCAAAACACCCTGGAAACGGGGGAATCCTGGGGGATCGGAAAAGACAGACTCTATAAAAATTTCGAGGACATGATCGAGGCCGAGGCCAAACGGTCGAAAAAACTCGACTTCATCATCATCGTCACGCCGAATCACCTCCACTTCCCAATCGCCAAACTGGCCCTGGAAAAAGGCTTCCATGTGGTTTGTGACAAACCCCTGACAACGAGCAGCCGCGACGCCGAAGAGCTTGGCAAGCTGGCGCGAAAGAAAAACCTCTTTTTTTGCGTTACGTACGCTTATTCTGGCTTCCCGATTATCAAGCATATGCGCGAAATGATCGCCAAGGGAGAACTGGGGACGATCCGTTTTGTGGCCGGAGAGTATCCTCAGGAATGGCTGGCGACGCCGCTGGAGAAAACAGGACAGAAACAGGCGGGCTGGCGAACCGACCCCCAGCGGGCGGGAATCTCCAATTGCGTCGGCGACATCGGCAGCCATATCGAACACATGGTTTCCTACCTGACTGGATTGGAGATTGAATCCCTTTGCGCCAGGCTCGACACCTTTGGCGAGGGCCGGGTGCTCGACGACAACGCTTCGATCATGCTCAATTATAAGGGCGGCGCCAAAGGATTATATTGGAGCTCGCAGATCGCCGTCGGTCACGACAACGGATTCCGCGTTCGCATCTACGGAACCAAGGCCTCGCTCGAATGGGTCGAGGAAGACCCTAATTACTGCAAAGTGGCCTTTATCGATAGGCCGGTCGGCCGGCTCTCCCGCGGCCGGGACAAGATGTATCCCCGCGCTCAGGCACTTTCCCGAGTTCCCTCCGGCCATCCTGAAGGCTACTTCGAATGCTTTGCGAATATCTATTCGACCTTCCTGACGGCGCTGGGCAAGAAGAAAGCCGGGGAGCCGCTCGCAAAAGACGACCTCGATTTTCCCACGGTCGAGGAGGGAATCCGGGGCGTGAAGTTCATTGAAAAATGCGTGGAGAGCTCCAAAAAAGGGGCGGTTTGGGTCAAATTATAAAGAATCGAATGAATTAACAGGGAGAATGCCATGGAAAAACCAATCACGTTATTCACGGGCCAATGGGCGGATTTGCCCTTCGAAGAAATCTGTAAGAAGGCGAGTGCATGGGGCTACGATGGCCTAGAGATCGCCTGTTGGGGCGACCATATGGAAGTGTCCAAGGCGGCCAAGGACCCGGCCTACGTTAAGCAAAAACTGCAGACCCTAAAAAAATACAAGCTTGGCTGCTGGGCCCTCGGAGCCCATCTCGCCGGCCAGTGCGTAGGCGATGTCTATGACGAACGGCTGGACGGGTTTGCTCCCGCCAAAGTCAAAGGGAAACCGGGCAAACTCCGCGAATGGGCGATCGAAGAAATGAAATTGACGGCCCGGGCGGCCAAGAATATGGGCTGCGGCGTCGTCAACGGCTTTATGGGTTCGCCGATCTGGAAGTTTTTATACTCGTTCCCCCCCACGACCGAAGAAATGATCGAAGCGGGGTTCGCCAAGATCCACAAGCTCTGGACACCGATCCTGGACGAATTCGACAAGCGCGGCGTGAAATTCGCCCTCGAAGTCCATCCCACAGAAATCGCCTTCGATCTCTATACGGCGAAACGCCTGCTCGATAAATTCAATCATCGGCCGGCCCTCGGCTTCAATTTCGACCCCAGCCATCTGGTCTGGCAAGGGCTGGAGCCCCATCTCTTCATCCGCGAATTCGCCGAGCGGATCTACCACGTCCACATGAAGGATGCGGCCGTGACGCTTGATGGAAAGGCGGGCATCCTGGGTTCGCATCTGCCGTTTGGGGACTTGCGGAGGGGCTGGAATTTCCGCTCCCTGGGACACGGCGACGTCAATTTCGAGGAGATTATCCGGGAGCTCAACAGCATCAATTACCAGGGGCCGCTTTCCGTGGAATGGGAAGACAACGGCATGGACCGCGAATTCGGAGCCCAAGAATCGCTCGAGTTTGTCCGGTCGATCAATTTTTCTCCGTCAACAGTCGCCTTCGATAAAGACATGAAGGGGAAATGACGTCATAAACAGTATTGGCGTGACCTCGATTTTATCGTGTGAGTAGACGAAAATGCCTGATAAAGATGATGCATCAAAAAAGCCAAACTTGACGAGGCGCAACTTCCTGAGATCATCAGCGGCGGCCGGGCTGGGCGCGGCGCTTGCCGGGAACGCGCTTGGAACGAGCGGGCAGGCTCAAAATCAAAGCCAGCCGCCCCAAGCTCCCGCTGCTCCCGCCAAGGCTCCGGCGAAGGTGCCCGCCGAAGAGCTCCGCGTTGCCCTCATCGGCGCCGGCGAGCAAGGCCGCGTCCTTATCGAATCCTGCCTTCGGATCCGCGGAATCCAGATCGCCGCCGTCTGCGATATCTGGTCCTACAGCCGGCAGTATGCCAGCGGCTATCTCCGAAAATACGGCCAAAACCCGAATGTCTACGAGGATTACCGGGACATGCTGGCCAAGGAGAAAAACCTGGCCGCGGCCATTGTCGCGACGCCGGATTGGATGCACGCCGAGCAGGCCAATGCCTGCCTGGAGAGCGGCCTCCACGTCTATTGCGAAAAGGAAATGTCCAACACCCTGGACAAGGCGCGGACAATCGTCGAAACGGCGAGGCGGACCGGGAAACTTGTTCAGGTCGGCCATCAACGCCGCAGCAATCCCCGCTACATTCACGCCATCGATCGACTGATCAAAGAGAAACAGCTTCTCGGACGGGTCAATCTCGCCTACGGCCAGTGGAACAGGTCCAAAGCGGATATGCTGGGTTGGCCAAAAACCTACATCATAGACCCGGCCAAGCTTCAGCAATACGGTTATGATTCCATGGCCGAACTCAGAAACTGGCGCTGGTTCAAGAAATTCGGCGGCGGCCCGATTGTGGACCTGGGTTCGCACCAGATCGACCTTTTTAGCTGGGTCTTCGGCACAAACCCGGCCACGGTCGTGGCCAGCGGCGGCGTGGATTATTACAAGGGACGGGAATGGTACGACAATGTGATGGTCGTCTATGAGTTCGAAACTTCCGCCGGAACGGCGCGCGCCCTCTACCAGGTTCAAACAACGACCAAGCACGGCGGATTCTACGAGACGTTCATGGGCGATAACGGTTCGCTGGTCATTTCCGAAGTCCCGCAAAGGGGGAACTGGGCGATGCGGGAAGCCCATGCGCCCGAGTGGGATTCGCTGGTCAGAGACGGCCTGCTCCTTTCGGAAGCCCCTGTCATTCAAAAGCTGGACACCCGCAATATTTTCCTCGACGTGCGCGTCACGGCCGAGGCCGGCCGCTGGCCGCTTCCGGTGGACCTGGCCAAGCCCGCTCACCAACCTCATCTGGAAAATTTTTTCAGCGCCGTCCGCTACGGAACGCCGCTGAACTGTCCGGCTGAGCTGGCTTATGAAAGCGCCGTGGCGGTCTTGCGGGTGAATGACGCCGTGAGAACGCGCAGTCTGATTCGATTCCATCCGGAGCAATTCAGGGCATGAAGGGCCATTGGCGATTCGGAAAAAACGCCGAATTCATCGTCTCGGGTTTGATAGCCATTCTCAGTTTCTTCTCGATGGAGACATGGGCGGCTTCTCCGCAAAAAAAGGTCGTGTGGGACGGAAGCCGCATCACTCCGGTTCATCAAATTCCGCTGAAGGACGAGCTCAACCAGGGAATCGTGCCGACCGAATCCTATCCCCTGCCCTATTCCAATCGCTTTACGTGCGAACCCTGCCACGCGTACCAAACGATCCGGCAGGGTCTGCATTTCGACCGAACGACATCGGCGAATGCCGGACGGCCCGGAGAGCCTTGGGTCTGGCTTGACGACAAGACCGGGACGGCTCTGCCGCTCTCCTATCACAATTGGAAAGGAAGCTTCAATCCCAAAACACTCGGCCTCAACGCCTGGGATTTCACGCTGCTCTTCGGAAGACACATGACCGGCGGAGGGACCGGCGAGCCCGACGACAAGGATATGACTCCGGAATCGCGATGGAATGTCGCCGGAAAGCTCGAGATCAACTGCCTGGGCTGCCATAACGCTTCCCAGGTCCAAAGCCATAGTGAATGGTCCAAGCAGGTCCTCCGCGAAAACTTCCGCTGGGCGGCGACGGCCGCATCGGGCATCGGCGAGGTCGGCGGAATGTCCTCGCGCCTCAGTGGGACGTGGGATGTCTTTGACGGTCCCAATCCCGACGACTCCGAATGGGCGGTCGCTCCTTCGGTGCGCTATAACAAGAATCTTTTCGACAGCAAGCACCGGGCCATGTTCGATATCGCCTACAAGCCCGAAGACGGCCGCTGCCTGGCCTGCCATTCGGCCACCCTCGCCGGGATGAAAAAATTCGATTTCGACGAAGACGTCCATTCCGCCGCCGGGCTCAAATGCGCCGCCTGCCATCGAAACGACATTGGCCACGCCATGGTCCGCGGCTATGAAGGCGAAGCGAAGGACGATCCAGCGCTTCCCTCCGAAGACTTCACCTGCGCCGGCTGCCATCTCGGCGGAAAATCATCGACAGACCAACCGGTTCTTCCGGGCCGTCTCGGAGCTCCGTATCCGCTTCACAGAGGAATTCCAAAGGTCCATTTTGACCGATTGGCCTGCACGGTCTGTCATTCCGGCCCACTGCCGGCCAAGGAAGCTGCCCGTGTCCGGACCTCGCGGGCCAACAGGCTCGGGATTTATGGCGTGGCGCAGTGGGCAACGAGCTTTCCGGCCATCCTCGAGCCTGTTTTTATCCGGGACAAAAATAAAAAGCTCACGCCCCATCGTCTATTTTGGCCATCGTTCTGGGGCGAAATGACGGAAGGACGGGTGACTCCTCTCAAGCCGGAATTTGTTGCGGCCGCGGCCGGAGATATTTTGAATCCCGGGAAAGTCGTGACAAGGGTATTGACGGCGCTCTTCAGCATAGCTGAGCTGGAGGGGACACCGGTTCTTGTCATGGATGGGAAAATATACGAATTGAATGTTGACGGCGGTCTCGATGCCTCTCCCTATTCTGGAGAATCGAAAGAAAAAGCCATCTTCTGGGCGTCCAAAAAGGACGACAAGACGGTCCCCCTAATCCCGGCCTTCAACCAAGAGCAGCCGGAAGCGGCCGCCGATGGCGAGACACGAATCCAAAAGGTCCTCGAGACGCTCAAGAAAACCGAGGCGGCTCCAGGACAGCCGGTGTGCATTTATAAAAATGTCCTCTATCGAATCGTCGAAACGTACGTCGATAAATCCGAAGCCAAGGGCGAACCCGAGGCCGAGCCTCGGCTTTTCTGGCTGAAGGACGGAAAAACGCTGCCGATTGTTCCGGACTTCGAAAGACAGACCATCGAGGCGCTGACCGGCGGCGAGGAAACCCTGACAGAAACGCAGGTTGAGATCGTGCTCAAGGCGCTCCTTGAAAAAAATAAAGAAGCCAAGCCCAAAGAAGCGAATAAATTCATCTATCTGTCGGGCGGAAAACTCTTCCGGCTTAACGACAGAAACAAGCTCGAGGTCAAAAACGATGAGGCGGCCGATCCCGTGGCCTGGCCTCTCGCCCATCAGGTTCGGCCGGCCAGGCAGTCGCTGGGGATAAACGGATGCAAAGACTGCCATCGGGCGAGCTCGTCGTTCTTTTTTGGAAAGGTGAAGGGGATCGGGCTGCTCAAAACCGAAAAAGTTGCCACCCGGTCCGCCGCTTCCTTCATGGGCTTGACGCGGCCCTATCACTTCCTTTTCGGCCTTTCATTCGCGGCCCGGCCGGCTTTGAAATGGATTCTATTCCTAAGCGCCGGAGTCGTCGGCTCGATGCTGTTCCTGGCTTTCCTGCTCGTCCTGGGGAGACTCTCAGGGCTCATCGAAAAGAGGAGATAGCCGATCATGTTCTTTTCCATCCTCGCCGCCGTTTGCGTTTTGGGAGTCGCCTATCAGCTGACCTATGCCAGATATTTTGCCACGGCGGCTCGAGCGGAAAAAAAGGTAGGCTATTTCCCCTGGCTTTGGACGGCCATTCAAAAGTCATTGACAAAAAAAACTCTCGAAAAATCCCAGGCCGTTTTGAAGAGTTGGGTCAAAAGCTATTACCCGGGCTGGACCCAGTGGGTATTTTGGGTTCTCATCGCCAGCTTCGTCTATCTGGCGGCCAGCGGATTTTTCTTTGCCATTTTTATCCGGCGCGAGATGTTCGGCGTCCCGCTCCTCGTTCACGTCAGCGTGGGCGCCCTTTTTTCGGTCAGCTTGGCCTTGACGCTGCTTTTGCGAGCCCGGGACTATCGCTTGGATCAGGATGGGGAAGTTTTGTTTAAAGGCTTTGCCCGCCCCGTCCTCAAGAACGTCTCCAAATCCTTGCTCCAAAACGTTCTTTTCTGGATCATCGCGGTCGCCGGCTTCAGCCTTATGGTTACCGCCCTCGGCTCCATGGTCCCGGTCTTTTCCTTCGAGGCGCAAAAGTACATGATCGATGTCCACCGCTATGCGGCTCTCGCCTCCCTTTTGGCGGCGATGGGCTTCGTCGATATCGCCTTCCTTCCCCGGCCGCAGGCCAAATAGCGATGCCGTCCGCTCATCCTGTTCACCGCTTTTCCCATCACGCCATGGGCACGCACTTTGAAACCGTGATCGCCGGCGTGGATGAATCGTACGCGGGACAGGCTTCCGGAGCCGTTTTCCAGGAAATTGACAGAATCGAAGGCTTGTTCAGCCGTTTCAACCCATCGAGCGAGATCAGCCAGATGAACCGGATGCGGCCGGGCGATGTCCTGATCATCGGCCTTGAAACATTCGAATGCCTGAATATCGCCGAGAGAGTCCGGGAAGAAACGGAGGGCGCCTTTGACATCAACGTCCGATCCTATGTTTTTTCCTCCGGTCCCCCGAGCGAGCGTCGGGGCGGAGAAAAATCCGCTTCTTTCTCCCCTCTCATGATTTTGGGAAAAGAAAAACTGGATGCGGCAACGGCCGGAGCTTCGGCCTCCGAGTTTCCATATTTAGAAGTCGTTCATACCAGGGCCGGCTTTGAAGCCAGGATGCATAGCGGGAAAAAAAGTCTGATTAGATGCTTGGAGCTCGACCTCGGAGGAATCGGCAAGGGGTACGCGCTCGATGTTGCCCAAGCAGTGCTTGCGGATTGGGGAATCGTCCGGGCGCTCATCCATGGCGGGACAAGCACGGCCGCGGCTCTCGGCTCTCCGCCCGGCATAAACCCGGAAGATGTCGGATGGCCGGTGGGCGTCGGAGGCGGCTGGCCTTGTCCGGGAGCCCCACGGCAAGTTTTCCTCAAGTCCAGAGCGCTCAGCGGTTCAGGAATCGAGGTCAAGGGAAAGCATATCCTCGACCCCAGGACCGGAGCTCCTGCCAAAGGACATCAGGCGGCCTGGGTTTCGCATCCGTCGGCCGCCGAGGCCGATGCCCTCTCGACGGCTTTTATGGTCATGAACACAGAGGAAGTCGAGCATTACTGCGCGGAGCATCCTGACGTCTGGACCCTTATCGTCAAGGATTATGGAGACTGCCGCGTCTTCAACCCTCCCCTCCTAAGATCACTTTAGGGGTCAAACCTACTCCTTACGCACATTCCAGGGGAAAAATGTGCGTAAGGAGTAGGTTTGACCCCGAGGCAAAGGTTTTATACAATACCCGCGCATCCCGCATGAAAGCAAACCGTCTCAAACAATTCCTGCTTTCCGGCGTTTCGTACGCTATTCCCTTTGTCGCCAGCGGCGGAATCCTCATCGCCGTCTCCATTGCTTTCGCCCCCATGACGGCGAAAGGGCCTGATTTTTCCAACGCGCCTTTTCTCAAGCTTATTAACGATATCGGTTCTGCCGCGTTCGCTTTTCTCATTCCGGTCCTCTCCGGCTACATCGCCTTCGGCATCGCCGACCGGCCGGGCCTCGTGCCAGGGTTTGTCGGCGGCTACATCGCCGGCCAGGTAGGGGCCGGGTTTTTAGGAGGGATCGTATCGGGGCTTTTGGCCGGATTCCTTGTTTTCTGGATCAAGAAGCTCAAGCCTCCTAGATACCTCCGTCCCATCATGCCCATCCTGGTCATTCCCGTATTATCCTCGCTTGTCGTCGGGTTTGTCATGTTCAGGCTCATCGGCGCTCCCATCCGCGACGTCATGGCCGCCATCCAGCATTGGCTGACGATCATGAACACGGGAAACCAGGTTATCCTGGGGATCATTCTCGGCTCGATGATCGCTTTCGACATGGGCGGGCCGGTCAATAAGGTGGCATTTTTCTTCGGCGCAGCGATGATTCAAAAGGGCAGTTTCGGGGTCATGGGCGCGTGCGCGGCAGCCATCTGCATCCCGCCTCTCGGGCTCGGCCTGGCCACGCTCCTCAATCGGAAGCTATGGTCCGACCAAGAAAAGGAAGCGGGCCTGGCCGCGCTGGCTATGGGCGCCATCGGCATCACGGAAGGAGCCATTCCCTTTGCCGCAGCCGACCCTCTGCGCGTGATTCCTGTGATCATGGCCGGCTCCAGCATCGGCTCCGTGATCGCCATGCTGGGCAAGGTGGGCGACCATGCTCCGCACGGCGGTCCCATCGTGCTTCCGGTCGTGGACCACCGTTTGATTTATATCGCGGCCATCCTCGCCGGCACGATCGCCGTCGCCTCGCTGATGACACTCATAAGGAAAAGAGCGAGCCGCGCTCGGCCGGAATAAGGAGATGTCATGACCATCGTCGCCGTCACCGCTTGCCCCACGGGCATCGCCCACACCTATATGGCCGCCGAGCAGCTGGAAAAAACGGGCAAAAAAATGGGAATCACCGTCAAGGTAGAGACCCAGGGCGCCATGGGTATTGAAAACGAACTGTCCTCTGATGAGATTCGCAAAGCCGATGCCGTCATTTTGGCCGTCGGCATCCCAATTCTGAAGCGGGAACGCTTTGAAGGGAAAAAGGTCTACGAAATTTCCCCCCAAGAAGCGATTAAAAATCCGCAGGCCATCCTGCTCAAAATTAAAAACGAACTTGGCTCTTGAATTTTCCTTTTCCTTCCCGCTGCCCCTGGGGCTTCATGCGCGTCCGGCCAGTCTCGTTCAAGAAAAGGCCGGACAATTCAAGGCCGAGATCACCTGGGAAAATCTGCGAAACAAAATCACAGCCGACGCCAAGAGCACGCTCTCCTTGGTCGGTACCGATACGCAGTTCAATGACCCTTGCCGGATCCTCGTCAAGGGGGCCGGCGAGCAGAGGGCTCTCGCGGCGCTTCGGAATCTCGTCCAAGAAGAGCTTCCGAAGAAAGAAGCGGAGGCCGAACAATTCAACCTCTCAGCTCCTCGCAACCTTCCCCGCATTCTTGCCCTGGAAAAAGCGATGTTCTTTCAGGCGTCGCCGGCCGGTCCGGGTGTTGTGCGCGGCAAGGTGATGCTCTACGACCCGGCGCTCGAAATGGAAATCGAAGAGCCGGGGGCGAAACATACGCCGGGCAAAGAAAAAAAGATTTATCTCGCCGCCGCTAAATCCTTGGAAGAGGAACTGCGCCGCCGCCTGGAAAAAAAAATAGAGAAGACCGAAAAAGCGGTTCTTCAAGCGCACCTGTCCATTATTCGCGACCCCGCCTTCACGGCCCAGATTACAAGAATTATTGCCAAGGAAAAGCGCAGCGCGGGGACGGCCGTTTCCCTCGCCAGCCGTTTTTTCTCGGACATGCTTCAAGCCAGCCGCAGTCAGTACCTTCGAGAACGGATGGCGGATATCCGCGATGTTTCGCGCCAGATTATCGCCCGCATCCGCGGAGTCCCCGAACGAGAAATGGGCGTCAGTCTCGGCGGACCGGCTATTTTGGTCGCCGAGGACCTTGCGCCGTCGCGATTTATCTCGCTCAATAGAAGCTATCTCCAAGGCCTCATTCTCGAAAAAGCGGGTGTCACGTCCCACACTTTGATCATGTGCCGGGCTCGCGCCGTCCCAGCCGTCACTGGCTGCCCGGGAATCCTCAAGAAACTTCAACAAGAAGAGGAAGTCATCCTGGATGGAGGGAGGGGATTGATTGTTCCCTCTCCTTCCCCGGCCATCGGCCGCTATTTTGAACGAGAAATCGCCGCAGAAAAACAGAAAAACGCCAATCGGCGGAAAAACGCGGCACTCCCAGGAGAAACGGCGGACGGCCGCAAAATCGAGATCGCCGCCAACATCAGCGATCCCGAAGAGCTCGAGGCAGCTTGGCTCAACGGCGCCGAGGCCGTCGGCCTCTTCCGGACCGAGCTGCTGTTGATGGACCGCGATGCGCCGCCCGATGAAGAAGAACAGTGCGCGCTATACTCCCGCTTGGCCGGCGAGGCGGGAGGCCGGCCCATTATCGTCCGGACTTTCGATATCGGAGGCGATAAGCCGGTTCCTTTTCTCCCCTTGCCTCCCGAAGACAATCCGTTCCTTGGCTTCCGCGGAATCCGAATCTACGAAGAATACCATGACCTTATCCGTGTTCAATTGCGGGCGATTCTGAGGGCAGCGGCTTCCGGCCCATTGAAAATCATGTTTCCCATAGTCAGCACCTTAGACGAAA
>Ga0315268_10001503_pt1 | contig 26852 bp, 22 predicted proteins | sample C1_top_MG_FD_204535 | JGI IMG/M metagenome (GOLD analysis project Ga0315268, IMG submission 204535) | Sediment microbial communities from Yellowstone Lake, YNP, Wyoming, USA - C1_top | ecosystem: Environmental > Aquatic > Freshwater > Lake > Sediment | place: USA: Wyoming | collected 2017-08-01
GAGAGCACCAGCGGGGTCGCCAATCCGGCCAGCAGCAGGTAGGCGGTCTCGTAGCGATGCCAGTGACGGGCCGAGCCGCGCCAGCCCAGCGCCAGCATGCCGTAGATCATGCGCGCCCCGCGGTTCTGGGCCTGGTCGCGCAGAGTGGCCAGGTCGGGGATCAGGCCCACGTACCAGAACACCAGCGAGATGGTGAAGTAGGTGGAAACCGCGAACACGTCCCACACCAGCGGGCTGCGGAAGTTGGGCCACACCGTCATGGTGTTGGGGTAGGGCAGCAGCCAGTAGAACACCCAGGGGCGGCCCAGGTGCAGCAGGGGGAACAAGCCGGCCTGCATGACGGCGAAGATGGTCATGGCCTCGGCGAAACGGTTGATGGAGTTGCGCCACGACTGCCGCAGGAGCAGCAGGATGGCGGAAATCAGGGTGCCGGCGTGGCCGATTCCGATCCACCATACGAAATTGACGATGGCGAAGCCCCAGGCCACCGGGATGTTGATACCCCATATACCCACGCCCTGGTAGAGCAGGTAGCCGATGGCGTACACCAGGACGCTGGAGAACAGGCCGGCAATGCCGACCCCGATCAGCCAGCCCAGCGGCGTCTGCCGGGTGAGGACGACCGAGGTGATCTTGTCGGTGATGGTGGCGAAAGTGTGCCCCGGCGCCAGCACCGGCGGGCGGCCATGCTGGATCTCCAGTTCCTCAACTCGCTCTTTGCGTTCCATCAGAAGTGCTGCTCCGGCTGCTGTTGGGCCGCCGTCTCCGGCATCGCGGGGTTGGGATTGAGCACCGCGGCCAGGTAGGTGGTCCGCGGGCGGGTGTTGAGTTCCTCCAGCACCCCGTAATTGCGGGGATGCGACTTCAGTTGCCGCACTGAGCTGTTCGGGTCATTGATGTCGCCGAAAACGATGGCGTTGGCCGGGCAGACCTGCTGGCAGGCGGTGAGGATTTCCCCGTCCCGCACCCGGCGGTCCTGTTCCTCCGAGGCGATCCGCGCCTGGGCGATACGCTGCACGCAGTAGGTGCACTTTTCCATCACGCCGCGGCTGCGCACCGTCACCTCGGGGTTGCGCACCATCTTCAGTTGCGGCGTGTTCCAGTCCGACCACAGCATGAAGTTGAAGCGCCGCACCTTCCAGGGACAGTTGTTGGAGCAGAAGCGGGTGCCCACGCAGCGGTTGTAGACCATGTCGTTGAGGCCCTCGCTGCTGTGCACCGTGGCCTCCACCGGGCAGACCAGCTCGCAGGGGGCATCTTCGCACTGCATGCAGGGCAGCGGCTCGAAGTACATGCGCGGGTTGCTGGGATCGCCTTCGTAGTAGCCGTCCACCCGCAGCCAATGCATGTGGCGGCCGCGCAGCACCTGCTCTTTGCCCACCACGGCGATGTTGTTCTCCGCCTGGCAGGCGATGATGCAGGCGTTGCAGCCCACGCAGGAGTTCAGGTCGATCTCCATCCCCCACGCGTACTCGTTGTACTGGTAATTGGGATAGAGCGTGTCGTTGCGCGGCGGCGCGAGGTTGTTCTCATGCGCGAAGTGCGGGTTCTGCTGGTAGGTGGCCAGGGGGGCGGCGCGCACCAGGTTGCGGCCTTCCATCACCTGATAGCCCTGGGTGGAAGCGACTTTGTAGCTCTGGCCGGTCTTGCTGAGCTGGGCGCCGGTGGCGAAGTTGGGCGCGTCGGAAAAGCGCAGCAGGTAGACGTTCACGCCCTTGCCGTCGCCGGTGCGTCCGGCGCGCACCCGCCCGTAGCCGAGAAATACGGTGAGGCAGTCGTCCGGCTGCCCGGCTTGCACCCACACCGGCAAGGCCACCTGTTTGCCGCGGTAATCGATGCGCACGATCTCCGTGTCCTGGCTGGCCTTGAAGCCCAGTTTCCGGGCCGTGTTCGGGCTCACGAACACCACGTTTTCCCAGGTCAGCTTGGTCAGCGGCTTGGGACACTCCTGCAGCCAGGGGTTGTTGGCGAAGCGGCCGTCGTAGATGGAGGGGTCGAAGCGGAAAATCAGCTCGAAACTGCCGCCGGACGGCCGCGCAGTGGTGCCCCACATCTGCCCGCTTTTGGCAGATGTGGGTGTTTCCGCCGGCTGCGTTGCTGCCAACGACGTGACGGAGATGGCGCCGCGCTTCACGCGCACCGTCCTGGGCTGGTACTCGGTGCCGGCCATGAACCCGTCGTGCACGGCGTGGTTCCAGAAGCCGTTGAAGTCGTTGCCGTGGTATTGCGTCTGCCAGTAGGCGCGCACCAGCTCGTAACCCGATATATCGGGCTGGCCGTTGAACAGCGCCAGCACTTCGTGCGCGCTGCGGCCGCCGTACATGGGCGCGATCAGCGGCTGCGCGATGGTGACCATGCCGTTGATGGCCCTCAGGTCGGTCCACTGCTCCAGGAAATGCGTGGCGTTGACGTGCCAGTCGCAATAGTCGGTGGTTTCGTTCTGATAAACGGCGTGGTGGATGCGCAACGGCACCTTGGCCATGGCGGCGGTCAGGTCCAGATCGACCGGCGCGTCAAACACCGGATTGCCGCCCAGGATGAGCAGCAGTTGCACCTTTCCGGCGTTGATGTCCTGCGCCAGTTCGCGAATCGAGGCGGCGTTGTCGGTGGGGTTTTCAACCACGGGATCGGTGTACACGACGGTGTTGCCGGGCGCGCCCAGGGCTTCATTGATGGCGTGCGCCAGGGCGTGCACGATGGGCGGCTGGAACTCGCCCGGGATCACCACCGCCGCCCCGGGATGCTTCTGCAAGTCCTTGGCCAGGGCGTCCAGCCAGGCGGCGTGCTCCGGCCGGATGTTGCCTCCCGCGGCGATTCCCAGCCGCGTGGCCAGCGCGCGCGCGTACTGCTCGATCTCCGAGGCTCTGACCGGCAGCCGGTGGTCGGCCTTGAAACCGGTTACCGAGGGCGCGCTCTCGATGGCGTAGGTGCGGTTCATGCCCTGCGGGTTATCGGGGTTGCGGCGGTGCGCCCAGGCCCGGGTGTGCATGGGGAAACCGGGAAAGCCGCCCAGCAGGAAGTCGGCGTCCAGGCTGACCACGACATCGGCGTTCTCCAGCCGGTAACGCGTTTCCACTGGCTGGCCGAAGGCTATGCGGGCGCCGCCCACTGCCCCGTCGCGGTTGACCGGCGACCACTGGTGCCACTTCATCTGCGGGTAGTTCTTTTGCAGAGTGCGGATCTGCGCCGCCAGCGTGGGCGAGCTCACGCTTTGCGTCAGCAGCCGGAAACCGGCGCCGCCGGCGGCCCGCTGCGCCGCCATCGGCGACTGCATGGCGCCCACGAAGTCCGGCCAGGGCCGGACGTCGCCCAGGTAGGTGCTGGTCTGCGAGCGCTCCGGATCGTACAGGTCCAGCAGCGCGCCCTGCGCGAACACGCCGGTGCCGCCCATGCTGGCCGGATGCTCCGGATTGCCTTCCAGCTTGGTGGGCCGTCCTTCGTGGCTGCACGCCAGCAGCGGCTCGGCGTAGCCGCCCAGGTCCATGGCGGTGGCAAAGAACAGCGGCCGGCCGGGGATGATTTCTTCCGGCTGCCGCACGTAGGGGACAATTGTTTCCACCGGCAGCTTGGTGCAGCCCGCCAGCCCGGCCAGCGCCAGCGACGCCCCCATCAGCTTGAGGAAATTGCGGCGGGAAGATCCTTCCGGCCACACGGAAGCCTGCTGGGGAAATTCCCGCTCCACCATCTCGCGGAAGCCTTCGCTGTCCGCCAGCTCTTCCAGGGTGCGCCAATACTGCGGACCGCCCTGCGCAGCCCGCAGCTTGGCCTGCGCCTCCGCCAGCTCCATGCGCTTAGGGTGCACCAGCCGGACCAACTCGCTCTTGTTTCGTTCCGCTCCCATCATTCCTTCAAGCACGTTTCGGATCAGGGTCTATGGTGCTTTGAGTTGGCCAATGGCCAATGGCTGCTTTCAGCGGTGGCACGTGTTGCAACTGGTGATGTCGTAAACGCTTCGCACGTGATACTTGCGGAGCAGGTACGTGCCCAGCGACGCCTGGTCCGTAAACTTCTGCCCATCCATCTCCAGCGGCTTACCCTGGCTGGGCATCTGGTAACGCATGTTGAATACTTCCGCGCGCGGGCGCAGGTACTTCTGCGGCGCCCGGTGGCAGTTCAGGCACCACTCCATCTGCAGCGAGCCTTCGGCGTACGTCAGCGGCATGCGGTCCACCGGCCCGTGGCAGCTGTAGCACCCCACACCCTTGTTGATATGAATGCTGTGATCGAAGTAGACGAAGTCGGGCAACTCGTCCGCCCGTGCCCACACCAGCGAGGTATCGGAGCGGAAGCTTTCCCGCACTGGCGCCAGCATGTCGGCGTTGGTCCATATCTGCGCGTGGCAGTTCATGCAGGTCTTGGTGGGCGGGATGCCGGCGAAACTCGACACTTCCACCGAGGTATGGCAATAACGGCAGTCAATGCCCAGGCCGCCTACGTGGTGCTCATGGCTGAACGGCACCGGCTGCATGCGGTGAACGCCAGCCCAGGTGGTGTAAGGCGAGCGCTGCAGTTGCTCGGCGGCAAAAAAGAATCCACCCACCGCGATCACGATCAGGAAAATCGAAAATCGCGACAGTGTGTTAGTGCTACGGTGAAATATCTGGGGCATCTAGCAGCCCATTCCTCGCCGTCTCACGGGGGTAACCTGGTCAGCCTGGTTGTTGTTGCTCGGCCTGCTTGCCCTGCGAGTCCCCACTGCTCCACGCCGGGTTGTGGATGCCCAAAAGATCAGTAAACCGTCAGCACGGACCGGCAGCTCTCGAATCCTGCTAACAGCCGATGCGGCAAATGCATCCCACGGTTGTACCGGCCAACGGCAAGTAGATGATCCTCACCGCACAAAAGTTTCACCGGAGTCTTTGCGACCAATTCGGGGCAAGCCGCCCAGGGGAGCTATGGAGATGACCGCATCGGACGTTTTGCTAGAAAAACTCATCGATTGGGGCGTGGAATTCGTGTTCGGCCTGCCCGGCGACGGGATCAACGGCATCATGGAGGCCCTGCGCACGCACCAGGACAAAATCCGTTTCATCCAGGTGCGGCACGAAGAGGCCGCCGCCTTCATGGCCTGTGGCTACGCCAAGCTCACCGGCAAGCTGGGCGTTTGTCTGGCCACTTCCGGACCGGGCGCCATTCACCTGCTCAACGGCCTCTACGATGCCAAGATGGACTACCAGCCGGTGCTGGCCATCACCGGCATGCAGTTCCACGACATCATCGGCACCCACGGCCAGCAGGACGTGGAGACCGATAAGCTGTTCATGGATGTGGCCGTCTACAACGAGCGCATCATGGGCCCGACGCACGTGGAAAACGTGGTCGAACTGGCCATTCGCACCGCGCTTTCCTTTCACGGCGTGGCCCATGTCACCATCCCGGTCGATATCCAGGACAAGGAAGTGGCGTGGAAGCAGCAGGCCTCGCAGCGCAACGTCAAGCACCACATCTCCGACGTCTATGCGCACAGCGCGCGCCTGCCCAATCCCGCCGACCTGCATCGCGCCGCCGACATCCTCAACCAGGGCAAGAAAGTCCTGATCCTGGCGGGCGCCGGCTCCCTCCACGCCACTGACGAGCTGGAACAGTTGGCCGAAACGCTGGGCGCGCCCATCGCCAAGCCGCTGCTGGGCAAGGCCGCCGTGCCCGACGACAGCCCCTACACCACCGGCTCTATCGGCCTGCTGGGCACCGCGCCCACTTATACCGCGGTCGACGAATGCGACACCCTGTTCATGATCGGCACCAGCTTCCCGTATATCGAGTTTCTGCCCAAGCCGGGCCAGGCCAAGTGCGTGCAGATCGACACCAACCCGAGCCACATCGCGTTGCGCTATCCCGTCGACGTCGGTCTGGTCGGCGACAGCAAGAAAAGCCTTCAGGAGCTGCTGCCCATGCTGAAGCACAAGCAAGACCGCAGCTTCCTCAAGCAGGCGCAGGACGGGATGAAGGAATGGTGGAGCTACATGGAGAAGCTGGGCACGGCGCCCGGCAAGCCCATGAAGCCGCAGGTGGTGGCCTGGGAGCTGGGCAAACGCCTGCGCAGCGACGCCATCGTCACCTGCGACAGCGGCACCATCGCCACCTGGTGGGCGCGCCAGATTCCGGTGCGCCGCGGCCAGAAGCACACCCTGTCCGGCAACCTGGCCACCATGGCGCCCGGTCTGCCTTACGCGCTGGCGGCGCAGATCGCCTATCCCGAGCGCCAGGTGGTGGCCTTCGTCGGCGACGGCGGCTTCAGCATGCTGATGGCCGACTTCGTCACTGCCGTCAAGTACAAGCTGCCCATCAAGGTGGTCATCATCAAGAACAACTACCTGGGGCAGATCAAATGGGAGCAGATGGTACTGCTGGGCAATCCCGAGTTCGGAGTGCGGCTGGAGCCGATTGACTTCTCACTCTATGCCCGCGCCGTGGGCGCCACCGGCTACCACCTGGAAGACCCCAAGCAGTGCGGCGACATGCTCGACCAGTTCCTCAACACGCCAGGGCCGGCGCTGCTGGAAGCAGTGGTGGACCCGCTGACCGCGCCGCTGCCGGGGAAGATCAAGGGCAAGCAGGCGCTGCGCTTCACCGAGTCGCTGCTGCGCGGCGAGCCCGATGCCATCGAGATCTTCGCCACCGCCATGAAGGATAAGGTGAAAGAAATCGTGTAGCAGCCGCCAGTCGAGCGGCCTGGCAGTCTGCTGAAAAACTCTGTTTCTTTCATCATTCGTCTGCTTCGACAGCGTGAAAAGCAGGTCCCTCACCCGGACCGCGCAGCGCGTCCAGCCAAACCCGGGCTGGACGCGTTTCTGGCGCGGCCCGAGTTCGGGATGACACTCGTGAAACCTCCTCGATCATGAATAATGCAGGCTAATAAAGGCTGTTGCTGAGGCCGAGACTGACGGCTCGCGGGTTATTGAATCCAAACCGTCTTGATGTTGGTAAATTCGTGAATACCGGGGCGGCCAAGCTCACGACCGTGGCCCGACCACTTTACGCCCCCAAACGGAAGCCGCGGATCGGAAGCCACCATGCCATTGACGAAAACCAGCCCGGCTTCAATCTCATTGATGAAATATTCCCGCTCGCGCTCGTCACGGGTCCAGACGCTTGCTCCGAGGCCGAAACGGGTGTCATTCGCAATCCGAATTGCATCTTCCAGGTTCTTCGCGCGGAACAACGCCGCTACCGGGCCGAATAATTCCTCACCGTAGGCCGGCGATTTCTCGGGAATATTGGTAAGCACGGTGGGGGGATAGAAAAAGCCGGGGCCCGCCAATGGCTTGCCGCCGGTCAAAACCCGCGCCCCCATCTCCACCGACTTTCGGACATCGCGATCGATATCGCTCAAACCGCCGGCCGTCGACAACGGCCCGACGTCGGTCTCCGGATCCAGAGGATCCCCGACCTTAAGCGCTTCCATCGCCTTCACAAATCTCCGCTCGAACTCATCAGCAATTTCTTCAGCCACGATAAAGCGCTTGGCATTAATGCAGGACTGGCCATTGTTGAGAGTACGGGCCTTTACGCCGGTGGCTACTGCCTGCTCGAGGTCCGCACTGGGCATCACGATAAAGGGATCGCTGCCGCCGAGCTCCAGCACCACCTTCTTGATTCTCTTGGCGGCGCTGACGCCCACGTCGATTCCCGCTCCTTCGCTTCCGGTGAGCGTGGCGGCGGCGACGCGCGGATCCGCAACCACCTGCTCCACCTGTTTGGCGGTAATCAGCAGAGTCTGGAAGGCGCCTTCCGGGAATCCCGCGCAGTGGAGGATCTCTTCGATCTTGAGGGCGCACCGCGGAACGCACGATGCATGTTTCAGCAAGCCGACGTTTCCCGCCATCAGACTGGGCGCCACGAAGCGAAATACCTGCCAAAAAGGGAAGTTCCAGGGCATGACCGCCAGAACCACTCCCAGCGGCTGGTAGCGCACGAGACTGCAAGAGGCAGTGGTCTTGACCGGTTCATCGGCGAGAAAACGGGCGGCGTTTTCCGCGTAAAAGCGGCATCCCCAGGCGCACTTCACAACTTCCTCGCCGGCGGAGCGAAGCGTCTTTCCCATTTCCGTGCTCATGAGGCGAGCCAGGGATTCTTTGTCGCGTTCAAGAATATTCGCCGCCTCGTTCATCATGCGGGCGCGCTCCGCGAAGGTAAGCTTTCGGAATTCAGGAAATGTGTCGGCAGCGCGGCGGAGCTTTTCTTCGATTTGGGCATCCGAGAGCGGTTCGAAGGACTGCAGAAGCTGTCCTGTGGCGGGATTGATCGTCGCAATGGCCATGGCTTGTACTCATCCTCCTGAGAGTTATCTGCAAGACGCGAATCTGCCCTGGCTGGCTACCCGTGACTTTGGCCCCTGTCAGCACCGGTGATATCAAGTGACATCACCAGCCATGCTCATGCCGTATATCTTAGGCCCGTGGCGGAGCGAATGCGAACCGCGGATTTCACAACTGCAACAAAGCCCCGCCGGCCCCTCAGGCTGACAACTCGGCTGCGCCTGCCGCGTTCCAACATGCTGCATGACGGCCTTCTCGGCGATCCTGGGCGCGGTAATCGTTGGCGGAGTTCTCTGGGACGCGTTTGAAACCGTGATCCTGCCGCGGCGCGTCACGCGCCGCTTTCGCCTGACGCGTCTCTTTTACTACTACACCTGGAAACCCTGGGCAGCCGTTTCAGCAAAGATATCGAATCGCCGGCGGCGCGAGAGCCTCTTGGGCCTGTACGGACCGCTCTCGCTGCTGCACCTGCTGGCGCTGTGGGCGGTCGGATTGGTGGTCGGGTTCGCGCTGCTGCAATGGGCGGCCGGGAGCAACCTGGAAGGCGCAGGCACCAGCCGGGTTTTCGCCACGGACCTGTATTTCAGCGGGACCACATTCTTCACCTTGGGCTTGGGCGACGTGCGCCCCGACTCGACGGTGTCGCGGGCGTTGTCGGTGCTGGAGTCCGGCATGGGCTTCGCCTTCCTGGCCATGGTGATCAGCTACCTGCCGGTGGTGTACCAAGCGTTTTCGCGGCGGGAGGCGAACATATCGCTTCTCGATGCGCGCGCCGGCACGCCGCCCACGGCGGCCGAGTTGCTCCGCCGCAACATGGACCACACCTCCAGCCTGGAGAACATCCTGCACGAGTGGGAACACTGGGCCGCGGAACTGCTGGAGAGCCACATCTCCTATTCGGTGCTCGGCTACTTCCGCTCGCAGCACGACAATCAGTCCTGGATCGGCGCGCTGACGGCCATCCTGGACGCCACCGCGCTCTGTCAAGTGGGCCTGGAGCGCGCCCCCGGACGGCAGGCGCAACTCACGTTTGCCATGGCCCGTCACGCCGCGGTCGACCTGGCGCAGGTCTACAACACCCCGCCGCACCGGGGAGCAGAGCGCCTCGGCGACCAGGAGCTTCAACTGCTTCGCGAACAACTGGCGGCCGGCGGCATCCACCTCAAACCCGACCCCGCCCTGGCATGGAAATTGGCCGAGCTGCGCGCCATGTACGAACCCTACGTGGCCGCCCTGGCGGAGCGTTTTCTGGTCGAGTTGCCGCTCTGGTACCGCCCGGCGGACGCGCACGACAACTGGCGCACCAGCCGCTGGGGCGGCGCCATGACCGCCTGAGATGAGCTCGGGGATCATGTGGCGCGGGCGCCCTCGCCCGCGACAACCCATAAGCGGTTGTTCTCAGTCTGCCGCGGCGGATTCCGGCGCCTCCCGCCGGGTGCGCAAACGGCGCAGCGCGGGCCCGGCGGCGGTCAGCGCGCGCGCGCTCAGCAGCGCCAGCAGCGCGGCCGCGTACATCTCCGGCTTGCGCACATCGGCCTTCACCAGCCACCAGTAGTGCGCCACGCCGGCGATGGCGCTGACGTAGATGAGCCGGTGCAGTTGCCGCCAGCGCTTGCCGCCGAGGCGGCGGATCATGCCCGCCGTCGAGGTCGCCGCCAGCGGAATCAGCAGCACGAATGCCGTGAACCCGACCGTGATGAACGGCCGCTTGCCGATGTCCTTCACCATTTCGCGCACGTCGAAGAATTTGTCCAGCCAGATGTAAGTGGTGAAGTGCAGCGCGCCGTAGAAGAAGGCGAACAGCCCCAGCATGCGGCGGAACCGGATCAGCGCGTGCATGCCGGTAAGCTTGCGCAGCGGCGTAACGGCCAGCGTGAGCAGCAGAAAGCGCAGCGTCCAATCGCCGGTGGCATGCGTGATCACCTCGATCGGGTTGGCGCCCAGCAGCCCGTTGTATGCCCCGTATGCCAAGCGTGCCAGCGGCGCCAGCGCGGCGAGGAAGACGGCGGCTTTTAGCAATTTCACTTTCACGGCTAGGGTGGGGCACCCGGAAATCGTGTAGCGGCGGATTTCAATCCGCCGCCCCGGCGGAATAAATTCCGCCGCTACAAACAAACTAGAAGTTCTTCTTCAGATCCATCCCCGCATACAGCGACGCCACCTGGTCGCCGTAGCCGTTGAACAGCAGCGTCTTGCGCTTGAAGAATTCCCCGATGCGCCGCTCGCGCGCCTGGCTCCAGCGCGGATGGTCCACATTCGGGTTCACGTTGGAATAGAAGCCGTACTCGCCGGGCGCGGCCTTGTTCCAGGTGGTTGCAGGCTGCGTCTGGGTGAAGCGGATGCGCACGATTGACTTGCCGCTCTTGAAACCGTACTTCCAGGGCGCCACCACGCGCACCGGAGCGCCGTCCTGATTGGGCAGCACCTCGCCGTAGAGCCCGAACGTGAGCAGCGTCAGCGGGTGCATGGCCTCGTCCAGGCGCAGACCTTCCGTGTACGGCCACGGCAGCACGTCGCGGCGCTGCCCCGGCATCTGCGACGGGTCAAGCAGGGTGGTGAACTCTACGAATTTCGCCTTGCCCAGCGGCTCCACCTGGGCGATCAGCTTGCTCAGCGGATAGCCGTCCCAGGGGATCACCATCGACCAGCCCTCCACGCAGCGCAGCCGGTATACGCGCTCTTCCAGGGTCGCCAGCTTGAGCAAGGAATCGATGTCGAACGTCTTGGGCTTGTGCACCAGCCCTTCCACCTTTACCGTCCACGGGCGTGTGCGGAAATTCCTGGCCAGCCCCGCAGGCTCGTACTTGTCGGTCGAGAACTCGTAAAAATTGTTGTAGTTGGTGATGTCTTTGTACGGGGTCTGTTTCTCGTCGGTGCTGCTGAACGGACCTTTCACCACGCCGGGCAGCTTCTCGCCGGCGTAGGCAGGCAATGGCAGCGCCGCAGCCATCGCCAGCGCCGCGGCTCCGGCGAGGAACTCGCGGCGGCGCAGGTACAGGCCCTGGCTGGTGATTTCCGACGAAGGCACGTCCGGCGGCGGTTTGATCAGCATGACAGTTGCCCCCACACCTGTACCGTTAGACGCAGGGCAACCGGAAACGCTTCTCAAAGTGGCAGACCGCGCCGGAAGCAAAAACGGGAGAGCTTGCGCGCGCTCCGCAGGGGCTGAAGCCCCCCATGTTTTCCAAGCGCATTTTCTGCACGGGTCGAGCTCCAGAGTTTCAGATCAGCAGGACGTTGAGGGGCAGCAAAAACCGCTTCATCGTACTACGACGGTCTGCGCGTACGCCCTCGTCGTACAATCTGTCTCGTGAGCAAGCTCTTGCCCTTGTTTCCGCTCGAAGTGGTGCTGTTCCCCGATGCGCCCCTTCCGCTGCACATCTTCGAGCCGCGGTACAAGGAATTGATCCGCGAACTGCTGGACAGCAAGCAGCCCTTCGGCGTGGTTCGCGCCACCAAGGAAGGCTTCGCCGACGTGGGCTGCACCGCCGAGATCGTGGCCCTGGCCAAGCAGTACGAAGACGGGCGCATGGACATCGTCACCGAAGGCCGCCAGCGCTTCGAGGTGATGCAGCTGAACGAGGAGCGCAGCTTCCTGCGCGGAGAAGTGCTCTACATCGTCGACGAGCCCGACCGCCCGCCGAAAGAGAACGTCGCCCGCCTTCTGGAGTTCCACGCCGAAGCGCTCAGCCTGCTGGGGGCCACGGTCGAGCCGCCCTCCAGCGAGGGGACCCGGCTTTCGTTTCTCATCGCCGCCGCCATGCCCTTCGATCTGGATTTCAAGCAGAAGCTGCTGGCCATGCGCTCCGAACCGGAGCGGGTGGACGCGCTGCTGGAGTACTACGCCGGCATCCTGCCCGGCCTGCGCCGCACCGCCAAGGCACAGCGCAAGGCCGGCGGCAACGGCCACCTCTGAGCTACTCGTACGGCGTGTAGAGCTGTTCGATCTTGGCCGCCAGAATGAAGTCGCTCTTGGTCAGCCCGTCCACCTTGTGCGTCCAGATGCTGACCTCCACCTTGCCCCAGGCCAGGTAGATGTCCGGATGATGTCCCTGCTGCTCGGCCAGGTCGCCGACGCGGTCCACAAACGCCAGCGCCTGCTTGAAATCAGGGAAGGTGAACACCCGGTGCAGATGGTGTCCGCCGGCCACTTCCCACTCGGGCAGCTTGCGGTGCAGTTCGTCCAGTTCTCTGCCTTGCAGCGCCGGCACTCCTCCCCGGCAGGGTACGCAGGTCAGGCTCGCCAGTTCCGACATCGTTCGCCTCCTACCCGGTTAGAGCGCCCGCCCCGCCAAAGGTTGCAAAGACGCTTTGCCGCTGATCAACGCTGATGAGCGCAGATTTATTAAATTATTGATCCGCGTTCATCTGCGTTAATCCGCGGCCAACCATTATTCCGCTGCCTTGGCGATGTGCACGTCGAATCCCGTCTTCGGCAGCAGCGACGTCAGCTCGAATACCTTGTAGCCGTCGCCGGTGATCTCGGTGTGGCGATAAACTCCGGGCTCGACCTCCGACACCTGCCGCCGGCCGTCCATGTCGTCCAGGAAGTCCTGCGCCGCGGCGACGCTGGGCGAGCGCCGTCCGGCGTGCGCCAGTAAGGCTTCGGCGGCGTAGGAGCGCACCAGCTTGGGCCAGTACTTTTCCAGCAGCGAGCCGCTGGCGAAAATGTCGGCCCAGACGATCTCACCGTTCACCGCCGCCACCACGCCCACCGCCCGGCGCGCCCGCAGCTCACGAATGAGGCTTTGGTAATCGCCCGCAGGGGCGGCGATCCGGTCCACCTGCTTCTGCACCGCCGCGTTGTCCATCACGGTGGCATACGACGAAGTCCCGCCCAGCGCGCCGGCAGCCCCGGGCGCCGCCGCCACCGCCGCCTCCTGCGACGCGCGCGCCGAGTCCCACACCGCCTGCTGGTCTTTGTCGGCCATGGCCTTGCGCCGCACGCTGGGTTGCGCCATCTGCGCTCCCATGGACTTGAAGTGCGCGCTGGTTTCCGTCCAGCGGCCGGGCTCGATGCAGAACACGCTCAGGTCCACCGCATCGCTGTGCGCCGGCACGATGCGGTCCTTGCCGATTACCCGGTCCTGCTTGCCCCCGGTGACGATCTCGCCCGCCAGCAGCAGCAGCGGGCGATGCGAGTTGTTCACCAGCACCAGCCGGTTGACTTGCCCGCCGGCCTGCGGAATCGGCCGCGGCCCGCGCCGCACCAGCGGCGGAATTCGCCCCGCTTCGGTCACCATCACCTCGCCCGAGCGCAGCCCCTCGTCCAGAGTGAGGAATTCGGAAGTGTCGTGCGCGCCGGCGGCGGCCACCGGGAAGATCGTCAGGCTGCCCCGGCTGATCGGCGGCAGCACCTTGTATCCGGAACGTGCAACTTCGCCGCCCAGGCACACGGCGGCCATTGCCAGCACGAAAACAAACACTGCAATTTTGCGCGACATGGTCGTTCTCCGTTCGCGGTCCCCACCGGGCCCGGTTTTGGCTCGTTGGGGTGATTTAGCCGGGCCGGCGATGCTTGTACCGGCCTTGCTGCCGGAAGAACGTTCGTGCCGCTCCGGCTTGCAAAGAATTTGAGGGCGCCACCGCCTGCGGCCCACTCAAGAGGGATTGCGCGAACAGAAGCGCGGGCACAGCCCACCCATGATTTGGTACCATCCAGCCATTGTGATGAGCGGCGCTCCTGAACCCGCGGCTTCGGCCGGCGCGGCGCCCGCCCTGTCCGGCTGCGAGGCTTTGCTCGGCGAACTGTTCGAGCGCAGCCATGCCGCCGGCTTCGGCTTTTCGCGCGAGCAGTTCACGCGCGTGCTGGAAGGCATCGCGCGCAAGTACTTGCCCGCCGGCGCCGGCGCGGAACAGGCGTGGGAGCTGCTCTCCGGCCTGCGGGTGCAGGAACTGGCGCTGGCGCGGGCCTGTGCCGCCGGCAACGAGCGCGCCTGGGAGGAATTTCTCACCCGCTACCGCGCAAGGCTATTCGAGGCGGCGCTCGCCATCGCCCATGACGACGCCGCCGCACGCGAGCTGGCCAACTCGCTTTACGGCGATCTCTACGGCGCCGCGGCCCGCGACGGACGCCGCGTTTCCAAGCTCGACTCCTACACCGGGCGCGGCTCGCTGGAGGGCTGGCTGCGCACCGTGCTGGCGCAGGAATTCGTCAACCAGTACCGCAGCCGGCGGCGGCTGGTGAGCCTGGAAGAGCAGGAGGAAGCCGGCGCGCAGTTTGCCGCGCCCGCCGCGGAACCGGCCGCCCCTGCCGATCCCCGCCTGAACGCCGCCACCGATGAAGCTCTGGCGGCGCTCGACCCGGAGGACCGGTTCATCCTGGCGGCGTATTTTCTGGACCGGCGCACGCTGGCGGAAATTGCGCGCCTGCTGCGCGTGCACGAGTCCACCGTCAGCCGCCGGGTGGAGAAGATCACCTCGGCGCTGCGCAAGCGCATCCGCGACGCCCTGGCGGCGCGCGGCATGTCGCGACGGCAGGCCGAGGAGGCGCTCCAAACCGACGTCCGCGACCTGGGCGTGGATGTCCGCGCCCGGCTGGCGCAAGAAACCCCCGGGCCGGCGTTCCCTTGTCAGTGGCAGGCCACGGGAAAAAGGAAAAACGAGTAGCATTCGAGCAACAGATGGCGGAATTACCTGAAATCGTGCGGCAGCGGCTGGCGCAGCAGGCGGGCGGCGGTCATCCCGACCCCGACCTGCTCGCCGCCTTTGCCGAAGGCTCCTTGCTCGCGCGCGAGCGGACGCAGGTGCTGGCCCACCTGGGCGTCTGCGCCGCGTGCCGGCAAGTGGTCTGGCTGGCGCTGCCGCAAACGCCCGCGCCGCAAGCCGCCTCGGCGCCCGCCACCTCGTCATGGCTGCGCTGGCCGGTGTTGCGCTGGGGCGCCGCGGCCGCCGCGGTGGTGATCGTCGCCACCGCGGTCATGCTCCGCATGCCGCAACGGAAATCGCCCGGCTTCGACGAGCGCGGTATCGCGCCCAAGCAGGAGCTAAGCGTTCCGGCAAGCGCCCCGCCGGAGACAGAAGCAAAGACCGGTGAGCTGGCGGCGCCGCAGCCGGAGAAGAAGGCCGCCGCCGCTGCTCGCGCGGACAGAGATAAAGATAAAGAAGCGGCACGGCACAAGCTGGCCGCGAAGTCGGAAGCCGGCATCCAGGCCGGCGCCGTTCAGGCCGAAGCGTACCAGGCGGCGGAGCAGCTCGCGCGCAAGCCCGCGCCGCCGGCGATTCAAGTCAGCGGCGGTCAGCAGGCTGCCCTTGATCAGCTCCAACAGCAGCGCGGCCAGGCAACGCAGGAATTCCGGCAGCAGAGCGTAACCGCTGCTGGACAGGCCGCGCCGCCTGATCTTCAGGCACAGAACCAGATCGTGGCGCAGCAAGCCCGGCCGGCGCCCCAGGCCGCGCCGCCACCGCAGGCCAGGGACAAGGTTGTGTTTGGCGCCCGCGCCGAACAACAGCGCGCCATGCCGGCGAAAGACTCCGCGGCCATGTTGCACACTCAGCTCCGGCGCACCGCGGTGGCGCCGCGCTGGCGGGTTTCCTCCGCCGGCAACCTGGAGCGCTCCGCCGACTCCGGCGCCACCTGGCATATGGTGACCGTCGGGCAACCGGCGAACTTCCGCGCCGTGTCCGCCGTTGGGGATGACGTCTGGGCCGCCGGCGCTGCCGGCGCGCTCTTCCATTCCTCCGACGGCGGCCAGACTTGGACGCGCGTTTTCCCGCGCTCCGGCGAGATCGCGCTCACCTCTGACATCGTGCGGGTGGAATTCACCGGCGCGCTGCACGGCGTTCTCATCACTGCTTCCGGCGAGACCTGGGCCACCTCCGACGGCGGCCGCACCTGGGCCGTCCGCCATGATTGATGGCGTCATGCTGACCTCGTGTGCGCGCTTTTCGCACACCAGGTCAGCATCTGTGCAACGCACCCCTTGACACCTGCCGCTCATCACGTATGATTGTCACCTATATGACTCCGCTGGCCCATCGCCATCATCACCATCACCACGGCGGCATCGTGTCAGCGGAGGTCTGCGGATAAGCAAAAAGCAATCCTGAAAAGACCCGGCCCGCTGACGCGATCAGCGGGCCTTTTGTTTTTGCGCATACGAACCACGGGGGATGAATGGTGAACATTGATTTCGACAAGATGCAGGGCCTGGCCCCGGCCATCGTCCAGGACGAGCTGACCGGCGAAGTGCTGATGCTGGGCTTCATGAACCGCGAGGCGTTCCAGGCCACGCTGCGCTCCGGCTATGCCACGTTCTTCAGCCGCACCCGCAACGAACTCTGGACTAAGGGCGAAACCAGCGGCAACCGCCTGCGTGTGACCGCGCTCACCACCGACTGTGACCAGGATTCGGTGCTGCTGCGGGTGCGGGTGGAAGGCGCGGGCGTTGTCTGTCACCGGGGCACGCGCTCCTGCTTCACGCGGCCACTGCCGCTGGGAGGTCCGCGATGAAGCTCCGCCTGGGCATTCCCAAGGGCAGCCTGCAGGAGGCCACCCTGCAATTGTTCGCCCGCGCCGGCTTCAACATCTACCCCAACGGGCGCTCCTATTTCGCCGGCAGCGACGACCCCGAGATCGAGTGCATGCTCATCCGCGCCCAGGAAATGGCGCGCTACGTCGAGCACGGCGCGCTGGATGCGGGCCTGACCGGGCGTGACTGGGTGATCGAAAGCGGGCTGGAGGTGGTCGCCGTCGCCGACCTGGTCTACGCCAAGCAGAGCCGCGGCAAGGTGCGCTGGGTGCTGGCCGCGCCCGAAGACTCTCCCTACCGCTCTGCCGAGGATCTGGCCGGTTGCATCATCGCCACCGAATTGGTCAACGTCACCCGCGCCTATTTCGCCGCCCGCAACCTTCCCGTCAGGGTCGAATTCTCCTGGGGCGCCACCGAAATCAAGCCGCCGATGCTGGCTGACGCCATCGTCGAGGTCACCGAGACCGGCGCCTCGCTGCGCGCCAACCGCCTGCGCATCCTCGACACGGTGCTGGAATCGAACACGCAATTGATCGCCAACCCGCGCGCCTGGCAGGACGATGCCAAGCGGCAGAAAGTCCAGAACATCGCGCTCATGCTGTGCGGCGCCATTGCGGCGCATGGCCGCGTCGGCCTCATGCTCAACGTGCGTAAAGACGACCTGCCCGGCGTGCTCGCCGTGCTGCCCGCGCTCAAGCGGCCCACCGTTTCCGCGCTGGCTGATGAAGACTGGGTGGCGGTGAACACGATCATCGAGGAAACCGTGGTGCGCGACGTGATTCCGCGCCTCAAGGCGGCCAACGCCCAGGGCATCGTCGAATACCCGCTGAACAAGGTGGTGATGTGATGCGCATCGCGCGTGGCCGCCAGCTCGCAGCCGAGATGCGCCGCCTTGCCGCCCGCGCGTCCGCCGCCGGCGCGGCCACCGAGGCGGCATCACGGCGCATTGTGACCGATATCCGCCGCTGCGGTGACGCCGCCTTGCGCCGCTACGCCGCGCGCTGGGACGGGCTGCTGCCCGGCCAGCCCCTCCAGGTATCGCCCGCCGAAATGGAGCGTGCCCTCGCTTCCGTGTCACGCCAATTCCGCCGCGCTCTGCAGACGGCGGCGCGCAACATCCGCCGTTTTTCTGAATGGCAGAGGCCGCGCGAGTTCCGCCGCGAGATTGCGCCCGGCATCTGCGTCGGGCAGCTCATCCGGCCGCTCGAGTCGGTGGGCTGCTACGTCCCGGGCGGGCGCTATCCGCTGCCTTCCTCGCTGCTCATGGCCGTGATCCCGGCGCAGGTCGCGGGCGTACCGCGGATCGCGGTGGCCTCGCCGCGTCCCGCCGCTGAGACCCTGGCTGCCGCCGCCCTGCTTGGCGTGGAAGAATTCTTCCGCGTCGGCGGCGCGCAGGCCATCGCCGCCCTGGCGTACGGCACCGCGTCCGTGCCGCCGGTAAACAAAATCGTCGGCCCCGGCAACCGCTACGTGACCGCGGCCAAGAAGCTGGTGGCCTTCGACTGCGCCATTGACTTTCTCGCCGGCCCCACCGAGGCAGTCATCGTCAGCGACGACGGCCAGCCGCAGTTCATCGCCGCCGACCTGATCGCCCAGGCCGAACACGATCCCGATGCCACGGCCATCTTCATCACCTCATCGCCGCCGTTGGCCGGCGCCGTGGCCCAGGCGGTCAAGCGCGGCTCGAAAGCCAACCCCACCGCCTCCGAATCGCTGCGGCGCAACGGCGTCATTCTGCTCTGCCGCTCGCGCGCGCAGGGGCTCGAGCTGGCCAACGCCATCGCTCCCGAGCATGTCACCGTGTCACCTGAAGATGTGCCGCAGATCACCTGCGCCGGGTCGATCTTCGCCGGCGACTACTCGCCCCAGGCGCTCGGCGACTACGCTTCCGGCCCCAACCACGTCTTGCCCACGGGGGGCGCGGCCCGCTTCCGCGGCGGCCTGAGCGTGCTCGATTTCGTCAAGGTCATCAGCCTTCAGGAGGTTTCGCGCGCCGGCCTGGAGCGCATCGCGCCGGTGGTGGAGACGCTCGCCGCCGCCGAGGGCCTGGCGGCGCACGCCGCATCGGTGCGCGTGAGGTGCTCCCATGCTTAGCCCCGCCGAAAACGTGCGCCGTCTGCGCGAATACCATCCGCCGCTGGCCGGGCGCGCCGGTTTGCGCCTCGACTTCAACGAGAACACCGAGGGCTGCTCGCCGCGCGTGCTCGCCCGCCTGCGCCGGATCAGCGCCGCGGAACTCAGCCGCTATCCGGAGCGCGGGCCCGTCGAAGCCGTGGTCGCCGAGTGGCTCGGATTGCCGCCTCCGCAGGTGCTTTTGACCAACGGCGTGGACGAAGCCATCCACCTGTTGTGCGAAACCTATCTGCAGCCCGGCGACCAGGCGCTCGTCGTGGTGCCGACCTTCTCCATGTACGAGATCTACGCCGCCGCCACCGGAGCGGACGTGGTTGCGATTCCGGCGGACGAGGATTTCCGCTTTCCCGCGCAGGCCGTGCTCTCGCGCATCTCGGCGCGCACGCGCCTGATCGCCATCGCCAACCCGAACAACCCGACCGGCGCCGTGGCCGCGCGCGACGACTTGGTTCAGATTGCCACTCGCGCCGCCGGCGCCGCCGTGCTGATCGACGAAGCGTATTTTGATTTCTACGGCGAAAGCATGATGGGCGACGCCGGCCGCCTGGAGAACCTGTTCGTGGCGCGCACTTTTTCCAAAGCCTACGGCATGGCGGGATTGCGCGCGGGCGCGCTGGCCGGGAGCGCCGCCCAGATCCCGTTCGTGCGCCGCGTCGCTTCTCCTTACAACGTCAACGCGGTCGCGCTGGCCTGTCTGCCCGAGGCGCTCGCCGACCGCGATTACCTGCGCGCCTACGTGGACGCGGTGCGGCGCGGCCGCGCGCGCCTTGAATCCGAATTGCGCGCGTTGGCCATTCCGTTCTGGCCCAGCCGGGCAAATTTCGTGCTGGCGCAATTCGGTTCGCGGCGCCAAGCCTTCATCGCGGCCATGAAGCGCCGCGGCATCCTGGTGCGCGACCGCCACGGCGATCCCGGATGCGCGGGCTGCGTGCGCATTACCGTCGGCGCCGACGCACACACAGATCGCTTACTGGCCGCTCTGCGTGAGTGCCTGAACGAAATCGCCCGCGAGGTGCCCGCATGAGGCGCGCCACGCTGCACCGCAAGACCACCGAAACCGACATCCGCCTGGCGCTCGCGCTCGAGGGCGCCGGCCGCTACCGCGTTTCCACCGGAATTCGTTTTCTCGACCACATGCTGGAACTGGTGGCGCGGCACGGCGCCTTCGACCTGGAGCTAACCGCCGCCGGCGACCTCGATGTGGACCAGCACCACACGGTCGAGGATGTCGGCATCGCGCTGGGCGAAGCCTTCGCGTCGGCGCTGGGCGACAAGCGCGGCATTCTGCGCGCCGGCTACTTCCTCATGCCCATGGACGAGACGCTCGGCCTTGCCGCGGTGGATTTCGGCGGCCGCGCGCAGGCGGTGGTCCAGACCAAGGTGCGCGCGCGACTGGTCGGCGACCTGCAATCCGAGCTGGTGCACGACTTCTTCGAGGGCTTCGCGCGCGGCGCCCGCGCCAACGTGCACCTGAAAGTGCTCTACGGGCGCTCCAGCCACCACAAGATCGAGGCGCTGTTCAAGGCGTTTGCCCGCGCCTTGCGCGTCGCCTGCTCGCGCGACCGCCGGCTGGCGCGCATGCTGCCCAGCACCAAGGGGCTGCTGTGATCACTATCATTGATTACGGCGCCGGAAATCTCGCCTCGGTGCGCAAGGCCTTCGCGTACCTCGGCTGTGTGACGCAGATCACCAGCGACCCGGACACGGTCGCGCGCGCGCAGCGCCTGGTGCTGCCCGGGGTCGGCAACTTCCGCGCCACCGCGCAACTGGAAGCCAACGGTATGCGCGCGGCCATCGACGAGGCGGTCCGGCGCGGCGTCCCGTTCCTGGGCATCTGCCTCGGCATGCAGTGGCTGTTCGAAGGCAGCGAGGAGGCGCCTGACGTCGCGGGGCTCGGCGCCTTTCCCGGCCGCTGCGCCAGGTTTCCCGCCGCCGTGAAAGCGCCGCACGTAGGGTGGAACGAAGTGAGCCCCTGCGCGGCGTCGCGCCTGTTTGCCGACGGCGAGAGCGCCTTCGTCTACTACACACATTCCTACCGCGCGCCGCTTGGCCCCGGCGCCGTGGCATGCACGGATTACGGCGGTGCGTTCACCGCCGCCGTCGAGCGCGGCAACATCTTCGGCGTGCAGTTCCATCCCGAAAAGTCGGACGCCGCCGGCCTGGCGCTGCTGCGCAGGTTCCTGGAGGCGCCGTGCTGACCAAGCGCATCATCGCCTGCCTCGACGTGGACGCCGGCCGCGTGGTCAAGGGCACGCGCTTTGTCGAACTGCGCGACGCCGGCGATCCCGCCGAACTCGCCGCCCTGCACGCGCGTCACGGCGCCGACGAGATCGTGCTCCTCGACATCAGCGCCACCCACGAGCGCCGCCGCACCCTGCTGGAGACCGTCAGCCGCGCCGCGCGCGAGCTGTTCGTCCCCTTCACTGTCGGCGGCGGCATCGGCTCGCTGGAGCAAGCCTGCGCCGTGTTCGACGCCGGCGCCGACAAGGTCGCCATCAACTCGGCTGCCCTCCGCAGCCCCGAATTGATCGGTCACATCGCCGGGCGATTCGGATCACAGGCGGTTGTGGTGTCCATCGACGCCAAGGCGGACGGCCGCGGCGGGCACGAGGTCTTTACCCACGGCGGACGCAAGCCCGCCGGCCGCCAGGCGCTGGCCTGGGCGCGCGAGGCCGAGCAGCGCGGCGCCGGCGAAATCCTGCTCACCTCCATGGACCGCGACGGCACCCGCCGCGGCTTCGATTGCGCCCTCACCGCCGCGGTCGAGGCTGCCGTCTCCATCCCGGTCATCGCCTCCGGCGGCGCCGGCTCGGTCCCGCACTTCGTCGACGTGTTTCGCGAAGGCCGCGCCGACGCCGCCCTGGCCGCCTCCATTTTTCATTTCGGCGTCCACGACATCCGCGACCTCAAGCGCCAGCTTCGCGACGCGTCCATCCCGGTGAGGTGGCCGTGCTGATCCCCTCCATCGATCTCATGGGCGGCAAGATCGTCCAACTGGTGCAGGGCGAGCGCAAGGCGCTGGAGTTTTCCGATTTCGAGGTCTGGATCGAGCGCTTCGCCGGCTATCCGCTGGTGCAGTTGATTGACCTGGACGCCGCCATGGGCAAGGGAAGCAACCGCGCCCTGCTGCAGCGCTTCACCACCCGGCTGCCATGCCAGGTGGGCGGCGGCATTCGCACCGTCGATGCCGCTGGCGAGGTCCTGGCTGCCGGCGCCCGGCGCGTCATCGTCGGATCAGCCCTGCTCGACAACGGCCGCGTCAATCTCAGATTCGCCGATGAACTGGCGCAGGCCATCGGCGCCGGGCGCATCATCGCCGCCGTGGACTCCCGCGGCGGCAAAGTGGCCGTGCACGGCTGGCGCGAGGTCGTGGCTGTCACCGCCGTTGACATGATGCGCGCCCTCGGACCGTACTGCGGCGGCTTCCTCTACACTCATATCGACAGCGAAGGCCTGATGCAGGGCATTCCCATGGAAGTCGTGCGCGACCTGCGGCAGGCCACCGCGCGCCGCCTGATCGTCGCCGGCGGTATCTCGTCGCGCGAAGAAATCGACGCCTTGGACGCCCTCGGCGTGGACGCCGTCGTCGGCATGGCCATCTATACCGGCCGCCTGCGCGCCTGAAATCTCCCTGCCGCGCGCTCATCTTTTATACTCGTCTGTCACCCAGGAGCAGGAATGGCGAGTCGCGCGCGCGGTCCCCGGCTGATTTGCATTCTTCTCTCGCTGCTCGTTTTGTGCGGCCTTGCCCCGGCGCAGCAGGTTCCCTCGCAGAATCTCGGATCGGACGCGCTGATCCAGATGCTGGCGCGTCTGCGCACCACCGCGCGCCTGCTGCACACCACCGCCCATCCCGACGACGACGACGGCAGCATGCTCGCTTACGAAAGCCGCGACCAGGGCGTCGACACCATGATGCTGACCCTCAACCGCGGCGAGGGCGGGCAGAACAAATTCGGCGCCCAACTGTCCGGCCAGCTCGGCATCCTGCGCACCCTGGAGCTGCTGGAAGCCGACCGCTACTACGGCGTCCAGCAGCGATTCACCCGGGTGGTGGATTTCGGGTTTTCGAAAACCGCCGAGGAGACCTTCGAGAAATGGGGCGGGCACGACCCCGCGCTCGCCGACATGGTGCGCGTCATCCGCACCTTCCGCCCCGACGTGATCGTGTCGCGCTTCCAGGGCACGCCGCGCGACGGCCACGGACATCACCAGGCAGCGGGCATTCTCTCGCGCCAGGCTTTTCGCGCCGCCGCCGATCCGCAGCGCTTTCCCGGGCAGATTCGCGAGGGGCTGCTCCCCTGGCAGGTCAAGAAGCTCTATATCGACAACGTGCGCGCCGACGAAGACTACACCTTGTGCCTCGACGTCGGCACCTACGATCCGGTGCTGGGCATGTCGTTCGCGCAGTTCGCCACCGAAGGACTGAAGCACCAGATGTCGCAAGGCGTCGGCGGCTGGTACAACCCGCCCGGCCATCTTTATCGCTATTACCGGCTGGTGGACTCCGTCCTGCTGGCCGCCGGCGGCAAAGAGCAGGGCTTCTTCGATGGCATTGACACGACGCTGCCCGGGCTGGCCTCGCGGCTGGGCGCGGAGGAAGCCCGTGCGCCATTCCTGCGGCCGGCGCTGCTGCACATCCAGAAGCTGGTGGACGAAGCCGCAGCGGCCTTCACCCCCACCGATCCATCCCCCGCCGCCGCGCCGCTGCTCGCGGGATTGCAGCAGGTAAGGCAACTGATCGCGCAAGTGAAAACGGCCTCGCTCGCCGAGGCGGCGAAATCGGATTTGCTGACCGGACTCGACAGCAAGCAGCGGCAATTCGCAACCGCCGCCAACCTCGCTTTGGGCCTGCAACTGGACGCCTCCGTGGACTCGCCCGCGCCGCAGAGCTTCATGAGCTTTTTCCGCCAGGAGCGAACGTTCCTGATGGCGGTGCCGGGCCAGACTTTCACCCTCACCGCGCGTCTCTACAATCGCGGCCGGCAGCCGATCACCGCGCGCGACATCGAACTGGTCACGCCGCCCGGCTGGCAGGTGGAGAAGATCAAGTCGGAGCTGCGCAGGTTGAGCTCCAACGACAGCGCCTCGGTGCAGTTTCGCCTCATCGTGCCGGCCGACGCAAGTCACACGCGCCCGTACTGGCGTCGCGACACCCCGCAGCAGAATGTCTACACCATCGACCAGCCGCAGTACGCGACCCTGGCCTTGCCGCCCTGGCCGGTGCACGCGCGCGCCGTGTACGCCGCGGGCGATGCCGAAGGCGCGATTGAGGCGTCTGCGGACGTGAAGTTCGTTGATCCCGCCTACGGGCAGTCGCGGCGCCCGCTCGCCGTCGGCCCGCCGCTCTCGCTCGAGCTGAATCCGCCCGTGCAGGTGGTTTCAACCCGCAGCAGCAGTCCGGTGCAGGTCACCGCCGGCGTGCGCAACGACGTGGACGGCCCGGCCCGCGCCACTTTGCGGCTGCAAGCGCCGCCGGATTGGCGCCTCACGCCTGCATCGCAGCCGGTTGAATTCACCGCCGACGACGAGTACCGCGATTTCAGGTTCACCGTGCAGGCGCCAAAGCTGCGCGAGCAGATGTACACCGTGCATGCCGCGCTCGATTACCAGGGCAAGCCCTACACCGAGGGCTACGACCTGATCGGCCGCGACGATATCGGCTGGTTCTATCACTACCGCCCGGCGGAGCAGCACATCAGCGCCGTGGACGTCACCGTGCCGCCGGGCCTGCGCGTCGGCTACGTCATGGGCGCCGGCGACGAGATTCCCGCCGTCCTGCGCCAGTTGGGCATGCGCGTCGAGATGCTCTCGCCGGCCGATCTGGAAAGCGGCGACCTGGGCCGCTTCCACACCGTCGTACTCGGCATCCGCGCCTACGACGTGCGCACCGACGTGCGCGCCCGCAACCGCCGCCTGCTCGATTACGTCGCCCATGGCGGCACGCTGCTGGTGCAGTACAACGCCGCGATCGGCGTATTCAACGAAGGACATTACACGCCATATCCCGCCACCTTGAGCCGCGAACGGGTCACCGTGGAGGATGCGCCGGTAAAGACTCTCGATCCCGCCAGCCCGATCTTCCATTACCCCAACCCGATCACGGCGCGCGATTTCCAGGGCTGGGTGCAGGAGCGCGGCCTCTACTTCATGAGCGACTGGGACCCGCATTTCCAGCCGCTGCTCGCCTCCGGCGATCCGGGCGAGCCGCCGCGCCAGGGCGGTCTGCTCGCCGCGCGCTACGGCAAGGGCCTGTACATCTATACCGGCTACGCCTTCTTCCGGCAGCTGCCGGCCGGTGTGCCGGGCGCGGTCCGCCTGTTCGTGAACCTGGTCAGCGCGCAGGCCTCACAACACTCTGTGACCCATGGCACACAGCCGAGTGCGGCTGCCGCCGAGCATGGAAAACGATAAGCAACTGATCCGCGGCGTCGGCCTGCTCAACGCCACCGCGCTGAACATGATCGACATGATCGGCGTGGGGCCGTTCATCACCATTCCGCTCATGGTCGGCGCCATGGGCGGACCGCAGGCCATGCTGGGATGGATCTTCGGCGCCCTGTTCGCCGTCTGCGACGGCCTGGTGTGGGCCGAGCTGGGCGCCGCCATGCCCGGTTCCGGCGGCTCTTACCGCTACCTGAACGAAATCTACGGCCCGCGCCGGCTGGGCCGCCTGGTGTCGTTCCTCTTCATCTGGCAACTGTCATTCAGCGCGCCGCTGTCGGTCGCCTCCGGTTGCATCGGCCTGGCGCAGTACGCGGCCTACTTCTTCCCCGGGCTGGAAACCCGCATCGCAGGCGGCGATTTCCATGTGGCGGTGCCGCTGCTCGGGACGCTGGAGGCGCGCGTGCTAGTCACCGCCGGGACGTTCGTCGCCATCGGCGTCTGCGGGCTCGCGGTTTTCCTGTTGTACCGCCGCATCACCAGCATCGCGCAGCTTTCGCGCCTGCTGTGGGCCGGCGTCATCGCCACCGTGGTCTGGATCATCGTCGCCGGCCTGACCCACTTCAACCCCGCGCGCGCCTTCAGCTTTCCCCCCGGCGCCTTCCATCTCGACCACAACTTCTTCACCGGCCTGGGCGCGGCCATGCTGGTCGCCACCTACGACTATTGGGGCTACTACAACGTCTGCTTCCTGGGCGGCGAGGTCAAGGACCCGGGCCGCACCATCCCGCGCGCCCTGCTGCTCTCCATCGCGCTGGTCGCCTGCATTTACGTGGTGATGAACATCAGCATCCTGGGCGTCGTGCCCTGGCAGGAAATGCAGGCCGCCGCCACCCACGACACGCGCTTCTACGTCGTCTCCATCTTCATGCAGCGCCTGTACGGGCACTGGGCCGCCTGGCTGGTGACGGCGCTGATCATGTGGACCGCCTTCGCTTCCGTGTTTTCGCTGCTGCTCGGCTACTCGCGCGTGCCCTACGCCGCGGCGCTCGACGGCAATTACTTCCGCGCCTTCGCCCGCGTGCACCCGCGCGAACGCTTCCCGCACGTATCGCTGCTGGCGCTGGGCGGCGTGGCCGTGCTGGCCTGCTTTCTGCGCCTGGCCGACGTCATTGCCGCCCTGGTCGTCATCCGCATCATGATCCAGTTTCTATTGCAGACCATCGGTGTAATCGTGTTGCGCGTGCGCCGTCCCGGCCTGCCGCGCCCCTTCCGCATGTGGCTGTACCCGGTCCCGGCGCTGCTGGCGGCCGCGGGATTCCTTTTCGTGCTGATCGAGAGGAAGAACTTCCTGCGCGAAATCCGCTATGGCGTGGTCCTCTTGGTCGCCGGCCTGCTGATCTACCTGCTGCGCGCCTGGCGCCGCCGGGAGTGGCCTTTCGGGACCAACCTGCCGGGCGCCCCATCCTAGCCCGGTTTTGGCTAGGGCAAGTTCACAGTTGCTGTACCCGTATTCGTCGTCGTCTTTGGTCCGCATTGCAGTTGTCATCCTGAGCGAGGGCGCACGCCCGAGTCGAAGGATCGCCACAGCCTCTGGCGAGCCAAG
>Ga0315268_10001504_pt1 | contig 26845 bp, 30 predicted proteins | sample C1_top_MG_FD_204535 | JGI IMG/M metagenome (GOLD analysis project Ga0315268, IMG submission 204535) | Sediment microbial communities from Yellowstone Lake, YNP, Wyoming, USA - C1_top | ecosystem: Environmental > Aquatic > Freshwater > Lake > Sediment | place: USA: Wyoming | collected 2017-08-01
GAACTAACTCGGCGACCGACTCAGTGATGCTTTTCCGATACTGCTCGTCTGGGTAGAGCCATTCCCATATCTTCCCGTGCCCTACAACTTCTTCTCGTGAGTAGCCGCTGATCGCTTCAGCTGCCTTATTCCAGACGACAACATTCGCTTTCTCGTCGAGGACATCAAGCCAAACATCCGCATTATCGATGATGGTTTCCTGGAACTGGCTGAGCTTCCCAAGCTCTTCCTCCATCCGCTTGCGTTCGGTGATGTCTCGTGTGCTCAGGACGGCCCCAACCATCTGGCCTTTCTCGTCAAGAATAGGATTCCCAACAGAATCAAGCCAAACATAGTGGCCATCAGCATGCCTGTAACGATAGCTGAAACTCGCAGTTGAGCCAGAGGCAATCGCTTTCAGAGTGATCTCCATCACGTTGGCGAGGTCATCTGGATGGACAAGCTCAAAGAGAGACCGGCCTAACATGTCCTTGGGGTCATATCCCAAGACGGTCTTGTATGACGGGGAAGCATACTGACATATTCCTTGAAGATCAGCCTGAGCAATTATGTCTATCATATTGTCGGTGATCCGCCGAAGACGTTGCTCGCTCTCCCTCAGCGCCTCATGTGTTTGGAGAATTTCTTCTCCAACTCTTCGAGCTACTCTTGATGCGATAGTGATGACAGTCATCAGCGCGAAGAATAGTGCAAGTGACGCCGTCACCGCAGGGTTACCTATCCATGGAACACCGACAATGTAGAACCAGCTGAGAAGCAAAATGATAACGATCGTGAGTGGAAGGAACCCCCGCAGTATCTGGGCGCTCAGGGACGGACCAATAACAATACGTATTGGCCAACATGTCCGGCCCGCCGAAGCGCAAACACCCATGCCTAGGAAATCAAGAGCAATAGCGGTCGTGAGCGCCACAGGTATGATCGAACTTCCATACAATAGCGGCGCCCCGAACAAATAGCCGAGAATAATCACGAAGCCGATCGAAGCGGCAAGGAGAGCAAGAATGGCAGCCAATTGTCTTCTTCGGTCACCACTGACCGAAGGCCAGATCACGAGAGAGGCACTGACCAAGACAAGGGCGGCGGCGGTGATTGGAGACATTCTGCCAATCGGCACCGAACCGAAATTAGAAACAGCGCGTAAGAAGACCTGCTCAATATCGAGCGGTATTCCGGTCAGAAACCCCATGAGGACTGTGAGACAGAACACTAGAACTATGAATGCGCAGGCTTGGGCGAACATTCGGCCGCGAGGGCTGGAGGGCTTGTCATGATAGCCGAACCATGATGCACACAACATGAGAAACATCAAAGCGGTACTCGGAGGCATCGGAATGAATTGAGGACTGATTTGAGCAACGATGAGCCAATTCGACGCCCAGCCAACGACCGCGATCACGCTGATGCCTGTGGCTATGATAACGCTCAGCCATGCCACCCGGGTCAGAGTTACCCATTTTTCTTGAACCAATACCTCCGCCCCAGCTCAGATTCATTTCCCGTTAAGGAGAAGACTTCCAGCAGATTCTAGCCAGACGTAGTGACCGTCAGCATGCCTGCAGAGATCCTGATCTATGAACCACATCTCTGACCTCTTGAGCCTCTCCATCATCAGTCTGCGTTCAGTCAAGCAATGAACCTCCATTACGCTACTACGTTGATCCTTCCCTTCTTCACGACGATTTGGCCGCCGTCGCTGGCGAATACCAATCGATCACCAGTATCCAGTTTGAGAATGTCCCTGACCCGTTTTGGGACAGTTGCCTGAAACTTACTAGTCAGCTTTGAATCACCCAAGAGCTCCACGAATGAATCACTACTTCAATGAAGTAATGATGTAGGATCGAGATAGGAGACGTGTCACCCAAGCGCAGGTACTCTGGTGAAGGGCATCTTACTTTACCGAATGCGTCACGCATGCAAAGATCAGACTGACCGGCGTGAGAGGCAAGAGGAGGTAAGAGATGATTGCTCGCCCTTGCAAGATGGTCTCAGACGCAACAAACGCAACTCCGAGCACCCCGATCATCGTCAGGACCATAGTGAAAAACATCCTCTCACATAGTCCCACCTGTTCGGCCCCCGACCGTCAATCCATCAATCGCCCTTGCGGGCAAGAAGGAAAACAGAAATGAGCGGTCGCTAGAGCATTGAGAGAACGGAAAAGGAATCAGCTAGGATCTCTGCCTGATTTCGTGCGCTTCCTCTTGTGCTGCTTATCCTTCTGTCGCTTTCGCGTCTTATAGTCTGCCCTACTCAGTTTGCGAGTCAAGCTACTGTCTCCGACAATTGTTGTTCAACACATGTTCGAGCTTGTACTTCAGGATACCTAACGCCGAGCCGGTTTCGGTTTGGCTGGACTTGCCGGGGTCGTGAGAACTTCTCCGCGAGCCGACACAGTGGCTGCAAACTGCTCTCTCATGCCTGCCTCTGTGACGTAAGTTCCTGTGACCTTCCAAGCACCTTTTTGGTCTGGGCCTTGACTTTCTTGATCCATGTTCAAAGAGACAATCTTGCCGTGAAAAGTCCTAGTGCCTAGGAAGTACTTCCTTACCACACTTCTCGCGTCTTCAGCGTTTCCTATTCGCATCTTCGGCCCTACTTCAGACAAATGAATATCTAAAGACACAGGATATTAGAGCATCGACTGAAGTTCAAAATTCGCGATGCGCTTCACTTCGATCTTGAACCTCATTCGAGGTTGGAATAGGCAGTGTTATTAGTGTCGGTGCCATGGTCACGAGGCAAGTTAGCTGTACGGGCTGAAGCCAAGCGTCCTACCGTAACCATCCGTGTCGGCGTCTAAGTTTTCTCCCGAAGAACTAGCTGAACGAACTGAACGAGGTGAAACGCATGAGCTTTGAACGTTCCTTTAACAAGCCAGTTGAGGAAGGTAAAGAGTACGAACTTGAGATCAAAGAGACTAGCCGCCGCGGAGACGGAGTAGCCCGGATCGAAGGCTTCGTAGTCTTTGTTCCACAAACCAAACCTGGCGATCACGTGAAGGTCAAGATCAACACGGTTGGTCCAAGATTCGCAACTGGCCAAGTCGTCCAGTAGTAGCCGGGGAGGTGTTCCTCCCAGTTTCCCTTTTTCTCTTTCTTTCCTATTCTCTCAATGCCTGCTTTGTGAACAGGAGCTGTCGAGTTATGCTTGATCCAATGAATTGGGTGCCGAGCTGAACTTACGTTGGTACTTCGAAGTAGTGGCGGTTTCCCTTCGTGTCTTCCTCGTAGTCGTACTTCTTACCTGTCTTCCGATCAACGTAGAGACCTGAACCGATGTGATTTATCTGCATGCCGTTGATTCGGGCCGTATCATAGTCGAGGATATTGACGTAGTTGCGGTCCTCTGTTGGCTTCCAATCCTGCATCGGCCGCGATTCGCCTGTCTCCAAGATCTGGAGAAAAGTCCGCGGCGAACTCGTCTCCTCATGGCCGTTGGGGCAAATGAAGTTCTTCGAGTCCATGAAGTCATTGAACTTCTCGTATGTTCCTGTGAACTGAAAATTGATGCCGCACTTTCGGCATGCACACACGAAAACTCGATCTGGCATGAGTTCGTATTGTCTGCGCTACTTATAGGTGTCCCTATCATTCATGAACGATCAGCTAGATCGCCGGCAATCCGGGAACGAGGAAGCTCGAAGACGGATTACGTCACCGATTGATCTGCTTCCGTCGGCTGTCAATTTGCGCGGCTAGTAACTCCAGCGCGCGTGATCAGGCCCGATAAATGCTCTTCAAACTCTCTTGCCGTCGGAGAATACGACATCTTTCCTCGTGTAGGGGGAGATCGACTGTGGCATGTCGATCGATAACGAGTTTAGTCCAGCGTATTCATCCTTGAGAGATTCGCGCCCGTTAGTTCCACACTCTGCCTGCTGTTAGCGTCTATATCCAAGTTCTCACTATGCGAAGCAATGCTCGAGAGGCGAGCAGTGCTGATGTCGATAAGCTTGCCAAGACTATCGCCGACGTTCCGATCATCGTAGGAATGGGTGGTGCGCCAAAAGCTGTCATGAAAGCTACAGCGGCAAGAGTTCCAAATAGCACGAGCGCCGCTGGCACCTGAAGCCTCCGAGCTATACGGTACGACCTTCGGGAACAGGCAAGCAGGACTGTCAATGGAATGGTCACGTATACGACGCCGATCAGTGAGCTCGCAAGAAGTCCCGCCAGAACCGCGCCTGCCTCCAAGTTTGTCGGGAAGAGGTAGAATGACGCAGCTCCAAGTCTGAGGATTGCCATGAGCGGATAGAGTGCGAATCTTGTGGTAGTTCTTGCGGCTGAGTTTTCACGGATGAATTGTGCAACTGTCGGGCTGAAGGAGTAGTACCAAGCGTTGAAGACGATCATGAAGTTTGATCCGGTCTTAGTCTTCATTATTGATCCGTCACGGAAGTTTCTGAGGAACTGAACTTCATCAGAAAGTTCAGACCCATATGTCGCGGTCGCGATCAAGCATGGTCCGCCTGCGACCCGGACTGTAAGCGTCGTGCTGCGCGTGAGCGAGCCATCCGTGCCTACAATCGAAATACTACTAGTCCCTTGAGGTGTTCCTGACACGTGCACCGTGAGAACAGACGATGTTGTTTGGCGTATCGGTGGCGTCACTGGGTTCGTTCCAAACACAAATGTCATGCCTTGCGGCGCGCCGGAAATTGTCAGCGTTACAGGCGAGAAGAAGACGCCGAGCGACTGGACCGTGATGGTGGAGGTGTCGCTCCCGCCCGGGACGATCGACAGATACGATGGGGAAGCCACGAGCGTGAAGTCGGCAAAGCCGGCGGCGATGGTGACTTCCAGATTCGTCTTGTGGTTCAGTGAGCCGCTCGTTCCGTCTACCTGAAACGTGAACTTCCCGGTGGAAGCTGTAGGGCTAGCTCTAATGATCAGGCTTGATGATACTCCCCTACCAGGGGGAGGGCTAAGAGGGGACAGAATCGTGTATACGACGCCGCTCGGTGTCGTTCCGAGCCACGAGCCTGAAAGCTGAACTTCTGATGCGAAGCCATCGATCGAAGTCACTGTACACGTGCTCGTTGCGTTGTTGTCCTGAACTAAGGTCAACGATGATGGATCGCACTCGATCAGAAAATCGGAGGACAGTGAAAGTCTGGCAACCTTGTCGGTTGAAGATTCAAGTATCCACACGTCGCCTGACTTGTCGACAACGATGTCGTCAACTCCACTTCCAGTGGGCAACGTCCACTCCGTGAACTGTCCGGTGGTCGACTTTGCAGGAGTGCTAGAGGCCGGAGTTGCCGCAATAGATGATGGTAGTACAGGACCGGCCACGTTAGTGAAGATGGCTCCCGCTGTGGTTTCAGGTCGGATGGTGATCGGTGAGGCTTTCGTGACGATTCCGCCGCTGGATGGGTCAAGCTCTGCAACCTTTTCCTTTGCACGTTCGACAATCCATGGGCTATGCGTCACCGGATTGACGCTGATGGCTTGAGCATCGGCGCCAACCGTAGGGACCTGCCACTCTGTGAAGGTGTTGTCGCTTCGCAGCACACCGACGTAGCTGTAGGTGCTCACTTTGGCGACGCCTGTTGATGTGTACCAGACTTGACCCAGGTCATCCACATCGATGAAGACGGCCTGGCTCGAAGGATGAACTGGGATAGCCCACGTAGTAAACCGACCTGAACTCCTATCCCACCTGACGATGGCCGTGTTCCCGGCAAACCAAACGTTTTCCGAATCTGCGTGGACACCTGTTGCTCCCTTTCCTGCATTAGGTGGAAGTTTCAGCTGATTGAGCCGGGCTGTACCCGACTTGGGATCGTAGATGAGCTGACCTACCAAGTCCCCGCTGCGTTCAGTGAACCATGCGGTGATCTGAGTCTCACCTGGCCCAAAGGAAACGTACTGGGCGCCCGAGTACTCTTTGGGCAATGTGTACTCCTTGAAGCTACCAGTGCCGGGGAAGAAGAGGAACACCTTGTTCTTTGCGAACTCAGTCCCGACAACAACAACTGATCCCGATATCGTTGTCAATGCCAAGCTTGTGGGATTTGAACCCGGAGTGGGTATCGCCCACTCTTTGAAGGTGTCAGTTGATGGGTCAAGGTGAGCTACCTTGTTGCCGGATGACTCCACGAACCAGCAACAGTTCCCCGAAGGATCCAGTGCCAAGCCAGTCGGCAGGCTTGCGTGAGTTGGAATCGTCCACTCCGTCAGCGTTGCGGCTGCTTCATCAACACCATAGGCTGCCGGCACGAGCGAGGCGCCCCCCATAAAGAGAGGCGTAATCATCAACGCGAAAAGAAACACTACTATCAACTTTGCCGGAAACGAAAACCTCAACAGAACATCCACCTTACAGTCGCGAATCGCGATTTCAGTCAGGAAGCCTCCATTTGCTTCCGCAGAGACAGTGAACGGACCGCGCTTTATCTTTTAACTCGTAGATCTAACTATGCGCAACTTGTCTGAGATTACGATGGTAGTGGACAGTGTTGTTCGCGCTGGAGAACATCAGAAGATCAATAGAACGAGTGGACACTGTGGGCATAGTATCTTGGTCGCAGTATCTTTGCTCTGCAACGCTTTATGAGCTGTTCAACCTGAGGGTCGAAGCAACCATCGTCAAAGGAGAAGTAGCCTACAAAGCCGAAGACACAAACATAGCATTCTAATCTATCGGTCATACCGCATATTTCAGAAATCGACGAACGACGCCATTGGCTTGCCGTCGCAGGCGTGTTCGCTGTCGGGGGGAGGGGGGAACCGCGATTACTGACAAAGAATAGTCACTGTCACGAATGACCTATCCTAAACCTTCAGTACGGGGGAGAGAGGAACAAGGGCCACCATCGGTAGATGCCTGATGACACACGGGGCCAACAGGTTTCCCTTGGTTTCAGAGTCCAAAGAGTCCGGGTTTTGGCACTCGCTTCCAAGCCGAGAGGTGATCTCTGAACTCGGATCAGACCCGAGCGGGCTACGGGAGGAAGAAGCCAAGTCAAGGATCGGTCGCTTTGGGTACAACGAACTTGAAAGAGAGAAGAAGCCTTCACCCGCAGTGATCTTCCTTCGCCAGTTCAAGAACGTTCTCGTGGTCATCCTCTTAGCGGCCACACTGATTTCGTTCGCGCTTGGAGAGACTGTCGACGCGGTGGTCATCCTTGGAATAGTCTTCGCCGTAGCGTTGCTGGGTTTCTTCCAAGAGTATCGTGCGGAGAGAGCACTTGAAGCCCTCAAGAGGATGGCCGCTCTCACCGCTACGGTGATTCGCGGAGCCGCGGAAAGCGAGATTCCAGCAAGAAACCTTGTGCCAGGAGACATCGTCGTCCTTTCGGTGGGCGACAGGATCCCCGCCGACTTGCGCTTGATTGAAGCATTCAACCTGAGAGTTGATGAATCAGCACTAACCGGTGAGTCGGTTCCCTCTGAGAAAGGAATCGATCCAGTTCCCAAAGATGCACCACTGGCCGAGAGATTCTGTGTCGCATACGCGGGAACTGTGGTATCGTATGGCAGGGGTAAGGGAGTCGTCTTTTCCACAGCCCAACAAACGGAGTTCGGCAATATCGCTTCCATAATGCAGGCCGCACCAAAGGTGAAGACTCCCTTGGAATTGCGCATCGAGAGAGTCGGTCGCCTTCTTGGAATCATTATGGTCTCGGTCGCTGCCTTGGTCTTGCTGCTAGGCCTGGCCAGGGGATCTCCACTCTTGGAGATGTTCCTGTGGGCTGTCAGTCTAGCAGTTGCAGCGGTTCCTGAAGCCTTGCCTGCCGTCGTAACCGGCGGACTTGCCATAGGTGTCAGGCGGATGGCCAAGCGCAATGCGATCGTGCGACGCTTGCCCGCGGTCGAAACTCTCGGCTCAACGACGGTAATTTGCTCAGACAAGACTGGCACAATGACCAAGGGCGAGATGACTGTCCGCCGAGTATGTGTTGGCGAAGACACGTACGAGGTTACCGGGGCAGGATACGAGCCGAGAGGCGAGATACTCAAAGACGGAACACCCATCCTCAACGATGATCTAGCTCTCATAGTCAGAGTTGCCGTCCTCTGCAACGATGCTTACCTCAACACCGGAAGCGCAACGAAGATCGTGGGCGATCCAACCGAAGTTGCCTTGCTCGTCGTGGCAGCCAAGGCAGGCGAAAGAGCAGAGAAGCTTAGGAGCGCGCATCCGAGAATCTACGAGGTCCCATTCACTTCTGAGCGGAAGCGCATGACCACAGTTCACAAGACATCTGATGGCGAGTTGCTGTACTGCATGAAGGGCGCGCTTGAAGCTGTTCTCCCACGCTGCCAAGCCGTGTACTTCGAAGGCGGGTCTGTACCCCTGGATGAGGTCGCGATGCGTCACATTCACAATGTAGGCGAGCAGATGGCAAAGGACGCGCTACGTGTCCTTGCCTTCGCTTACAAAACTACTCCAGAAGGCCTGCAAGCCTTGGAGGAGAGCGGCTCCGAGAGGGGTTTCGTTTTCCTAGGGCTGGTGGGCATGATGGATCCGCCGCGAGAGGAGGTCAGAGATGCTGTTCAGAAATGCTACGATGCAGGGATCAAAGTCGTCATGATAACCGGCGACCACAAGGGAACTGCACAAGCAGTAGCCGAGGAACTCGGCCTATTGAGTTCAGGAGGCAGGATTCTCACAGGCACTGAGCTCGACTCCCTCGGGCCACAGGAGTTCGATCAGGTGGTCGAGGACGTGGTGGTCTACGCAAGGGTTTCACCGGAACATAAACTGCGGATAGTGAGGGCGCTGAAAGAGAGGGGACATATTGTTGCGATGACGGGCGATGGCGTCAATGATGCGCCTGCGCTGAAGAACGCAGATATCGGTGTAGCTATGGGCGTTACGGGAACTGATGTCACCAAGGAAGCAGCAGACGTTGTGCTGGCAGATGATAACTTTGCGTCTATCGTTGCAGCAGTGGAAGAAGGCAGAGCGATTTTCGACAACATAAGGAAGTACCTGACGTTTCTCCTATCGGCGAACACCGGCGAGCTTCTGATAATGCTCTCAGCAGGTTTGCTTGGGTATCCGTTGCCGCTTGTTCCAGTTCAGATTCTGTTCGTGAACCTTGCTACTGATGGTCTGCCCGCGCTCGCTCTTGGCATAGACCCTCCCGTGCAGGATCTAATGCGCAGGCGCCCAAGAGACCCCAAGCTCAGTATATTCGCAGATCTGAAGGGCTGGATTGCCGGCATCGCCGTACTGCTTGGCTTGGCGATGATAGGTCTGTTCACTTACAGTTTAGTGTCCGGAAGTCTCGCGGAGGCGAGATCTCTCGTCTTCGCGTCGATTATCCTATTTGAGTTGACCTTCGTGTTCAGCTGTAGATCACAAAGCCAAACGATTCTGCGTCTCGGCCTCACAAGAAACAAGTATCTTGTAGCTGCTGTGCTGTCACAGTTGATGCTATTGCTCTTGATCCTGTACACGCCGAGCATTGCCCCTCTTTTCGATGTTTCGCCGATAGCTTTCGGAGACTGGCCGCTAGTGATAGCGGCTGGAGTCTCCGGTTTCATATTTGCCGAGACAACCAAAGCGATTGCCGGCAGGCTCCGAAGGTGACCTTGACAGAATCCGTGTTGTTGTTACATGACCTTGTGTGCCGGCGCAGAAATCGAAACCGAAAAGAGTTGCCACGCCGCTTAGTTGGATGTGTCACGTCGTGGTTTCCTCGTCGCGTACCTACTTTGATTCCATCACCAAGGTTTGCAATAGTGACTTTACCCTTTGTGTTATGACGTCTCTGGCTTTCCTGTAGTCCTCGATGTCTCCGCCTGACGGGTCTTCTATTCTCCAGTCCTCCGTGGGCTTTCCGACTGCTGGACAGGCTTCGGGGCAACCCATAGTGACTATCCTATCGACTCTCTGAGCAATCTCCCGAGTCAGCAGCTTTGGGCTGAGAGAGTCTGTCTTGATCCCTAGTGGGTCTATCTCCCTCGCAGGTCTGCTTCCGGCACTGGTCGCTCTCATCGCTTGTGGGGCGAGGCGGCTGAAGATGGCCTCAGCCATTTGACTCCTGCAGGAGTTCTGTATGCAGATGAATAGGACAGTGGTCAACTCGGTGTCCCCGTTCTATGGTTCGCTCTCCACTTTCGGCTCAATTGTAACTTGAGACCTGATCGAGTTCGCAACGAGGCTGTACTTCCGAGCCCAATCCAACGCTTTGCCCACCCGTGCCAGTGATTCAGTCTTGACCTTGACCACTGGTCGCAGAACAGTCCGCTCGAAGGTTGAAGTTCGATCCAGAAGCTCAACAACATTGCCTTCGGCTTCGCACTCGTAGGAAACTAGCTGGATCTTCAGTCGTTCAGATGCCCAAATGAACATCAAATGGAAGCACATGTTCAACGCTGCGACGAAGGCATCCTCAGGCGTCATGACGCCAGACTGTCCTTGCAAAGCAGGTGGCGCCGAGAAATTCATCTTGGCGCCGTTTCCGCACGTCAACTCGCCGTCATGTCCGCCGGTCCAGACGACTTTGGTTGTGTAAACTGGCACTTCGTTACCTCCGATGCTCCAATACTTCGTCGACTTCCAGAGCGATCCTTTCAGCCACTTTCTCAGCCAAGGCTAGGCTCTTACTGTCCAGTTTTCGAGGGGAACGTACCCTGAAGCAGCCGGGACTCTTTGTCAGGTCCGTAACGACTATTGATCCTGCGGGTTTCCCACTGTAGCGTTCAGTGCCGACCTTTGCGCATAACTTATCGCAGCCATCGACCGTGATGGTCGGATAATACTTCGCGAACGCTCTCTCTTCTCCGCCCCCGGCGAGAAACAGGGGAAGACAGATCGTTACCGTTTCTTCGGGCCTTACCTTCTCAAGCACCAGGCGCGTTGCAACTCGTGAGATCGTTCCTTCAACGCATCCTTCTCCGCTACATGATATAACCCCGACTTTCTTCTCCGGCAGATCCACCATTACGGTTCACTTCCTCAGTAGCTCATCCACTTTCTCCGCCACCTGTTCGGCGAGCAGGTTGGCAAGCTCTTGTCCATCGTGATCTAGGAAAGTGACGCTCTTCGGTTTCAGGTGCCGGTTTTCCCTGAGAGTGTCAACGACCCTGAAGCTAGCGGCCAAGTCTCCGCCCGCAAGCTTGACATTCTTGGCGGCACATTGGAGCGGGCATCCGTCAACTGCGATGCACCTGTTGTTCTTAACGAGCTGAAGGGTTTCTTCGTCTCCGCTGACGATCAGGGCAAGGCAAGTGGTGTCCGTGACTCCTTTCCTGAGATTTTCGACAACCTCGTATGTTGCTTCTCTACTTACACTGCCGAGGGCCTTGCCGATCCCGCTACATGGGATTACAACTGCTCTCTTCTGTTTCGTGGCCTTCATTTCACTTGGACTCCAGTTTCCTATGGTCGGTCTCCAGTTTGTTGAGCATCAGTTCGAAGTAGCCGTCAGCGCCCATCAGCGCCTTCAGGTCATCCTCAAGGTTGCGGGGCACTAGCGTGACCAACCATCCTTCTCCATACGGATCTGAATTAACCAATTCAGGCTTCTCAACAAGTCTACCATTGACTTCCTCAATCGTTCCGGATATGGGCGAGAGCAGGGAAACAGTCGTCTTTGCCGTTTCCAGCACTCCAAATTCTGCCTGCCTTTCAACTGTTGAGCCTCGTCTGACTAGGTCAACGAACGCTACATCTCCACTTGTCCTCTGTAGATAGTCGGTAACGCCAACCTTGACTCTCGCATTCTCTACGCTGGCCCAGAACCCATCCTCGCTGTAGTGGTATCCCCTGCGCACTCGAAGTTCGAATTTGTCGAAGACCGTTTGGAGGTACTCAGTCAAGTGACACCCTTCCTCGTTGGTCCCCGTGATTCGCAGTCGAAACAGTAGTCCGTCTCCCTATTCGTCCAGTAGACCTTCCTGCAGGAAGGGCAAGCCGTCTTTCTCAGCCCGTCTCTTCTCGGAGGCGGAGCACGCATAACGTCGGAGAACCTTGAAGTGCATGTGCACGTCTTCTTCTCTTGATTTTCCCGGGACGTGAGGAACCCTCCCTATTCTTGCTGCAGATGTGCAGGCTTCTCTTGAGCCAGCTCGATTGGTCTTGGTTCAGAGAAGTATCTCTTCTTGGCCCAGAGTGAGACGTTGACTAGGCTGATTAGAACAGGGACTTCAAAGAGAGGCCCTATCACTGCTGCGAATGCTTCGCCTGAGTTTATTCCAAAAACGCCAACCGCGACCGCAATGGCTAGTTCGAAGTTATTGCTCGCGGCCGTGAAGGATAGCGTAGCTGTCTCAGGATAGTCGAACTTCAGTGCCCGAGACATCCAGAATGAAACGCCGAACATGATGAGGAAGTAGCTTACGAGCGGTATCGCGATTCGCACAACATCCCATGGTAGCGCCAGAATGTACTCGCCCTTCAGAGAGAACATGACCACAATCGTGAAGAGCAGACCAATCAGGGCAGTGGGGCCAAGCTTCTCCATGAAAACGCGATCGTACCACTCTTTTCCCTTCTTACGGATCAGCGTGAACCTGGTCACAATCCCAGCGATGAACGGGATTCCAAGGAACACGAAGACCGTCTTGGCGATGTCCCAGATGGACACGTTGACTATGACGCCTGATCCTTGCGATATCCAAGACGAGAGAAGTGTTACAAAGAACCAAGCATAGACCGAGTAGAGGGCAACCTGGAAGATCGAATTCAAGGCCACGAGCATGGCGCATAATTCGCTGTCTCCGCCAGCGAGCATGTTCCATACGAGCACCATCGCGATGCATCTGGCGAGGCCAACGATGATGATCCCGATTCTGTACTCGGGTAGGTCGGGCAGGAAAAGCCATGCAAGGCCGAACATTAGGAATGGGCCAACCAGCCAGTTCTGGATAATGGAGACGGCGAAGACTTTGCCCTTTCCTGCAATCTTCGAGAGTTCTTCGTACTTCACTTTCGCAAGCGGAGGATACATCATCCATAGCAGGCCCACGGCGATTGGAAGTGATACCGTGTCTATTCTTAGCGCGTCAAGGATCTTCGATAGCTGAGGGAAGGCAGCTCCGAGCCCTACACCAATAGCCATTGCCAAGAAGATCCAGAGAGTAAGAAAGCGGCTAAGGAGAGGAAGACGCTGCGGCGCGTCCTCTCCCATACTAGAGACTCTCCTTGACCAGCCGAGAACCCTTAGTCAGCAAGCTCTCAACTTTCGTGTCAGCAATCCTGTAGAAGACCCACTTTCCTTCTCGCCGAGATACGACCAAACCCGACCTTTCCAAGACTCCCAGGTGATGAGACGCCGTCGGCTGCGTCAAGTCCAGTGCGGCCATGACCTCGCACGCACAAAGCTCCTCCTTAGCAAGGAGTTGCAGAATCCTCAGGCGAGTGTTATCAGCAAGCCCAGAGAAGACCGCTTCCAGTCATCTGAGCGTCACCTCGTCGGCCTGTTTCGCTCTTCTCTTCAGTTGGGATACCCGTTCGCTGGGTCGGCAAAGCCCCCGAAGCCCTGAATCGACCAGTCGCTTCAGCCTATCCTCGGTGACGGTCACACTCATCTGACATCTTGGCGGCAGGATCAGATTCACATTATTAAATATGTTGTTTCAGGATTCCGGATCGCATCTATCTAGAGACTCCCTCGCATGTGTACAGCATATCCATAGGGAAAAACTGTCGGAGCGCAGCGCTCCTCGGGAGGAGTTTGAGTAGGACGCTCAACGATCGTGATTCTCTGTCCGCAGCTTTTGCATCGGTTCTCTGCGTCAAGATTCCAGATGTGTACGCCGTACCTTAACCTCCCAATGATTCTCTCAGTGGTGAGAGTAACATGACGCCAACGGAAACCAGGTCCCGTACAGCGAGACTCGTGGACAAATATGTCATGACGCAGAGACCGGCGAACAAACCTTAGATGCGGTGAGTGCGGGGCATCACTGTGGAAGCGTCTCTCTTGCATCGCTAGGATGCTCCGGTGCGCCGAGGGCTTCTCATCCACATAGCCCACTGTTACCGCCGATGTCACCCGCACCCGTGATGTTTGGGTTTTCTCCCACTCAAATGGCTTGCGCCGTCGAGGGTCACAGTCAAACAAGAAACTCTTTCTACCTGCTCTCTTCGAGAACCGAGGATGGACTTTGATACGAAGGTTCGGCGCTACCGCGACATCGGGTCTGTTCAAGCTATCGTGAAAAGCCACTGACCTGCGCTTATCTGTGTCTCTTTTGTTCAGTAATGGAACGAGACAAGGGATACATCTTTGTCGAGGAGCTCTGAACCTTGCACAAAGCGTCAGCGGTTAGCACGAAACCTGTGTCTGAAACTGTCAATCGAGCAGTTCTTGAGCTGAAAAGTGAGAGAGGCCGAGCTGGAAACAGGCGAGTTGAGCCTAAAGTTAGCGCGCGTTGAGGAAAAAAGAAACCTATGCTTGGGCGTTTGCGATGTGTGTGGCAGGCATTCTCATCGGCTCTCAGCCTGCCGCTCGGCCAATCTCCATGGTCTTGTGACTATGCAACGAGCGGGCGTCATTCCACGGCCCTCTATGATGATCTCAAGGGCCCTATGGCCGCCGGTGTAGGGCACCACACGTTCAGCGACCTTCTTTCTACAGTAGCACACGATTCTCTCGCCGACAATCTCAAGTGCACTTGCCAAGTTCTACGCCTCGACGCGTATGCCTTCTGCTTCCTTCGCCTTTCCCTCTCTCTCGAGCCTTCTGAGGGCCTCTAGTATCTCGAGAACCGAGTAACCGAGATCTCTAGCAGCATCGTCAGGCCAAACCAAACCTCCACGTTCCTTCATGTAGCGATAGAGTTCGTCCTTCAGCTTTCCGGAGCCGGGTTTGGCAGCTGATTCAATCTCGGATAGGCGTCTTCTGATGGCGTCGCGGACAAAGTCGCTTGAGTTTATGTATAATCCGGATCTGACGATGCGTCCGATTTGGTTGTACTCCACGTCTGAAAGCTTTGCTGCAACCTGCTTGGCCATGCGGATTACCCCGTGTACACATGTGTAACATGACATTTATGCGTTCCGGGTACGAAATCTGCCCCACACCGCCCGTCTCCGTTGATGATTCACCCTGCCCTGAGGCGCCCTGACAATGACTGCGTTGGGCCCGGAGAAATCGTGGATCGTCTATGAGGCCACATGTCACTGGAGCTTAAATTCAACCTGAAGAAGAATAGGTGCGCATCAATACGTGGTTTCTTCGCGAGGCCTCGAATTGCAATTGGACAAAGCACTGAGTTTCGCGAGTCGGAGTCATGGTCGCTATCTCGCAGAATTGAAGGAATTACTTGCGATTGAATCAATCTCGACTCTCACGGAACATAGACCGGACATGGTACGCGCAGCCGAATGGTTGTCGCGTCACATGAACGGTATCGGTCTGAACAATGTCGGAGTCATTCCTACACAAGGACATCCAGTCATCTATGGTGAATGGCTTGAAGCAGCCAAGAAGCCCACTGTTCTCATCTACGGTCACTATGACGTGCAACCCGTAGACCCAATCTCAGAGTGGACCTCGCCTCCGTTCGAGCCAGTCGTGCGCGGAGACAACATCTACGCGAGAGGGGCTTCTGACATGAAAGGGAACGCGATCGCGGTTTTGAAATCGCTTGAGGCTTGGATGAAGACCGGTCGGCTACCCGTAAACGTGAAGGTGCTATTCGAAGGTGAGGAAGAGATCGGATCGCCTCATCTGGAACCGTTCATTGACTCTAACAGAGACAAGCTGCGATGCGACGTCTTTCTCAGCGCAGACGCAGTAACCCTAAGCCCTGAACAGCCTTCACTCTGCTACGGCCTTCGAGGCATAGCCTACTTTGAGCTATGGGTTCAAGGGCCTGACAAGGATCTTCACTCTGGAGAGTTTGGAGGAGCGGTACAGAACCCTGCAAACGTCATCTGCGATCTCATCGCGGGCATGCACGACTTGGATGGACGAATAACGCTATCCAAATTCTATGAAGACGTACGCATCCTATCAGGTGATGAACGCGCTGAACTAGTTCGCGTTCCCATCTCCGACGAGGAATTCCGCAAGACCGCTGGTGTCAGGGAAACGTGGGGAGAGAAGAGGTTCACCACAATGGAACGGCTTGGCGCACGCCCCACACTGGACGTGAACGGGTTATCGTCAGGCTTCACAGGTGAAGGGCTCAAGACGGTCATTCCTGCAAAAGCGATGGCAAAAGTGTCTATGCGCCTCGTACCGAACCAGAGCCCACCCCTTGTCGAGGAGCAATTACGAGAGTACTTGCAAGCGAAGGCTCCTCCAACAGTGAATTGGAGTCTGAAGATGCTTGGAAGTGCCAGCCCAATGCTCCTCGACCGCAACTCGCCCGGCATGCGCGCAGCCTCATCGGCTCTTGAGGTCGCATTCGGCAAGAAGCCGATTTTCAGGCTCGAAGGAGGAACGCTCCCCATCACGGCCATGGTCAAGAAGAAGCTGGGGGCTGACATTGTGATGATGGGCTTCTCAATGCCCAACGACAATTTCCACTCACCAAACGAGAAATATCATTTACCGAGCTTCTACCATGGAATCGAAGCCTACATGCACTTCTTCGACCTTCTCAAAGCAAGCAGCATGAATGAGGGTTAACCGATTGTTGGTTAATATCGTCAGATGGCGTGTCCCCAAAGAGAACAGTAAGAAGCAGTTTGAGTTCTGGCGTGAAGTCCTAGACTACCAAAGGTCTCATCCCGAGATATTTCACTACACTAGGTCTCGCTTCTACACTATGAGTGAAGAAGGGTCCTCTGAAGAACACTGGATGTTCCTAGATGAGTATGATAACCGTGAAGCGTACGATAGGACTATGAAGACAATGCATGAAGACCCAGAAGTTGCACCAATGGTAGACGCATGGTTCCCGAAGTGGGATGCTGTGATTGTTCCCGGGTCTAAGAAGAAGGGAGAAATCTGGACTGAGGTTGAGGAACTCAGAGTCACATTGAGAAAGTAGTATCTCATTCCCTCTCTTTATCTTCCGTTGTACATCGAAAGGGTGAGGTTCTAGCAAGCGAGCGTCGAGGAGGGGCGCGATGACAAGAAGTACCCAGCAAAGAGAGGAGGGAAGAGAAGGATTTGCTCTATGAGATAGTTCGATGGCGCATTCACAAAGAGAATACCAAGGATCACCTTGAAATGTGGCGTGAGATATTTGCGCGGAAGAAAAGCGTACCACCTTCTCTTCGCCGTGCTTCTTCTAATCGTGGCGTGTTGGGACTTGGGGATATTTCTGGTCATGATTAGGAATAGTGACCCCGGCGAGGTACTTCTCTACCAAAACGTTGTCACGGTTCCAGTTCTGTTCTTCCCGGGGTTTGCCTTCCATTTTACAACGAGCTACCTGAACCAGCCACGGAGGAAGCTTACAATCGCTATCTACGGTTACTGCGCGTTTGCTCTCTTGCTTGTTCTGCTGTCCCCAGCGAGTCTGGCGCGGGTGGCATCCGTAGCTATGAGTGGGGCAACACTGCAAGGCTTGAGGCTACTCCAGTTTCGCTGAGCTGGCTTCTCGTATACTACCTTTCGCTTGTACTCCCCTGCTGGATGCTATTCCAAGCCCGGAGACGCGAATCTTCTCCCGTGGCTCGCCGTCACATGGGATACATCCTCGCCAGCTTCGTCGTGTTCATCGTTGCTCAAGTGAAACTCCTAGTGACCTTAGGCGTCGATCTTCCTTTCACTTTGCCCCTCGGTATGTCATTAGTAGACTTGTTCGGAGCACTAATCGGAGTAGCGATAGTGAAGCACCGACTTTTTGACATTACAGTTATTCTGAAGAAGGGAACCGCATACTCAGCGCTTGGCGCGGTCATAATCTTCCTCTTCGCGTTGTCTGAGCACTTGATCGCCACATACCTAGCAGCCGTCGCTGGAGGATTGTCCGAGTACCTTCACTTTGTCTCCATAGCGGTCGTTGTCGCCGCATTCATGCCCGTCAAGCGAAGAGTAGACCGCTTTGTCGAAGGATACTTCGCTACGAAGAAAGTCGTTGTTGAGTTCTAGCACCTGACTCGCGAACGAACGGAGCGCGTGGTCTTAGTGGTTTCAGGCAGAAGCATCGACGTCAAACGACGAGCCCAGGAAATAGTGTTAATAGGATCGCCGCTGGTAGGATTTTGGGAGATCCTATGAAGAACCTAAGGGTAAACGTGACCAGGAGGGGTCAGACAACGATTCCGGTGGAGTTCCGCAAAAAGTACGGGATTGAAGAAGGATCAACGCTTGAGATCGAAGACACGGGGCGCGGGCTGCTGCTGAGGAAGGCGCGGTCGACGAGCGATCTGATAGGTACGGGAAAGCGACCCCAGAGAGAGATCTTTGAAGCGCTAGACAAGATGAGAGAGGAAGATGACCGATAGGAGGCGCGTCGTCTACGACACGCGATTCATCGCCGCCATATACTATCCCAAAGACCAGGATGAAGCAGCCGCAATTCGAGATCAATTAGCCCATACACTCTCTAGGTACGTATCAAGTCTCACTGTCTACGAGATCTACAAGCTGTCACTGGAGACGGATGGCAGGCAAGCCGCGAACCTCCGGGCAGATCTCCTTAGACAGGATTTCACGATCGTGAATGTTGACTGGGAGCTGGCGAAGAAGGCAGCTACGGTTTGGAAGAAGTATCATGTGCCAATGGCAGACGCAGTTATCGCAGCAACCGCAATCCATCTCAAGGCTGTCTGCATCACAAACGATGAGCACTTCCTGAAGATGAAAGAACTAGAAACCAGATGGGTCTAGCTTCGCCCCGCCGGTCACCTAGCGGAGTATGTCCGGGGCGCGGTACATGACCACATCTCCCAAAGAAGTGCCGCTTTGAGAGCCCTCATCAACGCCTGAGCAATCTGTCTACATCGCGGTCGCCGAGGAAACCGCGCTGTTCTACCTATTCGGAACGTGAGAATCAATATGGTAATGATGGCGACGGCGGCCGGAACCCCCCCAGGGGGGGCACCCCCCCTTCTGCTTGCACTCGTGCAACAAACCCGCACTTTGCTAGACTCTGCCGATTGCCGTGACGTTCCGAAAATCCCTGATGAGATGGTTGACAAGTTAGTAGCGGCGAAGGTGGTCAGTGCGCGGTCGTGGGACCGAGCCTCCGACAGAGCAAACTCGTCATTCGGAAGATCAACAACTTCATCCAGAATAAGCTGCCCAAGGACATCCCTTACCCTGAGATCCTCGTTGGAGGGAAGACCCTCAGAACCAAGGTCGCGTTAGTCATGGCGCAGTTGAGACGTTCCCACACAACTTGGATTGACAGAGAATAAAGTGAGCGAAAAGGTCGGACTCGCACATCAAAATCAGTGCTCGGGCTAGTGAGAATTCTCGATCAATAGATCCCCCTGTTATACGTAACTCTCATATGGACGATTCTCACGAAATCGAAATCGGTGAATCTGTCAATGACTGCTGTTCGAACGGCCGAAGTCGTCTGGGAGAAGGACTTGCTGACGGGAAGAGGTTCCGTAAGGATTAGGAGTGGAGCACTTCCCGAATTCCCGGTGACGTGGGCGTCGAGAACTGAGGCACCGGCAGGAAAAACAAGTCCAGAGGAACTTCTAGCCGCTGCACACGCGAGCTGCTACGCAATGGCACTTTCAGCCACCCTCGCCCGGAGGCACATGCCGCCTGAACGATTGAAGGTGACCGCCCAGTGTACATTCGACAAAGTTGGGGACAACTTCAAAGTCACAACGATGGAACTCACGGTGCAAGGCAAGGTGCCAGGCTTGGAACGGTCCACCTTCGAAGAAGTTGCTCAAGCTGCTGAGAAAGGCTGTCCAATATCAAACGCTATTCGAAACAATGTGGAAATCAGGCTAACCGCGAAGCTGGACTAGCAGAGAGCGCGACCTCAAACCCCTCCCAAGCCCTCTCTGCAACTAGGCATCGTTTTGCGGCACACTCGTAACTCGCAGGGTCAGAACGGGTGTTGCTGCTTGCTGAGCACTCGTTGTCGCACAATATCGCTCCAAAAGATGACTTCTGCAAGCCAATACGCCTACGAACTCATACGGAACGCCGCAGCAAATCCCACATGACGACGCAACAGCCTGAACTTGCAGGACCTCGATTCATTCTTCAAGGTGCCATTGACAGTTTCGCTAATGTACGAGCGTTAGTCTGGGTGGGATTCCGTCTTTGGGGTGTTGATTCCAGCAGCGGACTTGTTGTGCCTGAGTGGACCGTTCAGACTAGCCCCAATGTCGGCTAGTAGCAGCAGCGAGAAATGCCTCTCAGTATCTGCAAAAGTCGGAAACCGAATAAATAACGCAGACGATCTTTGCTAGCGGAAGTGCTTGACCTTGCTTGTGCTTGCCTGCATTAAGCAAGTGCCGGATACGACGGAGGTCAAGATAGATCCTGAAACGGGCACCTTGATCAGAGAAGGTGTACCGTCGATAATCAATCCTAGTGACCTCAACGCTGTCGAAGAATGCCTGAAGCTGAAGGAAGAGTGCGGCGCAAAGGTGGCCGTCATGACCATGGGACCGGCTCAGGCGGAAGATGCTCTGAGAGACCTCTTGGCGATGGGGGCAGACCGCGCGATACTGTTGACGGACAGGGCGATGGCGGGAGCTGACACCTTTGCGACAAGCTACACGATTTCAACTGCAGTCCGAAGACTTGAGAAGGATGAGGACCGCGCCGATCTCATATTTTTCGGTAGACAAGCGTTGGATGGGCAGACAGGACAGGTCGGACCAGGTGTCGCAGCCAGACTCGGGATACCTATCATCACCTACATGACACGCATCGTCAAAGTCGATCCTAACAAGAGGAGTCTGGAGGCGGAAAGAAGAACAGATGACATGACCGAAAGAATCGAAGTTCCTATGCCTGCTGCGATCACAGTGATTGAGAAGGTCAACAAGCCTCGCAGAGCTACAATAGAAGGGATTCTACGTGCACAGAAGACAGACGTTGAACGCTGGAACAAAGATGCCATCGACGCAGACCCAGCCAAGTTGGGTCTCTCAGGCTCCCCGACAATCGTGAGGAAGATGTTCGTTCCCAAGCCCAGAGGAAGGGGAGAGATATTTGACGGGAGAAACGACCCGGCTGGCGCAGCTCGCTGGTTGAAAGAGAAGATTCTCTCAAGTCGGCGCTTTGCCGGAAACCCTGCAGTTGCCTCAGCTTCTACCACCAAGGATGTCCAGACGGTAGTAACACGGGAGAGAGGATCAGATAGCGGGCCAGTTTGGGTCTACGTAGAGCAGAACGAGGGACGTGCAGCTCCAGTCTCATGGGAACTAATTGGCGCAGGAGCCACGCTCGCGAAGAAGCTGAGCACCAACTTAGAAGCGGTCGTAATTGGATACTTGGTCGAAGGAATTGCAAAAGAAGCAGCAAGCTACGGCGCCTCCAAGGCCTATTTGATCGATCATCCTGTCCTCAGACATTATCGTACCACACCGTATGCGAAAGCTCTGAGCGAACTCGCGATCACTCATCGGCCACAGGTACTATTGATTGGGGCAACTCGAAACGGTAGAGACCTGTCAGGCACAACGGCGACGACTATTCGCACGGGCCTTACAGCTGATTGTACGTCTCTCGACATAGAACCCGACACTGGCCTACTGCTTCAGACAAGGCCAACTTGGGGTGAAAAGCAGCTGGCCGTTATCATGACACCTAAACATAAACCCCAGATGAGCACCGTCAGGCCAGGAGTTTTTCCGAGGCCACCAAAGATCGACCGCATTGTTGAGATTGCGAAAGTCGACATGAGCTTCACGGAAGGAGAGACCATTGCTAAGGTAATTGACTACAAGTGGATCGAGCGAAGCAGCTTGCTGCAAGAGTCTGACATAGTGGTGTCTGGCGGTAGAGGGCTGGGCTCCGATTTCCAATTAGTAAGGGACCTAGCGAAAGCTCTTGGAGGGGCTGTTGGAGCCTCGCGCAGGGCTGTCGAATCAGGTTTTGCAGACAAAGAAAGCCAAGTTGGCCAAACAGGTAACACGATCAGACCAAGACTGTACATTGCAGTCGGAATCTCGGGCTCCATTCAACACATGGTTGGCGTAGAGGGCGCGCAGACCGTGATAGCGGTGAACATTGATCCTAACGCGCCCATATTCAACTCCTGCAACTATGGTGTCATAGGTGACGCAACTAAGATACTCCCGCTCCTCACCGAGCAAATAGGACGCTAGAAGAGGGCGACACCCGTTGACGGAGAAATTCGACGCAATAGTGGTCGGAGCGGGCCCGGCTGGAGCCACGGCAGCCCAAGTCATGGCTAAGAATAGAATCAACGTCGTCATAGTCGAAAGGGGCGAGTTCCCTGGAAGCAAGAATGTCATAGGTGGAGTTCTCTATGTCAAGACTCTGAATGACTTGATGCCGGAAATCTGGAGGGAGGCTCCCCTAGAGCGCAAAGTCGTGCAGCACGCTTACTGTCTCATGTCAGACAACAAGCACACAATGGTAAGCCACAGGAACATTGCTGAGGCTGATGAGGTGAGCGGCTACACAATTCTGCGCTCGAAGTTCGACAGGTGGTATGCCAAGAAAGCGCAGGAGGCAGGCGCGACGCTCATCACGAGGACAAATGTCATTGACCTACTTTCCGACAAAGGGAGGATAACGGGAGTCAGAACAGACAGGGGAGACCTGTTTGGAAACTTGGTGATCGTTGCAGAAGGCGCCAACACTATGTTGTGCGAGAAGGCTGGCCTGATTGCGAAGCCCCAACCGGACCAGATGGCCATAGCTGTGAAAGAGATTGTGTCATTGCCGTCAGATCGCATACAAGAACGCTTCGGCCTGGGGAAAGCTGAGGGCGCAGCGATCCACTACATAGGAGCACTGTTCAAGGGACTGGTCGGATTCGGATTCCTCTACACAAACAAAGATTCACTTTCAGTCGGTTACGGTGCGATCATTTCAACGATGATGAAAGAACAGATCAAACCCTATGATCTGATGGAGAAATTCAAGCAGAACCCATCGGTGGAGCCATTCTTGCGAGAGGGGCTCCTCAAAGAATATCAGTCGCACATGATTCCGGAAGCCGGCTACGCAGGCATGCCCAAGCTGTACTCCGACGGAGTGCTCGTTGCGGGAGATTCAGCGATGCTCGCAAATCCCGTCACGGGAGAGGGCGCGAACCTCGCCATACTTTCGGGCCGAATGGCGGGCGAAGCTGCTGTCGAAGCACATACAGTCGAAAATTTCACGTCCAAGACGCTTGCGCGGTACGGGGAGCAACTGCTCAACTCCTCCGCTGTGAGGGACATAAAGAAGCAAGCGGGCCTACTCCACTATATCGAACGGAATACTGAGATAATGAGTGCCTACCCGGACGCCTTGAACGCCGCGCTTGACGATTGGTTCAGAGTGGACGGCACAACAAGGAGCGGGAAGATCAGGAAGATCCCATCCATTGTCAGATCGAAGCGTAGGCTCACGAGAATATTGAACGATGCTATCGTGCTTGGGAGGAAGTTTCTGTGAGAATTGATGAGAAGCTGTATCTGCTCAGGCATCTGATCGACGACGAATCGCATATCAAGGTCGACGAGGAGGCGTGTGCAAAGTGCAAAGACAGATTCTGCATGAACATCTGCCCGGCTAATGTCTACTCATATCTGATTATCGACGGTGTGTGCAAGGTCTTCGTTGCCTATGAGAACTGTGTTGAATGTGGCACCTGCAGGATCTTGTGCCCATTTATCGAGTGGGTCAACCCAAAGGGTGGAATGGGCATCTCATACAGATACGGCTGAGTTCGGTCTCAAAGGAGAGGCAGAAGGTTACCGCAAGATGCATTCATCATGTTAGAATCTTCCTCAAGCAAGCAAAGAATTCTGGTGCAATGAAAGGGCAAAATGGTCGGCTGCATCAGCACCGCAGTCGTGGTCACTAAGAAGCGTCGGTCCTAGTCGTCGAAAAATGCGCGTGATAACTAGCGGATTTCTTCTGGGCGAAACACCTTGTCTGACGGCCCGACGTATGACGAAAGCGCAAAACGTCGTAGCAACCGAAGAGTCCCCCCCATTCCAAGTGGTGGAGATCGGCTTTCCATACAAGCTGGACTTTCTGCAAGAATTGAATGCGGAACGATTTGAACTTTCCAAGTCGGGGCAAGAAGCAGAGACTGACCCCTGTTGTGGTGCAGGACTATGCAACACGCGAACTCCTGATGGTCGCCTACGCGAATGCGAGCGCGCTGAAGGAGACCGTAAGAACCGGCTTTGCAAATTACTGGAGTCGCTCGCGAAACGAGCTATCGAAGAAAGGACAAACCGGAATACCACATGTCTGGGATGTTGATCGTTTTTCCTATCTTGTTTGTGCGTGCGAGCGTGCTGCGGAGCAAGGCTGCGAATACGTGCGGTAGGCGTCTTCCAGCGAACGAAAGTGGCTGGCTCGGAGCTTTTCGATGTGCTATCTTAGAGGTAGAGGTAGACGATGTTGACGTTTGCGGTTACCGTGATCGATCCTGAGGGCACTACGGGGGTGCTTGGAGGTACAGTGCCGCCCGACACGTCCCTCTTCTCCATCGCATAGATTGGGCTCCAATAGTTCGTTGATAGTGACGCGATGCCTATGATGAACCCGCCTGTCGCACCTACGATTGCGGCTGCCTGTCCATGAGCGTCGTCAACGGCCTTCCTGTATGCTTGAGCGCGCAGAGTCTCGTAGGTTGCGTCCTTGAAGCTGAACCCGATGTAGTTGATCTGCTTGACGCCTGCCTGAACTATCTCGTCGAGGACGTTTCCAACTCTAGGCAGGTCATTGACGGTCACTTGGATTGACTGGACTACTTCATACCCGATTATTCCTCCAGTTATTGTTGGAGTGGAGCAGTATCCTTCCTTGCAGTAGTAGTCAGTCTGGTTATACACGGGATTCAGCGAGTAACCGCTTGTGGTGATGGCTTCCTTGGCGATACCCTCAGCCGTCAGTCCTGCCAGAACCTTTTCCATAATAGCTGCTTGTCTAGCGACAGCGTTGGCCGCTAGGGCGTCCATCTCTCGAACGGTGAATGAGATCTGCCCCTGGTCTGGTGTAGCGCTTACTGTGCCCGTCCCTGATACGGAGATTCGCGGTATCGTGAAGTAGTAGAGGAAAACGCCTAACACAACTATTGCCACCAAACTGATGGCGATTACACGTTTACGCATCACACATCACGCCCCATACAGCTGAGCAAACCAAGGATGAATCGAACCATTGGAACAGCTCTTCGAACGATTAGAACAGCGCTTTCAGCTGTATCGGTACAAAGGGGCTACATGGTCGGCCAACACTCCCTTGCGAGACGCTGCGCACCCAACTCGGGCAAAGTAACCTTTGACGCCAATTCATGGATGTCAATAGGTTGTTCACGCTATGCAAAGTATTGTGGTGCGGATCCCTCTAGAATGAGAACGCTTGAAAACGGATACATGCTGAGAGGGGTACGCTATGCCGCATAGACGTTGGACACCTGAAGAGAAGATCCAGATAGTTCTCGAATCATTGAACACCAGCATAGGCATGGCTGAACTGTGCAGGAAATACGCTGTGAACCCAACCGTATTCTACGCTTGGAAAGAGAAGTTCATTGAAGCAGGAAAACAGGCGCTCACCCGATCTAGGAGAAATGGAGGGGAGGGGGAGCTCCAAGCAGAGAATCAACGCCTGAAGCAGCTGATCGGCGAACTCACCATCGCGAATGACGCGTTCAAAAAAAGTTTGCAGGGAGAGAAAGGAAGATGGTAGCAGACATAATCCGAGATCAAGGAGTAAGCCTCAGAAAGGCACTGCGCCTCTCTGGATGCTCACGCAGAAACTACTACCACCAGCCCGAAAAGAGAACGATCCCTCCAGACCCTTACATCCTCGAGAAGGTGAGAGAGGAAGCTTCCAAGAGACCACTCTACGGGACCAGACGTATGGCGGTCACTCTTGCGAGGGAGCTCGGTAGACCGATTAATCGTAAACGTATCCAGCGAATCTACCGCGTTCTGGGGTGGATTGAGCCGCAGAAGACGAAGAAGCAGCTTCTCAGAGCAGCATACGATAAGAGACCCAAACCCACTAGGCCCAATGAGCTGTGGGAGTCGGATCTCACCTACATCCATTGCGGAGTAGACGGCTGGGGATACCTCTTCAACGTAGAAGATGTAGTCAGCAGGGAATGGGTCAGCTACGTCTTCGACAAGTACGCCACCAAAGAGAACGCCATCCTAAGCGTAGAGAAGGCGCTCATCAAGCATCCGGAAGCCGCAGACGTAAGGCTGAGAACCGATCGTGGCCCGCAGTACGAGAGCGAAGCCTTCAGGGAATCCATGCGGATCCTACGCGTCAAACAGGAATTCATCGCCGTCAACACGCCTGAACAGAACGGGCATATGGAATCCTTCCACAAGACCCTGAAACGCGAATACGTTTGGACAAAGGACTTCCAGAGCTTCCAGGAAGCAGCTGAAGGCATCCAGGAAGCTTACCTGGACTACAACCAGAACCGTATCCACTCCGCGTTGGGCTACCTGACGCCGTATGAGTATCTAGGCAAACTCAAGGTGACCAAGAATGACCTATGAAACCATCAGTTTAAAACCTCAAAAAACGTTCTCAAACACAGGGGTCCACCCGTGAAAATCTCTCGCTGTCTGCGGCTACCCCTAAGCTTGCCTGTCAAGCCAAGGAGAAAGCTTCATGCGGACTCTTAAAGATAGCATACGCTAACTGCATGATGAGATCGTGGTGGTCTCTGGATTAGGCTACTCGTCTATGACTTGAGGTTCCAACGCTATCCTCTCAAGTTTCGCGAGCTTTCTCTTGTAGAGTTCCTCTTTGACTCCTCTGTATGTCTCATTCTTGGTGAGCATATGCCAGATTACGACGAGCATCTCCTTTGCTGCGGCGGTTATTGCCTTGGCGTCT
>Ga0315268_10001505_pt1 | contig 26845 bp, 20 predicted proteins | sample C1_top_MG_FD_204535 | JGI IMG/M metagenome (GOLD analysis project Ga0315268, IMG submission 204535) | Sediment microbial communities from Yellowstone Lake, YNP, Wyoming, USA - C1_top | ecosystem: Environmental > Aquatic > Freshwater > Lake > Sediment | place: USA: Wyoming | collected 2017-08-01
TGGTACGACCCCCATTTCAAATTAAGTAATCAAGGATTACATATTTAACCACCTAACGGCCGAAGCAGGGAGATCATTCATCGATGCGATTCTTTTTGTGCATATAGGCAGGGAATCAATAAATAATCTGCCATAACGCTTGGTCAGGATACGACGATCAAGGATAGCGACCACACCTCGATCGAATTGGGTGCGTATGAGTCGGCCAAATCCCTGGCGAAAGCGTAAGATGGCTTCGGGAAGTTGGTACTCGGTAAACGGATCTTCGAAAGTCTCCGAGCGAGCTGCGACAATCGGATCGGAAGGAACATCGAACGGCAGCTTGACGATCACCAGGATCGACAAAGCCTCTCCTGGAATATCAACACCTTCCCAAAAGGCGCGCGTTCCAAGAAGTACGGCTTTATCCGTTTCGCGAAACGACTCCAATAGGGTGTTTGCAGAGGCTCCTTCTCCTTGTTCAAAAACCAGAATGCCTTCTTCCGCCAGACGAGGTGAAATAGCTTGAGAAGTGCGCTTGAGTTGAGCATAGGAGGTAAATAAGGCCAATAATCGCCCACCTGTAGCTCTACTCAGTCGGATCAGGATGTTCTCCACTGCACGTTGGTAATTGGAGACATCCGACGGTTCAGGAATATCGTTGATCAAGTAAAGCAGAGCTGAACTCTCGTAGTCGAATGGAGAGCCCAGAGTTAACTCATCTGCTTCGTCAGCAAACAAACGTTGACGAAGATAGTCGAATTCCCCGTTAGCAGTCAACGTGGCAGATGTGACAATCACGCTGGATTTCTCGTGCCAGAGGAATTTCTCCATTAATGGACCGATATGTAAAGGCGCCACCTGCAGGGCAAGCTGGCTACCGTTGGATTGAACCTCTGCCCAATAGATCTGGTCCTGGCTTGGACTGCTGACCAAACTTGCCATATTGGATTCTACTTCTCCAAGACGTCGGTAGACATTTGACAAACTGCCCTGTAAATCTTCAAGCTCCGGAGGGATATCGCCCTCCAACTCGCCAGTGGCTTTATGAATGGTTGCCACTAGGTTGAGAAGCAGCTTGAGGGTTTCCTTTGTAGTATCCCAGACAATTTCCACCTCTTCCCAGGAAGGTTGTGTACGGGTAGCGGGTAAAATTCGAACCTGCTGGCCATAAACACTGATTGGTTGGCCTTCGCGTTGCTCTTCCAGGAACATATTGAGTGTCTGGAAGAATTCTTTAAAATCGTGCTCCAAGCGGAACGCCAGGTCGGTAGTGCGACTGACAGCCTGGTTAAAAGCTGCCAGATCAGAAGGGCGCAGAACTTCATTCAAAGTTGTCAGCAAGCGACCCAGGATACCGCTGGAGGTGCTGCCAAGCTCGCGCAACAGACGAGACACATCGCCTTGAGTAACCCGGAAACTCAGAGCATTAGTGGTAGCTGATTCTAAATGATGTCCCTCATCTATAATCAGATAATCGTAATCAGGAAGAACCCGACTGCCTGTAGCCACATCAGCCAAGAGCAAGGCGTGATTTACAATTACAAGGTGGGAGCTCTGAGCAGCCTGGCGAGCTCGATAGAAAGGACAAGTGCCACCGCACCGAGTAACGCATACCTCGGTTTTACATCCTTCATCTTCGGAGGAGATCCTTGACCATACATCGCGCTCTACTGGACCATTTAGATTGATCTCATTGCGATCGCCGTTCCCACCTTCGTGGAGCCAGACGAGCACCTTGGATAAGACACGAACCTCTTCAATGGTCTCTGGACCGCGCTGGCGAAAGGCTTCAAGGCGGCGAGGGCATAAGTAATTTACGCGTCCCTTTAGGACTGTTGCGTGTAGATCAATCCCTAACGCTTTACATAAGTCCGGGATATCTTTCTTGATCAATTGATCTTGTAGATTTATCGTGTTGGTGGAGATTACAACCCGACAGCTATTTTGTATGGCGTAGAGGGCGGCTGGCACAAGGTATGCAAAAGATTTACCTGTGCCGGTGCCAGCCTCAACCAGTAGGTGTTGGTTTTCCGATAGGGCATGGGTAACAGCTCGTAACATCTCCACTTGCTGTGGACGATATTCATAATTTTGGAAATAATGTGCGAAAGGGCCTCCAAATTCAAGTAAGGAAGAAACCTCTTCTTGATCTAGCCCGATTGGGGGATGAACCGGATTGAGTGGAGGAAAATCTTGTTGTGCATCTTGTGATTGAAATAAAGGTCCATGGCTGCTGGTCTGGCGAGCTTTCCGAGCTCCCATCGGTTGGCGGGAACGAACGTGCAGGATTTGTTGAAAAATTAAGGATGCTCCCCAATCCAAAGGTTCACTTAAACGGATGATCTCTTCGATGAGATCCAGTGGTAATTCAAGTCCTTTTTCGTATAGCCTGTTAAAAATGCTGTGGGTAAGCCGAGCATCGACAAGAGCTCGGTGTGCAGCCTCGAAAAGAGGAATTCCTAAAATTTGGGCAAGTGCACTCAAGCTATACCGACTGGCGGTGGGTAACAGAACCGATGCCATCTCATAAGTATCAATAATTTCGTTCAATGCCAGTATATTGTTGCGCTGCAAGAAGGAAAGGTCAAAGCGGATGTTGTGTCCGACCAGTGGGGCAGTTCCAACAAAGTCCTCCAGCTCGTGGATCACTGCTTTGAGAGGGGGCGCGTTTCGTACCATTTCGTTGGTTATGCCGGTTAATTGGGTGATCGACGGAGGAATCGATCGGTTGGGGTTAATCAGTGTAGACCATTCTGCTTCGACTCGGTGACCATTAAAACGCACGGCGCCAATCTCGGTGATGGCGTCGTTGGCAGGATCCAGGCCAGTAGTTTCAATATCAATAGCAATAATGGAGGGCATGGGCTGATTATACCAAAGACACAGCCTGCGATTGTGCTATCAATCGCAGGCTGTGTGATTAGTACACTTTTTAACTATGCTTGATCAGATGGTGGTTCAGTGGAACTTTGTTGGGCAGCCCGAACCTTGCGACCCTTACGCCAGTGGCGTATACCACGAATGATAAAGAAAAGCGGGATTCCGCCTAATATCGAAAGGGGCAAGCAGAAAATTACAATCCAGATGGCTGCATAAGATAAGAATTGCAGGGTGTCGATCAGCGTTTGGAGAGCATCGCGAGCTACCCCTACTGGCTTCCAACCACCAATCTCCAATGGGGCGACGGCTTCCTCGGATTGCAGATCAACCGAGATTGCAGAGAGTGCTGCTGCTTCATCGTAATACTTAATCTGGCCTTTTAGAACTTCCACCTCTTCTTCGACGGCTGAGAGCTGGTTGCTGACAGCCAGTATATCCTCTGTTTTAGAAGCCTCCTGCAAGATCTCACGCAAGCGATCAGCTTCCATTTGCTTGTTCTTAAGGCGAGATTGCAAGTCAGTATATTCTTTGGTGACATCCTGACCGCTGACATCCTCGGAAAGAACCTGTTGCTCTGGGTCTCTCACCAGACCTTTTATTTTTGCCAATGCGTCATTCAACTTGTCAGCTGGCACACGCACAGTGATTTTCGCAGCGGGAATCTCGTTTCCATTCTTGGTACGGACTTTATAGAGATTCGATGTAACCACAAAGCCGCCCATATCCTCAGCCATTTTGGCTATGTTGTTCATCGCTTGTCCAGGATCCACCACGACAATGGAAAGGTTGGCATTCTTGATGACAATTCTTTTCTCCGGAATCCCACTGGTTGATGCGACCGCAGCGGGTTGGTTTGCGGTAGCCTGGTTGGTTACTCCCTCAGCCTGGATTACTTTATGGATTTCCGGTCCAACCTGCGATGCAGGAGCACCTCCAGAATCAACGACTCGCTTAGTTGTAGTTTCCGGTGTGGCGGCAGCAGCGCAAGATTGTAACAATACAAACACTACAATCATAGCGAGTATGTTTCGTATTCTCATTTGTCCCTCCATTTCAAAACAAGGTGACCGTTCATACCCTTAACGATTACCCCTGGTAGAAAGTTCCCATTCACCATCCCTGGCTTAAACGCAAAGCATGGCGGCGTGGTAAACCCAGATTGTAAATGCGTTCCTGGACACTTGAAATGTCATATTCCACCCGGCGTGGATCCCAACGGTTTTCCTCGGGGTGGAGGATCGCAAAAGCAGCGCGCGGATCATGGTCGCGCGGCTGGCCGACTGAGCCAGGGTTAAGAATAGCCCTATCCCTAACCTCCATAGGACCATCGAGGGGAATCATGCGATATTCCAGGTCTTGAGCACCATTTACCTCGATGAATGCCGTAGGCATGTGGGTATGCCCTACCAAGCATAAGTGATTGAAGAAATAGCCAAAATTGACCATAGCAGTATAGATATCCAAAAGGTACTCCCAAACTGGATTCCGTGGACTACCATGGGCAAGTGTTGTATTGGCAATGATCTGTCGTTCAGGTAAGCTTGCTAGAAATTCTACACTCTCTTTACTTAGTATCGATTTCATCCAACGGGCGGATTGGCGCGCTTCCCGGTTAAAGGCTTCGAGGTCTATGTTTCCAAGAGCGGCTGAATCATGATTTCCTAACAGGCAGACCAGATTCGGCAGGGTTTGGACTAGAGCAATACATTCATTGGGATCTGGCCCATAGCCCACCAGATCACCCAGGCACCAGACGGCATCCACAGAACCAGCGGCCTCTATAACGGCTTCTAGAGCAGTTAAATTTGCATGAATGTCAGAGATTACCAGAATTCGGCTCATATTATGGTAAAGCGAAATGCATCTCCCATTGACCGGGAGAAGATGACTGTAAGCTTGAATTATTGCCCGCCAGGATCATCCAGGTAGCACCTGGTTTAAAACGTAATGGTTGGCCCTGTAGGCTAAAGAACTCGATTGGATGATCATTTGAAGTGGTTTTCCACGTTCCTTCGTAGGCTCTTCCATCACGAAAGAGGACCGCCCGGCTACCTTTCTGATTGTCCCATAGCATTATTTCATGAAGTGTTGGCGCTAACTCACGATATGTCACAAAAACAATCATCACATTAGAAAAGGCAAGTTGTTGACCGGTTTGACGGTCAGTAAGTGGGACCATACCCACATTATTATTTGAATCAACGGTCTCGATCCAGCGATCATAAAGTTCTGTGGCTTGATTATACTGCCAGATGCCAATATCCCATGCATTGAAAATCACACCAACTTGGTTGGCTGGTTGAGTACTGATGGGTGCAATGGTCGAAAAGGCCATACCATCTAAATCAGGACGTTCCATAGGGATCGATAACTTTTCTGAGGAATATTTTATCAGTCTGGAAGTATCTGTAAATACGCTGTAGATCGAGTGTGGCCCGATATCGCACAATGCCGGGCATGTAGCAGGTGCGGCATTGATGGCTCGTTTCCCCAACCACTTATCCAAGGCCGGAAAAACAGCGTTTGGATCAGCTGCAGCATAAGCGAAAATTCCCTGGTACAACCGAGTGAGTTGTGCATCAACCAGGCGGGCAGAGCGGATTGGACCCACCTGTGAAGAATCTCGTCCATAGAATAATGCGGTAAAACGGTTGGTACCTTCACCAATGTAATGCTCAAAAACAATATCGGCAAATGAAAGACCAGCTTGCGGACGACCTTCGCGGGGGAAATTGCTTACTTTCACTAAAATAGGAAGCCGATCCAGAAGATCAGGATCACTAAGTGGCAGGCCAGTTAATGGGTTGATGTCGGATGGAAACCTCGATGGCCCTACGACTATTGGTGTAGCAGTTATTGTTGAAATCAAAGTAACACTGGGTAGTGGAGATGGCTTCAGGGTGGGGAATGGGCTGTTAGTAGAGATGAGGGTTGATTTGGATATGGGAGCATATCCACTTTTACGAGTACCAATTGATGTGGGAGTGGGAAGAGAGGTCTCTGGTTGGCAGGCAGTGAGAATACCAATGGTCAATACAAGGAAGACGTAAATTGAGACAGGGAGTATTATTCTACCGGTTTCTCTCATGGCAATCTAAAAGTTGTCTCCCACCGGCCTGTTTCGGGCTGCTCCAACGAGGAATGGTCGCCTGCGATCACGATCCAGGTGTTGCCTGGCTTAAGTGACATGGGCAGTCCTTCCGAATTATAGAATTGCATAGGCCGGATATGAGCAGGAACTCGCCAGCTCCCTTCCACCGCGATGCCATCGCGGAAGAAGATAGCTGGTTTCCCCTGATCATTGTCCCAAACCTCAATTTGGTGAAGAGTGGGAGCAAATTCGTGATAAGTGGCGAAGATGATGACGATATTGGCGAAAACAATTTGATCATCTGTGTTCCGGTCAACCAGTGGGATCATCCGAGTGCTATCATCTGCCTCGATCCATCGCCGGTATAAGCCGGTCTGTGGATCATAACGCCATTCTCCTCGATCTCGTTTGCTATATTGTATTCCAATACGCATGGCATACTCTTGATTGGGAGGGATGATTGGATCAAATATCATACCGTCTAGATCCGGTCGAATATTATTGATTCCAAGCTTGTCGGCAAAGCGGGTCATTTCACCAGTATCCACAAAAACCCCGGCAACGCTGTGCGTATCCTTCCCACAAACCGGAGGGCAGGGAGACTCATCGAATGATATCGCGCGTTTTCCGAGGTCGCGCATCAAAGTGTCATCTACTTGAGGATCTGCGTTTCCATATGCGAGGATGCCCTGGTACATATTGACCAATTGAGCATCTACTAGCCGACCGGAACGCATCGGGCCTACGCGCGGAGCGTTTTGCCCATAGTAAATTGCCAGGAATCGATTGGCTTCCTCACCAATGTAGTATTCGAAGACGATGTCTGCTTTGGAAAGTCCAGCGTGTGGTCTTCCAGACCGAGGGTAATTGGAAACTTTTACCATCACCGGTCGGCGAATAAGTAAAGCTGGATCGGAAACTACCAGGCCTGTTAGTGGGTTAATATTCGGTGGGAAACCAAGGATACCAAAGAGCGCCGCTGTGAGCGTAACTGTCGGGTTCGCAATAAGGGTCGGTCGTGGTGTTCTGGTTGCAAGTAGGGTAGAGGAAGGGACTGGAGTTGGCTCCGACGGAAGTGGACTGACTGACGGGAGCCGGGTTGCAGTAATTGAACCAGGCAAAGTGGGTGAAGCGTGGATAGAAAAAGATTGGCAAGCGACCAGAAGGAGAATTATGAAAAGGCTGAGATACTTTGTAACCCTCAATCCTGAGAATATTTTTCCGAATACCGAGTTGGAATCTAGCCACAGGTCCATTCGATAATCTTCTGGACAATGGCTTCCGCTACTTCGCTTTTTTGCATTAAGGGTAAGGTTTCAATCCTACCATCATTGTAGAGGAAAGCCACCCGGTTCGTATCGACTTCGAAGCCAGCATCGCTGGCGCTGACATCATTGGCGACGATCAGATCCAATCGTTTGGCTGCCAACTTGGCTTGCGCATGATGGATCAGGTCGCCAGTCTCAGCTGCAAATCCAATCACTTTATGTGGGAAGTTGGTTTGGGTTTTCCGCTCAGATACGGCGTTCAAGATATCGGCAGTATATTCGAGTTGAAGGTTCAACAATCTTGATCGGCTGCTTTTTTTTATTTTGTTAATTTCCATTTTGACGGGGCGAAAATCCGCAACGGCTGCTGCCATGACCAATATGTCAGCTTCTGTTGTTTCGGCCAGGACAGCTCCCAGCATCTCCGCGGCACTTCGTACTGAGACTAACTGACACCCAGAAGGCGGCTGTAGATTGGATGGTGCGCTGATCAAGACTACATTGGCTCCTGCATCCAGGGCTGCCTGGGCGATTGCATATCCTTGCTTACCAGAAGAACGATTGGTGATATAACGGACAGGATCAATCGGTTCCTGTGTTCCTCCAGCGGTAACGACAACCTTCTTACCACGTAGAGGGCCATTTTGCGCCAGGAGGTAACGAATCTCGCCCAATATTTCGACTGGTTCGACCAACCGCCCTAATCCGGCCAACCCAGAAGCCAGATGGCCTGCTGCTGGTCCAATGAAAACGACACCCCGCTCACGCAGAATTTGGATATTGACTTGGGTAGCTGGATGGCTGTACATTCCGGCGTCCATGGCAGGAGCAATGATGATCGGACACCTGGCTGCCAATGCAGCGACTGTGAGTAAGTTATCTCCAATTCCATGGGCCATTTTTGCTATAGTGTTGGCAGTTGCTGGAGCAACGACCAGCAAGTTGGTGTTGTGTCCCAGGCCCACATGGACAATATGAGCCTCACCGCCCCATAAATCTGTATCCGTATATACCTTACGGCCGGTGACGGACTGGAAAGTCAACGGGGATACAAAATGCTGTGCTCCTTCGGTGAGGATGACATCAACTTTGCTTCCAGCTTGAGTCAGGCGTGAGGCTAACTCTGCAGCTTTGTAGGCTGCGATGGAACCGGTAACTCCCAGTAAGATGAGTTTATCCTGGATTGGATTAGTCATGGGTTATTGTTTAGCTCCCAGATAATGCGCAACCCTTCGAGTGTTAACCAAGGAGCAATGATTTGAACTGCATCGGTATGAACAGAGATCATCTCGGAAAAACCACCCGTGGCAACTACTTTCATGTCCTTTCCCATTTCTACGCGAAAACGCTCTATCATTCCCTCGACCATAGAGACATAGCCGAAAAGGAGACCCGATTGCATGGCATGTATAGTGTTACGGCCAATGGCTGAAGGGGGAGCCAGAATTTCGACTCGGGGGAGTTTGGCTGCTCGTTGAAAAAGAGCATCGAGTGAGATGCCAATACCTGGTGCGATGGCACCTCCCAGATATTCTCCAGCAGCAGAAAGGGCGTTGAACGTTGTCGCTGTGCCAAAATCAATAATACAGGCAGGTCCTCCGTATAGTGCCTGGACCGCAGCAGCATCGGCGATACGGTCAGCCCCAACTGCTTGGGGATCGTCATAAAGGATTTTTACCCCTGTTTTTAGCTCATGGTGGACCAGCAGAGGTTCCTGATCGAGATATTGATGGCAGGCCTGCTGCACCCTTCCCGTTATTGGAGGAACTACAGACGACAGGCAAATGCCATCGAGTTGAGAAATAGCACAACCACCATGCTGGAGAAGACCGATCATTTGCAGGCCATACTCATCCGGCATGCGGTTATGGTCTGTCGCCAGCCTCCAACGCGCTCCAAGCTTCTGACCTTCATGCAACCCGATGGTCAGGTTAGTATTGCCGATATCGATGGTCAAAAGCATAGTCAGTCCTTCTTAATGGTCTCGATAATCTCCGCCGTATAGTCAAAACGATTAAATGCGGGCATTAAATAAATGCCCTGGGCGAAGGGACATATTTGCTCTATTAATTCTAGCGCAATTTTCGCTCCGACACGCGGACCGTTTTCGCCAGCTAGTTGCATACGAGTGCGCAGTGGGTCGGGTATGGTGATGCCGGGCACTTCTTGATGGAGAAACTCGGCGTGGCGTGAATTTATCAGAGGAAGGATTCCGAAAAGAATCGGAATCTCTAAGGGGCCATGCTCCTCGATAAAGCGTTTGAGAAATGCCTGGGCAATTTCCGGCTGGAAAACGGGCTGAGTAAGAATAAAATCGGCACCAGCACGTAGCTTTCTGCGCAGATTCTTGTGTTCCTGCTCTGGATCAGGGGGGTTAAAGTTAAGAGCACATCCAACGAAGAAAGAGGTGGGCTGACCGATCGTCGTGCCTGCTTGATCCACACCGGCATTAAATCCCTGCTTTATCAGCTTGATCAAACCAGAGGGCACCACGTCATAATTATCCATAGCCTCTGGGTAATCGCCAACAGCGGTTGGATCGCCCATTACCACAAATACATTACGCACTCCCAGAGCATAAGCAGCTAATAAATCACCCTGGACACGCAATAAGTTTCTTCCGCGGGTTGGAAAATGCACAACAGTTTCTATCCCGACCTTTTCTTGAATCAGACTGCAAACTGCCCAGGGACTCATACGCATGCGGGCCATGGGACTATCCGCAACATTGATCACATCAGCACCGGAATCGTGTAGCAAACTGGCTCCCGCCAAGATTTTATGAGTGGAGAGACCACGCGGTGGATCCATTTCAACGGCAATCACGAACTTGCCAGCAGATAACTTCTGAGACAGGCGGGTTGGCTGTTGCTCATCCGGGGCATTTTCCTCACTTTCTGCGACGATAGAGCTGATGGTGGTCGATATTTGATCAGGTTGTGCAGTTTGGAGAGCAAGTGCCATAGAGGCAATATGCCTGGGTGTCGTTCCACAGCAACCTCCAATCAAGCTGGCGCCAGTCTGCCAGAATGCGAGGGCATATTCTCCGAAATATTCCGGGGCAGCTGGATACATGATCCGTCCTGATATTTGTTCTGGCCAGCCAGCATTCGGCATCACTGAAAAACGACCTTCAGGGAGCGACTGGCGCATTTGACGCAGGATTCGCAAAATCTGATTGGGGCCACCTGAACAATTTATACCAACCACATCTGCGCTGGCTTCGTGAATGATGTGAGCGACTTTCTCAGGACTGTCGCCCAACAAAGTGCGATCATCCCGAGTAAATGTCATGGAAGCTACAACAGGAATCTGAGGTGCAACCTCACGCGCAGCTCGAATTGCTTCGATTATTTCGTATAAATCGGTCATGGTCTCAATAATTAGCAGGTCGACTCCTGCACTTACCAGGGCACTTATCTGTTCAACGAAGGCTGTGTGCGCTTCCTCGGGCTGCACACGCCCGAAAGGTGCCAGACGGATTCCTAATGGGCCAATATCCCCGCCGATCAATACATCCTTGAAAGAAGCCAATATCACGCGCCTGGCAAGTTCTACGCCCGCAGTATTGACTGGACCAACTTTATCTTCTAGACCATGTCGCGCCAGTTTATAACGGTTAGCACCGAAAGTATTCGTCTGGATCATCTGGGAGCCGGCCTCAATATATTCATGATGAATTTCCGCAACCAGGGCAGGACGGGTCAGGTTAAGCAGGTCGAAACAAGCATTAAATTCAATGCCACGCTGGTTAAGCATGGTACCCATTGCTCCATCCCCCAGGATGGGTTTAGAAGACGTAAGAAGGTCCAGGAATCGGCCTGCAGATTGGTTCATAAGAGCTTTCTATTTCACCAATTGTTCCAATCTGCTCTCCCCCACATTGTAATATTTCGCCAGCGGATGATGAACGATAATAGCCGCGGTCGATTGCTCAGGTACCAACTGAAAGGCTGGTGTAAGGGACATACCCAATTCACTTTCGAGGGGTAGTAATTGGAATATCTTTTGATGATCTGCCAACTCCGGAATTGCCGGATATCCCCAAGAGTAACGTTTACCCTGTTCAGGTGCAAGGCCCAGTTCGCGGCGGATATGCTGGTGCAGGTACTCGGCAGCAGCTTCCGCGGTTTGAACAGCCAGGCCATGAGTGAAATAAGCCTCGCTATAATCACTTTTTTCCTGCAACCTATTAATGCGCTCGGTGGCTTCTCCACCAACTGTCACAACTTGGAATGCAACGATGTCCATTATGCCAGAGTCCATAGGAGCAAAGTAATCTGCCAGGCAGAGGAATTCGCCTGAGCGTTGCCGCGGAAAAGTGAAGCGCATCAGTTCGCCGGCAGAGCCAGCTTGAACAGAGCCTGGTTCGAAGATAATCAGGTCGTCGCTGTCAGACTGAGCTGGCCAGTAACCGTAAATTCCTTGAGGATTAAGCCATCCTTCTGAAAGAGCCTGTCGGCGCATGGTATCTAAACGAGCTTCATACATGGTTCTAAGTTTTTCCCATTCCTCACCGTGAGTGTTCTTAGCTCCCCATGAAAGGCGGAACAGCTCATTTACCGACAGGTGTTGGAAGACAATGTCCAAAGGCATCTTACGTACCAGGCGAGGGCCCCAGGAGAGAGGGCGAGGGATTGTGCTGGCTAATGGGATTGTGGAGCGCATAACCGGTTTTGGATTGAAATTATCCTTGGGGTTGGTACGACCTAATTCTCGCTCAGCATCGCGGGTAATCTCAGAGATCAATTGCGAGCGTCGTTCCGGATTGGCCAGGGCATCCATTGTCGTCAAACCTTCAAAGGCATCCTTGCAATAGAAAACACCTGGTTCGTAAAAAGTATCTTGGTCAGTGAGGAGAATGCGTCGTCCAAATCGCCGGTTGATGGCAGCACCACCGATCAGGACAGGAATTTTCAAGCCACGCCGCTGCAATGTGTTCACAAGCAATGGCATCTGTTTGCTGGTACTGACCAGTAATGCACTCAGACCGATGGCATCGGCGTTGGATTCGACTGCTTTGGAAATGATTGTTTCAACTGGAACTTGCTTTCCAAGGTCGATCACCTGGTATCCATTATTGGAGAGGATTGTTTTCACCAGGTTCTTGCCAATATCGTGCACATCACCGTATACGGTAGCCAGTACCAGGGTTCCTTTGGAAAAACTCGTCTTCTTTTCCAAGTAATTTTCAAGGTGAGAGACGGCTTTCTTCATGACTTCAGCAGATTGAAGTACAAATGGAAGAATCAACTCCCCTGTACCGAATTTATCCCCTACTTCTTTCATCGCTGGCAGCAATACATTATTGAGGATATGAACCGCAGTCTGATGTTGTGGATTCTCTGACCGTTGGTGGATTATTTCGTCTATATCTCGTTCTATACCATCTTTTATGCGGTGAACGATGCGGTAATGCAGACGTTCTTCGGAGTTCAAGTTCTGAAAGATTGTTTGAATCCCCCCGTTTTTACCCCTGGCTGACACCTCGGATTGTTGAAAGTGTTCAATCAAACGCTGTAAAGCCTCTGGACGTCTGTCCAAGATCAGATCTTCAGCAAGTTCACGTTCTGCGGAGGGTATCTCAACATAAGGGGTGATATGGGCTGGGTTGACAATGGCCATATCTAACCCGGCTTGCACGGCGTGGTAAAGCATCACACTATTGATCACGGCACGTGCAACAGGAGCCAGGCCAAAAGAAACGTTGCTGACCCCCAGAGAGGTTAATGTCCCTGGAAGCTCGGTATGAATCAATCGGATGCCTTCCAGGGTCTCCAATGTTGAACGGCTAAATTCCGGGTCGCCTGTTGCCAGGGTAAAGGTCAAAGCGTCGAAGACCAAATCGTGTGGCTTTAGATTGTGTTCACTCACGGCAATCTGAAAGATTCGCCGGGCTACTTCCAATTTTCTTTCAGCAGTTTTAGCCATCCCTTGCTCGTCGATTGTCAAAGCAATAACGGCAGCATTGTATTTTTTTGCCAGGCTCAGAACGCTATCCATCCTGGATTGGCCATCTCCGAGATGGGTAGAATTGAGCAAACACCTTCCTGGAGCAGTTTTTAACGCGATCTCCATCACCTTGGGTTCAGTGGTGTCTATGATCAGAGGGACACGTACCACAGGGGAGAGAGTCTTGATTAAACGCTGCATTAACTCACCCTCGTCCGAACGTTCAGTCACCGCCACGCACAGGTCCAATCCATGTGCTCCGTTTTCGACCTGTTGCCGGGCAATCGAAAGCGCGTCATCAAAGTTCTCGGAAAGAATGGTTTTCTTGAATTTCTGGCTGCCTTGAGTATTCAGGCGTTCGCCGATTAGAAAGGGACGAGGTTGCTGGAGCATCGGTGTGGCTTGAATGGCAGATGCCAGGTGTGGTACACTGCACACCGAGCGTACAGACTGAGGATGCTTATTCAGTTTCTCTACCAACAAATTAAGATGGTCAGGTGTAGTTCCACAGCAACCACCGACTATATTAATTTTATATTTCTGAACGTACTCGATCAGTTCCTCGGTGAATTGTTGTGGATCGAGCGGATAAACTGCCTGACCGTCCACGTTTAATGGCAGACCTGCGTTTGGTATACAGGAGATCGGTAAAGATGAGTGTTCACTCAGAAACCGCAGAGGTTCTCTCATGTAGTCCGGACCGGTGGAACAGTTGAGACCGATCACATCGATATCCAGACCTTCGAGGATGGTAAGAACGGCTGAGATATCGGTTCCAAGTAACATACGCCCGGTTGTATCCAGTGTGACTTGTGCCTGGATGGGCAGATATTCATCGCTCTGCATAAACGCCTGGTTACAGCCAAGGATGGCAGCTTTCACTTCCAGGATATCTTGAGACGTCTCAATTAATAATAAATCGACCCCTCCTTGCACCAAGCCAAGCGCTTGCTCTGCGAAGACATCGGTTAAAGCATCAAAAGAGACGTTTGAGAGCTCTGGGTCGTTGATCGAGGGCAACTTGCCAGTTGGACCGATAGATCCTGCAACGAAGCGCGGCTGGCCTTTCTGGCTATATTCGTCAGCCAGTCTCCGCGCCAGAGCAGCCGCGGCGCGGTTGATTTCAACCACCCGGTCTTGCAGGCCGTATTCTGCTAAAGTGATGCGGTTGGCGCGGAAGGTATCTGTTTCAATGACATCCACTCCTACATCCAAAAAGGAGCGATGCACTGTTGCAACTGCCTCAGGATAGCTGATTACCAGGTAATCATTGCAGCCAAGGTAGCGATCACCGCCAAATTCATTAACTCCCAGGCTCATTTTTTGAAGATTGGTTCCCATTGCGCCGTCAAATACCAATACTCTTTGTCGGAGTGCATCAAGATAGCGTTTATTGGTATATTTACGGGGCATGGATTAGGTCCTAAAGTTCATAGACTACCGGGCAGGAAATTCTGACTAATTCTATCATAATTCTAAAGCCATTGTTCTAACCAATCGAAGGCGGCTTCTTGCATCTCAAGATCAAACTTATGCGGCCCTGGGTAGAATTGTCCAGTGTATGCATCTGGATTACCGACATTTTGGTAATGTTCTATCAATTTTTTATGGGCTTTCTGCATGCCCTGCAAGGTAAACAGGTCGTCTTCTATGTCATATTGGACGAGGAGCGGGCTTGGTGCCTGGCAGGCGGCCAGATCAGGCCAATCTCCATATCGAGCCCAATTGGATGGGAAGAACATCCAAGTATGGGTAGTGACGTTATGATCAAGAAGTTCTTCATACGTACTCATCAGGCCAACAATGACAGCAGCCTTTAGCTGATTGGCCGTAGCACGTAAAAGGGCGGCGCGGTTACCACCCCCAGAAAGTCCCATGCAAGCAACCGATTCTGGCTGGATTTCGGGACGGGAGAGCAAGTAATTCAAGGCGATACGGTCCTCATGGGCAACCACCCCAGCCAGATTGGTTCCCAGTAGGTTAAGATACTTAGCAACCAGGTGCTCGTGATGCAACGCCCAGAAATTATAGTGATTGATTTCGTCTGACATGTTGTCATTCTCATTCTCTGGTTTGGCTGAAGGGATATCTAACCAGAGTGAACCCTCCATCGTTTCTCTAGGGAATTTACGGCTTCCCCATAAGAAGGTGTCATGTACCAGGACAGCGAAACCGCGTTGTGCAAGTGCATTGACCCAGGCTCGTCCTCCGTAGGCGTGCTTATACCAATCCTGAAGGATGTCGTTTGTTGATCCCGGGCGTTCAGCGATCTTCTCTTTCCCATAATATTTAAAACCACCATGGTCGTGGAGCGCCAGGACTGCTGGGAGTAGCCCCTTTGCCTTAACCGGCTTAAAAAACCAGGCATGGGTGCGAGGTCCATAGCCGACCCCCCATGAGACCTCTTCCCCAAAAAGTCCATCTTTTTCCCATTGGCCCTCAATTCTTACCTCGAACGGGAATTCAGGCTGATTGCAAAAGCCAAGGGCTTCGCGCACCTTTGATTGAGTCTCGACTCCTGGTGCGGCGGAAGGAAAGAGATGTGACTGCCGTTTGGCCTCTGCGACCAGATCGCTGAAGATTCCCAGGTGGGTATATTGCATGGCTGAAACTCCTTATTGTCGAAATTTGCCAGTCGTAATAGGAGAACGGATTAACGCGCGCCACATATCTGCAGGCAGGCTTGCATATGACCGCGCGCTTCCGCGGCGATGACACAGCACTGTTCCAAACTGTAATTCCTGGCACCGATGATCTCGAGATCTACGGGTCCGTGGTAACCATTTTCGTGAAGAATTCGGATATAACCTACCAAATCGATATCGCCGCGTCCGTTAGCCTGGTCTTCTGGTTTGCCCGGACCCTGTTGGCGACCCTTACAATCGCGAATGTGAATGTGTTTGACTCGTGAAATAACCGCTTTTAGTGCCTCCACCGGGTTCTCGCCAGCGCGGTAGATGTGCGAAGGATCCATATCGATACCAAAAGCTGGCGAGTTTATGGCTTCGATTAATTTCAAGGTAGTGGGAGTATTATAGATTGCAGCTCCAACATGAGCTTTAGCGCAAAGAGTAACCCCATATTCTTCGGCCAATCTAGCTAATTTTCCCAGGCTCTCTATAGATTGTTGCAAACTGACTTCATCCCCAGCCTTTCCGCCTGGCCCGCAGTTAATGACTGGGATACTCAACTCTACTGCAGCCTGGAACGCCAGTTCCATCTTATTGGGCTCGTGAGAAGGTTGCTCAATACCCAGGAGTTCAAGCCCGTAGCTTTTAGAATATTGCCGGATTGAGGGTAACAATTCCTTCCATCGTTCCAGAACCAGGTGTTCGCTCATCCCCTCGATTGCGGAAAGTTCGATGCCCTCGTAACCAGCCATCGCCAGATATTTGAAAGCGGATTCCATATTAAAACCACCAAATAATACCGAATTAGCACCTAATTTCATTTTTGTCTCCATTTTTATATTGGAAATGAAATTCGTTTCCCTTCTCGTGCAGATTGATAAGCTCCCAAGACCATTTCCACCGAAACCCGCCCATCTTCTGCAGTAATAGGTGAAGGTCTTTCGTAAAGTAAACAATCGATGAAAGGCCGTGGGACAGCGGCAATGCGTTCGCTGTGGCTGACCGGAATCGGAACACCGAGGTCCTTCCAGCCTGACCCACCGCGTTGGTATAATTTGAGCGCCATGGCACCGGGTGGAGGTTTTACATTTGTTGAAACCAGGTCATCATAATTTTGGATGATCACTCCCTGGTCGCCATATACTTCTGTTGTGTTCTCCCCAGCCAATGTCACTGAGGAATTGACTAATACAGCCATTGACCCGCTGGGAAAACGATAAACAGCTACGCCGGTATCATCAGGGGCGACGTGGGTAAGGATATTATCGATCTCAGCGATAACGCTCGACGGACGACCCAAAATCCAGTAGATAAAGTCCGCGGCATGAGAGGCATCATCCATAAACATTCCCATGTTCTTAATCGGATCGACGTGCCATTGGCTTGAATCTTTAGAAAAGTTTTCGTCGAATAACAATGGGATACAATGACGCCGGCGGAGCAACCCTACTCTTCCAATCGAATTGTTCTCGACCAATTCCTTGATTTTCTGATTCGATGGATCGTGACGCATCTGATACGCCATCATGAAAAGAATCCCGGATTGTCGGACAACCTGGATAATCCGGTCACAATCTGGCAGAGTTAGCGCCATTGGTTTCTGGCATAGAATATGTTTCTTAGCCTGTGCTGCTGCAATGACCAGCTCAGGGTGGCGGTTGGTTTCACATGTGACGATTACAGCCTGGATATCTGGGCTATTGATCACATCATCAAGGTGAGGAGAAAAGTGCATATTGAAGGTTTCAGCCGATTTTTTCCCGCGCTCGATGTCATCATCCCAGCAGGAAACCAGACGAACGTCATCAAATTGGGCCATGCGCTGACAATATATATTGGCATGTCCGTGTGCAAAGCTTAAGATACCAATCCCAATCTTTCCACTCATAAAAGCATTTCTTTCCCTAGACGTTAACGACCTTGCCGGTCTTGATCGATTGGATGGCTGCTGCTAAAACTCTCTGGGCGGCTAAGCCATCGGAGCCTGCGCCGTCGATTTTCTCGGGATCCACCCCGGCGGTCACCTCTTCCAGGAATTTATGGATGCGGTCTTTAAAAGTATCTTCAAAACCGTACATGCCACCGAAAATCGGATTCGTATAGACAGTTTTTTCCAGATTCCCGGATGGAAAAAGTGTCACCTGATGAAACATATCCTCAATAACAAACCTTCCATCAGTTCCGGCAACCTCGCATCGCTCCATCGGATGACCCCTTTCAATGTCGTAGCTCCCGGTGAGGGTACCGACTGCACCATTCTTGAAGCGAATATTGAAAGTGGCTGTTGTCCAGATCGTACGCCCTGGCGATTTGGTGGCAAAGCAATGCACTTTATCTATATCGCCACAAAAATACCGCATGATATCCACCGTATGTGGATGAAGCGCCTGGATGTGGAAGAACGGGGAAGACTCATTTGGGTTCTTAATCCACATACTCATATTGACAAAAAGCAAATGTCCCAACCGGCCTTCATCTACCCATTTTTTTGCCAAGCGATGCGCTGGGTTGAAGCGATGGTTCAAATTCGTGCCAAGGCATACTCCTTTTGCACGAGCTTTCGCCACCATCTCCTCGGCTTTTGATATTTCATTACTAATGGGCTTTTCGCACAGCACATGACAGCCGGCTTCCAGCGCTTGCATGGCAGGTAAATAGTGATCTCCCCCATTTTCTATACCCGATGTGCAGATACTGACCAGATCTGGTTTAAGACTGGCAAGCATTTCCTGAGCATCATAAAATCCCGGGATACCTAGACGGTTAGCGGCGGCATCGGCTCTTGTCCGGATGATATCACATACCCCAACCAGATTGGCCAATGGAGAAAGCCGATACATATCCGCGTGCCGGTTCCCGATGGGACCCATACCAATCACACAGACTCTCAGCATTCTCGTCCTCCCTATACTACTACTGTAACCACCTGTCCGGTTTCCCAGGATTGGATGATTGCCTCAATAACGGCCTGGACTTTAACCGCATCTTCTCCAGAAGCATCAACTTCCTCAGGTTTCACACCTGAAAGGTTCTGTTCTACCCATTTACCAATCCGGCTGCCGAAGGTCTCTCCGAAACTCATCATTCCACCTAGATAATCAAAGTGTTCGGATTGCCGGCTGTTGCGAGGATAAAAATGCAGATGTTCGCAGGCGTCTTCTAACACGAAACGGCCTTCTGAACCAACTACTTCCAGGTTTTCCAGTCCATATCCACTTCCAGCATCGTAACTGCCACGCAAGTGGCCAATCACCCCATTCTTGAAAAGGAGATTCGCTTGTACATTCGACCAACACACCCTGCGACCATCCGGACCATCAGCACGCGGTCCTTTCTTAAAGAAAGCCTGTACTTTATCAATATCCCCAGCAAAGTATCGCATCACATCTAGCGAATGAGGGTGTAAAGCGCGGATATGGAACCAGGGAGAAGTCTCATTGGGGTTGTTGATCCACATGGTCATGTTGATCATGTTAATTTCCCCCAGTCGACCCGCGACCACCCATTCACGAGCCTTAAGCGCGGCGGGTGTAAACCGGTGGTTAAGGTCGATGCCGTATCTCAGGTTATTTCGCTTGGCGAGGGCGACCATTTCCCGGGCTTTGGAGAGATCATTGGAGATCGGTTTCTCTCCCAGAACTGGGATTCTGGCCTCCAGCAGTTCCATGGTTGGCTTATAATGGTCACCCCCATTTTCTACCCCTGCCGTGCACATACTGGCAGCATCAATCTTTATTTTGCTGGCCAGCATCTCTTTGACAGAATAAAAGCCCTGACAGCGGTAACGCTCGGCCGCTCGATCGGCTCGTTCAGGGATGATATCGCAAACAGCAACAATCTCTACATCAGAACGTTTTTCGTAAACCTGGGCATGGATATTTCCTATATTCCCCACACCTACAATAGCAACGCGTAATTTCGACATAGTTCGTTTCCCTTTCAATAGGTTTTTTTTGTTACTTTCGTTCACCTGCCTGTAAACGGGCAGCCTGTTTTGGGTCACCAATGTGTAGAGTATCGTAGGCTTGCTGAGAAGTTTTAAATGACCCTATACCGTCATGACCATGCCAATCACCTTGATTCATAATTGGGTTGGGTTTACCGGTTTCCAATTGGCGTTTGGCAATAAAGCGCTCCATCCGCTCGCACAACATTGCCACGACATCAGGTTGAGACTCGGCCAAATTGTTATTCTCCAGTGGATCCTCCACCAGGTTATAGAGTTCTACTGGCGGCTTGAAGTGAAAATCGGGCTCTAAAGCGACGATTAATTTCCATTGGGGTGTGCGCCAGCCGTGTTTGCGCATCCAAGTACACTCAGTAATATAGAACTCACTATCGTGTGAAGAAACCTCATCGCGTATCATAGGCATAAGGCTGTGTCCATCAAATGCTACACCAGGGTCAATCCCAATCAACTCAAATATTGTAGGTATCAAATCCTGGTGCAGGTTATAACCTTTTATTCTTTTCCCAGCAGGCACTTTACCAGGATAATGAATGATAAGTGGAACGTGCAACGTGGGTTCGTATAAACCGTGATGGTCGAAGTAACATTCGTGGTCGTACAGTGTTTCCCCGTGATCCGAATTAATCACGATGATTGTCTCATTCAGGATTCTGTGCGTTTCTAAAGCGGTAAAGATCACCTGCATACACGAGTCCATGTAGGCAACCTCGCCATCATATTGGGCGATGACATAGTCTTTATCGGTGATTCCCGGAGGCATCCAACTGGCAAAGAAGTCGCAGAACGGTTTGAACGACATCACAGGTTTCATCGATTGGTTATCCGGATCGCACTCTCTTCCATGGTAGAACATGCGCTCATACTGACCTGGAGGAAGGTAGGGGGCATGGGGATCCATGTGTCGCAAGAAGAGGAAAAAAGGTTTTTTGGCTTTAACCAACCGATCCAACTCGGGAATGGTGACTTTATTCAACTCTTCAGCCTTGTGAGATCTGCCTTCATTCCAGCTACCCCAGCCTGGATACTCCAGGTAGGTGTCAAAACCCCGTGATGCCGGGTTGCCTTTAAAACCTACACAGGTCGTGTTGTATTCATAATTCTTGAGTATTTCGGCCAATGTTCTTACGCCTTCAGCGATTGGCCCGCGGTGTCGTAGGGCAACTGTTTGAGTGGTAAATACATCCATGCCAGTCAACATAGAGGTGTAGGCGCTGGTGGTAGGGATGTAGGCGCTGTATGTATTTTCAAACACTGTGCCACTTTGTGAAAAACGATCTATGTGCGGAGTGGTCAGGCGATGATAACCATAGATACTCATATGGTCAGCGCGCAGTGAATCGATTCCTATCAGGATGATATTTGGCAACTGCCTGCTTCTTCGCGAGGGCATGCTATTCTCCTTTTATTATGAGAGATTCGGTTAATTGTGAAACGCAGAAAAATCCCATTTAGTATAACTCAATTATAAAAGGAAACAGGCTGATCCCAAGAAGGATAAGCCTGTTTCTTCTGTCTTCTCCGACCAGTCGGGGCGGGCGGATTTGAACCGCCGACCTCGCGGTCCCGAACCGCGCACTCTATCCGGGCTGAGCCACGCCCCGCTTGGACGAGATTATACTCTAATCCTGTCTGTTTTGCCAAGATTTGACCTCTACCACAGATTATCTGCGTCAGCAAGAAAAATCTCAGGGGTTCTTCTTCTCATAAAAAACTAATAACGTGCTGCCGTACTTTCGTTGATCAAATTCTATTAAATTCCGCAATTCCACGGGCTGGTATTCTCGCGGATCAATTTGAACAATCGCCCAACCATCTTGTGCAAGCCAACCGGGGTTTGCATCTAATTCGTGCAATGCTAGAAGCCACAGCTCTCTATATTGAGGGGGTGCAATAAATATGTATTCAAAGGAGCGATCAGGTGGCTGGCGTAAAACAATAAACGCATCGTTACGCAAGACTTCAGCCAGGTTTTCAAGGTGGGTATGGATAAGATTGTCTTTTAGGATGGCTATTGCCGCCCGATTTGATTCGATGAAGCGAGCATACTTAGCACCCCTACTGAGGGCCTCTATTCCAACACTACCGGTTCCGCCGAACATATCGAGGAAAGATGTGCCTTGAATATCTGCACCCAGGATGTTAAACAGAGCTTCTTTCACCCGGTCAGTAATTGGACGGGTGGTATCGCCAGGAACGGATTTCAAACGCATGCCCCTGGCTTTTCCAGCGATAATGCGTGGACTGCTCAATTGAGGGGATTCTCCTAAAGGATTCCTCTGATGGTAAGAGCTTGACGAGCAGCTAAGATATTACAATGTGGAGCAATAATCGGTAGCACGCATCCAGTTCCAAGCATGAACCTTACTCCACCTGTGGCCTGAAATGCCTGGTGAGCTTCCTCAATGACCTGTTTAGGATTGCCTAGCACCATCGTTTCCCACTGGCGTAAACCTCCACAGACCATCCCGTTAAAGAGGGTTTGGGCAACTTCAAGAGAGGGTGAGGTCTTGCGGTCATGCCAGTTCATGATCGCTACCGGGTAATCACGTACCATATCAAACATCAGGTTTTCACCGTGAATGTGGGCCATATTTAACCACAACTGGCGCGTTGCCTGAAGCACCCGAAGGTCATAGACCTTGCTAAATATTTGAAACTCCTGAGGGGTTAATAGACCATATTGAGCATGTTGAATGGCGTAGAATATCCCATCCGCACCAAGGCGGATGACCTCTTCTATAAAACGTATGGTTGTTTGAGTAATCCGCTCCAATCCGGTGTGTAATGCATCAGGATACTGGCGCATGTGTACCAACAACTGATCCTTGCCGACCAGGTTTTTTGCCTGTGCCAGCGGGCTAAAGATTGTCTGGATAATCGGCACTTGGGGGGAAAATTCGGTTACCAGGATTCGAAGACAGGTTAGCTGATCCTGTAAACTCCCGCGATTTGGATTTAATATTTTCAATTTTGCCCAATCATCAGGATGTTGGATGGGGTGTTTTGTATAATCTCGAGTTCCTTCTGTGCTGCCAGTCCACTGGTCTTCCACTCCCCAATCCCGTAAACAGAAAGAAGATGAAGGTGATACCTTGATCAGGTCGAAATCGTAGAGACGCTGGAAAGTAGCGGTAGCAGCAGCTAAACCCTCTGGAGTCTGGTCATCGACCGGAAAATGGCGCCAAAGCGCAACCGGCACCAAATCAGGCTTTTCGCCTGATAGACCGGCCTCAAGTCGCTGGCGATGGGTTAAGGGGTAGACGGACATCCAACTCTCCTCAGGATGGAATCAGACGATGAATGGTTGAGTTTAATTCCTCATCTTCCTGGTTGCGTTCGGAAAAGTACTGGGACATAAAAGGAGAGCGTCGCAGGCGAAGTGCTAATGGAGTGACTGTGCGAAGATCCTCAAGCAAGATGGTTTCACGATTTTCTGCAGCAGCGTAAGCACGAGCTGCTTCAAACAGGGTTATTTCCGCACGTAGCGAATCAATGCCAATTTCTTGGATGAGATGAATGCCAGCCTGGGCTACTTCCGCAGATAGATGAACTTTTGGTAGGAGCGATCGAGCACTCTCTAACTCGGAGCGTGCCAGACCCATTTCGTTGCTGTATTGCGAAATCAATTGCCGCGGACGGCTGCGATAGATTCTGGCGCGTTCATAAGCCTCTAATCTTTCTTTAGGGTCTGTCAATCCGTGCACAATCACGCGCAGACCAAATCGATCCATAATTTGAGGACGCAGGTTACCTTCTTCTGGATTCATCGAGCCTACCAGTATGAAACGCGCCCGGTAGGAAGCAGTGACGGGGCCACGGCGTACAGTATAACTTCCCTGGGCAGCAGCATCCAGAATTGCATCCACGATATCATCGGCCAGCAAATTTACTTCGTCTACATAGAGAATATTTTGATCTGCCTGGGATAGAATTCCACGTTTAAGGCGCATTCGTTCGTGGACTGCAGCACGCTCATTCACCCCACCCACAACATCATCTAGCTTGGCATTCAAAGGTAACTCAACTAATCTGGCCTGTTCGGTTACGGTGAGAGGTTTACCTTCGCTGTATTTTCGGGCACAGTTAGGACAGACTGCGTCCAACCCACCGGTCTCAATATCCTCGGTCGTGCAACCATAAAAACATGTACTGCGTTGAATTTCTGGCAGGAGAGCCAATAGACTGCGAACAGCGGTGGTCTTCCCGGTGCCGCGCGGGCCAATTAAAAGGACACCGCCGATCAGGGGATTAATCAGGGATAATAGCAAGGCCAGCTTCATCTCATATTGACCTACAATCCCTAAGAAGGGAAAAGGCAGTGCTTCAGCCAGGCCATAGTCCTCTTCAGGGAGATCTGGTGAGATAGGCTTACCAGAGACCCTATCAATCAATTCTCGCAGAGAATGTACAGTGGTTACAAGAGTCTCCTGGGGGGATTGATCCATAGGGCCTTTTGAATCCTGAACCTCCATGATATCCGGTGTCTCCCCTATTGCTGCCGGTGGATTAGCGCTAGATGCCCTTATTTTTTCTGGTTCTTGATCGTCAAATTTCTTCTCCATGAGAAAAACCTTGCTTTATTTCATTACTCCACGTCATTATACGTCCAATAACGGTTTATAAAGAAGTTCCAAAGCATCACAACCAGAATAGCGAAAGCCAGAGTAGCGTTATACCCAATGAATTTGGGTTTGAAGAAAAAATCATTGCCAACCAAGGAAGCACTCAGAGAGACCAAGGGATTCTCCAATATCGCAAAGATCACGACCCGAATGGCCAGGCCAGCAACGCTGACAACGCCAAACTGAATCAACTGACGGATAATGTGCTTGCTCCGTGAATCTGGATATGTCCAATAACGGTTCCAGAAGAAATTGCTTAATACGGCTGCAATGAACGAAATTGTACTGGCCAAAATGCCCCGAAAGTTTGCCAGAGTTGTTAGCAAGTTAAAAATACCAAAATCGACTACGGAACCAACAATCCCAACCATTGCGAAGCGCAGGAAACGGCTCCGCTCTCTAGGGTTAGTAAGTATCATGCTCACCCCATTTTTATGCGGAAGTACGGTCATTTAATCCCCTTTTCTATTGCCAATCCACCTTACCGATTGATCCATCGCCAGTGATCTGATGAGATTGATCGGTGGTGATATTATACAACCATAAATTTCCCTGATACATCAGAGCCAACCAGATAGGTGATCCCGGATTCGACACAGGTCCCCAGACAACTTGTTGGGGTTCCAGACCGGGAGAACCTTCTGAAGGGAATACTAACGTGCGATTAGAACCATCGCGGTCGATCAACGCCAGATGGTAACGACTGGTTTCACTTTGCTCGGGGAAAATGGCCTGTAAATAAGCGATCAGATAACGATCGTATGCCAGTATTGGGGAGGGAACGGGGTAGGCAAACATACCTGCCTGGGGTGCCAGATGGATGTTTTGCCCGGTTTCGATGGGTAGTGCCGTTAAATCGAATAAGGGCGAAGTTTCATCGCTTGTCGAACCTCCAGTCGCAATATGTGTGACAGTGAACAATAACCGCTGATCGGGGGACCAATTCAAACCTGGTACCCAGGCCCAATCACTACGGGTTTGCAATGGGATCAGATCGATGAGTGGAATTAATTGTTTTTCCTCCAGGTCTACCAGGCCGATCGAATCAGGCCGTGCATATGCGATTTTATCTCCATCTGGTGACCAGGCGTAATCAGTGCCCCACCAACCATAGATTCCTCCAGAGTTAGCGGTAATTATTTCCTCCGCCTTTAGTTTCATGCCTTTCTCGTTGATGGTCAGTAATTGTAGATCATTGTTGGCTTGCCAACCTGGAGCCGTATCACGCGGCTCAACGGTTGAATAAGCAACCGTCAGGCTGTTTCCGGGTCTCCAATTGGCAAAATGGATTACATTCTTTATCCGTAGATTAACCGGTTCGAGAGGATCCTTGGTAATATCGACGGCCCAGAGAGTGTTAATCGCCTTTTCTTTATCATCATTTGATTTACGTGAGTAGAGGAGCCATTTCCCATTGGGCGAAAGAGAGAAAATGCGTCCATCCAGGTCCCCGGTAGTGACCAGAGGACGACGTTCGCTTGTGGAATTTTCCATTACCCAGGCATTCCCAGCAGTCAGGTAAACCAGTCTGCCGGTAAGTGAGACAGGCGTATAAGGAGTCTGCACACCAACCATGACAATCTCTGGGCGGGCTTCAGTAATTGTGGTTGTCTTAAAAACGCTGCGGGATGTTTCTACACCGTCCTCTAAAACTTGACGGTAAGTAACCTGTTGAACGCCATTCACTCCAGGTTGGATAAGCATTTCCTGACCAGCAGGAAGCGATTCATTCCGAACAGTTTGTCGCTCGAAGGGAATGATGTTTTCTTCTACCTGGAAAACCTCCTTCACCCGAATGACTCGGATGGCATCTTTGTCGGATAGGACTGTATAACTGGGTGGTTTCACCTGATCCAAAGTGTTCATCTTGATCCCGGCGGTATCCAGTGCCTGTTGTACGGTGGTTCCAGCGGGAATTTTTAATACCTGCGTATGGCCATCTACAATGACTGTGATCGATATGTCGTTAATCGTCTTGGGCTGGATAGAGGAACAACCAGCGACCAATACGAGACTGAGAGTGATTACCAGGAAAATTTCTTCTAAACGCAGAGGTTTCTCTATCATAAAACCTTTGTTAGGAGCAAAATGACGATGAAATCGATTATAATCTCGGACGGTTATTGCTTGATACCCGAGATTGTGATCATGCCATTATCTATGAAAATAGATTGAACCTTGAATCCGGTTGTATAGTCCGCCAGAGATCCGGATAAAGTCTCATTAAGGACCGAGCTAATATCTTCTCTTAGGTTTTCCGGTACTGGAAGTGGACCAAAATCGGCTTGGATTACATCGACAGAAAGGCTCCCATCGGCAGGTTCTACATTGACTTTGATTGCAATACGCACATTGGCAGTTACGATACCACGAGTTACTGTCCCAAAGATCTCGGCCTGTCCATCTCGAAGGAAAACCTGTGGATCAGTCAACAAAGGATTTTCGCTGGA
>Ga0315268_10001506_pt1 | contig 26839 bp, 26 predicted proteins | sample C1_top_MG_FD_204535 | JGI IMG/M metagenome (GOLD analysis project Ga0315268, IMG submission 204535) | Sediment microbial communities from Yellowstone Lake, YNP, Wyoming, USA - C1_top | ecosystem: Environmental > Aquatic > Freshwater > Lake > Sediment | place: USA: Wyoming | collected 2017-08-01
AAATTCTTTGACCTCTCAGGAAGCTCTACAATCGATTTTTAGATCACTGGGAGGGGTAAAGTGACCCCAGAAATTCACTGTTTTTCAGCAGCTATTGAGAATTTCAACAGACTGTTAATGGTGAGCGCCGAGGCTACGATGGATAAGGTAAGTGAGGCGATAAAAAAAGGGGCGGCTGGCTTTGTGGTCAAGCCGCTCAATCCGGCCAGCGTTCTGGACAGGATAGCGAGTTGCATCAAGGAAAAGGGAAAGGAATAGCAATGGCGGACAAATTGACGCGAGTGCTTTATGTGGAGGATGAGCCGGATATCCAGGTGGTGGCGCGGCTCGCGCTGGAAGTGCTGGGCGGTTTTACCGTGGAGATATGCAGCTCGGGCGATGAGGCTCTGCGGCGGGCGCCGGTTTTTCAGCCGCAACTGATTCTGCTGGATGTGATGATGCCGGGCATGGACGGTCCGACCGCGCTTGGAAAGCTGCGCGAACTGCCGCAATTCGCGGCTACGCCGGTAATTTTCATGACCGCCAAGATCCAGCCCGGCGAGGTTGCGGGCTACAAGGAACTCGGTGCGCTGGATGTCATCCCCAAGCCTTTCGATCCGATGACGCTGGCCAGCAAGGTGCAGGAGATATGGGAGCGTTGTAATGGCTGATGCGGCAGAGTTGCAGGCAAAGCTGAAAATCTTGAGCGATGCCTACGCCGCACAATTGCCTGAAAAACTACAGGGCGCTTCTAAAAATTCAAAGTTCTGATGAAACAACCAGCCATTTCACCGAGCGCGATAAAACATGCGCCAGGTGGCTGGTTATAAGCAAGACAAGGCGAGGGCAAAAAATTGCGGCGCGGCACAGGTTTGATATGCGGGGAGCAATTTTTTGAGCAACGCCGTATTTTTAGAAGTGCCCCAAGCCGGACGAGCCGGAGCCAAAAATGTAGGGTGGATAAAGCGCGCAGCGCGTATCCACCAATCCGCCGAGACCATCCATTGGTGGAAACGCTACACTTTTTCCACCCTGCATTAACCCGATTCAGATTCACTTGGAAAGCCGTGCCAGTGCATGATTTACGGTATATTCTTGTCACAAATTGCGAAGATTTAACCGATAAGAGACTAAAGTCAAAATCGCGTTATCCACGCGCCAAGAGCACTGGGAATACAAATTAAAGATTAAAAAAAGGGCACCTTGCGGTGCCCTGAATTGAAGCGTTGCGCTTCAGGAAGTAATATCCTAGAGGTTGTAAGCGTTCTCGCCGTGATCAGCCAGGTCGAGACCTTCTTCTTGTGCTTCATCGCTTGCGCGGATACCGATCGTTTTCTTCAGGATAAACAGAATCACGAAGGCAACGAAACCGGACCATGCCAGCGTGATGCCGATATCCCATAGCTGAGAAACGATCTGCCCCATCGCGTCGAAATCACCGACCTTGTTGGCGACATAATCCCAGACGCCGGTACCGCCGAGCGCCGGATTAACGAATATGCCGGTACCGATGGAACCGATGATGCCGCCGACGCAGTGCACGCCAAAGGTATCCAGCGAATCGTCATATTTGAGCCAGGCCTTGAGATAGGTTACCGCGATGAAGCAGATCACGGCAGCCGCAGCGCAGACTACCATCGCACCGCCCACACCGACATAACCTGCGGCCGGAGTGATCGCCACCAAACCTGCAACAATGCCGGAACAGATGCCCAGCAAGCTTGGCTTACCCTTGACTGTCCACTCGACCAGCATCCAGGTAACGCCGGCGACAGCAACACCGAACAAGGTATTGAAGAACGCGAGGCCGGCTGCTCCGGTGGCTTCCAATGCGGAACCCGCGTTGAAACCGAACCAGCCCATCCACAGCATGCCGGTGCCGATCGCAGTCATCATCAGGCTGTGAGGAGCCATCGGAATCTTGCCGTAGCCCTTGCGTGGACCAAGCATCAGGGCTGCTACCAGTGCCGCGATACCAGAGTTGATGTGAACCACCGTACCACCGGCAAAGTCAAGCGCGCCTTTCTGGAAGATGAACCCAGCGTGGCTGTTGGCGATGTCGCCAGCCTTGGCAGTAGTGTACGCATCGGGACCGTCCCAGTACCAGACCATGTGCGAGATCGGCAGGTAGGCAAAGGTGAACCACAGAACGCTGAATATGATCATCGCCGAAAACTTGAAACGCTCGGCAAAGCCGCCGGAGATCAGCGCGACGGTGATTGCGGCAAAGGTCAGCTGGAACATGGCGTACACGAAGTCCGGCAAGTACTGGCCCTTGCTGAACGTCGCTGCCACAGCCGTGGTCGGATCATCGCCGGACATAAACAGCTTGTCAAGCGAACCGATGAACGGCGCCAGCACGTTGCCCTCGTGGCCCGCAGTGAACGCCATGCTGTAACCGTAGATCACCCAGAGCACCGCGACGACGCAGAAAATCGCAAAGCTCTGCATCACGGTCGACAAGGCGTTCTTTCTGCGCACCATACCCGCATAAAACAGGGCCAGGCCGGGGACGGTCATCAGCAGCACGAATGCGGTTGATGTCATCATCCATGCGACGTCGCCCTTGTTGCAGTCAAAACCCTTGTCGCCGCATTTTGGTGTGGCGGCTGCCGCATCTGCGGCAGGGGCAGCTGCGGCAGGAGCCGCTGTAGATGCAGTAGATGCAGATGCGGCTGCGGGAGCTGCCGCGTCATCTGCAAATGCGGGAACCGCCAAACCGAACAGCACGGCCAGCAGCGCTAAAGATGCTATAAATTTTTTAGTTACGGCATAACGCCCGCCCAGGCGGGCATTAGCCTTCTCTGAAACTACGCTTAGCTTCGTTTTCATGGCTTGGGTCCTTATAATGCTTCCGGACCGGATTCACCGGTGCGGATGCGTATGACTTGTTCGAGGTCGGAAACGAAAATCTTGCCGTCACCGATCTTGCCGGTATTGGCCGCCTTCTCGATCGTTTCGATTACCCGGTCGAGCATGTCGCTTTTAATCGCAGCTTCCAGTTTTACTTTTGGCAGAAAATCCACCACATATTCCGCACCGCGATACAGCTCGGTGTGTCCCTTTTGCCGGCCAAAGCCTTTGACCTCGGTGACGGTGATGCCTTGCACGCCTATGGCGGATAAGGCTTCACGCACTTCGTCGAGCTTGAACGGCTTGATGATTGCGACGACCATCTTCATAGCTTTCTCCTTTGTGGGGGCAGGACGATTCCCGCCCGGTAATAAATTACATCGAGTGGGACACGGACAGGACTACAGTTCCTTTGCCCAGATCGGTGGTTGTGCCATCCGCCTGTTTCAGAGAGTAGAACCCGCCCTTTTTGGCGTTGGTCGAGCTATAGGCCAGCGCCCAAACGTAGCTGCCAAAGGGTTTGGACGCGCTCAACTTGTAATCCGAGTAAGATGGATCGAGGCTAACGACCTTAAGTGCATCGGCGGTAGCTCCTTTATAGGTTTGCTTGCCATAATGCGCACCAAGGGTGATGTTGCTGCCGTCCAGTGTGTAGCTTCCGCTCAAGTCGATATAGCTGGTGCCGCTGGCCTTGGATACACCGAAGGTATCACCCAGGCTGTCGGAATATTTGAGTGTGAGCCACTTCCAGCCAATCAAGCCGTAGATTTCATTGGTATCCGCCTTGGTCGCCCCAGGGGCATAGTAGCCAAGATAGTTGTAGCGCAGGAAACCCACGTCATAGCTGTAGTCGGTGGCAAAACTGTTTCTATATCCGGCGTAGGTATCCAACTCCAGGCTGGCGCCACTGGCAACTGCACCATCGCTGATCCAGCTGATATTGGAACCCCATGTACCTACATATAAACCATTCGGATTAGCATAGTCAAAACCGCCCTGGATGGCCGGTTTGGCAGCGGTCTGGGAAATACCACGATACAAATAATTGGTGGTCAAGCTTACATTTCCGGAAAAAGGCGAGGCTGGCGCGCTATCCGCCATCGCCACGCCGGGTGCTGCCAGGGCGGCCAGGATCACCGAGTTCAATAATTTGCTTTTCATCATGATGCGTTCCTTATATGGTTAAGTTAAAAAGCGGGATGAATAAATCCGCACGGAACTAACAGCAGAATGCGTGCCAATAATATTTATTTTTATTAAACAATGGATTAAATGTTCGACACAGTTGCCGCAGAGTATCCGCGCACCAATTGCTGGCGCGCCGGCAAACTTGCGCACCGCTTGAGTGCGATGTCCCGTCAGCGCAATGAAGCTTCTGGGCTGAGTGAATTTTGCTACACTGGCCAGCATTACAAATCTGCAGGAGTGTGGTCATGTTGAACGCAAAGATTTTTGAGGATCTTTCCGCCAAATTAAGCGAAGCGGCAAACAGCGGTCCCGCTAAGGACATCGAGAAAAACATGCGTGCCCTGCTCGCGCAAGGTTTCGCCAAACTCGATCTGGTGACGCGCGAAGAATTCGATGTGCAAACACAGGTGCTGGCACGCACGCGGGAAAAGCTGGCCGCCCTGGAAGCGCGCGTCGCCGAACTGGAAGCGCAACGCAACACGGCAACAAAATAGTATGGGTGCATCTAGAAATTCAGAGTTCGCCCAAATGCCCCACAAGGGGACGCCGATCCGCTACGGGCAAAAGCAGCCCGTGCGGAGTCGTCAGAAAGGCGTGGGAAAAATTTGCGAGCATCCGCTACGCGGATTGCCTGCTTACCCCGCTTCGCCGCGCCGCATACGGGTTATAGGCAAGCAGGAAATTTTTTGCGCAACGCAGCATAACCAGCGACTTGGCTGTCGTCTTTTGACAGCTTAGTCGAATGGCTGGCAGCTCATCAGTTGGGATGAAATCTGGATTTGTAGAGGTGCCCATATGAGCCTGGCGGTTCTATATAGCCGCGCGTTATCCGGGATGGAAGCGGCTCTCGTCACCGTCGAGGTGCACATCGCCAACGGCCTGCCCAACTTCACCATCGTGGGACTGCCGGAAACCGAAGTCAAAGAAAGCAAGGACCGCGTGCGCGCCGCGCTGCAAAATTGCCGGTTCGATTTCCCCGCGCGGCGCATCACCGTCAATCTCGCGCCCGCCGATCTGCCCAAGGAAAGCGGACGTTTCGATCTGCCCATCGCACTCGGCATACTTGCAGCCACCGGACAGATCCCTTCCGGCAAACTCGCCGAATATGAATACGCCGGAGAGCTCGCGCTGACCGGCGAGCTGCGCGCGATACGCGGCGCGCTGGCGATGACCTATCGCGCCGTCAGCAGCGGGCGCGCCTTCATCCTGCCGCAGGCAAACGCCGCCGAAGCCGCACTGGTGGAAGACGCGACCGTGTATGCGGCGCAATCGCTGTTGCAAGTGGCGGCGCACCTCACCGGACGGGAACTGATCGCGCCCTATGTCAGCCAGCCGCAAACCATTCCGCCGCATTATCCGGACATGCGTGAAGTGAAAGGGCAGACGCAAGCCAAGCGCGCGCTGGAAATCGCCGCAGCGGGCGGACACAGTGTACTGATGATGGGGCCGCCCGGCACCGGCAAATCCATGCTCGCGGCGCGCTTCCCCGGCATCCTGCCGCAAATGACCGAAGTCGAGGCATTGCAGAGCGCGGCGCTGCAATCGCTGGACGGCAATTTCGATGTGGCGAAGTGGAAGACGCGGCCATACCGCGCACCGCACCATACCGCTTCCGGCGTGGCACTGGTCGGCGGCGGCAGCAATCCGCGCCCGGGTGAAATCTCGATGGCCCTGCACGGCGTGCTGTTTCTGGACGAGTTGCCGGAGTTCGACCGCAGCGTGCTGGAGGTGTTGCGCGAACCGATGGAGTCGGGGCGCATCACCATTTCGCGCGCCGCGCGCCGCGCCGATTTCCCCGCCCAGTTTCAACTCATCGCGGCGATGAACCCCTGTCCATGCGGTTATCACGGCCACTACAACGGAAAATGCCGTTGCACGCCGGACCAGATTTCACGCTACCGCAGCAAGATCTCCGGTCCCTTGCTGGACCGCATCGACATCCAGATCGAAGTGCCTGCGGTGCCGCAGGACGACCTGCTCAACAAGGCGGATGGCGAGGACAGTGCAGACCTGCAGGCCCGTGTCGAAATCGCGCGGCAACGCCAGCTCGCGCGCCAGGACAAGGCCAACGCGCAACTTTCAGTGACTGAAATTGATGAGTTATGCACGCCCGATGAGCAGGGAATCACGCTGCTGCAACAAGCCATCAGCCGCCTCAATCTTTCGGCGCGCGCCTATCACCGCGTGCTCAAGGTGGCGCGCACCATCGCTGACCTGGAAGGTGCGAGCGCCATTTCAACCACACATATCGCCGAGGCAATACAGTATCGACGTCTGAATCTCTGAGCCGCAAACATCCTGCTTCACGAGTGGCCACATGGTAAAATTCGTACTCGCTATTGAGTCGAGCACCATGAAACATACACCGCATCCCATCGAAGTCCTGCTGCAAAAACGCATCTTGATTCTGGATGGCGCCATGGGCACCATGATTCAGCGTTACAAACTGACCGAGGCGCATTATCGCGGCACTGAACTGTTCGGCGATTACAGCGGCGCACGCAAGACTTTCGCCGATCACCCGGTGGATGTGAAGGGCAACAACGACCTGCTGCTGCTGACCCAGCCGCACATCATTCGCGGCATCCACGCGGAATATCTGGCTGCGGGGGCGGACATCATCGAGACCTGCACGTTCAATTCCACAGCCGCCTCGCTGGATGACTACGGCATGGTAGCGCTGGCTTACGAACTGAATTTTGCCGGAGCAAATTTGGCGCGCGGCGTGTGCGATGAATTCGAGGCCAGGATACCGGACAAACCGCGCTTCGTTGCCGGCGTGCTGGGACCGACCACCAAGACCGCCTCGATCTCGCCGGACGTGAACGATCCGGGTTTTCGCAACATCAATTTCGACGAACTGGTGGAAGGTTATGGCGAGGCCGTCCGAGGCCTGCTTGATGGCGGAGTTGACCTGCTGATGGTCGAGACCATTTTCGACACCCTCAACGCCAAGGCCGCTCTGTTCGCCATCGAGAAGGTTTTCACCGAACGTGAACAAGAGGAACGGAAGCAGGATCGCGCAGTAGCTTATTCCCGTTCCCGGCGCGTGCCGATCATGATCTCCGGCACGATCACCGATGCCTCCGGGCGCACGCTGTCGGGCCAGACCACCGAAGCATTCTGGAATTCCCTGTCGCACGCAAATCCTTTGTCCGTCGGGTTGAACTGCGCGCTGGGCGGCGACTTGATGCGGCCTTATGTGGAAGAATTGTCGCATGTGGCCTCGTGCTATGTGAGCGCGCACCCGAACGCGGGCTTGCCCAATCCGCTGTCTGAAACCGGCTATGACGAAACGCCCGAATACACCGCCAGGGTGATCCGGGAATTCGCCACCAGCGGCTTCCTCAACATCGCCGGCGGCTGCTGCGGCACCACGCCGGCGCACATCAAGGCGATCGCCGAGGCGCTCAAGGACGTACCGCCGCGCCGCGTCCCCAACATCGAACACCAGTTGCGCCTGTCCGGTCTGGAACCGTTCAACATCGGCGACGACACGCTGTTCGTCAACGTCGGCGAGCGCACCAACGTCACCGGCTCGAAGATGTTCGCGCGTCTGATCCTGAACGGCGACTACGCCGGGGCGGTCAGCGTGGCGCGCCAGCAGGTGGAGAGCGGCGCGCAGATCATCGACATCAACATGGACGAGGCGATGCTGGATTCGCAGGCGGCGATGACCCGTTTCGTCAATCTGCTCGCCTCCGAGCCGGACATCTCGCGCGTGCCGCTGATGATCGACTCGTCGAAGTGGGACGTGATCGAGGCGGGATTGAAATGTGTGCAAGGCAAGGCAGTGGTGAACTCCATCAGCCTCAAGGAAGGCGAAGCACCTTTCATCAAATATGCCCGGCTGGTCAAACGCTATGGCGCAGCCGCGGTGGTGATGGCTTTCGACGAGCAGGGCCAGGCGGATACCTTCAAGCGCAAGACCGAAATCTGCAAACGCAGCTATGACATCCTGGTGAAGCAAGCCGGCTTCCCGCCGGAAGACATCATCTTCGATCCGAATATCTTCGCGATCGCGACCGGCATCGAGGAACACAACAACTACGCGGTGGACTTCATCAACGCGACGCGCTGGATCAAACAGCACCTGCCTTACGCCAGGATCAGCGGCGGCGTGTCCAACGTGTCGTTCTCGTTCCGCGGCAACGATGCGGTGCGCGAGGCGATCCACACGGTGTTCCTGTACCACGCGATCAAGGCGGGCATGACGATGGGCATCGTCAACGCCGGTCAGCTCGGCGTGTATGAGGAGATCCCAAAAGACCTGCGCGAAGCGGTTGAAGACGTGGTGCTGAACCGCAATCCCGACGCGGGCGAGAAGTTGGTCCGGATGGCAGAGACGGTGAAGACCGGCGCCAAGGCGCAGGTTGAAGACCTGGAGTGGCGCAAGGGCACGGTGCAGGAGCGCCTCACCCATGCGCTGGTGCGCGGCATCACCAGCTACATCGTCGAGGACACCGAGGAAGCGCGCCTGCAGGCCAGGTTCCCGGTCGAGGTGATCGAAGGCCCGCTGATGACCGGCATGAATGTGGTCGGCGACCTGTTCGGCGCGGGCAAGATGTTCCTGCCGCAGGTGGTGAAATCCGCGCGCGTGATGAAGCAGGCGGTGGCGCATCTGGTGCCTTACATCGAGGCGGAAAAATTGCGTTCCGGCGACAACAAGCCCAGGGGCAAGATCGTGATGGCGACGGTCAAGGGCGACGTGCATGACATCGGCAAGAACATCGTCACCGTGGTGCTGCAGTGCAACAACTTCGAGGTGGTGAACATGGGCGTGATGGTGCCGTGTCAGCAGATCCTCGACACTGCGCGCGAACACAATGCCGACATCATCGGCCTGTCCGGCCTGATCACGCCATCGCTGGAAGAGATGGGACACGTGGCGAAGGAGATGGAGCGGCAGGGCTTCAAAGTCCCTCTGCTGATCGGCGGCGCAACCACATCGCGCGTGCACACCGCGGTGAAGATCGAACCGAACTACCCGAGCGGCGCCACGGTGTACGTCACCGATGCCTCGCGCGCGGTCGGCGTGTGCAGCAACCTGCTCTCCGGCACGCTGCGCGACGGTTATGTCGCGGGCATCAAGACGGACTATGTAACTGCGCGCGAACAGCACGAAAGCAAGAAGGTCAGGGCGGTGTATGTCCCGCTGCAACAGGCGCGTGCGCATGGCGTGAAGACCGACTGGACGCATTACACGCCACCCAAGCCATTGCTGCTGGGCGTGCACAGGTTCGAAAACTATCCGCTGGACAAGATCGCCGAGTACATCGACTGGACGCCGTTCTTTCAGGCTTGGGAGCTGGCCGGGCGCTACCCGAAAATCCTGCAAAACGAAGTAGTTGGCGAGGAAGCGCGCAAGCTGTTCGCCGATGCGCAGGCGATGCTGAACAAGATCATCAAGGAGAAGTGGCTCACCGCAAATGCGGTGTTCGGCCTGTTTCCCGCTAATTCGGTCAACAGCGATGATATCGAAATCTATGATATTGATGAGCGCGGCCCCCGCAAGGGGGACGCCGCTGGGAGCCCAACGGCTTCGCCGTTACCCTTGCGCGGGAAAGTGGCGATGACCTGGCACAACCTGCGCCAGCAGACCAAAAAACCGGCGGACATTCCGAACTACTGCCTCGCCGACTACATCGCGCCCAAAGAAACCGGCGTGGCGGATTACATCGGTGCTTTCGCCGTCACCACCGGCATCGGCATCGACGCGCGCGTCGCGGAATTCGAGAAGCACCACGACGACTACAGCGCGATCATGCTCAAGGCACTGGCCGACCGCTTGGCCGAGGCCTTCGCCGAACTTCTGCACGCCCGCGTGCGCCGCGAATTCTGGGGCTATGCGGCGGACGAAGCTTTGGACAACGATGCGCTGATCGCCGAAAAATATCGCGGCATCCGTCCCGCGCCCGGCTACCCCGCCTGCCCGGAACACAGCGAAAAGGGCCCATTGTTCGAACTTCTGATGGCGCCTGAAAACGCGGGCATCACGATCACCGAAAGCTATGCGATGCTGCCCACCGCAGCGGTGAGCGGCTTCTATTTCTCGCACCCGCAGGCGCAGTATTTCGCCATCGGCAAGATAGACAAGGATCAGGTTGCCGACTATGCGCGGCGCAAGGGCTGGACGCTGGAAGAGGCGGAGCGGTGGCTGGCTCCGGTGTTGAGCTATTAATGCAATGATGGGAATCAAGCAATACCAGGTCGATGCTTTTACAACCCGGATATTCGGGGGCAATCCGGCTGCCGTCTGTCCGCTCGACGCATGGCTCGAAGACAGCCTGCTTCAGGCGATTGCCGCAGAGAACAATCTTTCCGAAACAGCTTTCTTTGTGAAGACTGAAAACGGTTTTCATTTGCGCTGGTTCACGCCTGTTGCCGAAATCAATCTTTGCGGTCATGCGACGTTGGCGACCGCGCATGTGATCTTTGAGATTCTCGGTTACGCCAGGCAGACCATCGCATTTGAAACACGCAGCGGGATTCTGTCCGTGGAGAGGAAGGGGGCGTTGCTGGTCATGGATTTCCCCTCTGTGCCGCCCAAGCCTTGCACGCCTCCAAGTGAGTTGCTTGCCGGGCTCGGCAAACAGCCTGTCGAAGTGTTGGCTGCAGATGATTACTTCGCGGTCTTCGATAGCGAAGACACCATTCATTCTATCAAGCCCGATTTCGCCAAACTGGCTGAGCTTGATTTACGCGGAGTCATCGTCACTGCACGAGGCCGGGATTTTGATTTTGTGAGCCGTTTTTTTGCGCCCAAATTCGGCATTCCCGAAGACCCGGTTACCGGCTCTGCACATTGCGCACTGACTCCATATTGGTCGGCAAAGCTGGGCAAACAGGTATTGGACGCCCGTCAAGTTTCCAAGCGTGGCGGCGATATACAATGCGAACTCAAAGGCAACCGCGTTGCGCTTGCCGGACATGCAGTTACATTCATGGAAGCGGAAATTTTCCTTTAACTCTAACCCAGAGGAATACATTATGCATAAATCCACCCTGTTATTTCCGTTGGCCTTACTTTTGGCTGCCGGCATTTTTTCAACCACCGCGTGCTCTGAACAGGCCGCACCAAAAATGGAGACAAGCAACATGACTGAACTGATCAAGACCGATGTAAAACTGGGAGAGGGTGAGGCGGCGACGCCCGGGAAGAACGTGTCCGTGCATTACACCGGCTGGTTGTACGATGCAGCGGCGCCGGATCATCACGGCAAAAAGTTCGACAGTTCGCGCGACCGCAACGAGCCGTTCGAATTCCCGCTTGGCGCAGGCCGCGTCATCGCGGGCTGGGATCAGGGCGTGGCGGGCATGAAAGTCGGCGGGCAGCGCACACTGGTCATCCCCCCGAATATGGGATATGGCGCACGCGGCGCAGGCGGGGTAATCCCGCCGAACGCGACGCTGGTGTTTGATGTTGAACTGCTTGGAGTTCATTAACGGCGTGTAGCAAAACAATAAATGAACCTACGCCGGGCAAGCCAGAACCAAAAAATATTATCGCGCGAAGACGCGAAGGCGCAAAGGGAATCAAACTCGTGTTTGTTTTCTTCGCGTTCTTCGCGTCTTCGCGCGAGACGGCTTTTTCTGGGATGAACCTGATTTCGCACCCGCTGCTTGTTACGGCGTTGATGCTCGCCGTGTCCAACCTGTTCATGACTTTCGCATGGTATGGGCATCTGAAGAATCTGGCGACTTCGCCCTGGTACGTGGCGGCGCTAGTGAGCTGGGGCATCGCGCTGTTCGAGTATCTGCTCCAGGTACCCGCCAACCGCATCGGCTATACCGAACTCAGCCTCGGGCAACTAAAGATATTGCAGGAGGTCATCACGCTGTCGGTGTTCGTCCCGTTCGCCGTGTTGTACATGAACCAGCCGCTGAAGTGGGATTACCTGTATGCGGCGCTGTGCATGATGGGCGCGGTATATTTCATTTTTCGGGCATGACATGCACATCCACATCTTAGGCATCTGCGGCACGTTCATGGGCGGCATCGCGGCGCTCGCCAAGCAGGCGGGCTATCGCGTCACCGGCTGCGACGCCAACGCGTATCCGCCGATGAGCACGCAACTGGAAGCGCAGGGCATAGAACTGATCGAAGGTTTCGGTGTGGAGCAACTTGATCTCAAGCCGGATGTGTTCGTGATCGGCAATGTGGTATCGCGCGGCAATCCGTTGATGGAAGAGATCCTCAATCGCAACCTGCCCTACATCTCCGGCCCGCAATGGCTGGCACAAACCATCCTGCACGATCGGTGGGTGCTGGCCGTCGCGGGCACCCACGGCAAGACCACCACCAGCGCGATGCTGGCGTGGATACTGGATTATGCCGGACTCGGCCCCGGCTTCCTGATCGGCGGAGTGCCGCAGAATTTCGGTATTTCCGCGCGCCTGACCGACTCGCCATTCTTCGTGATCGAGGCGGATGAATACGACACCGCGTTTTTCGACAAGCGTTCCAAGTTCGTGCATTACCATCCGCGCACCGCGATACTCAACAATCTCGAGTTCGATCACGCCGACATCTTTGCCGATCTCACCGCGATAGAGACGCAGTTCCACCATCTGGTGCGCACCGTGCCGGGCAACGGCCTGCTCGTCAGCAATGGCCGCGAGGCCTCGCTGGATCGCGTGTTGCAGCGCGGTTGCTGGACACCGGTGGAGCGCTTCGGCACGGACGATGGCTGGCGGATCGATGCCGGCAACCGTGTCACCTTGCGCGGTGAATCTCAGGGCACGCTGAACTGGGACTTGCTCGGCGAACATAATCGCCAGAACGCGCTCGCCGCGCTCGCCGCCGCGCGCCATGCGGGCGTTCCCGTCGCACACGGTCTGGCGGCGTTGGGCGAATTCAGGAATGTGAAACGGCGCATGGAAGTGCGCGGCGCGGTAAACAATATTACTGTTTACGATGACTTTGCGCACCACCCCACCGCGATAGCCGCCACCGTCGGCGGCTTGCGCCACAAGATCGGCGGCGCGCGGATATTGGCAGTGCTGGAACCGCGCTCCAACACGATGAAGCTCGGCGTGATGAAGGAAGCGCTACCCGGCAGCCTGAAGGACGCCGACCTGGTGTTCTGCTACGCCGGCAGCCTCGGCTGGGATGCGCGCGGTGCGCTGGCCCCGCTCGGCAGCAAAGCCATTGTTGAAGATGATCTTGGTGTGTTGATCGAGAAGATCGCCGCCGCTGCGCAACCCGGCGACCACATCCTGGTGATGAGCAATGGCGGCTTCGGCGGGATACACGAAAAGCTGCTCAAGAAATTGTCGTAGGGGCGTATGGCAATACGCCCATTTGTCGTCCATATCGCATCGTAATTAGGGCGCATTGCCATACGCCCCTACGATTCCTGGTTCTCCAGGCCCAGCTCCTGAATCTTGCGCGTCATGGTATTGCGCCCGATGCCGAGCAGTGTGGCCGCTTCGATGCGCCGTCCGCCGGTGTGGTGCAATGCCTGCATAATCAGGGTGCGTTCAAATTGCGCGGTGAGGGTATCCATGATGCGCTCTTCGCCGCGCTGCAAGGCAAGTGTTGCCTGCTGCGCCAGCGCCCCAGTCCAGTCACCGCCAATTGACGCGCTCGCAGGGGAACCACCGCGCCATTCCGGTGGCAAGTCGGCGATCTCGACTGTCTGGGAAGGCGTCATTACGGTCAGCCAGTGACACAGATTCTCGAGTTGCCGCACGTTGCCGGGAAAATCCTGCGCGCCGAGATGTTGCAGCGTCGCGTCGCTGAATTGTTTCTGATCGACCAAAAGTTCGCGCGCGCTCTTTTGCAGAAAATATTTTGCCAGCAACGGGATATCCTCGCGGCGTTCGCGCAGCGGCGGCAGCCGCAGCCGTATCACATTCAAACGATGGAACAGATCTTCGCGGAACAGGCCCAGCTTGACACGCTCGTCAAGATTCTGGTGCGTGGCGGTAATGATGCGCACGTTGGCCTTGATCGGCTGGTGCCCGCCAACGCGATAAAAGTTTCCGTCCGACAACACGCGCAGCAATCTGGTTTGCAAATCAGCCGGCATATCGCCGATTTCATCGAGGAACAGCGTGCCGCCTTCGGCCTGCTCAAAACGTCCGCGCCGGGTCGCTGCCGCGCCGGTGAACGCGCCGCGCTCATGGCCGAACAATTCAGACTCGAGCAGATCCTTGGGAATCGCGGCGGTGTTGATAGCGATGAACGGCTTGTCGGCGCGCGGACTGTGGCGGTGCAACGCCCTTGCGACCAGCTCTTTGCCGGTGCCGGATTCACCATTGATCAGCACGGTGGCATGGGATTGCGACAACCTGCCGATGGCGCGAAAAACTTCCTGCATAGCCGGAGCCTGGCCGAGAATATCGGCTGCCGCTTGAACATCTTCGGCTTCGCCGGTCTTGCGTTCGCTTTGTTCCAGCGCGCGTCGTATCAGTTCAACCGCGTGATTGATGTCGAACGGCTTGGGCAGATATTCGAATGCGCCGCCCTGAAATGCCGAGACTGCGCTCTCAAGATCGGAGTAGGCGGTCATGATGATGACAGGAATGAGCGGGTGGCGTTGATGCAGCGTTTGCAAAAAATCCAGACCGGAACTACCGGGCATGCGAATGTCGCTGACAACCACCTGTGGCACGTCATTACCCAATGCCCGCAGCGCATCGTCTGCCGAGGCAAAACTTTTGAACCCGATATCTTCGCGCGTCAGCGATTTTTCGAGCACCCAGCGTATCGAACGGTCGTCGTCAATAATCCAAACAGGTTTCATGGTCATCTCCAAAAATCCAGATTTCATCCCAACTGCTGCGTTGCATAAAAATTTCTTGCTTACATATAACCCATATGTGGCGCGGCGAAATTTTTTCCGCGCCTTGCATTTGGGCGAACTCTGAATTTTTAGAGGTGCCCATTAGTCACTTAATAATCAGGGGATGGGAAGCAGCACAGTAAAGCGGGTGCGCCCGGGTTCGCTGTCAAATTCGATCATGCCGTGGTGCTGGCTGACAAAATCCTGTGCCAGCGTCAGACCCAGCCCATGCCCGTCGGCACGCCCCGACACCAGAGGATAGAAAATCTTGTCTTGTAATTCCGGCGGGATTCCGGGCCCGTTATCAATAATCTGCACCATCACCGCCAGGCGATGGCGGAGTTTGATCAGTGTCACCTGGCGCGCGATGCGGGTGCGCAAAACGATCAACCCGCTCCCTGCCATAGCCTGCGCAGCGTTGCGCACGATGTTGAGCATGGCTTGTATCAACTGCTCTTTATCGCCAACCAGGGCGGGCAGGCTGATATCGTAGTCGCGTTGTATCGTTAAACCTTCCGGCATTTCCGCCAACACCACACTGCGCACACGTTCCAGCACTTCGTGGATATTGAGCGCGTTATAGTGCGAGGCATTTTGCGGGACAAGCAATTTCTCCATCAACGAACGCAAGCGGTCTGCCTCTTGCACGATGACCTGGGTATATTCACGCAAAGCCGGTTTTTCCAGTTCCTGCTCAAGCAATTGCGCCGCACCGCGTATGCCGCCGAGGGGGTTTTTAATCTCGTGCGCGAGGTTGCGCAGCAGCAGACGGTTGGACTGCGTCTGATCCAGCATCTGTTCTTCGCGCGCCAGTTTCAGCGGCCTGTCCATGGGGTGAAATTCGAGCAATAAATACCGGCTATAGCGAAACTCGCGCAGCGATTCGTTTGCTCCCTCGCCCGCGCGCGGGAGATAACCAGCGACTCGCACGCTTGCGGGCTTAGTCGAATGGCTATAACCAATGACTTGCCCAGCGTCTTTCGGGTGCCCGGCCAAAAGTTTTTCGGGTGCTGGGTTAGTCAGATGGCTGGTAGTTCCATCAGGGAAACGGGCCTTTCGTGCATCGTCAATGGCATCCTTGCCATGCCCGTTGGCAAATTGCAACGGGGTTGCCGCACAGCGCAAATGCAACCTGCCGTGTGCATGCGTACCCAGCGTCAGATCGTGCTCGATAAAGCTGGCATTGTTGTGTATTGCCTGCTGCATCGCGCTTGCCAGTTGTTCGGTATGCGTGAAAACCTGCTGCAGCGGAAGACCGTGCAGATTCTTGTCGCTTATGTCGAACAGATGTTCTGCGGCCGGATTGATATAGGCGATACGCGATTCATCATCCAGCAGGATAACGGCAGTCGCCAGATACTCCAGAGTGAGATAGGGAAATTCAGGCATACAGGCTATTGAGCAGAAATCATGCCAGATGCAGTAATGATTACTTTTGAAATGCCCAACAATTCATCTGCGCCGTTCACGCGGTGCCGGATCCAGTCAATTCAAGTTAGGATCCGGCTTGCGCCGGGCTGATGAATTGATCGGCTCATCCTTTAATTTTGAAAGTTCGGTATTGAGCGCGGCAATATTCTTCTGGTGCAGCTCAACCTGGTCGTTTAGTTGCTTGATCTTCTCGTCATATTTTGCGACATTGCGATAAGTCCTGCCGTCTTGCCCCTTGAAGACTTCCGGGTTGGATTCACCTTCCTTCAAATTCTGCATGGCCTTTTCAAGCAACACCTCCTCGGCATTCAACTCATCTTGCAAAATTTTGCGGCGGGTATCATCCCGTCCTCTTTGCGTTTCATTGTCCACCTTTGGGAAATCTTCGGGAGCGCGCGCTTTGCCGGGCGGCATCATGGTCGGCAGGGGTTCCAGATTCAGCTTCTTGCCCCCTTTGATAGGCGTACTGGAATAGGTGACATGCCCATCCGCATCGACAGCTTTATAGATTTCTGCTTGCGCCAACATCGGGCAGACGCACAACACGGCAAACAAGTATCCAAGTTTCATATTCGCTTTCCCCGGAAATAACCCGGCAAGTATAGGACAAGCGTCGGGCACAGACAAACTTTTGCAGCTCAAAACAAAAAACGGGGCTTGCGCCCCGTTTTGTTGTCCTGCAATTCAAGCATCCTTTAGCCGGGTTTGTTGGGTTACGTCCGTCGGGTGATGAGCCTGTCGAACCATAAAGCCGCTAACCCAACCAGGCTGACTAGATGCTGTAGTACATATCGAACTCGACCGGGTGGGTAGTCATGCGCAGGCGGGTCACCTCATCCATTTTCAATGCGATATAGGCATCGATAAAGTCGTCGGAGAATACACCGCCGCGAGTCAGGAACTCGCGGTCCTTGTCCAGATTTTCCAAAGCTTCATCCAGCGAACTGCACACAGTCGGAATCTTTGCATCTTCTTCCGGCGGCAAGTCATACAGGTTCTTGTCAGCCGGGTCGCCCGGGTGGATCTTGTTCTGAATGCCATCCAGGCCGGCCATCATCATCGCGGTGAATGCCAGGTAGGGATTGGATGTCGGGTCGGGGAAACGCACCTCGATACGGCGCGCCTTTTCGTTGGGCACGTGCGGGATCCGGATCGAAGCGGAACGGTTCTTCGCCGAGTAAGCCAGCTTGGTAGGCGCCTCGAAGCCCGGAACCAGCCGCTTGTAAGAGTTGGTGCCGGGATTGGTGATCGCGTTCAATGCCTTGGCGTGTCTGATGATGCCGCCGATGTAGTACAGCGCAAGTTCGGACAGGCCCGCGTATCCATTGCCGGCAAACAGATTTTTACCGGCCTTCCAGATGGACTGGTGCACGTGCATACCGGAACCGTTGTCGCCAACGATAGGCTTGGGCATGAAGGTTGCAGTCTTGCCATACTGATGCGCCACGTTGTGCACAATATATTTTAAAACCTGGGTCTGGTCGGCACGGCGCACCAGCGAGTTAAACTTGGTGCCGATTTCACATTGACCGGCCGTCGCCACCTCATGGTGATGCACTTCGACTTCAACACCGACTTCTTCCAAAGCCAGGCACATTGCGGCACGGATGTCGTTCAGGCTGTCGACCGGTGGAACCGGGAAGTAACCTCCCTTTACAGTCGGACGATGGCCGGTGTTTCCGCTATCGAACTTTTCAGCGGAAGACCAGGCGGCTTCCTCTGAATTCACCTTGCAGAAGCAACCGGACATGTCAACCTGCCAGTTCACCGAATCAAAAATGAAGAATTCGGGTTCCGGGCCGAAGTAGGCGGTATCGCCGATGCCGCTGGATTTCAGGTACGCCTCGGCACGCTTCGCGATGGAGCGCGGATCACGGTCGTAGCCCTTACCGTCAGTAGGCTCCACCACATCACAGGTAATCACCAGGGTGTTTTCATCCATGAACGGATCGAGAAAAGCGGTCGTGGGATCCGGCATCAACAGCATATCTGAAGCCTGGATGCCTTTCCAGCCGGCGATGGAAGAGCCATCGAACGCATGGCCGTCTTCAAACTTGTCCATACCCATGCACTTGACGGGAACACCCACATGCTGCTCTTTTCCACGTGTATCGGTAAAACGGAAATCCACGAATTTAACTTCGCGATCTTTAATCATTTGCAACACATCTTTTGCCGACATCGACATAACTTTCTCCCCAACATCAAATTAAACAGTTAACCAAAAACCCATGATTCCTAAATGCAGAAAGCGTGCCAACCCTGTCTGCATGGCAGGCTGTCATTGTGCCATAAGCCTGCTGCATAACGCATTAAAAATTTGCACCTGAAATGGGCGCGATATGGCCGCCCGTGCACTAACTCTGTGCATGGCTGCGGTGAACATGAATAACACGAAACAACTTGTCATCACCCACCACTTCATCGCAGCGTGCCTGTAACGTATCAACCCGCTCAGCAGACTGCTGGCCAACCAGATATATCTCGGCATCGACCTTGCCATCCAGATAGTGAAATACCACGCGATTATCCAGTAAATCCGGGTCTCCCAATCGCTCTGCAAGATGCGCCAGCAAGACGGGGCGGCTGGGCAGGTGGGCGTTTGGCCGGGCTTGCATATCGTCTTCCGGATCAATATGCACCATCACGTCCATCACATGATGTTTCTTGAGCACGGCATGCCGCGCCGATTCCGCGATGTAATGGCCTTCCGAAACGCTGATCTTCGGATCGACCATGATGTGCGCATCAACCAATGCGTTGTCCGCCATCTTGCGTGTGCGCAGTTCGTGCAAGCCGCGCACACCGTGAATATCGAGCAGGGTTTGCCGGATCGCCTCGACCTCCTCCGCGTCCAGTCCGGTATCGATGAGTTCGGCCATCGCTTCCAGAGCCAGCTTGCCGCCCATGTGCGCGATCATTACGCCCACCACCGCTGCTGCAAGAAGATCGAAGAAAGTATAACCGAGCAAGTTGCCGGCCACGCCGAGGATGACCACCAGCGAAGATGCGGCGTCCGAACGCGCATGCCACGCGTTGGCCACCAGCATCTGCGAGCGCACCCGCCTGGCTACCGCCAGCATGTAACGAAACAACCCTTCCTTGGCGACCAGTGCAAGAACAGCGATCGCAAGCGCCAGCGGACTGACTGCCCGCAGCGCCTCCGGATGCTGCAGGCGCATGGCAGCCGCTACCAGCAACACCACGCCGAGAACCGCCAGGAATGCGCCCAGAATGAGTGTCGCGGCGGTTTCTATCCGCGCGTGGCCATAGGGATGGTCCGCATCGGCGTGCCGGTTGCCGTGCCGGTTCGCAAAAAGCACCAGCACATCGGAAAGCAAGTCCGACAGGGAATGCAAACCATCCGCCATCAAGGCCTGCGAATGCGCAAAAAAGCCGCCCACTACCTGAAAGAACGTCAACAGCACATTGATGGCTATACTCACCCAGGTGCTCTTTTGTGCTGCGGCAAAACGCTCCGGATGCACCGGTTCGAAAGCCCCGATATCGGCCCGGGATTGGTGCGGATGGGTGTGATTTTTCATGTGGGTTGCGCTAGTATTGCGTACGTAGCCGCGCAGCATAACATTTGCGGCTTTATCGTAAAACCTTAGTTATATTATGCAGCAGAAGCCTGGACAAGTGATCCGCCCCGTGTTTTCAGTCGGGCGCGATCAACACCATCCGGCCACTACCTACAAAGCCACTACATTCAAAGAGAGAAGCATCATGGGGAAAACACCGCCATTCTGCAAGCCGCGCAACTGAGGTTCCCTTGAATCGCCGCGCCCCTACATGTAATCGATAATCAGCGGCGCATGATCCGAAAAACGTTGCGCTTTATAGATGCTTGCTGCCTTGGCTCGCGCGGCGATACCGGGCGTAGCGATCTGGTAGTCAATGCGCCAACCGACATCCTTAGCCCACGCCTGACCGCGATTCGACCACCAGGTATAAGCTTCCAGTCCGGGATGAACGAGGCGAAACACATCGGCAAAGCCGACTTCATCGAATAACTCCGTCAGCCAGGCACGTTCTTCGGGCAGGAATCCGGAATTCTTTTTATTCCCGCGCCAGTTTTTCAGATCAATTTCCCGGTGGGCGATGTTCCAGTCGCCGCATATCACCACCTCGCGTCCGCTGGCCTTTAAATCCCTCAAGCGAGGCAAGAATGCCGCCATGAATTTGAGCTTGACCGCCTGGCGCTCCTCGCCGCTGGAACCCGAAGGCAGGTACAGCGAAACCACGCTGAGGTTGGCAAAATCCGCGCACAAATAACGTCCTTCGGCATCAAACCCGGCAATACCCAGGCCCGCCATGACCCGCTGCGGCTGTTCGCGGCAGTAGATGCCCACACCGCTGTAGCCCTTCTTTTCCGCGTAGTGAAAATAGCCGTGATAACCCGGTGGCATAAGCATTTGCCCGGTCATGTCCGCCTCCTGGGACTTGAGTTCCTGCAGGCAAACGATGTCGGCATCCTGCAGCGCAAGCCATTCGTAGAAGCCTTTGCCGGCGGCAGAACGAATGCCGTTCAAGTTTACTGAAATAATACGCATGAAAATTCTCGGGGGTAATCTGGCGTGCCATTATAATGACGGTCATCATCTCAACCTATTGCAATCGTCATGTCCAATTTCAGACAGGATTTCATCCGCTTTGCCGTACAGCAAAACGTGCTGTGCTTCGGCGAATTCAAAACCAAGGCAGGACGGTTGTCGCCGTATTTTTTCAATGCCGGATTGTTCGACGACGGCGCGGCTTTAAGAACTCTGTCGCAGTTTTATGCGCAGGCGATCCTTGCTTCCGGAGTACCCTTCGACATGCTGTTCGGCCCGGCTTACAAAGGCATCCCGCTGGCTGCCGGAACCGCAATTGCGCTGGCTGAGCAGGGCAATAACGTGCCGTTTTGCTATAATCGCAAGGAGGCAAAGGACCACGGCGAAGGAGGCGCGACGGTGGGCGCGAAGTTGCAGGGACGGGTGCTGATCATCGATGATGTGATCTCTGCCGGCACCTCGGTGCGCGAATCCATAGCACTGATTCGCGCAGCCGGAGCGCAGCCATGCGGCGTAGCGATCGCACTGGATCGCATGGAACGCGGCCAAAGCGAACTTTCCGCCGCGCAGGAAGTACAACGCAACTATGATATTCCGGTAATATCCATCGCCACGCTGGATGATCTGCTCGGCTATTTGCGGGATGAGGGCGGAAAGATAAAAAATCTTGCCGCTGTTCAATCTTACCGCGATCGTTATGGAGTAAAAAATGACTGATAAAACTACTAGCCATTCCACTAGGTTGCCTAAAGACAGCAACCAAGTGGCTGGTTATAAGCTCAAATTGCTCGTTGCACTTATCACCGGGATCACCCTCAGTTTCCCTGTTGCGGCAAAGTTGTACAAGTGGGTGGATGACAATGGCACTACGCACTACGGCGAAACCGTTCCTCCGGAATACGCCGACAAGGATCGCGTAGAGTTGAACAAAGAAGGTCGCGTGATAAAAAATGAAGAGGTGATCACCCCGGAGAGGCGTCGCGCCAAGGCAAAGGAGGATATGAAGAAACGCGACGACGCACAGGCTGCGCTTGAACAGCGCCGCCGCGACAAGACTCTGATCAACACTTATAGCAGCGTGAAGGAAATCGATCTGGCGCGCAACCGCAGCCTGCAACAGGTCGACGCGCGCATCAATTTCCTGACCTCTTATATCAAGACCGCCAACGACAACCTGCTGGCATTGCAAAAGGAAGCTGAGAACGACACCAGGATGAACAGAAAAATCCCGGATTCCTTGCAGGAGGACTTGCGGGACGCCCAGGCGCGTTTGACCAAACTGCAGCAGGATTTGGAAACTCCCAGGGCGGAAAAGGCGGCGCTGGAAGCGCGCTTCGAAGCCGACAAGGCGCGCTACATGGAATTGACCGGGAAAAAATAACCGCATGATGCGGCAGTTCGCCCAACAAATATGGATTTGCCTTTAACAGTTTGTTGAATTTATCGGTATTTGAAAATGTAGAAATTCTTTGACCTCTCAGGAAGCTCTACAATCGATTTTTAGATCACTGGGAGGGATAAAGTGACCCCAGAAATTCACTGTTTTTCAGCAGCTATTGAGAATTTCAACAGACTGTTAACAGTTTGTTGAATTTATCGGTATTTGAAAATGTAGAAATTCTTTGACCTCTCAGGAAGCTCTACAATCGATTTTTAGATCACTGGGAGGGGTAAAGTGACCCCAGAAATTCACTGTTTTTCAGCAGCTATTGAGAATTTCAACAGACTGTTAACCGCATTTATCCCGCAAAGGACACGGCGTGCCCGGAGAAAACACCGGGGTTGCTGTATCGTCGTGGGCATTGATCGGGTGACATGCCACCCCCGCCAGCTTCCTGAATAATCTCCGTGACCGATACGGCTAAATGATTTTTCCGGTTTCAGGGATTCACTGCAGCGGTTCAAACCGGCATGCAGTTGCGTTATAGCCCAGCAATTCTCCGCGCTCGATATCAAAATACCAGCCGTGCAAAACAAGCCTGCCCTGTTCGACACGCTCGCGTATCCAGGAAAAAGTCATCAGATTATTCAGGGAAACCAGTATGGCCTGCTGTTCGCAGGCACGGTGGCGCACCTCGCTGCCGGCCCCTGCAAATTCCTGCTCAATTTTTTCACGCGCGGCGTCGGCTATTCTCATCCATTCGGCAATGAAGGAATCATCCTTGGCCACATCGCCTTCCAGCAGGGCGTGAATGCCACCGCAGCGCGCATGTCCGAGCACGATGATGTTCTGTACCGCCAAATTACACACGCCAAATTCAAGCGCCGCACTGGTGCCGTGATAATGACCCTGGTTTTCTGCGGGTGGAACCAGATTGGCGACATTGCGGATGACAAAAAGGTCGCCGGGGGCGCAATCGAGTATCAGTGCCGGATCGACGCGCGAATCACAACAGCCCACCACCAGCGTGGAAGGAGTTTGACCAAACTGCACGAGATCGTGAAATTCCGCGTCATCGTCCGCGAGCGAGCGTTCGCGGAAGCGTTGAAATCCCTCTATGAGTTGCTTCGGTGAACTCATGCGCCCATCAGCCTGGCCAGAGCCTCGCGGTATTTGTCGGCGGTTTTTTGCAACACGTCTTGCGGGATGTCCGGCGCGGGATACTGCTTGTTCCAGCCGGAAGCTTCCAGCCAGTCGCGCACGAATTGTTTATCGAAACTGGGTGGATTGCTGCCCACACGGTATTGATCGGCAGGCCAGAAACGCGAGGAATCAGGTGTCAGTGCCTCGTCGATCAGATACAGCTTGCCCGCCTCATCCACGCCAAATTCAAACTTGGTATCGGCAATGATGATGCCCCTGGTCGCCGCATAATTTGCCGCTTCGCTATAAAGCGCCAGCGTGGCATCGCGCACCTCGTTAGCGCGCGCTTCACCGAGTAACTCGACAGCTTGCGCAAACGAAATATTTTCGTCGTGAGCGCCCACTGCCGCCTTGGTGGACGGCGTGAACAAAGGCTCAGGCAATTTTTCTGCTTCGCGCAACCCGGCTGGCAATTTGATCCCGCATACTGAGCCGGTCTTCTGGTAATCCTTCCAACCGGAACCGGCCAGGTAGCCGCGCACGATGGCCTCGATCGGCAATGGCTTGAGCTTCTTCGCCACGAAGGCGCGCCCGCGCACCTGAGCGCGCTCCGCGTCAGTCTTGACCACCGACTCCGGCGCGATGCCGGTAAGATGATTTGGGATCACATGCTGCAGCTTGTTCAGCCAGAAATTCGACATCGTGGTGAGCACTTCGCCCTTGCCCGGAATCGGGTCGGGCAAAATCACATCGAACGCGGAAAGGCGATCCGTCTGCACGATCAACAAATGCTGATCGTCCACTGCGTAAAGATCGCGCACCTTGCCGCGATGCAGCAGCGGCAGGCTGGTCAGGCTGGATTCGTGTAAAGCGGACATGTTATTCCTCATTCGCAATTGCAATCAAGACGGCATTTTTTTGGTGGGCCAACGGTTTCATTGTCTGATGAAACAACTAGCCATTCGACTAGGCTGTCAAAAGACGACAGCCAAGTCGCTGGTTATGCCCACGCGGAAGAACGGTGGGCACACCCTCTGGGTGCGAGAACCTCTACGAGGCAAAAACCGCGCCCACCATGCCGGGCGTAGCCCGGCCTACATTTGGTTCCGGCTCGTCCTGTTTAGGCTCTTACAAACCAAATGATCTCAAAACATGACAAGAATTTTGTGTTTGCCAAGTATTGACGAGGGGCTTGGTAAGAAGCTGTGCTTTCGACCCCTCTGTCATTTCGCCTCCTCTGTCATTTCGACCGAAGGGAGAAATCTTGCTCTTCAATCAACAGCAAGATTTCTCCCTTCGGTCGAAATGACAATGCTTTTTGGTTCCGGCTCGTCCTGTTTAGGCTCTTACAAACCAAATGATCTCAAAACATGACAAGAATTTTGTGTTTGCCAAGTATTGACGAGGGGCTTGGTAAGAAGCTGTGCTTTCGACCCCTCTGTCATTTCGCCTCCTCTGTCATTTCGACCGAAGGGAGAAATCTTGCTCTTCAATCAACAGCGAGATTTCTCCCTTCGGTCGAAATGACAATGCTTTTTGGTTCCGGCTCGTCCTGTTTAGGTTTATCCCAGCGACGGCAAAGTTGTTGCCGCAATCGCCTCTGCTTGTTTCTTGCGGAAGTCGGCAAGTTTCTGCGCCAACGACGCATCGCTCATCGCCAGCATCGCAACCGCGAATAATCCGGCATTGGCCGCACCCGCTTCACCAATCGCAAACGTCGCCACCGGTATGCCCTTGGGCATTTGCACGGTGGATAACAGCGAATCCATGCCCTGCAAATATTTCGACGGCATCGGCACGCCCAGCACCGGCAGCGTGGTCTTGCCGGCGATCACCCCGGCCAGATGCGCCGCACCGCCTGCTCCGGCGATGAAGCAGCGCACACCCTGGGCTGTCATGTCGTTGATGTAATCGAACAGCAGGTCGGGTGAACGGTGCGCCGAAATCACGCGGGCATCGCAGGCCACGCCGAAATCCTGCAACTGCCGCGCGGCCTGCTGCATGATCTCCCAGTCATTGGCGCTGCCCATCACTATCGAAACCAGCGGTTTATCCTTGGAAATTTTCAAGATTATGCCTCCTTGTGATAGCGCACGATGCGCTCTACTTCGTTCTTCGAGCCGAGGATCACCGGCACGCGCTGATGCAGGCCGGAAGGCTTGATATCCATAATGCGTTCATATCCGGTGGAAGATATACCACCCGCCTGCTCGACGATGAAGGACATCGGATTGGCCTCGTACAGCAAACGCAGCTTGCCGGCTTTAGCCGCATCCATACATGAACACGCCGCCGCGAGTCAGGATGCGATGCACCTCGGCCACCATCGATGCCACCCAGCGCATGTTGAAATTGATCCCGCGCGGCACGGTTTTTCCTGCGATGCATTCCTCCACATAGCGCTGCACCGGCTTTTCCAGGTGACGTTCGTTCGATGCGTTGATGGCGAATTCCAGCGTATCAGCAGGAATAGTCATGTTCGGATGGGTCAGCATGAATTCACCGATGTCGCCATCCAGAGTGAAGCCATTCACGCCATGGCCGGTGGTGATCACCAGCATGGTTGCCGGGCCATACAGCGCATAACCGGCGCAAACCTGCGTGGTGCCGGGTTGCAGAAAGTCCGCTGCGACCGGATGCTCTACGCCCCTGGGTGCGCGCAGGATCGAAAATATCGTGCCTGCGGAAATGTTCACGTCGATATTTGAAGAGCCGTCCAGCGGATCGAACACCAGCAGATATTTGCCCTTGGGGTACCTGGCCGGAATCGGATAGACGTCATCCATTTCCTCCGATGCCGTCGCCGCCAGATGGCCGCCCCATTCGGTGGACTTGATGAACACCTCGTTGGTGATGATGTCCAGCTTCTTCTGCGTCTCGCCCTGCACGTTCTCGCTGCCCGCGCTGCCCAATACACCGATCAGCGCCCCTTTGTTGACATCGTGCGCAATCTGTTTGCAGGCGATAATGATATCGCTGACCAGGCCGGTGAAATCACCGGTTGCGCCCGGGATCGCTCGCTGTTCTTCGATGATGAACTGGACCAGACTCTTGCACATGCCTTATTCCCTGCAAATTTATCAGTTTCGATTTTACCGCTTTTCCGCTTTGCTCTCCACGGTTATTGCAATTCCATTGCGAAGCTAAAACAATCCGCTGGCCGGGCTCTGCGTGTGTTGTTGGGGCTGTGTCAACTTTGCACTCAACTTATTGAGTAGCAAATTGCCTGACTTTGCCTCGCAGAGGTTCTCGCAACCCGGAGGGCGTTATTAGCCCCTTACAACCACGGCGGTGACGATCTTGCCCAGCCTCCGGCTGGTTGCAAGTCGCCTGCCAAGCTACCCCTTGCGGGTGGCGCCCGACAAAAATGCACGTTTGATCTGGAATCGGAGTTATTCCATTTCTACTTTATTAATGCCACAATAAGCACTCCTAATTATGGGAGGTGGCATGATGAGCATGACGGCGAGAGGGCATGAGGCCCTGGAACAAGCAAAATCCCAACTAATCCAGGCGAA
>Ga0315268_10001507_pt1 | contig 26836 bp, 31 predicted proteins | sample C1_top_MG_FD_204535 | JGI IMG/M metagenome (GOLD analysis project Ga0315268, IMG submission 204535) | Sediment microbial communities from Yellowstone Lake, YNP, Wyoming, USA - C1_top | ecosystem: Environmental > Aquatic > Freshwater > Lake > Sediment | place: USA: Wyoming | collected 2017-08-01
CTACAGGCCAGACTCGCAGTTCTGTCTCTTGTTCGCTCATCGTATCCTCCAGCTGGGTCTCCGGCAATTGCACCCAGCTAGATGATACCACAATTAACCCTGTTTGAAAAGTGTCGAAGACAGGACAAGACACAAAATTTACACCTGGTGTTCTTGGTGTCTTGGTGGTGAGCAAGTAACGAACTAGACTCAACGTGGAACTACCGTACCGGCCTTGACTTCTCGCCCAATCGTGGTAAAATACCGTTGGCCGATGGCAGATAGCAAATGGCAGATGGCGAATGGCAGATAGCGGATGGCGGCTACCATCGGCTATCGGCTATCAGCCACGGCCATCAGCCATAACACCAAAATGGGAGGTAGGATATGTCCGCAAAAGCGGCCATTGTCGGCGTGGGTTATGCCGGCTTCCACGCCCTGACCCCCGATGTCTCCTACAAGGAGATCACCTACGAAGCGGCCGTGAAGGCCTATGCCGATGCCGGGATTGACCCCCGTCGGGACGTGGACAGCTTCGTCAGCGTGGCCGAAGACTTCAACGAAGGCACCAGCATCTTCGACGAATACACCCCCGACCAACTCGGCGGTGCCCTGAAGCCCATGCATACCATCAGCGGCGATGGTATCCACGGCCTGATCGCCGCTTACCTGCAAGTCCTCACCGGAGCCTTTGACCTGGTGGTGGTTGAATCCCACAGCAAGGCTTCCAACATCCTCACCAAGGATCACATCCTGGCTTACGCCCTGGACCCCGTCTTCAATCGCCCCCTGGCCGTCAATCCACATTTCGTCGCCGGCCTGGAGATGAACCGCTACCTCTACGATACCGACGCCCCCCGCGAGGCCTGCGCCCAGGTCGTCGTCAAGAACAAGGCCAACGCCCTGCTCAACCCAGCGGCCGCCTATCCGGCGCGACTAACCGTAGAACAAGTCCTGGCTGCCCATCCTCTGGCCGCTCCTCTGAGCGAGCTGGACGTGGCTCGCCACGCCGATGGGGCCATCGTCATGGTCGTGGCCTCGGCCCGCAAGGCGCAAGAGATGGGCGTCGAGCCGATCTGGATTCGCGGCGCTGGCTGGGCCAACGGTTCGCAGATGCTGGAAAATCGCGACTGGGGCAGCGTGCCCTACGTGCGCACGGCGGCCATGATGGCCTACAAGCAGGCTGGTATCCGCTCCCCTCGCTCGGAGATTGACTTCGCCGAGGTAGACGATACCTTCTCCTACAAGGAGCTGCAGCACCTGGAGGCCCTGGGGCTAGCTGGCGAGGGCGAGGCCTGGCGCATGACGCTGGACGGCGATACGGAGCTCACCGGCCCCTTCCCTGTGAACTCCTCTGGTGGCAGCCTGGGGGTGGGCCACCTGCTGGACTGCACTGGCCTGCAGCGGGTTCTGGAAGTGGTGCTGCAACTGCGCGGCCAGGCAGGGGCGCGGCAGCTTTCCGACGTCGCCACCGGCCTGGCCTTTGGCTGGCGGGGAGTGCCCACGGCCAGCGGGGCCTGCGTAGTATTGAGCAAGAATTGACAGAGCTCAAGTGATAGGAGGATCCTAAATGGACGCGCTTCAACTAACTGTGCCAGTACCCGCCCATGTCGCTCGTGATCTGGACATCGTGGTCGGTCTACTGCGCGTAGACAGGGAAAAGCTCCTGGCGGAGATGCTCGAACGAGAGGTTACCAAAGAGAAAGAACGCCTGCTAATGGAACTAGGCACTCTCTATGCCCAAGACAAAATCGCCAAGGTAGACCTGGTCGAGATAGTCGGGGAGACAATCGCCAGTGAACAGATTGAGGCCAGTTGGGAACCGTCCACCCTCCAGTCAGAAACAACTTTGCAAGGGGGTCAACAATGACGATGCGACGCGTAGCCATAGTGGGGGCGGGGATGACCAAGTTCGTCCGCCGGGCGCAGGAGACCGCCCCCGAACTGACCTGGGAAGCCAGCAAAATGGCCCTGGATTCCTGCGAACTGAAGCTGGAGCAAATCGAAGCCGTTGTCATGGGCTCCGCCCCTGATGCCTTCGACGGGGCACACATGAAGGGCGAGTATCTGAGCAGCGGGGCCGGGGCTTTCCACAAGCCATACATGCGGGGCTATGTGGGCGGCGGCACCGGTGTCTTCGCCCCCGCCCAGGGGTGGTATCACGTGGCCAGCGGCCTCTTCGACACCTGCCTGGTGGTCTGCGAAGAGAAGATGAGTAGTTGCCAGCCCCACCCGCAAGGCGCTTTCCTCACCATCTTCGACCATACCACCGAGCGGCCTCTGGGACCGAATCTCCTCTGGATCTTCGCCCTGGAAATGAATCGCTACATGTCCGTCCACGGCCTGAACAAGCGGGACATCGCTTTGGTCTCGGTCAAGAACAAGCGCAACGCCGCCGATCACCCCTGCTCCCTCCTGGGCGATCCCAACATCACTGTAGACGATATTTTGAACTCGGAGATCCTGGCCTGGCCGGTGCAACGCCTGGACGTCTCCCCGGTGACCGATGGGGCGGTGGCCGTCGTCCTGGCCGCCGAGCACGTGGCCCGGCGCATCACCGATAAGCCGGTGTGGATCGAGGGTGTAGGTTGGGCGCTGGACACGGCCTACTGGACCAACCGCGATCTCTATTATCCACGCTACGTCGAGGCCGCCGCCCGCATGGCCTACAAGATGGCCGGCATCACCGAGCCGCGCAAGCAGATCAACATCGCCGAGCCTTACGATCCTTTCGATTACAAAGAGCTGCACCACCTGGAGGGCCTGCTCCTCTTCGATCGTGGCAAGGCTCCGGAGGCGACGGCCCTGGGCATCACCCAGCGCAATGGCGATCTGCCAGTTTGCCCCTCGGGCGGGCTGCTAGGCGTGGGCAATCCCATCGCCGCCGCCGGTCTGATGAAAATCGCCGAGCTCTTCTGGCAACTGCGCGGCGAGGCGGGCAAGCGCCAGGTTCCCGGCCAGCCGAAGCGCGGCGTGGCCCAGGCCTGGGGCGACCTGATGCAGGTGGGCACCGTGGTGGTCATGGGGGTCTGAGTTCCAAGTTCCACGTTCCACGTTCCAAGTTCCACGTTCCGCTTCTGGCAGCGTGAAACTTGGAACATGAAACGTGAAACGCCAACACAGGAGGCAGCTATGACTGCAAAAATCACCGCATTCCCCGGTACTGGCCTGCACAGCCAGGACTTTGCCGAGAAGCGTATCCTGACCACCCACTGGGTCCCCAAGGCCGAGTACGCCTGGGACGCCGGGGTGGCCATCGGCCGCTACCTGGCCGAGCTAAAGAACGGCAAGCTCGTTGGTGTGCGCTGCCACCATTGCCAGCGCACCGTGATTCCCCCACGCCTCTTCTGTGAGGAATGCTTCCAGCCCATGGACGAGTTCGTGGAGTTGCCCGATACGGGCACCATCAACACCTTCTCCGTTTGCTTCGTCAAGTGGGACATGACGCGCATCACGGAGCCCCTCATCCCGGCGGTCATCGAGATAGACGGCACCAACCACGCTGGCATTCTGCACCTCCTGGGCGAGGTAGGGCCCGACCCTATCAAAACCCTGAAGGTGGGCATGCGGGTGCAGGCCGTCTGGAAGCCCGCCGAGGAGCGAGAAGGGGCGATTACGGACATACGCTATTTCAAGCCGGTTTAAATGTTCCAAGTTCCACGTTCCATGTTCCACGTCAACCTGGAACTTGAAACTTGGAACCTGGAACACCAACAGGAGGCTATAACCATGCCTATTGTGGACAAAGTCAACATCAATACCACCGCTAAGACTTGGCCCGGCAAGATTCCCCTGGAGAGCCTTTATACCGTGGGGCTGGCCGGGGAAAGGTTCTTCCGTGAGATCAAGGATAACGGCAAGTTCTGGGGCACGCACTGCCCCCACTGCGACATCACCTACGTCCCGGCTCAGTTGTTCTGTGAGCGCTGCTTTGCGAAGCTGACAGACTGGCGAGAGGTCGCCACCAAAGGCACGGTAGAGACCTTCACCATAGTGCACGTGGACCTGGACGGCCAGCCCCTGGCCCAGCCACAAATCGTGGCCTGCGTGCGCCTGGCCGGTGCCGACGGCGGCCTGGTGCACTTTCTGGGCGAGGTAAAACCTGACGAGGTCTACATCGGCCAGCCGGTGGAGGCAGTGTTCAAGCCCAAGACAAAGCGAGAGGGCTCGATCCTGGACATTCGCTACTTCCGGCCGCTGTAGGTGCGCCGTAGGGCGGGCGCGGCGCCCGCTGTCTTGCTCGACACATAGAAGTTCCGCAATTTGGCCCAAGAACCACCAAGACACCAAGAAAATTCGGATTTCGAATTCCGAATTTCGAAATTCCCTTGGTGTTCTTGGTGCCTTGGTGGTTAACTCCCTTGCGTCCCTTCTTTCGCCAGGGCAGGCTATTGGCGACTCGCCATGCCCCCGGCCTAACGAGACGAGTTATGCTGCACCAGGAGGGTTATCATGAACTGGCTGGACATCATCATTGTCTTGATCTTGATCGGCAGCGTGCTGGGCGGGCTGGCCCGCGGCACGCTGCGGGCGCTCTGGGCGCTGGTGGCCGTGGTGATCAGCACGCTGGCGGCCGGCTTACTCTACCTGGCTGTGGGCAGCCTAATCTTCGCCCTCTTCGGCCATCCCAACGTCAGCAAGGTCTTGGGTTTTGCCATCGCCTACGGCGTTGTCAACGCCGTCGTCAATGGCCCTGTGCACTGGTGGAGCCGCCGCGAGCAGTGGGCCTTGCCGGGCTGCGCGGGCTGCTGGGACCGCCTGGTAGGCGGGGCCGTGGGGATCATCGAGGGCCTCGCCGTCATCGAGTTGGGGCTCATCGTCCTCATCAAGTACCCCTTCTGGATCCTGGGGCGAGCGGCGCTGGAATCGGTCATTGGGCAAAGGCTGCTGACCAACCTGCCCTTCATGCTCAGGCTGCTGCCAGACACGTTCCGCTCCGTGCTGGAGTTACTCAAGTAGGGGCTACTGCTCCATAGACTCCCGGCGTCTCTGAACCCAAAGACGCCGGGAGTCTGGGCACTCTTAACAGGAGGAAGGCATGGCACTGTTAGCGCGGGGATTGCACTTTGAGGAGTTCGAGGTGGGTGCCGCCTACACCTCGCCCGGCCGCACGGTGACCGAGACCGACGTCGTGGCCTTCGCCGCCCTCTCCGGCGACTACAACCAACTGCACACGGACGCCGAGTTCGCCAAGTCCACCTTCTTCGGCGCCCGTATCGCCCACGGGCTGCTGGGGCTGTCTATCGCCTCCGGGCTGGGAAGCCGCATGGGCTTCCTGGAGGGCACGGCGCTGGCCTTCCTGGGCCTGACCTGGAAGTTCAGCAAGCCCATCTTCATCGGCGATACCATTGCCCTGCAGGCTAAGGTGGCGAAGAAGCGGGCGGTGAGCGGCGAGGCGGGCATCGTGGTCTTTGACTGCTCCCTGCTCAACCAGCGGGACGAGGTGACCCAGCAGGGCGAGTGGACGGTGATGGTGAGAAGGCGAGTAGACAAGTAAACGAGTAGACAAGTAAACAGGGAACAAGTAGACAAGGATCATCCCCCTTGCTACTTGTTTACTTGTCTACTTGCCTACTTGTTTCCTGCCCGGCAGCATGGGAGCCATCACCGCTGGGGGTAAAAAGGGTAACAAGGGGGAGGCAATGGATTTCGAGCTCAACGACGAGCAGCAGATGATCCGCAAGATGGTGCGGGAATTCGCCGAGAAGGAACTGGCGCCTCGTGCTGAGGAGGTGGATGCCAAAGGCCAGTTCCCCTGGGAGGCCATTCGCAAGATGGGCGAGCTGGGGCTGCTGGGGCTGAACGTGCCGGAAGCCTACGGCGGCGCCGGGGCGGACATGGTCAGCTACGCCCTGGCCATCGAGGAAATCGCCCGGGCCTGCGGTTCCACAGCCCTCACCGTGGCCGCCCACGCCCTGTGCACCACGCCCCTGGCCCTCTTCGGCAGCGAGGAGCAGAAGCGTAAGTACCTGGTGCCCCTGGCCCAGGGGAAGTTGGGCGCCTTCGGCCTCACCGAGCCGGGCGCCGGCTCGGATGCGGCGTCCATCAAGACCACGGCCACACGCGATGGCGACTGGTGGGTGCTCAACGGCAGCAAGATATTCATCACCAACGGTGGCCTCGCCGACGTGCTGATCATCGTGGCCGTGACGGACAAGAGCAAGGGCACAAGAGGCATCAGCGCCTTCATCGTGGAGAAGGGTACGCCGGGCTTCACGGCGGGGCGAGACGAGGACAAGATGGGGCTGCGCGGCGCCCTGACCAGCCAGCTCTTCTTCGAGAATTGCCGCCTGCCGGCGGCCAACCTGCTGGGCAGCGAGGGCGACGGCTTCAAGTACGCCCTGGCCACCCTGGACAGCGGGCGCATCGGCATTGGGGCCATGTCCGTGGGGTTGGCGCAGGCGGCACTGGAGGCCTCGCTGCGCTACGCCAAGGAGCGGGTGCAGTTCGGCCAGCCCATTGCCAATTTCCAGGCCATCCAGTGGATGCTGGCCGACATGGGGACGCAGATCGAGGCGGCGCGCCTGCTGGTGCTCCGGGCGGCGGCCCTCAAGGACAAGGGTCAGCGCTTCACCAAAGAGGCGGCCATGGCCAAGCTCTTCGCCTCGGAGATGGCGGAGCGGGCCTGCCACAAGGCGATTCAGATCCACGGCGGCTACGGCTACGTGCGCGAGTATGCCGTGGAGCGCTTCTACCGCGACGTGCGCCTGTGCGAGATCGGTGAAGGGACGAGCGAGGTACAGCGCCTGGTCATCGCCCGGCAACTTCTGGGATGAATCTTGCCGTAGGGCAGTGCCCGTGGCCTGCCGCCTGGATGCGCCGAACAGAGCGGCGGGCGCGGCGCCCGCCCTACGGCAATTAACCACAGAGGCACAGAGAGCACGGAGATAAGTCAAAAACTCCGTGTCCTCTGTGCCTCTGTGGTTCTAAAGAATCCTCTAGAACAGGTATGTCGTGCCCACGAGTCCCGTGACGAACTGGTCTGGCATCTGGGCGGCGAACCTTTCCGCGGCCTTGACTCCAGTGCAGTGTGAAGGAACGACCAGCTTGGGCTGGCAACGCTTAATCTCGTCCACCGTGCGCTGGATCTCCTCGTCGGTGGCCCTGGCCAGATGAAACCCGCCCAGGATGGCCCAGACCTTGTCCACGCCACTGATCTCCCGCGCATAGTTCACGGTGTTCACGATCCCCGAATGGGCACAGCCGGAAAGAACGACCAGGCCCTTCTCCCGGACGTTGATGACCACGGCCTGATCCTCGTCCAGGTGATCGGGCAGGAAGGCATCACCGTCGCGGTAAGTCAGCGTGGCCGGCACACCCGCTTTCTCGAAGCTCAGGCGGGGGATGGCGCCGGTGATCCAGCATCCCGGCCCCAGTTGGTACGGCCCTTCGCTCAGGACGATCTCCGCCCCGGCCGCCTCCCACTCCGCCCGTGGCGGCGGCAGGATCGGCCCGTACCGGGCGCCGTCTTTCTGCGTCACCCAACGCTCGCGGAACGCCGCCGGATGGACGATGACGGGCACCCGGCGTCCCGTCACCCAGCGGCGTATCTCCTCGGGTGGGGTGTCGCCGGGCCATCTGCGGGGCTGGGGTGGCCGGTAAATGGCCTGGAGCATCTCCGTCACTGCCGCCGTGTGATCTCTGTGGCCGTGGCTCAGGGCGATCTTGGCGATGGTCGCCGGATTAACCTTCAGGCGCTGCATGTTCTCCGGCAAGGCCAGGCGAGTCATGCCAGCGTCCCACAGGATCTTCAGGCCCGCCGCCTTGAGGTGGATCAGAGCGGCGAAGCCATGTTCGGCCAGCAGTGGCGCCTCCGTGTAGCGCTTCACCGTGCTGGTGGACCGCACGAGCAGGTCCGCCATGTTGTCCACCAAGACGGTGATGGCCACGTTCTGCGTCTCCCCAAAATCCGCTATCCTGGACATAGGTCTACCTCCTCCGATGTAGGGGCGAAGCATTCCCACCATAATCGTTTCGTCGTCGTAATCCTGGCATACGCTGCAGAACCTGTGGCGACGTCGGCCGGACGGGGAATGCTTCGCCCCTACCTACGGCGACGCCGGCCTAACGGGGAATGCTTCGCCCCCTATGCCCGCCGCCGGAACAGCAGCGCCGACCACGTTTCGTCAATGGCGCAGACCTTGTAGTCCACCAGCCCCGCCGCCAGCCCGGCCTCCCGCACCATCTGCTGCGATAGGTCGCTGGCCAGACCGGCGGCCTTCTTGGGCCAGGCGATCCACAAGGCCCCCTGGCCGATTGCCGCCGCCGTCCTCCATAGGCCGCCCGCCAGTTCCTCCCGCCAGCGCACAAACCAGACGGTCAGCTCGCCTCCCGCCACCGTTTCCCGCCGCACCTCCACGCCCGGCGGCAGTTCGCCCAGCTCGTCGGTAAATCCCTCTGGCGCGCCAACCAGACCCAGCATTGTGTGCGCCTTGATCCCCAGCTTGGCCGCCAGTGGCCGCCCGGCGTAGGCGGCAAAGGTAGAGCTGGGCACCACCGGTGCGGCCGGGGGCTGGGCGATGGCCGTCGCCAGCGCCTCGCCGATCTCCTCCCAGGAGGTGTAGGTGGCGTCCGGCAGCAGCCCCCGGAGGCGCGCCACCTTATCCGGCTCGCCGCCCACAAACACCAGGGGGATGCCCCGCGTGCCCTTGCGCTCGCGCAGCAGCACAGCTAGGTCGCGGCCTTGCGAGGGCAGGCGGGAGAGGTCAATGACCACGGCGGCGGGCGGGTTGACCGCCAGCTCCTTCAGCAAAACCGGCGGGTTGGGCGCGGCGTAGTGCACTTGAAAGCCCAGCGCCTGCAGATGCCCGGCGCGTTCTTGGGCTTCGGCCGGGTTCCAGTGGATCAGTCGGACTGGGGGCATGTTCACCTCAGCAGGGTAACCTATCCTCTTTCTTCGGCAGCTTGAACTTCAGCACTCAAGTGCGTGGAGGCGTGGCGGCAATCCGTCGCTCCAAAAGAATCCCGCCGCGACCATCCTCCCCGACCTCGACAAACCCCACCTTCTTGTAGAAGTGGCGTGTACGGCGGTTCCAGGCAGGCGTCCCCAGGGTCCAGCACTTGGCCAGCGGATACGCCTTCCACAGGAACTCCATGGCCTGCGTGCCAATCCCCTGGTTTTGAACTTCTGGCGCGACGAAGATGCGCCCCAACTCGTACTGGCGGGTCCCTTTGCGGAAGACGATCAGCCCGCCGACGATCTGGCCGTCCACCATGATCTTGTAGTAGTCGCCCAAGCGCATCATCCGGGCCTGCCAGCCCGCCAGGTTGTATCCGGGAGGGCCTCCGATCCCCGGGGCGCCGCAGTGAATGTCACTGTGGAAGGCGCGCTCAGAGATCTGCGCCAGCAGGCTGGCGTCACTCGGCTTGGCCCGCTCAACCTGAACATTGGGAATCATCTCAGAAATACTCGTGCAGATAGGGCAGCAGCGGCGGGAACATCGTGCGCATGGTGGCCTGCACTGCCGGCGTGGGGTTGCCCCAGCCGCGCAGGGCAAAATCGCCCGGATCGTGCGTGCCGTAGAGCAGCGCCGTCAAGCCCTGGATGCTCAAGTCGCCATCAGGCTTCTCGCCCGCGCTGACTTGCAGCCGGCCGTCCACCGTCGCAAGCTGCCAGACGCCCTCGTTCCACGGGCAGAGGGGATCGCGGAGACGAACCACCAGGCGCCCCGGCCCGGTGTGCATCCCGCCGATTTTCGTTATGTCCAGTAAGCGGGCCATCGGCGCACGCACTTGCGATTCAGTCTTCACGCCGATGTCGGCCAGCCAGGTCTCGGGTTGCTCGTACGGGGGCAGCCAGAGCTCCACCTGGCTGGCCTGGTCGGCGTGACGGGCGATCCACTGTAGCAGCAAGTAGCGGCCCTGGCTGGTGTGGTAGTAGAAGCGGGTGGCGCGCAGGAGAAACTGCGTGACTTCCTCCCCCTTGAGCTGATACAGCATCAGGCCGACCGGTTCCCCGCCCACTCTGGCCAGCACCAGCCAGAGGCGGTTGCGCTGGGCGGCAAACCGGTCGCCGGGGACGAACAGCGCCATGCCGTGGGTGCGTTGCTGCATCCTGGTCAGGTAGTCCCGGAAGGCATCATAACCATCGCCGATGAGCAGCCACTCCACCTGCCCGCCCAGGTCTTGCGCCAGCAGGGGAAGCAGCGCCAGCGGTGTGAGCCTGGCGAGGCGCGGCAGCGGGAAGGTGACGTACCCCAGGCGCTCGTAGAACGATTCACGGAACGGGTAGAGGGTGGAGAGGGCCTGCCCGTCCTGGCGCAGGGCGGCCAGCAAATCGGCCATCACCTGGCGGCAGTAGCCCTGGCGCCGCGCTCCCGGGGGCGGTGGCCACGGCCCAGATGCCGTTGGCGGCGAACAAGCTGCCGCGCACCTGCTGGGTCATGGTCGTGCCGGCGGCGCCGGCCACCGCTGCGCCGTCCTCAAACAGGGCAAAGTAGGTCACGCCTTCGCGCTGCCGGACGGGTTCCTGCCACTCGTCCTTGCTCATTAGCGGCGGCGAGGCGTGGAAGGCGTAGGCATTCAGGTTGTACATGACCGCCAGCTTCTCATCGCCTTCCAGTTTGCGGATGGTGATGTCAGTCATAGATGCTCCTACTCATAAACTGGGTTCGTAGTTGCCGTAGGGCAGTGCCCGTGGCCTGCCGTCCAGGTGTGGCACAACAAGGCGGCGGGCGCGGCTTGGTTCGTAGTAACGACTTTAGTCGTCTGTTAGCAGCAACGGCAGCGGCGACATTGTAACACTATCATCAAACCCTGACAAGAGGTGTCAGGGATAGAGCAGGGCCCTGTCAAAGTCCTTCTTGGGGGTCATTGCGATGAAGCGCCATCACGCCTGCCGTTCCGGGAAGTAAGGCGTGATGGCGCTTCAGAGGAGCGCAGCGGTTGCGAGGAACGAAGCAAAGCAATCTCACTGTTGCGCCATGAGAGAGATTGCTTCGCTACGCTGCTCAGAAGCTTCCCCTCACCCCTGCCCTCTCCCCAGCGGGGCGAGGGAGCAAATTCCCTCGCCCTTTCAGGGAGAGGGTTAGGGTGAGGGTCGGACGTTTCTGTCTTTGCGCATGCCGCCCAACGGCATGGGGTTCTCGCAATGACGAGATGATGACTTTGACAGGACTCTGGGGATAGGATACTAGAGTCTGTCTGGAAGCAACAAAACAGTAAGGAGCGTCAGACGAGCGAATTCCCAGTGCGCATCGTCAAGCTGGAGCCGCTACTTCGCCGAGCCGCCCGCCACTTCAACAAGTGGCGGGCGGCCTTTTACCGATCTGTCCTCTACGGAGAGCCTAGCCGGAACGTGTGTACGCGCTCGTAGCGGCGTCCCATGACCACGTCCACCTGTCCGCTGGTCAGGCCATAGACCACCGACCACTGCGTATTCGCCTGCGCTACCACCTGCAGGAGGCCCAGCGCCTCGCCCACCGCCAGCGTCTGGTTCCCACGGCGTCCTCCACGTGCTGCGTGACGAATCCCGTCATCACGCCCTCGTCATCACGAACACATCACGATCGCGGTTGACGTCATCAAGCCTTCACGCATCATACGCCGCGAGCGCGGCTGGCAACACCTGTGTCACGCCGTGGCCGGCGGCGGGCAGACCGACCAGGATCGCGCTGATGACCTCGTCACGGGACGCGCCGCGCTGTTTCGCCTGGCTGCACGTGGAAGGGCACACCGCTCTCCAGGCGCAGCGCGGCCAACACGGCCAGGTAGGCCAGGGCTGCGGTCTTGCCATCCAGCGCGCTGGCGCTCGCCAGAGCCTGCACCATCCCGCCCCATGCCCGCGCGTGGTTTGGCGCGTCGGACATGAAGGCCTGAAAAGCCTTGCTGATAGAAGAAGGCTGATCACTCATGGTTGCCCTCCAGGAACCTGGAATCGCTCAGCCGTTGCTGCGCGTTCCTTCATCCCAAATGCTTGACCCAACACTCGCTATTGCACACCTTTTTGAATCCGATGGCCTGGTAGAATTGCTGGTCAGAGCCGACATAGGCCACGGTCGCGCCGAGGCTGGCACAGCGGCGGATGCCTTCCAGCACGGCGGCCCGGCCCAACCCCAGGCGGCGGTAGGCCGGGTCGGTGGCGACCGGCTCGACGTAGGCGAAGCGGCCGGCCGGCTCGTAGAACATGCCGCAGAAGGCGACGAATGCCCCATCGGGCGCGGCGACCGCGATCTTCAGGTCGCGGCGCGCCTTGGGGGTGTCGAACATCCTGCGCCGGCTCTCCAGCTCTTCATCTGACATGGGCGGCTCGCCCTCGTGGTCGAACCCGCGCCACAGGGCGCGATGGACTTTGGCCCAGTCGCACTCTTCGGCCAGGCTGGTCAGGCGAAAGCCCTCGGCCAGCGGGATGGCGGGGTAGGGGGTGGGGATTTTGAAGCAGTACAGCGGCCGCGTTTCCTCGGGGTCTTGTACGTAGCCGCGCGCCTGCACCAGGGCGAGGAAATCGGGGTCGTCGTCGTTGACGTAGGCGCGCAGGTATCGGCGGCCGTCCTGGCACGAGACTCCGGCCAGGTTGGCTTCGGCGTAGTCGAGCATCTCTCCGCACAGGCGCCGATAGGCGGGGTGGCGCTGGAAAAACGCCTCGCCCAGGCGCCACTCAGGATGGGCAACGGCGACGATTTCCCCGCTATCCTCCCAAATCCCGATCTTGCCCAGGCAGGCACCGTCCAGCGCCGGATGGAAGTGCATGTATTCCCAGGCCGGCTCGAGCCAGTTGCCATCCAGGTTGCCGGGCTGGTGGTGTGCGATGAGAAACTCGCTCACGCGCGCATAATCGCTGTTATGGTGGTAAGGCCGGCAGGTCAGGGTCATGCTATCTTCCTTGTCTCAGTCCGGCAGGTGGAAAGACGGCGTTGTCCTTGATGAACAGCCCGTAGCGCGCCAGGGTGATGAGGTTTTCCTCGCTGTTTTGCCCCTCAGCGATGAGGATTTTAGAAAAGGCCCAGGCCGTTGCGGTGGAGAATCTGCCAGTTCGTTCGGCAAACTGCTCGAAGCGTTCCGCCAGTTCCAGCGCGGATTCCATCTTTTCAGCGGGCACTTTGCGCCCTTCCAGCATGGCGCGAAAGCCTTGTTTGTCCATTGTGAGTCTTTCAACTTCGGTTAGCATGGTCAGGCTCCCTACCCATCTGTTGGCTGAATCCAACTACCACACCCCCGGCAGCAGCCGATAGCGCGTCCGCTGCGCATAGGCCGCGTAGCCGGGCAGCTCGGCCTGCAACGTCCTGTCCTCCAGCGCCGTGCGCACGACGTAGGCGGCGACTGCCAGAAGCGCAGGGATGAACGCCGGCCACGAGCCGATCAGCAACGGCTGGGCCACGAGGCCGAGACACGCGCCTGCATAGCCGGGGTGACGCACGAAACGGTAGGGGCCGCGCTCGGCCACCCGGTGGCCTTCCTGGATGCGCACGGCCTCGGAGAAGAACGGGTTGCAGGCCATCGCCCACAGGAAGATCGCCCACCCCACGACGAACAGCGCGACGCCGGCCAGGTGTACCCACAGCGGCGCCGCTCCCGACCAGCCGAAGCGCGCGTCCAGCCCGCCGACGATCATGGCGGAGAAGAAGAACACGGACGCCAGCATCACAATCCCGACGTCCCAGCGCCTGGCGCCGGGCTGCCGCATCCCGTGGGAGCGGTCGGCCAGCAGCGCGGGGTTGATCGGCACGAGCACCAGGGGGTGCGCGGCCAGCGCGGCGGCCAGCAGCCCGATGTAGACCCAGCCCCAGAGCCAATCCCACCGCCCTGCGGCCAGCAGGATGATGGCCGCGTAGCCGATCAGCCCCAGAAACGCACCGCGAATCCAGGCCAGAACTTGACGTTTGATTTCTGGTGTCATGGCAAACTCCAGTATTCGCCTTTCTCCGGCGCGCTCCTCATCAACCTGGGCCGCCCGGCGATAAATCGCCCGGGCTATGGAGCAGCGTCCCGTAAACGGGGCTAGATCCACGCCGATGGGCCGTGTCCAACCCGGTTCACCGGGCGCCGCTTGGTAGCCCGGACATTGATGTCCGGGCGGGCCGGCGCCGTGGCGAACTTTAGGACAAACCGCAGGCGCCTCATCGCCCGATCTGAAACGTGTACACCTGATCGTACGTCCGTCCCATCACCACCTCCACCGTCCCTGTGCTCAAGCCATACACCACCGACCACTGCGTCGCGGCCTCCGTCTGCGCCACGGTCTGCAAGAGGCCTAACGCGTCGCGGCTGTCGAGCTGGCCGGCCGCGGCCGTGAGCCGCCGGACGAGCGCGTCGTAGCGCCGGCACTGGCCCGCGGCGTCGCCTGTCACCGCGCTGCGCGTGAAGTTGGTCGCCGCATGCCAGGGGCCGGCATTGGGCAGAACGACGATCTCCCCGCCGTAAAACTCGACCAGCGCGGCGCGGCCGGTGCGGTCGGCCACCAGGTAATGGAGCGGCGGGCCGCCCTCCCAGGCGATATTATACCCCTGCAGGATCGCCACGGCCTCATCCACATCGCCCGCCTGATCGAGGATGGCGCGCATCACCCCCAGGGAGCCGATGGCGGGCTTGCCAGGGTCATGCCGTTCGTCGGCAGAGGGCAGCGCGGCCATGCCCACGGCCACGCCGGCCTCGTTCATGCCGTCGAAGGGCCACTCGGGCGCGGCGAGCAGCGCCCGGCGCGCGGCCAGCGGGAGCGTCGTCAGGTCAACCGTCCCATCGCCGAAGCCGAAATAGGCCAGATCCACCAGCGAGACCGAGGCGTAGCCGCCCGCGGCGGGCCGGTCGGTGAAGAGCAGCAGCGCAGGGCTGTAGCGCCAGTCGAAGTTGCGGCCAGAGAAATCCGCGTTCATCCGCGCATATCCGCGGCCCGCTTTCTGATCTCATCGCGCTACGCATGCCACGCGCTCACCCCACCTTCTTGATCAGTCGAAGAAGATCCCTACGACATACGGCACGAGCACCAGCAGCGCCATCAGCGGATGGCCGCGACGTGCCCGATTGACGCGATCCCAGTCGAAGAGATAAATCGCCAGCCCGAACCCCAGGAACACGGTCGCCAGCAGCACGCAGGCGGATACGGTCGGGTTCAGCACGGTCTCCTGCCCGTAGGCCAGCCCGACGAGCGCCTGCATGGCGTGCGCGGGTGGCAGCAGCGCAGAGAAGGGGCGCATCGCCTGCGGGATCAGGCTCAGCGGCAGCATCAGCCCGCCGATGAGCATCGAGGGCAGGAAGATGAGCTGCGACCAGAGCACCGTGGCGCGCGAGTTGGCCGAAGCCACGCCGATCAGCGCACCCAGCGCAGCAAACGCGGCGATCGTGAGCAGGCTGATCAGGATGAACATGCCCCAATCGGTCGGCAGGCCGGCGCCGAACAGCGGCCCGGCCGTTGCGACCATAATGCCCGATGCGATCACGGCGTGGAAGATGGTGCTCAGGGCCGGGATGATCAGGATGGCCGGCGCAGGCACGCCGTTGATCTTGTAGGTGCGGAAGATGCCTGCCTCGCGCTGTTCCACCAGGGGCGAAGGCAGGCCCAACACCGTGCTGGCCAGGGCGATGAAGATGACCAGCGCGGGGATCATGGTCTCGCGAAACGCGGGGTTGACCTGCGTCATCACCAGCCCCATCAGGACGTAGAAGCCCAACGGGAAGAGGTAGTTCATCATCAGCAGCGTGGCGTTGCGCAGGCCGGCCTTGAACTCGAAGGCGAAGTGAACCAGGTAGGCGTTCATCGGGGGCCTCCTGTGGTAATCTCCAGGAACCGCTCCTCCAGCGAGGGCCGCTCGACACGCAGGTCAATCAGCCGATCGTCGTGGTCGCGGAGGTAGTCCAGGATGGCGGTCACGGTGGAGCCGGGATCGGCGCTGAAGTAGATGGCGTAGTCCTCCTTGACCAGCCGCTGCCGCACGGCCGGAAAATGTCCATGTTCACGGAGGAGCAGTGCCTCTTCTGAGCGAACCGAGACCTTCGTGAGGCCCGCGCCGGTCGCGGTCAGCTCGCGCGGGGTGCCGGTGGCGACGATCCGGCCGGCCAACAGGATCGCGACGCGGTCGGCCAGCTTCTCCGCCTCGGCCATGTCGTGGGTGGCGAGCAGGATGGCTGTGCCGCTCCCGCGCAGCTCGGCCATGAGCGCGTGCAGCTCCGTGCGCGAGGCCACGTCCAGCCCCGCGGTCGGTTCATCCAGAATCACGACGGGCGGGTCGTGCGCGATCGCCAGCGCCAGGGCCAGGCGGCGACGCAGTCCGATGGAGAGTTGGTGATACTGCGCCCGCAGCTTATCCCCCAACCCCAACCGCGCCAGCAGGTCGCGCCGCGGGGCCACGCCGTGATACGCAGCGAAGAAGCGCAGCGCCTCGTCCACCGTCATCGCGTCCGGCAGGCCGCCGCTCTGGAGCTGCACACCGATCAGGCGGCGCAGCTTGCGGGGCTGGCGGGTTGGGTCCACGCCCATGACGGCCAGGTCGCCCCGGTCGGGCTGGCGGATGCCCTCCAGGCATTCCAGCGTGGTAGTCTTGCCTGCGCCGTTCGGCCCCAGCAGCCCGAAGATCTCGCCCGGATGCACCTGGAAGCTGATGTCGTCTGCGGCGACCACGTTGCCATAGGTCTTGCGCAGGTTGTGAACTTCGATCATGGGTGGCATGATTTCACTCCTCCTTCGTCATCCGTGATCCGTAATCGGTTGTCGCTTATCCGTCATGGTGACGCCATGCGACCGCGCGAAAGCGTCTTCATCGCGGCCGCGACCACCCCAACCAGAATCAGCAGCGCGCTCACGCCCAGAAAGCTCATCTTGCTCACCGTACAGATCGTGCTAAGCCAGGCCACGACCGCCGGCTGGGTGGGATAGACCGCCAGCAACGTCACGATGCAGATATTCTCCAGTAAGTCGCAAAGCCCTGCACCGACCAGCAGCAGGTTCAGTTTTTGCAGCCGGCTCTTGGCCTTGGAACTCGCCGGCGTGTGCCGCAAGATGGCATCTTGCGCTACATTGTCATTGAAGCCGCGCCGGAGCAGCCACGAGATGAGCAGGCTGAAGATCAAAGTGTACAGGATGGGATTGACGACGTCCCACGTCAGGTAGACAGGAATCCAGAAGCGCGCCGCGTCGCCATAGGAAGCCACGGTCGCAAACGCCTGCTCTGGCGTGTAGAAGAGCTGCGCGTCCAACGACACGATATTGCCTCCGGGGGCAGCCTGCAAGCGCGGCAGCGTGATGGCCTCGAAAGCCACAAACCCGGCGACGAGCGCCAGAATGCGCCAGCCTCTGGCCCAAGAATGAAGCAGCTTTGAGAGTTTGGATAGCACGTCTACCTCTGTCGGATGAACTGATAGATTCCAGCCGCCGTTATCACAATTCCTAACACAAGTAGAGCGTAGGTGCTCACCATGCCATTATTGCGGAAGACGATTCCCGCCGCGATCAAGATCAGGCCCGGGAAAACCGTCATAAGAGGGTGTAGTCAATTCGGTGTGCAGGTCAATGGTCAGGTGCTCGTTGTTCATCTCGGCCGCAGCCACCACTGGCTGCGCCCGGAGCTGCGCCAGCACCTCGGCCGTGAAGCCACGACCAACGACCTCCACATGCGGGCCGCCAGCGCGGGCGCGCAACTCATCGGGATTCCCCAGGGCTACCAGGCGCCCCTGGCGAATCACCGCCACCCGGCCGCACAGCTTCTCCGCCTCGGTCATGTTGTGCGTGGTCAGAAAGACCGTCACCCCCTCGCGAGCAGCCAGGGAAGCCAGATCGTCGCGCACGGCCACGGCAGCTTGAACGTCCAGCCCGGCTGTCGGTTCGTCCAGGAAGATCAGCGCGGGCCGGTGCAGCAGCGCCCGGGCCAGGGCCAGCTTCTGCTTCATGCCCTTGCTCCACTTGCCGGCGGAGTCCTTGCGCCGCTCCCACAGGCCCATGTGGGTCAGTAGCTCCTGGATACGCGCCCGCCGTTCGGCTGGTGGCAGGCGGTAGACGCGGCCGTAGAACTCCAGATTGTCCTCGGCGCTCAACTGCTCGTAGAGGCCGGAATGTTCCAGCAGGGCCCCCGTGCGGGCGCGCACCTCGTCGGCCTGCGTGCGGGTATCGAAGCCCAGGACCACGGCGTGACCGGCGGTGGGCTCCAGCAGGCCCAGCAGCAGGTTGAGGGTGGTGGTTTTACCGGCGCCGTTGGGGCCCAGGAAGCCGAAGATGATCCCCGCTGGTACGTCCAGGGAAAGACCGTCCAGGGCCCTGACCTTTCCGAAGTCACGGGTCAGGTTCTCAATGTGGATCGCCGTGTGATTCGTAGTCATTTTTTGCCTCCCTTCTCCACTTCCTCATCGTGGGCATTACCCAAGATCGCCGTCAGCAATTCGTTGACCAGACACCCTTTGACTAGAAAGGCATCCGCGCCAGCAGCCAGAGCCTCGGCCCGATACAAGGGATATAACGACAGGACGACGACCTTCACCGCCGGCCATCGGCTTTTGATGAGCCGGGTGGCCGCCAGGCCATCCAGTATCGGCATCCGGACGTCTATCAGCACCACGTCGGGCTGGCATTCCTCCACCAGCCGTATCGCCTCTTGACCATCGGTGGCCTCGCCGACGATGTCGAATCTTGACCAGGTAGTCAGCAGCGCCCGCATTCCATTGCGGGAGCGGGGGCGGTCGTCAGCGAGCAGTAACCGGATACGTTCCTCCATGCTTCCTCCTCCCTGCTTCTTCTATTTGCCTGTGCCTGTCCACACACTTGCTTGTTCATGACACCTACAGCTCGTAGTTGCCGTAGGGCAGTGCCCGTGGCCTGCCTGGAAGGTTCTCACACGCCACCGACTCGAATCCCAACTGGTGCTCACACCCTCTGGATTCGGATCGGTGGGGTGTGAGCACCAGTTGCCAGAGCGTGTGAGAACCTTCCACCGCCCAGATGCGCAAGCATGGCGGCGGGCGCCGCGCCCGCCCTACGTCTCCTTGCTTGTTTATTGCACCTACAGTATAGCGCACAAGGGCCTCGTTGTCATCAGACTGGTGTGGATTTACGATACGCAAAAAGGACCGCTTTTGGGGCGGTCCTTCTCAGCACTAAGCGTATGCGACCTACAACAAATGATGTAGGTTTACGATGTCTCAAGCGCAGCGTTCAGCGATGCCACTCCCTCGCGCAGGGCATACAAAGCAGCCTGGGTGCGGCTGGCCAGTTGCAACTTGCCCAGGATGTTGCTCACGTGGGTACGTACCGTGGCCTCGCTGATTACCAGCTTATCGGCAATCTCCTGGTTATCCAGACCCTGGGCCACCAGTTGCAGCACCTCCACTTCCCGCTGCGTCAACGGCTCGGGCGTTGGCGGTCGCTCCGCGGCGGGGCTGGCTAACTCCTGCAACACCTTGCGGGCGATAATCGGGTGGAGCGACGGCTGGCCATGGTATACTTGACGGATCGCCTGCACCAATTCCTCCGGGCTGGCGTCTTTCAGGTGATAGCCCAGCGCGCCCGCTTTGATGGCCGGGAAGATTTTGTCCTCACCGGCAAAAGTAGTGAGCACCAGGATGCACGCCTGGGGCTGTTGGGCCTTGATGTGCCTAATGGCCTCGATCCCGTCCATCTGCGGCATCACCAGGTCCATCAAGATGACGTCCGGGCGCAGTTCCGCCACGCCGCTGACCGCTTCCCGTCCATTTACCGCTTCCCCCACCAGTTCTATGTCCGGCACGGTCTCCAACATAGCGCGGATCCCTTTGCGAATGATGGCGTGATCGTCGGCGATGAAGAGGCGAATCGGTCTGGTCATAGGCCTACCTCCACCAGCACGCGGGTGCCTTCTCCCGGCTGGCTCTGCAGCGTCAGCCGCCCGCCCAATTCCGCGGCGCGCTCCTCCACGGCCGATAAGCCCAGCCCACCTTGCTTTCGGGCCGTGGCCGGGTCAAACCCCACGCCGTCGTCGCTGATGGCCAGGGCCACCGCCCGTTCCTGCCGACGCAGGTGTACCGCAATGTTACGCGCCCGGGCATGTTTCACGGCATTGTTGAGCACCTCTTGGGCGATACGGTATAGTCCCTCCTCGATTCTGGGGGGCAGCCGCTGTCCTACCTCGGCCTGGAAATCTGTCTGGAGACCCGCCCGTCCCTCCACGGCCTGCAGGCGGGCCTGTAAAGCGGCCACCAAACCCTCCTCTTCTAGTATGGGAGGACGCAACTCGAAGATGAGCAGCCGCATCTCGGCCAGCGCTTCCTGAGCCATGTCTTGCAGCTCGCGCAAATAGACAGCCACTCTCTCCGTACACCCCGCCGACAACTGGCCGGCCGCCGCCTGGGAGTACAGCGTCATACCGTACAGGGCCTGGCTAACCGAATCGTGCAGGTCGCGGGCCAGGCGCTGGCGCTCCTCCAGCACGGCTGCCTGCTGGGCCTGGTTGTAGAGGCGGGCGTTCTCGATAGTAACAGCCGCCTGATGGGCCAGGGATTGCAGCACCGTAATGTCGCTTTCGTCGAAGGCGTTCAATCGGTTACTTTCCACATTCAGCACACCGATGATCCCCGCCTTCGTCTTCAGAGCAACGGCTAACTCCGAGCGCGTCTCGGCCGTGTCCGGCCAGAAGACATAGCGGGGCTCCTGGCTCACGTCGGCCGCCAGCAGCGGCTCACCCGTAGCCGCTACCCAGGCCGTGATCCCCTGCCCGCCCACCTTGAGCGGCCCGGGGATGAACTGGCACTCGCCCCAGCCCGTCTTGACCCCCGCCTTGAAGACGAGCTGCTCGCCCTCGATCAGGCCGATCGTGACCAGATAGTAGCCAAACGTCTCTTTGATCAAGCGGACGATCTCTTGCAACAACTGCTCCACGGCCAGGATAGAGGTAATGTGCCGCCCGACCTCGCTGATCACGCGGAACTGCTCCGCCCGCCGCTGCTCGGCGTCAAAGAGGCGGGCGTTCTCAATCGCTACGCCGATCTGGTGGCCGATAGAGTCAAGCAACTCTATCTCCTGGGGAGAAAAATCGCGGTAGCTACGAGTCATCAAGAACATGGATCCCAGTACTTTTCCCCTGGCGGCCAAAGGAATGACCGCCAAAGCATGGAAACCGCCTTCCTGGACGATCAGGCGCGTCAGACGCGGGTCGGCGGAGACATCCGGCACGATCAACGCTTCCCCAGTTTGGGCTACACGTCCAGAGAAACCCTCTCCGACCTTCAGATTATTGATTGCGGTGACGAATTGTGCACTGAGGCCCTTATATGCTCCGATGGTCAAGAGCTGGTCGTCCTCTCGCAAGAGATAGATACCTCCTGCTTCTAGCCCTGTAACCTCCAGCGTCTTCTCCAGAGCACCGGTCAGTATCTCTTGTAGACGCATGGAATGACCGGTGACAGCGGCAATGGCCTTGAGGGCGGCCAGCTCCTTGGTGCGGTTAGCCACCTGGCTTTCCAGCTCACGGATGCGGGCGCGGGCGGGTTTTGCAGTCAGCAGAGGCCTGGACATGGCTCAACTCCCTTACTCGGTTGACTGTCTGGGGTGCAGGTGTGGTCGTCTGGACGGTCCTTGTGTACCCGCACTGAAGTATAGCACAGAACCCAGCTTTGCGCCATCATTGGCGTCCCGCCGAGGCGGCATGGAATTCTGGCGATGCTTCGCCCTTACTCCCAGCGGAAGAGCCGGGCGGCCAGGGCGGTGCAGACCACCAGGATGCCACCCAGGACCGCCACCTCCAGCAGGTGATCGCCCCAGGTCTCGCCGAACCACAGCCCACGCAGCAGCTTGACCACGTAGGTAAGCGGCAGGAAATCGGCGATGCGGCGGATGGTGGGCGGCATGATCTCCAGGGGAATGCCCGCGCCGGATAGGAACATCATGGGATAGAAGACGACCATGCTGATCACCTGCGCGGCGCGTGCCGTGGGCGCCAGGCTGGCGATGACGTAGCCGACGGCGAACATGGCCAATCCGCTGAAGATCACCGCCAGGATGACACTCACGGGCTGCCCCTCGAAGCGCACGCGATACAGCAGCCAGCCCACCAGCACCAGCCCCACCATGCCCAGCAGGGTCATGACCAGGTTCGCCGTCACGTCGGCCAGGATGTAGGTGAGTGGCCGCAGCGGCGTGGCCCGGAAGCGGCGCAGGATGCCCATATCGCGGAAGCTGCTGGTATTCATCGCCACGGTCATAAACCCGACCGAGCCGAGGATCAGCGCCGTGTACCCCGGCATGGAGACGTCCATCGAGCCGTAGCCGCCGAACAGCGGCGTGGGCTGGTTGCCGTACATGGCCCCGAAGATCAGCACCAGCATAATCGGAAAGCCCAGGGTGAAGAAGGCTGTGATTGGCTCGCGCAGGTAGAGCTTGAGGTTGACGGAGACAAACTTGAGAAAGCTTCTCATGGCCCTACTCCTAAGAACTTATCGCGAGAATGAGCCGAACAAGTTCGGCACTCCGGAGGCCCCGACTTGTCGGGGCTTAATCCCGCATCTCCCGGCCGGTGAGAGCCAGGAAAACGTCTTCCAGATTGGGTTGCTCGGTGCGCAGATCCAGGAAGGGCACACCGGCATCCTCCAGGGCATAGACCACCGCGCTGACGAAGCGCTCGCCGTGGCCATAGACGGTCAGGCGCTCGCCCGCTTGCTCCACGCGGCTGACCTGGGGCAGGCCGGCCAACGACGGGGTCGCCTGGCCTGGGGGCAGGGTGAAAACCAGCCGCTTCTCGATCCCCAGGGAGCGGATCAGCGCCTCCGGCGTGTCCAGGGCCACGATCTGGCCGTGATCCATGATCGCCACCCGGTCACACAGGCGCTCCGCCTCTTCCATGTAGTGCGTGGTCAGGAAGACGGTCTTGCCCCGCTGGCGAATGCTGCGCACCAGGTCCCACATGGCCCGGCGCGCCTGCGGGTCCAGACCGGTGGTCAACTCGTCCAGGAAGACCAACTCCGGGTCGTTGAGCAGGGCCAGGGCGATGAACAGCCGTTGCTTCTGACCGCCAGAGAGCTTGCCGAAGGCGGCATTGCTCTTCTCCGCTAGGCCGAGTTGCTCCAGCAAGGGGCGCCAATCCACTGCTCGGCGATAGAGGGCGGCGAAAAGGTCCAGCACCTCCCAGACCTTGAGGCGTGCCGGCAGAGCAGACTCCTGCAACTGCACGCCAATGCGTTCCCGCAGGGCATAGCCGTCCTGTTGCGGATTCATCCCCAGCACGCGCACGGTGCCGCTGTCGGAGTTACGCAGGCCCTCAATGCACTCAATGGTGGTCGTCTTGCCCGCCCCGTTCGAGCCGACCATGCCGAAGATCTCGCCCTCCCGGACTTCAAAGGCGATGCTGTCCACGGCCAGCACGTCGCCATAGGCCTTGCGCAGACCATCTACCGTAATCGCTGCGGTCATTTTTCTCCTCTCCTTTTACCACATTCCCGGCAGCAGCCGATAGCGCACCTGCTGCGCATACTCTTTGTAGCCCGCTAGCTCCTCCCGCAACGTTTTGTCTTCCAGTGCCGTGCGGACGACGGTGAGCAAGGCGATCAGGGCCCCGGGGATGAGCGCCCAGACCGAGCCCAGCGCCAGCGGCCCAGCCAGGTTGGCCACGACGCCACCGGCGTAGGCCGGATGCCGGACGAAGCGGTAAGGCCCGTCAGTGACCACGGTGTGCCCGCGGTCGGTTTGGATGCGCACCACGCCGGAAAAGAAGCGGTTGACGAGCATGGCCCAGGTGCCTAATAGGCTGCCTAGCATCATCAGGACGAAGGCGACGATCTGGACGGCCAGCGGAATCTCTGGCCGCCAGCCGAAGCGCACGTCCAGGCCACAGACGATCAGCGTCAGCAGCGGGCCGACGATGGCGACCAGCCGGACGATGATCTTGTCCCAGCTCTTGGCGCCTTCCGCGCTCAGGGATTGGGCCCGCTCGGTGACGAGATCAGGACTCCGGCGGATCATAAGCAGCCGGCTGCCGAAGGTGATCGCCGCGGCCTGGATGGCATACGCCCAGGCCATCGGCCAGTGCAGCGTGCCGGCGGCAATGAACAGTATAGCCAGCAGTGTCACGACCAGCAGTACAAACCGGACGAGCGCCTGCCATTCGAAGAGTCTACCGGCTTTGGCTGGCGCCGTCGTCTGCCCCGGCGCTTGATGGTCAGTCATGTCTACATCCACCTCCTTAGGGTAAATTCGCTTGCCTACTCGTCATTCTGAGGGCGTAGCACCCGAAGAATCTCTTCGCAGGGCAGCCTGAAGGTGCGAGCGTGGTTTGGGGATGTGGAGCTTGGGCGTCAGGAGGGAAAAATTGGAAGGATTTCGCCTTGAGGGTACTTCAGTCATGCGGTCCTCTTGCCATCTGAAAACTTGAAGCCTCCCGCAGGTTCGTATAACCTACGGGAGGCTTGACGCCTAGCCGGACACCTGGCTCTTCAGCCAGGCGGCGATGAACTCGTCCAGCTCACCGTCCAGGACGGCGGCAGTGTTGCTGGTCTCGTACTCCGTGCGATGATCCTTGACCATGTTGTAAGGGTGCAGCACGTACGAGCGAATCTGGTTGCCCCAGCCGGCGGAGACGTGCTCGCCCTTGAGCCGGGCCTGCTCCTCTTCTTGCTTCTCCAGCTCGATCTGCAACAGCCGGGACTGCAGGATCTTCAGCGCCGTCTCCTTGTTCTGCAACTGCGAGCGTTCGTTCTGGCAGGTGACGACGATGCCCGTGGGTAGGTGGGTGATACGCACGGCCGTGGAGGTCTTTTGCACGTTCTGCCCACCCGCGCTGGAAGAACGGTAGACGTCAATCTTCAGGTCGTCCGGGTTGACGGTCACCTCCACGGCGCTTTCCACCTCGGGCATTACTTCCACCAGGGCAAACGAGGTGTGGCGGCGATGGGCGGCGTCGAAGGGTGAGAGCCGCACCAGGCGATGCACGCCCCGCTCGGCCTTAAGGTAGCCGTAGGCGTAGGGGCCGACCACCTGCACGGTGACGCTCTTGATCCCTGCCTCCTCGCCGGGGGTGGTGTCCAGAACCTCGGTGTCGTAGTCACGGCGCTCGGCCCAGCGCAGGTACATACGCAGCAGCATCTGCGCCCAGTCCTGCGAGTCAGTGCCGCCAGCGCCGGCGTGGATGGCCAGCAGGGCATTCTTGCGGTCGTACGGGCCGCCCAGGAGAAGCTGAAACTCACGCTGCTCCAGCTCCTGCTCGGCCTGGGCTGTCTCCCGGGCGATGTCCTCGCCCAGCGATGCATCGCCCTCCGCCAGGGCCAGGTCCAGGAGGCCGCTCAACTCGCCGACGTGCCGCTCCAGGCGGCGCCAGGGCTCGACCTCGTCGCGCAGGTCGTTGAGGCGGCGCATGGCGGCCTGGGCGGCGGCCTGATCGAGCCAAAAATCGGGCTGACCCGACCTGGCCTCTAACTGCTCAATCTCTCTTTCTTTGCTCGCCAGGTCAAAGACGCTCCAGCAAGCCTTGCAGGCGCTGGCGCAGGGCAGTAAGACGGTCGGCTAAATCGCGCATAATTTACCTCCACTGACGAAGGACCAAAGACGAATGACGAATCTGCCCTTTGGTCTTTCGTCGTTCGTCATTCGTCGCTCCTAAGCAAACAGGGCAGTCACGAACTCCCCGGCGTCGAACTCCGCCCAATCCTCCAGCTTCTCCCCCGTGCCCACAAACTGGATAGGGATGCCCAACTCCTGGACGATGGCGAAGGCGATGCCCCCCTTGGCTGTGCCATCCAGCTTGGCCAGGACGATGCCCGTGACCTCTACGGCCTGGGTGAACTGCCGCGCCTGCACCAGGGCGTTCTGCCCCGTGGTGGCGTCAATGACCAGCAGCACCTGGTGGGGGGCCTCCGGCACCTGCTTCTGCACCACCCGCTTGATCTTCTTCAGCTCTTCCATGAGATTGTACTTGGTGTGCAGACGGCCCGCTGTGTCAATGATCAGCACATCCGCCTTGCGGGCAAAGGCGGCCTGCAGTGCGTCAAAGACCACTGCCCCGGGATCGGCACCCGGCTGGTGGGCGATGACGTCGGCGCCGACGCGCTGGCCCCAGACGGTGAGCTGCTCCTCGGCGGCGGCGCGGAAGGTGTCGGCGGCGGCCAGGAGCACCTTACGCCCCTGTTGCTGGTGGTAGCGGGCCAGCTTGGCGATGCTGGTGGTCTTCCCCGTGCCGTTCACCCCCACGACGAGGATGACGAACAGCTTGCCGGTCTCAGGTCGCCGGTCGCCAGTCTCAGGTTGCGGCTTGAGACTTGGAACTTGGAACTTGGAACTTGGAACTTGCAACATTCGTCGCAGCTCTTCTTGCAGGGCCTGCTGCACGGCGGCCTGGCCCAGCTTCTCCTTGGCGGCGCGCTGGCGCAGGCGCTCCACCAGGGCGACGGTGGTGGGCACGCCCACGTCCGCCTGGATAAGCAGCTCCTCCAGGCTCTCCCACAACGCCTCGCCGACCTCGCCGCGCCCGCCGAACAGCCGGGCGATGCGGCCAAACACGGACTCCCGCGTGCGGGTCAGGCTCTGCTCGATCTTCTTCGGTTCTGACTTGCGGAAACGGTTGAACAAAGAATAACCTCCAGGGGTATTATACTACAAATAGCAGGGAAACTGAAGAGCCGAGGAGTCTGACAGTGCGTCACTTCGCCCCTAATGCCTTCAACTGCTCTTCCGCCTGCTGACGTAAATGTTGATCCTTGCTCACACCCAAGACCGTCTTGAAGTCAGCGATGGCCTTCTCCTTCTCCCCTTTCTGCATGTATGCGTTTCCACGGTCATAATAGGCGTCGGTCAAGTCAGGTTTGAGGGTGATGGCCTGGTCGAAGTCAGCGATAGCCCGCTCGTAGTCACCTTTATTAGAGAGTGTTCGGTAATTCAATGACGGGCAGAAGTGACACGATCCCCAGAAAGGTGTATACTACATGGTGCCTACCACACCTCTTATTCTGGAGGTCGCACCATGCATTTTATCACAAAATGGACGTC
>Ga0315268_10001509_pt1 | contig 26829 bp, 24 predicted proteins | sample C1_top_MG_FD_204535 | JGI IMG/M metagenome (GOLD analysis project Ga0315268, IMG submission 204535) | Sediment microbial communities from Yellowstone Lake, YNP, Wyoming, USA - C1_top | ecosystem: Environmental > Aquatic > Freshwater > Lake > Sediment | place: USA: Wyoming | collected 2017-08-01
AGCACATTGACGACTACCGGTGGGCCTATGACACCTATCGGACGTCGATGCATTTTAAATTCTAAGCAGGTGGGATAAATGGCACTATCCAAAGCAGAGTTGGTGGAATTCATGTACGACCTGGTCAAAGGGGCCCAGGGCAAGAAGCAGCTCAAGGCCATGGACCTGCAAAAGGCTGTGCTCAAAGCGCATCCCGACCAGGATAAGACCATGGTCAAGTTCGGCATCAAGGAGTTGATTGATACCGGCCGCTGTGTTTACACCTACTTCGGGGGCAGCTACATCGAAATCCCTCACGAAGAAGGCGCGGCCAAGAAAGTCTGATGAATAAGCCCTGTCCCCGGCTGCTGCTGGCAGCGCTTCGGGGCGGGGCCGGCAAGACCACCTTGACCATCGGGCTCCTGGCGGCCTGGCGGGAGCAGGGGCGGCGTCTGGTGCCCTTCAAGAAAGGCCCGGACTACATCGACCCTGCCTGGCACGCCCTGGCCGCCGGATGTCCCAGCCATAATCTGGACCCCTTCCTCATGGAGGGGGACCAGATTAGGGCCATAGTGGCCCGCTACGCCCTTCAGGCGGACGCCCTCCTCATCGAAGGCAACCGCGGCCTGTACGACGGTCTGGACGCCCAGGGCACTTACAGCACTGCGGAGCTGGCCAAGATGCTGGCCACCCCCGTGGTGCTGGTGGTGGACTGCACCATGACCACCCGCACCGCGGCGGCCCTGGTGCTGGGTTGCCAGCGCTTTGACCCTCAGGTGAACCTCTGCGGGGTCATTCTCAACCAGGTAGCCCGCCCCCGTCACGAAGACATCCTGCGCAGCGCCATTGAGCAATACTGCGGCATCCCGGTGCTGGGCGCGGTGCCGCGCCTGAAGTGCGAGGTCTTCCCCGAGCGCCACATGGGGTTAGTGCCGCCCCAGGAGCACGCCGCGGCCCGCCGGGCGGTGACCGCGGCCCGGGACCTGGCCGTGCGCCACCTTAACCTGGACGGCCTCTGGGAAGCGGCGGCTCAGGCCCCGCCTCTGCTGGAGGCCTTTACTCCCGCGCCCTCCGCCGCGGCCGTCTGCGACCCGGTGACCATCGGCGTCATCCAGGACTCGGCCTTCCAGTTTTACTACCCGGAAAATCTCGAGGCCTTGCGGGAGCAAGGGGCCGCGCTGGTCACCGTCAGCGCCCTTAACGACCCTGCCCTGCCGCCGGGCCTCCATGGCCTCTATATCGGCGGCGGCTTTCCCGAGACTCACGGACGGGTGCTGGCGGCAAATGTCAGCTTCCGGAATTCCGTCAAGGCCGCGGCCCAGGCCGGGCTGCCCATCTACGCCGAGTGCGGCGGCCTCATGTACCTGGGCCGCAACCTCCTGGTGGGGGGAGAGCGCTTCCCCATGGTGGGCCTCTTCCCCTACGACTTTATCATGGGCAAGAGACCCCGGGGGCACGGCTACACCATCCTGGAGGTGGCCGCAGACAACCCTTACTTTCCCCGGGGTACGGTGCTGAAAGGCCACGAATTCCACTACTCCCGCATCATGCCGGAGCCGGGACCCGAGGCGGCCATGGCCTTCCAGGTGAGCCGCGGCGCCGGCCTGGGCGGCCAGCGGGAAGGGCTGCTGTACAAAAACGTCCTGGCCACTTACACCCACCTTCATGCCCTGGGCGCGCCGGGCTGGGCCCCGGCTTTCGTGCGCCAGGCCCGGGGGTGGCGGAGCCAGCAGCAAGTCCTGGTGAAGCTCCCCAAGCCTGAAGGAGCAGCCCTGGCCCAGGCTTAAAGGACCTCTTGCCCTCTCCTGGTTTTCTGCCCTGAAGATGCCGGGGCTTGACCCGGAAGGCGGCACGGCATAAAATGATCTAAGAATGCACTTGGGCCTGATGCGGCCGGCCCCATGGGGGAGGAAATAACCCAGCGACCCGGCTCAGCCGGAGCCTTATCTCCAGCCGTCGCGCCGCGGTTCCCAGTCTTTTGGAAATGGCCTAGATAATGTGCGCTACTGAGTTCTTTAAAGGAGGTGAAGGTTCATGGCCTGGCGGGTTGAAGTAGACCACGACAAATGCACCGGCGACGAAGAATGCGTCAACGTCTGTCCCACCGCAGTCTTTGAGATGCAGGAGGGCAAAGCGGTGCCGGTGAACGAAGACGAATGCCTGGGCTGCGAAAGCTGCATCGAGGTGTGCCCTTCGGGAGCGATCACCATTACCGAGATTTAAACTTATTTTTTCTTGAAACCGCCGGTCTGGCCCCAGGCCGGCGGTTTTTTATGACCCGCTCTCCATGCCTTCCTGGCAGGATTGGCATTGCTTCCGGGGGGCCAGCTCCTCCTCCGTGGCCGGCCTCACTTCCAGGACCCGCACCGCGTAGAAGAGGTCCCGCCCCGCCAGGGGGTGGTTCATATCCAGGATGACCGAGTTTCCCTTGACTTCCTTGATGGTCAGGGGATACTCCGGCTCAAAGGGGAGGTTCGCCGGCAATACCATCTGGCCCAGCTCAAGTTCCAGACCCGGGGGGAAAACCTTGCGACTCCACTCCTGCACAAAGTCCGGGTCGTAGGGGCCGAAGGCTTCCGCCGCGGGCACCACGAACTCCACGTAATCCTGTTCCCGCAAACCCCAGAGGCGCCGCTCCAGCCCCGGCAGGACCTCGCCGCAGCCGGCCACGAAGGTAAGGGTCTCCATGACCGACTCCGTGCCCCGGAGGCGCTCGCCCGAATCCAGGCGCAGGCTGTATTCCAGGCGCACGTAACGGTTCTGGGCGATAACGGACATGGGTTCCACCTGGGAAATGTGATATAATTTTAAAGATGCGGCGCAAAGGCTTAATATTAGCCCAAGCCGTGTTTCTAAAATTATAACTTAAAATTGTATCCAGGCCCGCAAAATGGTGCGCAAGGCCCTGATAACCGAGGTCCCGGACATCTACCGCATGCTGGTGGAGTTCGCCTCCCAGTGGGACATCCTGCCCCGGAAGATGGCGGAGCTTTACAGTTCGCTCCGGGACTACTATGTCTACCGGGAAGACCGGGGCCCCATCCTGGGCATTGCCGCGCTGCATATCTTTTGGGAAAATCTGGGGGAGATCCGTTCCGTGGCGGTGGTGGAAGAGCACCGGCAGCAGGGCATCGGCTCCCGGCTGGTGGAAAGCTGCCTGGCCGAAGCCCGGAACCTGGGCTTGAAAAAGGTCTTTGCCCTGACCTCCCGGCCTGGCTTTTTCCAACGCTTCGGCTTCCGGGAGGTCACCCGGGACGACCTGCCCCCCATCATCTGGGCGGAGTGCGTGCAGTGCCTGAAATTCCCGGACTGCGACGAAATCCCCATGCTCCTGGACTTGGAAAGCTGAACTTTACGCCTTGGCGTCTTGGCGTGAGAATAAAAATCTCGCCAAGGCGCCAAGAACGCCAAGATATGTCTTAACCATGATTAGCCTATTCCTCAAAAGAATCTTCGGCAGCAAAAACGAACGGGAACTCAAACGCCTGGCTCCCGTGGTGGACCGCGTCACCGCGCTGGAGCCGGAGTACCGCGCCCTCTCCGACGCCGACCTGGCAGCCAAGACCCCCTGGTTCAAGGAGCGCCTGGAAAACGGCGAACCCCTGGACGACCTCCTCCCCGAGGCCTTCGCCGCCGCCCGGGAGGCCGCAGTGCGAGTCCTGGGGATGCGCCCCTTTGACGTCCAGGTCATCGGCGGTATCGTCCTGCACCAGGGCAAAATCGCCGAGATGAAAACGGGTGAAGGGAAAACCCTGGTGGCCGTCATGCCCGCGTACCTGAACGCCTTGAGCGGTGAGGGCATGCACATCGTCACCGTGAACGATTACCTGGCCAAACGTGACACCCAGTGGATGGGCGGCGTCTACCGCTTCCTCGGCCTCACCGTGGACACCATCGTTCACGGCCTGGACGACCACCAGCGCCGCCAGGCCTACGCCGCGGACATCACCTACGGCACCAACAACGAGTTCGGCTTCGACTACCTCCGGGACAACATGAAGTTCTCCCTGGAAGACTACGTGCAGCGAGGCTTCAACTACGCCATCGTGGACGAAGTGGACTCCATCCTCGTTGACGAAGCCCGCACTCCCCTCATCATCTCCGGTCCCGCGGAGGAGTCCACCCAGCTTTATTACATTCTTAACCAGGTGGGGCTGCAGTTAAAAAGGGACCGTGACTTCACCGTGGACGAAAAGGCCCGCTCCGTTCTCATCAACGAAGACGGTGTGGCCCGGGCGGAGAAGGCCCTGCAAGTGGACAACCTTTACGACCCCCGCCACATCGAGGTGCTGCACCACTTGAACGCGGCCCTCAAGGCCCAGAACCTGTTCAGGCGGGACGTGGAGTACATCGTCAAGGAAGGCCAGGTCATCATCGTGGACGAGTTCACCGGCCGCCTCATGCCCGGCCGGCGCTACTCCGACGGCCTGCACCAGGCCCTGGAGGCCAAGGAAGGGGTGCGCATCGAAAACGAGAACCAGACCCTGGCCACCGTCACCTTCCAGAACTACTTCCGCATGTACGACAAGCTCGCGGGCATGACCGGCACCGCGGACACGGAAGCCGAGGAGTTCAAAAAGATTTACAACCTGGACGTCATGGTCATCCCCACCCACAAGAAGATGATCCGCACCGACTACCCCGACGTCATTTACAAGACCGAGGAGGAGAAGTTCCAGGCGGTGGTGGAGGAGATCCAGGACTGCCACCGCCGGGGCCAGCCGGTGCTGGTGGGCACCACCTCCATCGAGAAGTCCGAGCGCTTGAGCCGGGCGCTCAAAAGGGAAGGCATCAAGCACGAAGTCCTGAACGCCAAGCACCACGAGAAGGAAGCGGAGATCGTGGCCCAGGCCGGGCAGTCGGGGGTGGTCACCATCGCCACCAACATGGCGGGCCGGGGCGTGGACATCGTCTTGGGCCCGGGCGTGGTGGAGCAGGGCGGCCTCCACATCCTGGCCACCGAGCGCCATGAAGCCCGCAGAATCGACAACCAGCTCCGGGGGCGCTCCGGCCGCCAGGGCGACCCCGGCACTTCCCGCTTCTACATGTCTTTAGAAGACGACCTCCTGCGCATCTTCGGCTCCGATCGCATCAAGGGCCTCATGGGCAAACTGGGTATGGAAGACGGCCAGCCCATCGAGCACAAACTCGTTTCCAACGCCATCGAGCGGGCCCAGAAGCGGGTGGAGGGCCACAACTTCGAAATCCGCAAGCACCTCCTGGAATACGACAACGTTATGAACAAGCAGCGGGAGGTGATTTACGCCCAGCGCCGCCAGATCCTGGCCGGCGAAGACCTGGAGGAAGACATCCTGGACATGGCCGAGGAGCTGGTGGAAGAGCTGGTGGAGACCTACACCGGCGACACCACCCCAGAGGAATGGGACCTCAAGGGCCTGGAGGAGGCTTTACTGCGGCAATTCGGCATCCGGCTGAATCTTAAAGAGCTGGACGGCGACCTTCAGGAACTCCTGATGGAAAAGGTGAAGGAGCGCTTCGCCCAGAGAAGTGAGGAAATCGGCCCGGAGTTCTTTGCCCACTTGCAGCAGATGGTGATGCTCCAGATTGTGGACAACCATTGGAAGGAGCACCTGCTCTCCATGGACCACCTGCGGGACGGCATCGGCCTGAGGGGCTATGCCCAGGTGGACCCCCTGCGAGAGTACCAGCGGGAAGGTTTTGAAGCCTTCATGGACCTGGTACACCGCATCAAGGCGGACTCCGTAGGCACCATCTTCCACCTCCAGGTCAGGCCCCACCAGGAGGTGCCGGAGGAAGCCCGGCCCGCGTCCCAGCCCATGTTTTTCAGCCACGGCAACGGCGGCAGCGCCCAGCCCCAGGCCCGCCACCAGAAAAAAGTGGGCCGCAACGACCCCTGCCCCTGCGGCAGCGGCAAAAAATTCAAGAAGTGCTGCGGGAAGTGAATTAACCACAGAGACACAGGGAGCACAGAGGGGCGCAAAGGGAATTTTTTGCCCTGGCGGAAATCCGCCAGGGCAAAATTATTTTCTCTGTGTCCTTGGTGTGTCTGTGGTAAATTTTTAAAGAGGTTGACATGATCGTTCCTGGATTTCGCTTTGCGGCCGGGGCCGCGGGTATCAAGAAGGCCGGCGGCCTGGACCTGGCCCTGATGGTGGCGGCCGCGCCCTGTGCCGCGGCGGGGGTCTTCACCCGCAACCGGGTGAAGGCCGCGCCCGTGTTGCTCAGCCGGGAGCGCCTGCGGGCCGGGAAGGCGCAGGCCATCTTAGTGAATAGCGGCAATGCCAATGCCTGCACCGGCCCCGGGGGACTGGCGGATGCCCGGGAGGCCAGCCGCGGCGTGGCTGAGCTTCTTCAGGTCCCGGAGCGCCTGGTGCTCCCCGCGTCCACTGGCGTTATCGGCCAGCCCCTGCCCCTGGACCGTGTCCTCGCGGCCCTGCCAGGACTGGTCTCCCGCCTCCACCCGGCCGGCCTCCCGGAGGTGGCCCAGGCCATCATGACCACGGACACCCGGCCCAAGACCGCGTTTTTGAAAGAGAAGATCGGCGGCCGGGAGGTCACCGTGGCCGGGATGGCCAAAGGCGCGGGCATGATCCACCCGGATTTGGCCACCCTCCTGGTCTTTATTGTCAGCGACGCCGCGGCGACCCCCCGGGTTCTGAAAACTCTGCTTCGCAGTGCTCTTACGAAAAGCTTCCACCGTATCACCGTGGACGGGGACACCTCCACCAACGACACGATCCTGCTGCTGGCCGGCGGGCGGGCGGGAATTCCCACCATCAAGGACGAGGGGCGGGACATGGCCGCCCTGGGGGAGACCCTGACTCAGGTGATGGCGGACCTGGCCGGGCAGGTGGTGGCGGACGGCGAAGGGGCCAGGCACATCTTCCGGGTGGAGGTGGCAGGCGCGGCCACTCCCGGGGAAGCCCTGAAAGCCGCCCGCACCGTGGCGCTGTCGCCCCTGGTAAAAACCGCCATGGCCGGCCAGGACGTCAACTGGGGCCGCATCATGGCCGCGCTGGGGCGCTCCGGGGCCCGCTTCGACCCGGAGCGGGTGGAGATTGCCTATGGGGACGCCCCGGTGGTGGTCAAGGGCCAGGGCCTGGGGCTTAAAGCCGAGGCCGCAGCCCAGAAGGTCATCCAGGCCGGCAGCTTTACGCTGACTATCCACCTGCACGCGGGCGAGGCCGCGGACTACTACGACACCTGCGACCTTACCGAAGACTACATCCGCATTAACGCCTCATATCGGAGCTAGTGGGTGCGCAATTATGCGCACCCTCTAACAGGTAAGCGCAAAAAAAGGGCGACCCAACGGGTCGCCCCTACTTATGCGGGTTGGGAGGGGGGCTTGGGGGGAGGGCAGGGAACCCCGTTCTCTGGCCCTCCCCCCAAATCTCTCCCTTCTCATCCTCCGCGGCGCAGCCACCACTTGGCGGCCTCCACCACCGGCAGGATGGTCAGGCTGAGGCCCAGGGCCAGGAGCCACTCCCGCCCGGTCAGGGGCATGGTGTGGAAGACCCGGGCCAAGGGCTCCCACTGGACGATGGTCACGGTAATGAGGATGGAAATGACCACCGCCACCACCAGGAACCGGTTCCGCCAGGGACCCACGGTGAACAGGGAGTGAGTGTCGGAGCGGCAGTTGAAAGCGTTCACCATCTCCGCCAAGACTATGGTAACAAAGATCATAGTCTGGGCCAGGAGGAGGACGGCCTGGGGGTCGGCCAGGCCCCGGGGATTCCAGTAGTAGAAATAGGTGAAGACTCCTCCCAGGAGCAGGGTCAGGTGCAGGGAAATGACGGCCAGGAGGACGTTCACGCCCCGGCTGAAGACGCTCTCCCGGGGGGGCCGGGGGGGACGCCGCATGATATCCGGGGCCTTGGGGTCCACCCCCAGGGCCAGGGCCGGCAGGCCGTCGGTGGTCAAATTCACCATGAGAATCTGGATGGCAATGAGGGGCAGCGGCATCCCCAGGAAGAAGGCGCCGGTGAGCACGAAGATTTCCGCCAGGTTGCAGCTCAACAGGAACACCAGGTACTTCTTGATGTTGTCAAAGATGGCCCGGCCTTCCTCCACCGCGGCCACCAGGCTGGCGAAATTGTCGTCCGCCAGGATCATGGCCGCGGTTTCCTTGGTGACTTCGGTGCCGGTGAGCCCCATGGCCACGCCGATGTCGGCTTTCTTCAAAGCCGGGGCGTCGTTCACCCCGTCCCCGGTCATGGCCACCACTTCCCCCTGGGCCTGAAGGGCGTTTACTATCCTGAGTTTGTGTTCCGGGGCCACCCGGGCAAAGACCTGGACCTGGGCCAGGGTCTGACCCAGCTCCGCGTCGCTGAGGCGGTGCAGCTCCGGACCGGTGACCACCCGGGCCTCATCTTCCGGCCCAACCAAGCCCACCTCCCTGGCGATGGCCCGTGAAGTATGGGGGTGGTCGCCGGTGACAATGATGACCCGGATGCCGGCCTCCCGGCAGGAGCCCACCGCGGCCCTGGCTTCCGGCCGGGGCGGGTCCATCAGGCCCACCAGGCCCACCCACACCAAGTCCATCTCTACCGCTGCCGGCTCGGGCGCGGGGAGGGCATCCAGGCTGCGGTAGGCCAGCCCCAGGACCCGCAAGGCCTGGCCAGCCATGGCCTCGGCGTGAGTTAGGATGGCGGCGCGGTCCCCGTCGCCCAAGGGCCGCTCCCCCTCCCGGCTGAGGATGCGGCTGCTGCGGGAGAGCAGGGCTTCCGGCGCGCCCTTGAGGGCCGCCCAGACCCCGGCGGGGGCCTGATGCAGGGTGGTCATCATCTTCCGTTCCGCGGTAAAGGGAATCTCGTTTAGCCTGGGGAATTCCTCGCCCACCGTTCCGGGGTCCAGCCCCGCCTTCCGGGCCAGGACCAGGAGCGCGCCTTCGGTGGGGTCGCCCCGGAGCTTCCAGGCGCCGCCCTCTTCATACAGGAACGCGTCGTTGCACAGCAGGGCGAGGCGGCCCGCGGCCCTAAGCACCGGGTGGGCGGCCGCGCTCACCGGGGCCTCCCCCTCCAGGACCGCGCCCTCAGGCGCATAGCCGCTGCCGCTGACTTCCAGGGTCTGGCCGTCCAGAAAAAGAATCCGGGCCGTCATTTCGTTCTTGGTCAGGGTACCGGTCTTGTCGGTGCAGATTACCGTGGTGCAGCCCATGGTCTCCACCGCGGGCAGGCGCTTGACGATGGCGTGCCGCTTGGCCATGCGGCTGGTGCCGATGGCCAGGGCTCCCGTGACCACCGCCGGCAGGGCCTCGGGCACCGCGGCCACGGCCAGGGAGATGCCCCAGATAACCATCTCCAGCCAGCTGTGGCCCCGGAGGACCCCCAGGACGGAGGCCCCCGCCGCCACCCCCAGGCAGGTTATGCTCAGCACCCGGCCGATGGTGTGCATGCGCCGCTCGAGAGGGGTGTGCTCCTCTGGCACCGCCGCCAGCAGCCCGGCGATGCGCCCGAATTCCGCGGCCATGCCGGTGGCGGTGACCAGGGCCTGGCCCCGCCCATAAGTGACGACCGTGCCGCCGAAAACCATGCAGGCCTGGTCGCCGAGGGCGATGTCCCGCGAAGGCAGCGGCGCCGGGTCTTTGGCCACCGGGGTGGATTCTCCGGTGAGCACCGACTCGTCGGCCATGAGGTTGATGGCCGTGAGCACGCGCCCGTCCGCAGCCACTTTGTCCCCGGTGTGCAGCACCAGGATGTCCCCGGGCACCACTTCCCGGGCGGGAATGACTTTTTCTTCCCCCTCCCGCAGCACCGCGGCCACGGGCGCGGCCATCTGCCGTAGGGCCTGGGCGGCCCGCTCCGCCTTAACCTCCTGGTAAAAGCCCAGGATCGCGCAGGCCACCAGGATGGCGAAGATGACCACCGCATCCAGGTACTCCCCTAAGGCAAAGGATAGGGCAGTGGCCACCATCAAAATAATGATGAGGATGTTTTCGAACTGCCGCAGGAAGATTTTCAGCGGTGAGACCCGGGCGGGCGGCGCCAGTTCGTTGTGCCCGCAGCGCTCCAGGCGCTCCTGCACCTGGCCGGCGCCCAGGCCACCGGCCTGGGAGTCCAGCGCTTGCCGCGCCTGCTCGGCGCTCAGGGTATAAAAAGGCGCACTTTCCTGGTTCATGACCTGGCGCTCGCGATCACTGGCTTCCATCTTACTAGGCGTGCGCTTCCAGTCCAAGTGAAAACCCTGGCCCAGGCTTGCATCTGTGCCATTTAATCCTTAATATCAGGCCAAAACCGCTTCATGCGAGGGAGATTATGGACTATAAAGACGCGGCCCGGCAGCTCAAGGAAACCTTGCGCCTGCGCACCGAGCCTTTCGGCGTGGCATTCCTGAAAGAGGCGGCGACCCTGCCGGAAGGCACCCGCCGTCCTTCCCAGGTCTTCGGCAAGAGGGTGACTATCTGCCAGGGCGTCACCATGGCCCGCATCTACGGCTGGCCGGTGGGCCTGACCAAAGATGACCTGTTATGCATCCCCGGCATGCTGGCCTTCGGCTTCATCCCGGCCACGGACCCCGTTCTGGAATTGGGCCAGCTCTTTTGCGAAGTGGGTTTCCACCCGGGGATGGGCCCGGCCCTCAAGGAAGTGGAGGCCCTGCCCCGCTTCGAGCCCGAGGAGGTGGCGGCCATCTACCTCTGCCCCCTGGAGAAGCTGGCCCGGGACCCGGAAGTGGTGGTGCTTTACGGCAACCCGGCCCAGCTCATGCGCCTCATCCAGGCGGTGACCTTCAGCCTGGGCAAAAGGGTCACGGGAGACTTCGGCGGCAAGGTGGAATGCAGCTCCTACCTCATCGGCCCGTACCGGGACGGGGAAGTCCGGGTGGTGATCCCCGGCCAGGGGGACCGCATCTTTTCCATGACCCAGGACGAGGAGCTGGTGGTGAGCATGCCGGCCGGGGTCTTGGAGAGCGTGCTGGTGGGCCTCAAGGACGCGGCCCGGAAAATCGGGGCCCGCTACCCCATCACCGTGTACCAGAACTTCTCCCCCGCCTTTCCCCCGCCTTACCGGGAGCGGGCCCGGAAATGGGGGATTATCGAGGAGTAGCCGGGACGGCCGCGGTAAGAGGAGGAAGCCGATGGAGGTCCAGCAGAAACCCACTTTCCGGCCCATTGCCTTCAGGGTGCTGCAGGAGCGCTACCTCCGGCGTGACCCCCAGGGCCACGTGGTGGAGACCCCGGAAGACCTGTTCCGCCGCGTAGCCCGGGGGGTGGCCAAGGCCGAGGCCCGCTACGGCGGCCTGGAGGCGGTGGCCCGCCGCACCGAGGAGTTCCACCAGGCCCTGGCTGAGCTCAAGTTCCTGCCCAACACCCCCACCCTGATGAACGCCGACCTCCCCGGGGGGCAGTTGGCCGCGTGCTTCGTCGTCCCCATTTACGACGACATGCGCTCCATCCTGGAGGGCGTGCGGGACATGGCCCTCATCCACCAGACCGGGGGCGGCACCGGTTTCAGCTTCACGCACCTCCGCCCCAAGGGCGACCAGGTGCGCTCCACCGGGCGGGTGGCCACCGGCCCCGTGGGCTTCATGCGTATCTTCGACACCACCACGGAGGTGGTGAAGCAGGGCGGTCGCCGCCGCGGCGCCAACATGGGCATTTTGAACGTGGACCACCCGGATGTGCAGGAATTCATCAAAGTCAAGGCCGAGCCCGGCATGATGACCAACTTCAACCTGTCCATAGCCGTGACCGACGACTTCATGGAGCGGGCGGCCGGGGACGACACCTACCCCCTCATTAACCCCCGTACCAGGCAGGAAGTGGGGCGCCTGCAGGCCCGGGAGGTCTTTGACCTCATCTGCCAGTATTCCTTGGAGACCGGGGACCCGGGCATGATCTTCCTGGACGCCATCGAACGGGACAACCCCACCCCGGAGGTGGGGGTTCTCGAAGCCACCAATCCTTGCGGAGAGCAGCCCCTTCTCCCCTACGAGTCCTGCAACCTGGGCTCCATCAACCTCTCCCGCCTGGTGCAGGCCGGCAACCTGGACTGGGAGGAGCTGGACCGCCTGGTTAAGCTGGGGGTGACCTTCCTGGATGACGTCATCGACCAGAGCAACTACCCCCTGCCCCAGGTCACCGCCATCACCCAGGCCAACCGCAAGATCGGCCTGGGCGTCATGGGCCTGGCGGACATGTTCATCCAGTTGGGGGTCGCCTATGACTCGCCGGAGGCCCTGGAGTTGGCCGAGCGCCTCATGGTCCGCATTGCCAAAGGCGCGGTGGCCCAGTCCGAAGCCCTGGCTGCAGAAAGGGGCCCCTTTCCCAATTTCTACCGCAGCCGCTACCACCGGGAAGGGCGTTCGCCCCGGCGTAACGCCACGGTGACCACCATCGCGCCCACGGGCAGCATCAGCATCATCGCCGGCACCTCCAGCGGCATCGAGCCTCTCTTCGCCGTAGCTTACCGCCGCCGGGCCCTGGAGGGGGAGGAGTTCGACGAAGTGCACCCCCTCTTTCTCCAAAAACTCAAGGAATTTGGCTTGAAGGAGGAAGAATGGGTGCCTCGCGTCTTGACCACCGGGCGGGTGCGGCCTTTACCCGAACTCCCGGAAGAACTGCGGCGCCTTTTCCCCACCACCTTCGAGGTGAGCGTGAAGTACCAGGTGGAGATGCAGGCCGCGTTCCAGCGCCACGTGGAGAACGCGGTGTCCAAGACCATCAACCTGGCCCCGGACGCCACCCTGGAGGATATCAAGGAGGCTTACTGGCTGGCCTACAAGCTGGGGCTCAAGGGCATCACCGTGTACCGCTACGGCTCCAAGGCAGGCCAGGTCCTGAGCCTGCCTTCGGGGGCCCAGGCCCTGACCCTGTCCCACGAGTTCGCGGAAGAATGCCGCCTCTGCTCGGTGTAAAAACTGCTTATTCCAGTTTTAAAATGCAGGGGCGGGTTTAAAACCCGCCCCTACGATTCGTTCCCCAAATATAAGAAACCTGGTGGCTCAGGCTTCCATACTGTGCCGGCATTATTCACCGAAAACCGAAAACTGAAAACCTTCCTTTAAATCACTTTATATAACGGATACTCCACGATGCCCTGGGCCCCGGCCCGGATGAGGCGGGGGATGAGGGTGCGCGTCTCGGAGGAGTTCACCACCACCTCCACCGAGAACCAGTCGGTCTCGTACAAGGGGGCGATGGTAGGCGCCAGCAGGCTGGGCAACAGGACCACGATGTCCCTCAGGTCCGCCTCCGGTACGTTCATCTTCAACCCCACCATGCGCTCGGCCCTGAGGGCCCCCTGGAGCAACACCGCGAGGTTTTCCATCTTCTCCCGCTTGGCCGCGTCCTGCTCCCACACCTCGGGGTTGGCGATGAACTGGGTGTTGCTCTGGAAGAGCTCGTGGATGATCTTGAGGCCGTGGGCCTTGATGGTGCTGCCCGTTTCTGTGACCTCCACAATGGCGTCCGCCAGGCCGGCCACCACCTTGGCTTCCGTGGCCCCCCAGGAGAATTCCACGGCCACGGGGATCTGGCGCTTGGCAAAGAAGCGCCGGGTATAGTTCACCAGCTCCGTGGCCACCTTCTTCCCCGCCAGGTCCTGGACGGTGCGGATATTAGAGTCCGCGGGCACGGCCACCACCCAGCGCACCGGGTTATGGCTGGATTTGGAGTACATCAAATCCGCCACCACCGTGACCTGGGAGTCGTTCTCCATGGTCCAGTCCTTGCCGGTCAGGCCGCAATCCAGGGTGCCGTTTTCCACGTAGCGGCTCATCTCCTGGGCCCGGCACATGGAGCAGGTGATCTCCGGGTCGTCGATTTCCGGGAAATAACTGCGGCCATTGACCTGGATGTGCCAGCCGGAGCGGCGGAAGAGATCGATGGTCGCCCTTTCCAGGCTGCCCTTGGGGATTCCCAGACGCAGCTTATCCACCATATACCTCCTTGGGATCAAAGATACGGTCTCCCACCACCTCCCAGGCGTCCCCCCGGCGGCGGCGGTAGAAGCAGGAGCGAAAACCGGTGTGGCAGGCCGCGCCCCCCACCTGCTCCACCTTCAGGAGCACCGCGTCGGCGTCACAATCCACATAAATTTCCTTGACCCGCTGCACGTGGCCCGAAGTGGCGCCCTTGTGCCACAGGGTGCGCCTCGAGCGGCTGAAAAAATGGGCCTCCCCGGTGGCCAGGGTGCGGGCCCAGGCCTCCTCATCCATGAAGGCCAGCATGAGCACTTCACCCGTGGCCGCGTCCTGGACAATGGCGGGGATGAGGCCCCCCATCTTGACGAAATCCAATTTGATGTCCGCGTCCATATTCTAAAGAAATTACCTTTTTTCGTTTAAAGTAGCAAGGTTAGGTGATAAATTTTCCTGGTGAGCAAAATCATCCCTTACAGTCAGTTGGCCCGGCAGCAGCACCTAAATTTCCTGTCGCACCAGGCCCGGGAGTTTCGGGAGCGGGAAGAGTACCTGGCGGGGCTGCGCAAACTTCTCTTCAAGATCGAGGGCCAGATGCGCCAGGCGGAGATGCAGCAGTTGGAGGCCTTCCGCCGGGTGGCCGACCACTTCAAAATTCCCCTGGAGTTTCCCAGCCTGGGGGACCGGGTGGCGCTGCAGGAGCACTTTGCCTCCCACCCCCTGCTGCTTACCCTTCAGGAGTTCTTTTCCGGCCGCCTGGAGCCGGAGGAATGCCTCAAGCGCCTTCTGGCCCTGGCGCCGCATCCTGAAGAAGGCCCAACCGATGAGAGACCGCCAAAAAAATAACTGGCCGGGTGGGGGAGGAACCCGGCCAGTCGGTGAAAGGAGAAAATGGTATATGAACTTTGATTAAGGGGGGGATGTGGGTACCTTAATGGTTCATATACGCTTAATTAAAGATGCACTAAACATGCCAGAACGAGCAGCAGTGTGTTTTGCTTGTGCTTCCTGTTAGTTAGCCAGGCCGCCCGATTTTCTCCAGTTCAATATTTTATACCGCCAATGAGCCGGGCATCTTCAGGCTGTCGGTTAAGTAACTGAATTAATGACCTTTAATTGTTTAATTGGAAAATTTATAAAATTCAATTATTTGTTCTAGTGTTGTAAAAATATATTGCCGTCCTCCACCACCTCTCCCCGCCAGCCCGGAAGCACCAGCAGGGTGGCATGGTCCTCCACCAGGAGGGCGGGACCCGGGAAAGCAAATCCCCGAGCTAGCTGCGGCCGGTAATGCAGGCCCACCATGGCCGGGCCCTCCGGCAGCCAGACCCGGGCCCGGGAGGGAAGGCTCCCTTGCGCCGGGGCCACCGGGCGCAGTCGGGGCAGGCGGAATTCCGGCTCCCGCGCCCCGGCCCGGACTCTCAGGACCACGGCTTCCACTTCCTCCTCCACAAAGGCATGGCCGTAAAGGCGCCGATGCAGGGCCCGGAAGTCTCCCCGGAAATTCCGGGTCAGAGGAACTGTTAAGGTGTAGCTCTGCCCCAGGTAGCGCATCTCCACTTCCCCGGCCGCGGTAATAGGGCCGCGGTCCAGGCCGTCCGCGGCCAGTTCAGTCAGGGCCTGCTCCTTTAGACCCTCGTAAGCTGCCGCCAGGTTTTTCCAGGTGAGGCCGGGGCCCTTAAGGAGCAGGGTGCGGCTGAAGTCCCGCCGGTGCCCGGCCATGGCCATGCCCAAGGCCGAAAGCACCCCGGCCTGGGCCGGAACCAGAATGCGGCTGATCCCCAGCTCTTCGGCCAGGTCGCACACGTGCAGCCCGCCCGCGCCGCCGAAACAGCACAGGGCAAAGTCCCGGGGGTCGCAGCCCCGCGCCAAACTGACGAACTCCAGGGCCTTGGCCATGTGGCCCGCGGCCACCTGGATAATGCTCAGGGCCAGCTCCTGGGGGCGCACCCCGAAGTCAGCGGCCAGGCGAGCCATGGCCTTCCGGGTGTCAGGGAGGTCCAGGGGGAGCCGTCCGCCCAGGAAGCACTCGGGCCGGAGGCGCCCCAGATAAAGCTGGGCGTCGGTGACCGTGAGCTCGCCGCCCCGGCCATAGCATACCGGCCCGGGGTCAGCGCCGGCGCTCCGGGGCCCCACCCGCAAGGCCCCGGCCTGGTCCCGGTAGGTGACGGAGCCTCCTCCCGCGCCCACGGTGTGGATGTCCATCACCGGGATGCCCAGGGGGTAGTCCTCCAGGAGGTAATCGCGGGTGAAAGGGAGGTCCCCGTCAATCAGGGCCACGTCCGTGGAGGTGCCGCCCATGTCCAGGGTGAGCAGACGCGGCTCCCCCAGTTCCCGGCCCAGGCGCCGCGCCGCCAGGACCCCGCCCGCGGGGCCGGAGAGCACGGTGTTTAGGCCCCAGGCCGCGGCCCGGGCCCCGGGCAGAAAACCGCCGTTGGACTGCATGATAAACAACGGCACCCCCGGCAGGTGCCGGGACCACTCCTGCAGGTAGCCGGACAGGATGGGTCCCAGGTAGGCATTGAGCACCGTGGCCGAGGTGCGCTCAAACTCCCGGAACTCCGGGAGCACCCGGCTGGACAAAGAGATCGGCCCTCTTGAGGGCGTAAGGGCTGCAGCCAGGCGCTCCTCGTGCTCCGGGTTGGCATAGGCGTGCAGCAGGCAGATGGCCAAGGCTTCCGGAGCCAGGGCCTGAACCTGGCGGCGCAGGCGCTCAATCTCGTCCCCGGTCAAAGGGGTCAGGACCCGGCCGTCGGGGCCCAGCCGTTCCGCTACCCCCAAAACCAGCTCCCGGGGCAGGATTTCCCGGGACCGGGAGCCCCTCAGATTGAACAGCTCCCGCCGGGTCTGGCGGCCGATAAAAAGCACATCCTCGAAGCCCTGGGTGGTGAGGAGCACCACCCGGGCGCCCCGGCGCTCCAGAAAGGCGTTGGTGCCCACGGTGGTGCCGTGCACCACCTCCACCCCGGCCAGGCCCTCGGGGCGCAATTCCCGGAGCCCGGCCGCGATGGCCCGCAAAGGCTCCCGGGGCGTGGAGGGCATCTTGTGCACCCTGCCCTCCCCTGCCCCCAGGTAGACCAGGTCCGTAAAGGTGCCGCCCGTGTCAATGCCGATGCGCATTTCCAGGTTTTCTGTTTTCGGTTTTCGGTTTTGGGTTTTCAGTTTTTGGGTTCCGGTCTTTTTATCCTTATAGGGGCGGGTTAACCCCCCCTACAATGCTATCTGGTAGAAAATACCAAGGTCTTGAGGAAATTCCCTTGACCCTTCCCGGCTAAGCATTATTATATTTGCAACTCAGTTGATTTTCGATTAGTTAATAGACATGGCAGATCGCTGCGACTTCCGGCAATGGTTGGCGGCCCAGGGTCTCAGGCCCACTCCGGTGCGCCTGGCGGTGCTGGAGATCCTGGGGGAGGCGCCCCGGGCCCTGCGGCCCCGGGAGATTCTGGAGGAGTTGCGCCTGAAGCGGCGGGTGAATAAAGTCACCGTGTACCGCATCCTGGAGGATTTTACCCGGCGGGGGCTGCTGCGCCGCCTGGCCCTGGAGGGCCGGGTGTCCCATTACGAACTGGCCTGCGAGCACCACCCGCCCCATCCCCACTTCCGCTGCCGCACCTGCCAGGAGGTCCAGTGCCTGGAACCCGCGCCCCTGGACACCATGTGGACGGAACTCCGGGGCCCCCTGGGAAACAGGGCGGAGCACATCGACATCCGGGTCCAGGGCCTCTGCCACAAGTGCCGGGAATTGGATTGAAGGCAACCGGGTTGCATATGCTTATCAAGACTTACTTGGCCATAATACTCCTGATGGCCTTCGGGGGCGGGCTCTCCCCGGCTTCCGGCCTGGCCGGTGGGTCCGAGAAGATCCCCGTCATCGCCAGCATTTTGCCCCTGGCCGACTTCTGCCGGCAGGTGGGCGGTGAGCGGGTGGACGTGCAGGTGCTCATCCCTCCCGGGGCCAGCCCCCACGTCTTTGAGCCGCCGCCGTCGGTGATGACCAAAGCCTTCCAGGCCCGGGTCTTTGTCTATGTCGGCGCCGGCCTGGAACCCTGGGCCTCCAAGATATTGCATTCCCGGGAACCCGGCAAAGTAGCAGTGGTGGAGGCCGCGCAGGGCATCCCCTTGATTGGGGAAATAGGGGAGCACGCCGCGGAGCAAAGCCAGGAGAAAGAGCACTTGGGCCACCGGCATGAGGCCGGCAACCCCCACATCTGGCTGGACCCGGTGCTGGCCCAGGACATCTGCCGCCGCATTGCCGCGGCTTTGATCCGGGTTGACCCCGGGCACCGCTTCTTTTACGAAGCGCGTCTCGGGGACTACTTAACGGAACTGGCCGCCCTGGACCGGGATATCATGGAGCAGGTTAAGACCTGGCGTATCCGGGGATTCATTTCCTTTCACCCGGCCTTTTCTTATTTTGCCCGGCGCTACGGCCTTAAAGAAATGGGCGTGATGGAGCTGGCCCCGGGCCGGGAGCCCACGCCCCGCCACCTCCAGGAGATCGTGGCCGCTATCAGGAATTACGGCTTCCGGGTAGTGTTCGCGGAACCCCAGCTCAACCCCCGGGTGGCCCAGGTGGTGGCCCGGGAAGCCGGGGTGAAGGTCTTGATGCTGGACCCGCTGGGGGGTAGGCCCCTTTACGGCGACGACTACCTGAAGCTGATGCGCTACAACCTGGCCACCATGGAAGAGGCCATGAAATGACTGAGTTTGCCGTGGAAATCCGGGACCTGGAGGTGAGTTACAACGGCACGCCGGTCCTGGAGGACATCAACCTGGCCATCGAAGCGGGGAAATACGTGGGCATCCTGGGCCCCAACGGCGCGGGTAAGAGCACCCTCCTCAAGGTGGTCCTGGGCCTCCTCCAGCCTTCCCGGGGGGAGGTTCGGGTCTTTGGCGAAACCCCGCTGCGGCTGCGGCGCCGGGGGGAGGTGGTGGGGTATCTCCCCCAGCGGCCGCTCACCAACCCCCGCTTTCCCGTCACCGTCCTGGACGTGGTCCTCATGGGGCGTTACGGCCGTATCGGTCTGGGCAAGAGGCCGGGGAAAGCTGACTGGGAGCTGGCCCTAAAGCACCTGGAGGAGGTGGGCATCGCCCACCTGACTGGCCGGGCCATCGGCGAGGTTTCCGGCGGCGAGCAGCAGCGGGTCTTTATTGCCCGGGCCTTGTGCGTGGAGCCCCGCCTCCTGGTACTGGACGAACCCACGGTGTCCGTGGACGCCTGCGCCCAGGACGAAGTCTATGAGCTGGTGTACGACATCAAGAAGAGGCTGGACCTGACGGTGCTCATGGTTTCCCACGACATCGGCGGGGTGGCCCGCCACGTGGACGACGTGGTCTGCCTCAACCGGCGCATCCACGTCCACGCGCCGCCCCCCATCGGCCGCCTGGGCCTGGAGAGCACCTTTGGCTGCAGCGTGGAGTACCTTTTCCACGGGGAGATTCCCCACCGGGTGGTGAAGGTGCAGGATGATTGAGGCTCTGAGTCTCGGATTTCTGCAGCGGGCCCTGCTGGCCGGGGTGATGGTGAGCGTGCTTTGCGGGGTCCTCTCCGTCTTCGTCATCCTGCGCCGCCTGGCCTTCATCGGCGTGGGCATCTCCCACTCGGCATTCGGCGGCGTGGCCCTGGGCTTCCTCCTGGCGGTGGACCCGCTATGGACCGGCGTGGCCTTCTCCGCCGCGGTGGCCCTGGCCATAGACTGGGCAAAGCGCCATACCCGGGTGGAGGAAGACACCGCCATCGGCATCTTCTTTGCCGCGTCCATGGCCCTGGGGCTGGTGTTCCTCCACCTCTCCCGAGCCTACAACGTGGACGTCTTCGGCTTTCTCTTCGGCAACCTGCTGGCCATCGGCCCCCGCCAGGTGCTGCAGATCCTGGTGGCCACCGTGGCCGTCCTGGCCGTCGTCTGGGTCTTCTTCAAGGAGCTGGTTTTTTTAAGTTTTGACGAGGAAATGGCCTGGGTGAGCGGCGTGCCGGTGGCTGCCCTGACCCGCCTGTTCCTGGTGATGATGGCCCTGGTGGTCATTGTTTCCATTTACCTGGTGGGCATCATCCTGGTTTCGGCTCTGCTAGTGATCCCCGGGGCTATTGCCCAGAACCTGAGCCGCCAGGTCCGGGGCATGGTGGCCGTATCCACCGCGGTGGCCGTGGCCGCCACCGTGGGCGGGCTGGCGCTGTCCTTCTGGCTGGACTTCCCCCCCGGGGCCACCATCGTCCTTTTGCTGACCGCAATTTACTTCCTCACCAGCCTCGTACAGTCCCGGCGACATTAGCGGAGGTCAAGGGGGAAAAATCGGGGGCGGGTCCCGCGCTCGTTGGCAGCCGGGCGTCCCGCCCCGGGAAGCAAGGCTTGCGCCTTTTTAGGCGCCGCCTGGCTATTTCTTCTCTTCTTTCTTTTCAAATCTGGAGCACATCGCCTCGTGCCACTTCTTCAAGGCCAGCATAAACTTGCCCTCCTGCACCGCAGTCAGCAGCTTCATTTCCTCCTGGCGCTGGGCCTTAAAAGATTCCACCAGTTTATCGTGGTTGGCGATGAGCGAAGCCACCACCTCTTTGACTTTGGCTTCGTTGGGTTTGGGCTCCGCCATGAGTTTCTCCAGGTCCCCTTCGTTTTTCTTCAACAGATCGAAGAGTTCCTTCCGGCTCTTGTCGTATTTCTCGCCCACGGCCAGGAATTCTTTGGTTTTTTCGGGGGACAGGCCCAGGTCTTTGGCCAGTTTCTCCCTTTCCACGCCCCATCGCTGGGCCTTGCCTTCCTCCTTGGCCAGCGCCAGGCCAGGCGCCAGGAGCGCCGCGGCCAAAAGCAGCACCAACCCCATCAGCCAAATGTCCCGTTTCCGTTTCATGTTTTTCCTCCTTTGCCAAAAATTGTTTTAGGCCTCCCATTCAGGCCAGGAATTCTCAGGGAAAAGCTTGTCTTGGCCGGATAGAAAGGTCTCTGCGGTTATTGAGGGATCGTAGCCGGTGCGAGTATGGGGTTCTGGTCTTGTTCCCATCCTCCGGCGCGGCCCCCAGGGGCCGGCCTTTTCTCTTGAAGGTATATTTAATCACCGGCAGCGACTTGTCAAGATTAACTCCGGCACCCGGTCCCCAGTCCGGTTCCCCCGGCGCACCGGCATTGTGGAAGCAAAATTTTCCTCCTTAGCCTGGATTATCGGTGGGGGAGTCTTACCTTGGGAGAAAACCCCGCACCTTAAGCGGGGCCAACCAACAAAGGCGCCAAAGGAGAAGTCCCATGACCTCAAGAACCATGGCCGCGGCCCTTACCCTGGTAGCGGCGCTCCTGCTCGCGGGGTGCGGGGAGAAGGCACCCCTTACTGCCCGGGCTACCCTGGTGAACTCCCAGGGGCAGAAGGTGGGGGACGCCACCTTCACCCAGACCCCCCAGGGAGTGAAAATCGCCGTGCAGGTGGAAAACCTGCCTCCCGGCGTGCATGCCATGCACATCCACGAGAAGGGAGTGTGCGAGGCCCCTGATTTTGCCAGCGCGGGCGGCCATTTCAACCCCTTCGGCAAGCACCACGGCTTGAAGAATCCCCAGGGTCCCCATGCCGGGGACCTGCCCAGCCTCACCGTGGGCCAGGACGGCAAGGGCACCGCGGAGTTCGTGGCCGCGCTCATCACCTTGAAGGAGGGAAAAAATTCCTTATTTCAGCCCGGCGGTACGTCGTTGGTGATCCACGCCAACCCGGATGACGACATGACGGATCCCGCAGGCAACGCCGGACCCCGCATCGCCTGCGGCGTCATTGTCAAGTAGGCACTGACCTCACGCCGGCGACACAATAGCGCAGTTTGACAGGTCCTGCGCCATGCTTACCACCCGCCAGGCCATCCGGGAACTGCTGCAGGAAGGCCCCGCCTCCAGCCTGGAGCTCTCCCAGCGCCTGTCCCTGCCGGAAAAAGAGGTGCTGGAACACCTGGAGCACCTGGCCCGCAGCCCCGGGCCCGGCTACCATTTCCAGATAAACCCGGCAGTCTGCAAAAAATGCGGCTTTGCCTTCAAGAAAAGGGAACGCCTGACCATCCCCTCCCGCTGCCCTATCTGCCGCCAGGAATCCATCACCCGCCCGCGCTTTGCGTTGGTGAAAAAATAATTTTCTTGGCAGCCTTTGCGCCTTTGCGTGAGGAATTTATCACGCCAAGACGCCAAGACGCCCAAGTTATTCCACTGTCACGCTTTTCGCCAGGTTGCGGGGTTGGTCCACGTCGGTGCCCCGGAGGTCGGCGATGTGGTAGGCCAGGAGTTGCAGGGGCGTCACCAGGACGATGGGGGAGAGGTCCAGGGGCACCGCGGGGATGGGGATTACTGACTCCACCCGTTCCTGCACCTGGTAGTTGTCGGCCTCGGTGAGGGCGATGAGCCGGCCGCCCCGGGCCGCCACCTCCTCGATGTTGCCCTGGATCTTTTCCAGCACCGGGCTGCGGGTGGCCAGCACCACCACCGGCATCTTCTCGTCGATGAGGGCGATGGGGCCGTGTTTCATCTCCCCGGCGGCGTAGCCTTCGGCATGGATGTAAGAGATTTCCTTGAGTTTCAGGGCGCCTTCCAGGGCGATGGGGAAGTGCAGGCCCCGGCCCAGGTAGAGGAAATTCTGGGCGGTCATGTAGCGCCGCGCGGTTTCCCGGATTTCATGGTCCAGGTCCAGGGTTTCCTGCACCCAGGTGGGCAGCTTCAGCAATTCGCTCAAGCGGTGCCGGACTTCCGCCCGGGTCATCCGCCCCAGGCGGCTGGCCAGCCACAGGGCGATGAGGTACAGGGCCACCAACTGGGTGGTGAAGGCCTTGGTGGAAGCCACCCCGATTTCCGGCCCCGCGTGGGTGTAAAGCACGCAGTCCGACTCCCGGGCGATGCTGGAGCCCACGGCATTGACGATGCCCAGGCTACTGGCCCCCAATTCCTTGCCCGCGGCCAGGCCGGCCCGGGTATCCGCGGTCTCGCCGGACTGGGAAATGAGGACCATCAAGGTCTGGCCGTCCACCAGTGGGTGGCGGTAGCGGAACTCGCTGCCCAGGTCCACTTCCACGGGCAGGCGGCAAAGGCCCTCGATGAGGTGCTTCCCCACCATGGCCGCGTGGTAGGAAGTGCCGCAGGCCACCAGGAAGATTTTGCGCAGATTCTGGACCTCTTCCTGGCTCAGGGTGATCTCCTTGAGTACCACTTCCCCCAGGTCCGGGTCGATGCGGCCCCGGAAGGTGTCGATGAGGGCCCGGGGCTGCTCGAAGATCTCCTTCTGCATGAAGTGCTTGTAGCCCGCCTTCTCCGCCATGGCCGGGCTCCAGTTGATGACCTGGACCGGCCGCCGGCAGGGGGTCCCTTCCCGGTCGTAAATGAGGCACTCGCCGTCCTTAACCACCACCAGGTCGTGGTCCTCCAGGAAGATCACCCGGCGGGTGTAGGGGAGGATGGCGGGGATATCCGAAGCCAGGAAGTATTCGCCGTCCCCCAGGCCCAGGATCAGGGGGCTTTCCTTGCGGGCCGCCACCAGCATCCGGGGCTCCTGGGCGTTGGCGATGACCAGGGCATAGGAACCCCGGATTTCCGCCAGGGTCCGGCGCACCGCGTTGAGGTAGTCCGCGCCCCGGTTCATGTGCCGCACGATGAGGTGGGAGACGATTTCCGTGTCCGTCTCCGAAGCGAAGCGGTGGCCGTCTTTCAGCAGGTCTTCTTTGAGCTCCAGGTAATTCTCGATGATGCCGTTGTGCACCACCGCGATGGCCCCCACCTGGTGGGGGTGGGCGTTGGCCTCGGAGGGGCGGCCGTGGGTGGCCCAGCGGGTGTGGCCGATGCCCACCTGGCCCGGCAGGGGCTCCCGCCCCACCAGGGCCTCCAGCTCCTTGAGCTTGCCCAGGCTGCGGCGGATGGCCAGGCCGTTGGCGCCGATGACCGCCATGCCCGCGGAGTCATAGCCCCGGTATTCCAGTCTCTTCAAGCCGTCCAGGAGGATGGGCATGGCCTCCTGGCCGCCCAGGTACCCGATAATGCCGCACATATATTGCCTCTGTTGGAAACGGGTGGGAGGATACTAAGGGCCGTGACACCCTGCCCCCTCCCCCACCCTCGATCTTCACTTCATCAGGCCCTTGGCCAGGTGAGCCAGGTTGGCCACCACTTCGCAATTGCTGGGATCCTTGCCCTCAGCGTGCCGGTACATATCTTTAATCAGCGCCAGATTCTCGGGGGTCGCCACTTTCAATAACGCAGCCACGTTCTGCACGCCGCAGCCCACCAGCAGGCGGCAAAGCTCCTCCAGGTCACCGGCCTCGCAGCCCAGCCCCAGCCCCTGGAGCACGCCCGGCAGGTTCTCGAGGCTGAGTCGGTCCTCACCTTTCACTTCTTTCCTGGCGGTCAGTTGGCGCCGCACCAGGTTCACCTGGCGGGCCCGGGAGATGCCTAACTTCCCCGGGGGCACGTCCTTGGTGATGGTGGACCCCGCGCCCACGTAGGCCCCAGCGCCGACAGTGACCGGCGCCACCAGGGCCACGTTGCTGCCGATGAAGGCCCGCTCCCCGATGACGGTGGGGTGCTTCTTGACGCCATCGTAGTTGCAAGTGATGGTGCCTGCGCCCACGTTGGTGCCGGCCCCCACCTCCGCGTCGCCCAGGTAGGTGAGGTGGTTGGCCTTGACGCCTTCGTGGAGCACCGACTTCTTCACTTCCACGAAATTGCCCACCCGGGCCCCCTGGCGCAGGTCACTGCCCGGGCGCAGGTGGGCGAAGGGTCCCACAATGACCCCCGGCCCCAGGCGGCTGCCGGTGATGACGCTGCACATGCGCACGTGCACCCCGGCCGCCAGGAAGGAGTCGGCAATCTTCACCTGGGGCTCGATGAGGCAATTCTCGCCGATCTCGGTCCGGCCCTGGAGATAGCAGTCGGGGTAGATGACGGTATCTTTGCCGATGGTCACCAGGGGCTCGATATAAGTGCTTTCCGGGTCCATGAGGGTGACCCCGTGGCTCATCTGGCGGTCATTGATCTGGCGCTGGACCTGACGAATGGCCCGGGCCAACTCCTGGCGGCTGTTGATGCCCAGCGCGGTCTCCCAGTCCTCTGCCACCGCCGCGGCCACGGTTTGGCCCCGTCCCGCCGCCACCTTGATAAGGTCGGTGAGGTAAAGTTCGCGCTGCACGTTGTTGGGCTGGAGCTCCCCCAGGGATTCCCGCAAGAACGTGGCGTCAAAGAAATAGGCGCCGGTATTGATCTCGGGAATCTTGAGGATTTCGGGGGCGGCGTCCCGGGACTGCACCACCTCCAGCACCCCGCCTTTTTCGTCCCGCACTACCCGGCCGTAGTGGAGGCCGTCGGGGAGGATGGCGGTCTGGATGGTGACCGCGGCCCGGGCCTTCGCATGGGCCTGATAGAGTTTTTCCAGGCTTTCTCCGGAAATGAGGGGCGCGTCGCCGCATAAGACCAGGACTTCCTTCACTCCCGGGGGCACCGCGGCCATGGCCACCTGCAGCGCGTGGCCGGTGCCCGACTGGGGCTCCTGCACCACGAAGCGCACCGGATAGTCCTTAAGCGCGGCCTGGACTTTCTCAAACTGATAGCCCACCACCAGCAGGATATCAGGTATTCCTATCTCTTTGAGAGTATCCAACAGATAGGCCACCATGGGCCGCCCCAGGATCTCGTGCAGCACCTTGGGCCGGGCCGACTTCATGCGGGTCCCCTGGCCCGCGGCCAGGACTACGGCCGTGACCTTCATTTCATGAAACATGGTTTGCTTTCCTAAAGCTATAGTTCACAGCATTAATCATGCCAGAGCCTTGGAAGAAAGGGAAGAGGGCTCGGGTTGGTTTTCTCCATTTTCTGTCTTGACAAGAAAACCAACAAACATTCCTTATAAATAATTTTGTAGATATTGCAAGCCCTTCGCCTGCTCTGGCATAATAACCATAAATTCCTCAAAATAATGGCTCACTGTTCCCCTGGGATATTTCCCTATCCTCACCGCTCTTCCTCAATAAGAAGAAACTTTGCCCCCAAAGTGAAGGGAGGACACATGTTCAGGAAAGTTATCTGGCTCATGGCTCTGGTCCTGACTGTCGGTTGTGCCGGACCGGTTATGCAACCAACCTCTCCGCCCACCACCGGCGCCACCCCCAAACTCGCGCGCTAAGGAGACATCTACGTCGTCACCCTGCCCGGCGTTGCCTGGACGTTGCAGTTTGCCGCGGGGGACCTCGAGGTCATTGACACTAAAGAGCGCCCCGGCGGGGGCTACTATTACATGCTGGTGCACAAAAACATTGTCCCCATTTTAAAAAAGTCCCTTGGAACCCTGACGAAGGAGGAGAGAGAAAAGCAGATTGCTGAGGTCATGGACAAACTCCATGGCGTTTCCTTCTGGGTGGACCGGGCCGAGAAATGCAACCACGACGCCCGGGTAGGCCGGGATAAGGGCTTTGCTAACATTAAGGCGAATTTTCCTCAGATGCAGGACCCCCGGTTGTGGCAGTCGGGAGAGATGTATGCCTTCGAATACACTCTGCTTTTGAAAACAGGACCGGGCCCTGGATTTCTCCAGCACAACATGTTTGCCGACTGGGTCCGGGACGGACTCTGGATCGACTTTCATCTCTCCAAGGGTCCCTACGAGGAGAAAGATCGCCGGCTGTTCCTGGAGTTTCTGAATTCCGTCCGGTTCGTGCCGACCGGTGAAAGTTCGGGACCGGCAACGCCGCCACGGGTCGCGGCAACCCCGCCTGCGCCTGCGGCCCGGCCAGTCAAGCCCGGCGTGGACGACAAGATCAGCGTGCGGGGCATGTCGGTGCGTCTGCCGGCCGGGGCCGGCTGGACCAAGCGGGAGTTGCCGATGCCCTACGGAGGAAGGCTTTTGGAGTTCGAGCGCGGCCTCCCCAACGGCAACCTGGTGCAGATCCATATCGCTGATTATTATGGGCCAGAGGCGCAAAATGCTTATGAGAGGAAAATGCGGGGCAAGAGCGACGCTGAGCGCCTTGACAGTTTCCTAAAGGTGGTGGAGGCTCTCCCTCTGATAGAG
>Ga0315268_10001510_pt1 | contig 26815 bp, 20 predicted proteins | sample C1_top_MG_FD_204535 | JGI IMG/M metagenome (GOLD analysis project Ga0315268, IMG submission 204535) | Sediment microbial communities from Yellowstone Lake, YNP, Wyoming, USA - C1_top | ecosystem: Environmental > Aquatic > Freshwater > Lake > Sediment | place: USA: Wyoming | collected 2017-08-01
ATGCGCTCCCATGAAATCCGGGCAGCCCCAGTGGATATACGCCCACGAAACCGTGAATTCGTCTCTGCCTGTGTCTCTTTGTCGACAATCAGGGGGCGTTGATATGTTTCCTTGAATATTTTTTGCGAAATGCCAAAGCCCATTACCCATGCCAAACACGAATGAGAGATATTCAAAGCTCTCTCTGATTCTTTATCATTTCTTTAACAAGGTCATGCTTGGATAACGTTTTGAGAAAAACTTCATCAAAGGCTGGCGGAAGATGATTATTCAAAACCTTTACTCCTTCTTCAGTAATACCGCCTTTGGTTGCTACCCTTTCTATCAACTCCGAAAAGCTAATCCCTTTTTCTGCCATGAGTTTTGCAGTGCCGAATAAAGTCGATATGATCATCCTCTGGGCGAGATCAGATTTAATTTCACTATGCCTGAGACCGGCCCGGACAAAACAATCAAATATTGCGGCAATCATTCCCGGAGCACAGCTTGTAAAATCAGCTGCCACCTCAAAATCATTTTCCCTGACATGGACTACCCTGCTTATTGCGCCGAGCAGTTTTTCAAGGTACTCCATTTCATCCCTTGTCACTTTGGGGTTATGGCAAACCAGAGATATGCCTTCCCTGACTTCTGAAGTTATACTTGGAATGACCTTCGTTACCTGTCCCGGGAACTGGCTTTCGATATCATTTATCGTGACACATCCGGCAATAGAAACAAGATGCGTTGAGCTGGTCAAATCACCCTTTATTTCGTGCAAAACATGCAGTACATCCAAAGGCCTCACACAGACGAATAACAAATCAGATTCTCTTGCGACTTTCCGGTTGTCGGTTGTGATAGTAATGCCCTTCCATTTTTGAACCAGATTTTCAATTTTCGCCAATGTTCGGTTGGAAACGACAGTCTCTTCGGACGCAAGAACTCCTGACTTCAGGAATCCATTGATCAGCATGTTCCCCATGCTGCCGTATCCGATAAAACCGTTTTTCTTCATTGCAATTCCTTCGTTTAAGTATAACGACACAATATATCGCCGGACAAGACCCGGCATACTCTGAACTGTTACAGGGGAAGTTTGGTTCCTATCCCCTGTTCTCCGGCCTTCTTGTATATCAGTATTGCCGTTGCCATGTCGTCTAGAGCGATACCAAGATTAATACAGATAGTTCGCTCTTCGGCTTTCTCTCTTCCAGGTTTTCTGCCTGAAACAATCGCGCCCAAATCGGCATAGGGCTGCGGGGTGTTTTTGAAATAGCCGGTTTTGCGATAGTACTCCATCTGGTCTATGTCATCGGTTGCCAGCTTGTCGGCTTGTCTCAGCGCTTCGCCTTTCCAATATGAATCGAAATCTACAGGAGAAGCAAAGGCTCCCTCAGCAAGCCAGTCCGCCTCGATCACCGGGGACGGGTTCTTCAGTATCGGACCGCTTGTGACTACCAGATCCAAACCAACCACCGCTTCCTTCGGGTTCTTAACGACTTCTATGTCGGCGTGTACAACTTCCTTCATCTCTTCTGCGAATCGCTGTGCTATTTCCGGGTAAATATCGAATGCTTTGACTTTGGTAATCTTGAACAAACATGCCAATGCTTCAAGATTATTTCTACCCTGAACGCCGCAGGCCAGAATGCCGACAGAGGAGCTTTCCCTGCGTGCCAGATATTTTGCAGCTATGGCAGTTGCCGCGCCGGTGCGTCGTGCGGTGATCCATGTTGCATCCATTATCGCGATAGGCATACCGGTTTCGGGGTCGTTCAGGATAAGTAGTCCGTTAATGTAGGGAAGTTTCTTTTTTTGATTTTCAGGATATCCGGAGATCCATTTCACGCCTGCTGCCTTCATGCTCGGTATATATGCAGGCATCGCGTGAATGAACGCATCCGCTCGGGTATGAATTCCGGGTTTGGGAGGCATTTCAACCCGGCCTTCTCCCTTCTCGCGAAACATGTTATTCAACGCATCGATAATATCCGACATCGGCAGATTCAGAGTTTCCACGTCTTTTCGGCTTAAGTACAGCACTGTGTTTGGATTCACTTCTTCTCTCCTTTAATATTTCTATTCTTTTATTGCGTTCCGTATATCCTATTCACTTTTCAATTTTCCCAAAAGGCCTTCCTGCAACGCCCTTGCTGCAGGGCCGACCTTGCCGTTACCTATAGGCCGTCCGTCGATCTTAATAACCGGAAGCACTTCGGTTATGGTTCCGGTCAGAAATACTTCAGCAGCCCCGTAAAGCTCGCTTTTATCAAAAAAGCGCTCTTTTACCGGATATTCTTTCCCCCTGCATATATCAAGAACCAGTGACCGCGTAATACCGGGCAGTATATCAGGAGTGAGCGGATGAGTAATCAGCGTGCCTCCGGAGAAGATGAACAGATTCGAACTGCTCCCCTCGCGGACAACCCCGTCCTTTGAAACAAAGATCGCGTCATAGCATCCGGCATCCAGAGCCTTCTGCTTCGCAAGCACATTTGGCAGAAGCTGGACGGTTTTTATGTCGCAGCGACCCCAGCGAAAATCTTCGACAGTGATTGCACAAATACCCGTTTCCCGTACGGATGGATTCTTTTCCTCTATCTTCCGGACTGTCATAACCACCTGAACCGGTACATTTGCCGGAAAGGAATGATTTCTCGGAGCAACACCTCTTGAAACCTGGATATAAACCGCAGCACGCTCTATTTTTGCCTTTGAAAAAAGATCAATAGCCGCCCTCCTGATTTCGTCGATCTGAACCTTGGGAAAATGAAGTTCTTTCATTGAGCGATCAAGCCTGGCAAAATGCTCCATTATGCAGAACATGTTTCCGCCATAGCTCGCAATAACTTCGTAAACTGCATCACCGAACTGGTACCCCCGGTCCTCGACAGGAACAACAGCATTTTCTATGGGCATAATACGCCCGTTGACATAGGCTAATTCCGGCATTTATAAAAACCTCCCCTTGAAAATTTATATATATATAAAACAAAAAATCTTTATACCCAAACCGGATAAAAAGCAACTTGCTTTCAAGAGGGTGTCCGCGGGAAAGCGCAGAGGAAGGCTCCTCGAATGCAGGTTTAAATATTGAAGGCGTTCTTTAATTAACAGGATATCTAAGTAACTTCAGCAGATTGTGATTGAAAAAAATGTAGCAAAGCAATATGATAAAATATCACACGGATAATCTGGGAAAGTGATCCGTGAGCTACAACTAAATATGGAGATCCGAGATGAATATCATCGAAGAAGGACAGGCCCCCCTTTTTATGGACCCGGACCCGGATAAGGCTCGTGAATTTTTCCGGAAAAAACCCCGGGCCATGACCGACAAACGGATGACGGAAAAAAAGGCTGTGGATAAGTTTATACCGGATGGATGTTATCTGGCCATCGGCGGATTCGGCGCAAACAGGATTCCCACAGCCATTCTTCATGAGATTTTGCGCGCCAGGCGCAGGAATCTGGGGTTTTTGGGACATACGTCCACGCATGATTTTCAGTTGTTGTGCGCCGGCAACTGCCTGAAAAAAGTCGATGTTGCTTATATTATCGGCCTTGAAGCGCGCGGCCTGTCACCCAATGCCCGTCGGGTCATGGAGTCGGGAGTGGTTGAAGTGTGCGAATGGACGAATTATGCGTTGTGCGTCCGCCTGCGGGCCGCTGCCGAAGGCGTCTCTTTCGGCATCGCCCGGAGCATGCTGGGAACAGATACGTTAAAGATGTCCGGCGCAAAGGTGATCGAATGCCCCTTCACCGGTAAGCGTTTTGTAGCGCTGCCCGCCATATGGCCGGATGTGGCAGTAATTCATGTGCATGAGTCGGATATCTACGGGAACTGCCACATCAGGGGTATTTCCGTTGCAGATCTCGAATTGGCGCGTGCCGCCAAGCACGTCATCATCACGGCAGAGCGTCTGGTGGACGGCTATGCCATCCGGATTAATCCAACCCGGACAGTCATCCCGTTTTATCTTGTTGATGCGGTTATTGAGGTCCCTTTCGGGAGTTACCCGGGGAATATGGCCTATGAATACTTTTCAGATGAACAACATCTGGCGCAGTGGCTCAAGGTGGAGAAGGACCCCGATGAATTTCAAAGATTTCTGGATAAATATATCTATAATGTATCAAGCTTTGAAGAATACCTGGAACTGTGCGGCGGCATCAAAAAATTAAAAGAGCTCAGAAAACTCGAAGCGCTGGTGGATCGATAGATGATTTTTTTCACGATTTTGGCATAAGAGTTTTGCATAACCTCTGATTAAAGGGTCCGGCATGGGTAATAATAGGAGATATTCAAAGCTCTCGGTATCAGATAACGGATCGGCGAAAATAAACGAATAAATATTCGGACTCACACATGCAAAAAGAATCTGGAGGTAAATATGACGACATCCGTATATAACAAGATAGAGATGATGATATGTACGGCGGCGCGGTTTCTCGAAGACGGAACAACCGTCGCAGTGGGTACGGGCGCTCCTTGTGCGGCGGCCATGCTTGCCCAGAAAGTGAATGCGCCGAATCTCGTTATCATTTTTGAGGCTGGGGGGCTTGCGCCGCAACTCCCGCAGATGCCGATTTCCGTTGGGGATTCCCGGACTTTCTTCAGGGGGATCATGGCCGCGGGGATGAACGAGATGATGACAACCTGTTGCCGGGGATTGGTGGACTATGCGTTTCTCGGAGGCGCCCAGATTGATAAATACGGCAATATTAATTCAACCGTTATCGGCGATTATTACAAGCCCAAAGTTCGTTTTCCGGGCAGCGGCGGCGCCAATGATTTTGCCTCTTTTTGCTGGCAAACGATGATCATAGCTGTTCACAATCAAACTCGCTTCGTGGAAAAGGTCGATTTCGTCACATCCCCCGGATATCTCACCGGTCCGGGAGCAAGAGAAGCAGCGGGTCTTCCGGACGGAACCGGGCCATATAAAATTATTACGGATCTGGCGGTGATGGGATTTCATCCGGAATCCAAAGAAATGATGGTCGAGTCCATTCATCAGGGTGTTGAATTGCAGGATGTTTTGCAAAACACAGGTTTCAGACCCGTAATTTCTGAATCGGTCAAAACCACACCGCCTCCGTCCGATACAGAACTAAAGATTCTGCGGGAGGAAGTCGATCCGCGCAGATACATTATTGGCCGTCAGTAAGGAAGTTTTTTTATGATACAGCGCCGCAGTCGGCGTAACATAGCTTTTTTCGAGGTTATCAGATTTGAGTGTTCGTTATCTTCATAGGATTTTGTTTCCCAAATCCATTGCCGTATTCGGTACAGGCGAAAAGGAAGCCTCCCTGGCCGATATCGTGCTCAATAATATCGTGTCCGCCGGATACAAAGGCCGGATTTTCCCTGTTTGTTCAGGAACAAGCATCAAGGGGCTGCCGGTCTATTCAGATACAGACGCAATTGAAGGGCGGATTGATCTGGCGGTGCTGTCCGTTTCCCAATCCGATTTGCCGGAAGCTATACGTTCTTGCGGAAAAATCGGGGCAGCGGGCGCGGTTATTGTCAGCCTGGCAGATTTTTCCGAGGGCTTTCGTAACGAAATTTTAAATATCGCCAAAGCAGCCGGCGTCAGGCTCATCGGTCCCCATTCCTGGGGCGTTCTCAATCCGATGGCAGACCTCAACGCGGGATTTGCGCGGCAATCCGTTTTTCCGGGAGAACTGGCGGTCATTTCCCAGAGCAGCGCAATTTGCTCAACCATCCTGGATCTCTCTCTGTGCCGAAAAATAGGCCTTTGTTTTATGATCGGATTGGGAGATATGATCGATGTCGATTTTGCAGATGTCATCGATTACCTGACAAACAATGCAAGGGTCAGAGCCATTCTTCTGCATATCGAAACTCTTGCTAATCATCGCCATTTCATGTCTGCAGCCCGTGCGGCAGCCAGAATCAAGCCGATCATCGTGCTGAAAACCGATCGTCACCAACCCGCGTTCAGTATTCTACAACATCCAACCGCGGATAGATTGAATGAGATTTCCATATATGACGCCGCGTTCAAAAGAGCAGGAATCATCCGGGTGGAGACGGTTGAAGGCCTTTTCGATTGCGCCGAGCTGGTCAGTAAAAAAATAAGACCGAAAGGCGCCAATCTTGTCATTATCACCGACAGCAAAACCCCGGGCACCATGGCAGTTGATGCGCTCCGGGACCGTGGCGTCACACCTGCTGTATTAGACGATACCGCCATGGCAAGTATAGATCAGATTCTTTCTACCAGATGGAGCCGGAGCAATCCTGTATGCACACGATCAGAATTGGCGCCGGAGATTTTTGTGCGGCTGGTATCGTTTTGTCAGTCTTTATCCGACATCGACGGAGTTCTGATTATCCTTTCTCCGCAAATTACCAACCCTGAATCGTTTGCCGGCATTTTGGGTTCGTCTTTGCAGCAGATGACAATACCGGTTTTTGTGGCATGGATGGGAGGCGACAGCGTTGCTCCCGCCCGCAGGATTCTGAATGATGCCGGAATCTCGACGAACGAGACGCCTGAAAGAGCCGTCAGGGCTTTCATGTACCTGTACAATTATGATCGAAACCAGAGGCTTCTGCAGGAAATACCGCCTCGCGTGGCTGACTACAGATTCAATGATTCCAGACCCCGGCACATCATCATGTCGGCTATCGACAGGAAATCAGCTACACTCACAGAAATTGAATCGCTGGATATTCTCAGCGCATACGGTTTCCCTGTCATACCCGTTCAAACAGCCGGTTCTGACAAAGATGCCGCATCGCAAAGTATGACGTTGCAGCCCATGGTTAAACATCCGGATTTCAGGCTTGTAATGGGCTCACGAATGATCCCTGATTTCGGCCCTGTTCTTTTTATCGGTCCCGGCGGGGGGATTGAAGAGATTTTCCGTGATTGGGCCACCGGTCTGCCGCCATTGAATCCTATACTTGCCCGTTACATGCTGGAGTCGGTTCCCGTCCTGATTCGGTTTGTTGAGGCCCACAGCCGGGACATAAAATCCAGTCTGAGGATTTGTGAAGACGTGTTAATAAAGCTTTCCCGCCTCGTCACCGATTTTCCTGAAATTGCAGCAATCGATATTCATTCGTTGCTGTTTATGGAAAATCAGGCCGGTATAGCTGATGCGAGAATTATTGTAGCACCATCCTCAACCTCGTCGCCGCTCCATCTCATCATCAGTCCTTATCCCAATCAATATGAAACCACTGCTATAACAAAAAGAGGGGGCATAGATCTTCTTATTCGTCCCATGAAACCTGAAGATGCGAATCTTCTTCAGGAACTTTGGTCCACATTTTCCTCCCGAACGCTTTATTACCGATTCTCAAAACAGATAAAGGACCTTTCCGCCGAGCTTTTGGTCAGTCTCACGCAAATCGATTATGACCGTGAGATTGCGCTGGTAGCTATTCAGCATACTGAATCGGGAGAAAAAATGCTCGGCGTTGGGAGGCTGTATGGAGCTCTTGGAGCAGACGTCGCGGAGTTTAGTGTTGTGGTGGGCGACCCCTGGCAGGGATTTGGGATCGGTGCGCAGCTTCTTTCCCGTCTGATTTTTATAGCAACAGACCGTAAAATAAAAACGATCTGGGGTTTGATTCAGCATGAAAATAAAAATATGATTGAACTCGTCCGCAAATTAAATTTCGACATCATCAGTGATCCGGGAGACCCTCAGGTCGAAGCGACTCTGACTATAATTCCGTCTTTAATTCCCCTTGTGTTAGTTCAAAAATGAATTCTTCCGGAAATCTGCCAATATATTACGCCTGACATCAATGCCGTCATGATCGAAGCCGGAAGACATATTTACTTTAATCTGTTCAGGTTTTTCCTGTCTTTACTTTCCGATCTCCGATTCGGACTTCGATATTCGATGATCGGTATTCGCTTTGTGCCTCTGACCTTGAGTACTACTTACGTCAGATAGAATTCTAATATTTTTTCAACCACATAAGCCTGCATCTCTTCAGTCAGTTCAGGGTAAATGGGCAATGCAATGGTATGCAGGGCTGCATGCTCTGAAACAGGCATATCGCCTTCCCTGTATCCAAGATATGCAAAACATTCCTGAAGATGAAGCGGAACAGGGTAATAAACCTCATTTCCTATTCCGGCATTGTTTAAATGGTTTCTTAAGTCATCCCTTTTTTCCGGAACTTCTATTACAAACTGATTGTATATATGCCTGCTCTCTTTTTGAACAGGAAGCTTTATCTTTTCATCAAGGCCTGCCTCCCCGAAAAGTTTTTCATATCTTTGTGCATTCTTCTGCCGCGCCTCTGTCCAGCCGTCAAGATACTTCAGCTTGACTGAAACAACCGCGGCCTGGATAGCATCAAGCCTGAAGTTGCCGCCGATATACCTGTGATAGTATTTCGGATGAGAACCGTGAACCCGCATTATATGGAGTTTTTCATAAAAGGCTGTTGCGTTCACTGTCACAATGCCGCCGTCCCCGAAAGCCCCGAGATTTTTCGAAGGGAAAAAAGAAAAACATCCGAAGGAGCCCATAGAGCCTGCACGTCTCCCTTTATACTCGGAACCTATGGCCTGTGCCGCGTCTTCTATCACAAGAAGATTGAATTTTTTTGCAATATCAAGGATAGGATCCATATCGGCGCACTGTCCGTAAAGATGCACCGGCATTATCGCCTTAAGACGCGCGCGTTCGGCGGCCTTCATTGAACAGACAATCTCCGATATTTTTTCCGGCGAAATATTATAGGTATCAGGATCAATATCGGCAAATATCGGTTTTGCCCCAACACGTGCAATCGAGCCTGCCGTAGCAAAGAACGTATACGGCGTGGTGATAACACTGTCTCCCGGGCCTATTCCTGCGGCCATAAGCGCAATGAGGAGCGCATCGGTGCCTGACGATACGCCAAGCGCATATTTTACACAGCAGTATTCCGCTATCTCTTTTTCGAGTTTCTCTACATGCGGCCCAAGGATAAAATACTGGCTTTCGAATATATCGGCAGTTACATCCAAAATTTCATCTTTAATTGTTTTATACTGCGCTTTTAAATCAAGAAGAGGTACTTTCATAATTAACGGCTCCCAGTTTCAGTAAGTTGCAAATTTTGAGTTACAAGTTGCAGGGTGCAAGATATTGGTTTCTGGTTTGTAGTTTCTGGTTAAACCAGAGACCAGAGACCAGAGACCATAAACCAGAGACTATGTCCGATATACGATATACGATATTCCGTTTTCAACTCCTCACGCCTTGCGTACCGTCTCAACGCAAATAACTTCGGCCGGCTCGCTTCCCTGATTCATGATCGGAATAAACACGTTTGCTGAAATCACGACGGCCTTCCCCCTGATAAGACGGCGTACTTTTCCACCTGATTCAACCTTTACCGCACCGGAAACCGCGATAATCTGCCTGATACTGTCATGCGAGTTTTTCATTTTATATAACGAACCTGGATATATGACAAGACTTGTAACAGTGAAAGCATCCTTTTGCTCAAGCAGGGTAAGACTTCCCCACGGATAATGAATTGTTCTGTGCTGCTGGTATTCCTTTCGTTTTTTCTGTTTGAGCCGTGCGACGATATTCCTGACATCCCTGCTGTTTTCCATATCCGAAACAAAAACCGAGTCCGGTGTTTCAACAACCACAACGTTTTCAAGGCTGTTCACGGCAATAAGCCTCTGGCGCCCCATTATAAAGCAGTTTCTCGTATTCTCCGCTACAACATCACCGTCTATGACATTGTTCTTTTCATCTTTTGGAAGAAAATCATAGAGCGATTTCCAGGAACCGATATCACTCCATCCGAAATCGGAAGGAAGCACCACCCCTTTTTTTGTCTTCTCCATTATTGCCACATCAAGAGAGATATTATCCAGCTTCTCGTAGTTTCGTTTTGTAAGATGTCTTTTCCCTGATACAATCTTTGCCATTATTTCATAAAGCGAGGACTGATATTTTCTGAATTCCTTAAGCATGACGCAGGCCCTGAATGCGAACATGCCGCTGTTCCAGTAAAAATTTCCGGCCCTGATATATCGTTCCGCGGTATCCCTGTCCGGCTTTTCGACAAATCTTTTGATAAGGCATCCGCCCGATGAGACCTCCCTGCCTCCCTCTATGTAACCGTATCCGGTTTCAGGGTAATGGGGTTTTATACCGAATGTGACAATATAGCCTTCCTCGGCAAGTTTTATGGCCGACTTAAGCCTGTCGTGAAAAAGCGATATGTTTTTTATTACATGATCGGCAGGAAAGACGCATATAACCGCATCCTTTTCAGTTTTCAGGATATCGAGGAGGGCAAGCAAAACGGCAGGCGCGGTATTTCTCCCGCACGGTTCGCATATGATCTTGCCGTTTGAGCTGACACCTATCCCTTCCATATGCCTTGCGGTTTCATGGAAATGCTCTTTCGCGCAGACTATCCTTACCTTGTCTATATCAAGAACGGGCTCAAGACGCTTTATGGTGCTCTGAACAAGAGAATAATCGCCGATGAATCTGACTAGCTGTTTCGGGTAAAGCTCCCTTGAAACCGGCCAGAGACGGGTCCCTGTTCCGCCTGCAAGAAGAACAGGGTATATACTGTATTTTGCTTCAGGCATATCGCCTTTAAACCTTTCCATTTTTTCTGTGATAATTGTTGTTTTTTCTCGTATGATTTTCGACCGGAGCGCAAACTGTGAAAACGGCCCCGTACCCCAGGAATTCGTTTACTTCCCTTGCAAGCGGAATACCGGGTTTTAATTTCATGTTATCGGGAAGGGCTATCACCACATCCGTTTTACCCGGATTTCTTAAATGAATAAACCCTTTCGTCACACCCGGATGGTGCATCAAAATTTCTTTAAGTTTCAGCAGGGATTCTCTGCCTGATACCGTTACATCAAGGTTAAAATGTATTTCGGCAGTCCACAACTCCTCGGCCTTTTCAAGAGGAACCAGAGCCTCTGCAAGCACCTTCAGCGATTTTTCATCCTTCTGGATCCTGCCCTGGACAATGACAGCCCGCTCAGCGGTAAGGAGCGCACCGACCGAGGAATAAACGGAAGGAAAAACGGTGGTTTCGACGCTCCCGTGCATGTCTTCAGTTATGACGTACGCCATCGTATCGCCTTTCCTTGTTTGAATAATTCTCGAATTTATTATTATTCCTCCGAATCTCGCAATTTCGCCGTCCTTCATATCTTTAATTGTAAGAGAATCCGCATTCGTGAATTTGGAAAGTAGTTCTTCATGCTTATTCAGCGGGTGCCCCGTTATATAAAAACCGAGATATTCCTTTTCAAAGGCAAGAAGCTCTTTCTCTTCCCATTCTTCTATTTCAGGCATGCGTGGAAGATCCCGGGCCGTTTCATTTTCCTTTGCAGATCCGAACAGGCCTATCTGGGGACCTGTTCTTTCCCTCTGAACCCTCTGTCCGTATTCAACCGCATCATCAAGAACAGCCGTCATCCTGGAGCGGTAATCGCCTGTCGAATCGAAGGCTCCGCACTTTATGAGGCTCTCTATGACGCGCTTGTTTACTTTTTTCAGATCAACGCGTTCGCAAAAATCAAACAGGGAAGAAAAAATTTTCTCCTTTCTTGCCACGATAACCGCCTCAATTGCGCCCTCGCCGACATTTTTAACTGCCACAAGGCCGAATCTTATTTTCGTGCCGCTTACGGAAAATTCTCTTTCGCTTTCATTTATATCGGGGGGAAGAACGGGTATTCCGTGACTGCCGCATTCGGCTATGAATTTCACCACGCTGTCGGTGGAATTCATTTCACTGGTTAAAAGCGAGGCCATGAACTCAACCGGATAATGCGCCTTTAAAAACGCGGTCTGGTATGCAATAAGAGCGTATGCCGCGCTGTGAGACTTGTTGAATCCGTAGCCGCCGAATTTGTCGATAAGGGAAAATAGTTTGTCGGCCTCTTCTTTCTGAACGCCTTTAGCAACAGCTCCACTCACAAAACGCTCCCTCTGCCCCGCCATGATCTCTGCGTTCTTCTTGCCCATCGCCTTGCGGAGATCGTCGGCTTCAGACATAGAATATCCGGCCAGAACGCCCGCGATCTTCATTACCTGCTCCTGATAGACAATAACACCATATGTCTCTTTCAGGATAGGCTCCAGTTCAGAAACGGAATATTCAACGGATCGCCGCCCATGCTTTCTTTCCACGTAATCGTCTATCATCCCGCTTTCTATGGGACCGGGCCTGTAGAGAGCGACAAGAGCGGTTATGTCATCAAAGTTTTCAGGCATAACCCTTTTCAGAAGGTCCTTCATCCCTTTGCTTTCAAGCTGGAATACTCCGGTGGTATCGCCTGCGGAAAGAAGATGGTACGTGTCCGGATCATCAAGGGCGAGTTTTTCCATATCGGAAGGAGTCTTCCCCTGTTTTGAAATCAAAGAAAGAGTGTTTGCTATAACGGTAAGATTGCGAAGCCCCAAAAAATCAAATTTTATAAGCCCTATCTTTTCAACCCGTTTCATGTCGTACTGGGTTACGAGTTCGCCGTTTTTGCCCCTGTAAAGGGGAAGGTATTCATCAAGCGGTTTGTCCGCTATGACAACGCCTGCGGCATGAGTGGATGCATGGCGCGGCAGCCCTTCAAGCGTCCTGCATATGCCTATCAGTTCCTCAATCTCCGGCTTCTGCCCGGCCAGCTCATTCAGCCTCGGCTCCTGTTTTAATGCCGCGTCAAGGCTTATATTCAGAACATCGGGGATCATCTTTGCTATTTCATCAACTTCGCGAAGCGGGATATCAAGAGCTCGCCCGACATCTCTTATTACTGCTCTCGTTTTCATTGAACCAAAGGTTGTAATCTGGGAAACCCGGTCTTCACCATACCTGTCGACAACATATTTCAATACACTGTCTCGTCCGTTTATGCAGAAATCGACATCTATGTCCGGCATGCTTTTACGGGCCGGGTTGAGAAAACGCTCAAAGATCAGTCCATGCTCAATAGGGTCAAGACCGGTAATTCCAAGCGAGTATGCAACAAGGCTGCCCGCTGCAGATCCTCTCCCGGGACCGACAGGAATATTGTTTTCTCTGGCATACTGAATAAAATCGGCGACAATAAGAAAATATCCGGAAAAACCCATTGAAACAAGAACCGACATTTCATGATTCAAGCGCTTTCTGTAAAAATCCTCATCCACAGAGGGATTTTTTGATTTTATTTTAGTCAGCACCCTCTCAAAGCCTTCTCTTACTTTATGATCGAGAAGCTCCTCCTCGGTCTGGCCTGGGGAAGTATTGAACTTCGGGAAATGATAACTGTTAAAATCGAGTTCGAGATTGCATCTTGCCGCAATCTTTCCCGTATTTTCAATTGCATCGGGGGTTCCGGCGAAAAAGGAGCTCATCTCCTCCCCGGACTTGAAATAAAGCTGATCGGTCTCAAATTTAAAATGAGACGGATCCTTGACGGTTTTTCCTGTCTGGACGCACAGGAGAATCTCATGAGCCCTGGCATCATTTTTGTCGAGGTAGTGACAGTCATTGGTTGCGACAAGGGGGATCGAAAGTCTTTTTCCCATGTCGATGAGAGATTCGTTTATATCTTTCTGTATATCTATCCCGTTATGCTGGAGTTCAAGAAAAAAATTATTCTCACCGAACAGGTCCTGATAGAAACGCGCTGCTTCATCCGCTTCGGCGATTCTCCCCTCGCCTGCAAGTGCAGGAATTTCTCCGTGCAGACAAGCCGAAAGGGCTATCAGACCCCTGCTGTATTCCCTGAGCACATCTTTATCTATCCTGGGCTTATAGTAAAAACCTTTTAACTGTGCGATTGATGCAAGTTTGCACAAATTCCTGTAGCCTTCATTATTTTCAGCAAGAAGCATAAGGTGTGAAACCCCTTTGCTGTCCTGAGGAGTTTTGTCGGTCAGCTTTCGCGGGGCAATATAGCATTCGCATCCTATGACGGGTTTGATCTCCTCTTCAACCGCCCTCAAATAAAATTCAAGGGCGCCGAACATTGTCCCATGATCTGTTATGGCCACAGCATCCATACCGAAATCCCGCACGCGGTCGAAGAGATGATTGATTCTTATGGCTCCGTCAAGGAGGCTGTATTGCGTATGAACATGAAGATGAACGAAAGAAGAAGATATACCTGACATTCTCTGACCTGATTTATAATTAATTTCGGTGGATTCTTAAAACGTCATATTTCAAACGGCAAAGTAAAAACTCCATATGCAAGGCGTTCGAATTATAAGGAATGAGGCGTACATGTTAGTACGCCGCAATGACGAAGAATGAAGCACAACACAGCAGAGGGACTTTTTACGAAGCCGTCAAACCTAGTCGAGCCTGTAGTTCGGTGCTTCCTTGGTAATTATTACGTCATGAACATGGCTTTCACGCAATCCTGCTGCGCTTATCTTCACAAACCTTGCTTTTTCTCTCAATTCCTTGAGAGTCCGGCAACCGACGTATCCCATCCCTGCCTTAAGTCCTCCGATAAGCTGTAAAATATTGGCAGAGAGCGAACCTCTGTATGGAACGCGCCCGACTATCCCTTCCGGAACAAGCTTGTCTTCCTCAGTCTGATCTCCCTGGTAGTACCTGTCCCTGCTTCCCGATTTCATCGCCTCAAGCGAACCCATTCCCCTATACACCTTGTAGCTCCGACCCTGGAAAAATATCGACTCGCCGGGGCTCTCCTCCGTTCCTGCAAACAGCCCGCCTATCATTACCACATGGGCTCCGGCACCTATCGCCTTTGTCAGGTCGCCTGAAAACTTGATGCCGCCGTCCGCAATAAGAGGAACACCGGTCTTATCGGCAACCCTCCTGCAGTTCATTATTGCCGTCAACTGCGGCACTCCCGCGCCTGCTACAATACGGGTTGTGCAGATGGAGCCAGGCCCGATTCCGACCTTAATTCCATCAACTCCGGCTTTGACCAGGTCGCCTGCTCCCTTTTCGGTAGCAACATTTCCGGCAATAAGCTCGATATCCTTGAAGGTGCTTTTTAAAATCCTGACAGCCTCCATAACATTCTTTGAATGGCCGTGGGAAGTATCGATCAGAATGACGTCGGCGCCTGCGCCCAGCAGTTTCTCCGCCCGTTCTTCCATGTCGGGACCGACACCTACGGCGGCTCCCACCCGGAGCCTCCCCATCCTGTCCTTGCAGGCATTCGGAAATTTTTTTATTTTCTCAATATCCTTGATTGTTATCATTCCTGTAAGCCGGCCCTTTTTATCAACCACGAGAAGCTTTTCAATTCTGTGCTTGTGCAAAAGCATTTTTGAATTTTCAAGTGAAATCCCTTCCGAAACGGTGACAAGATTATCCTTTGTCATTACATCGGATATTTTCCTTTCAAGGTTGGTTTCAAAACGCAGATCCCTGTTGGTGACTATTCCAACAAGCTGGTCGCCTTTAGTTACCGGCACTCCTGAAATCCTGTATTCCTCCATCAGCTTCAGCACTTCACGAACCTTCTGATCAGGATGAATCGTAACAGGATCCACGATCATGCCACTTTCCGATTTTTTTACCTTATCCACCTCCATGACCTGGTTTTTAATACCCATGTTGCGGTGGATAAATCCTATTCCGCCTTCTCTTGCCATGCTTATAGCTGTCTGTGCCTCGGTCACCGTATCCATGGCTGCGCTGACGATAGGAATATTCAATGAAAGGCTTTTCGTCAGTTGCGTAACCGTATTAACATCTTTAGGCAGCACATCGGAATAGTTCGGAACAAGCAAAACATCGTCAAAAGAATAGGCATCATCAAGTTCTGCTTTGACCATGAATACCTCCATAATATTAATATATACAATATGTTGATTACTGTGTTAGTCTTTATTAAAAAAACACGTTAAAACATTTTCCTGCAAAAAATATTATTTTACCGAATAACAGAAGGGGCTTTCTTTGGCAATGATTAAATTCTCTTTGCCTTGACAAAGAAGCGGCAGGCATAGTAAAAAAAATAATCATGATTATTGAAATCAATCCGGAAAATCCGCAGAAACGCCTTATCAGGAAAGTAGTCGAAGTCCTGAAAAATGACGGTATTATCGCCTATCCGACGGATACATATTACGGGATCGGGTGTGATATAATGAACAAGAAGGCAATTGAAAAAATATACCTTTTGAAACAGAGGGATAAAAAAAGGCCTTTCAGCTTCATATGTTCGGGGCTCAAAAACATCAGCGACTATGCCAAAGTGTCGAATTATGCCTATAAGACCATGAAACGTCTTTTGCCGGGGCCATATACATTTATCCTTGAAGGCTCAAAACTTGTCCCCAAAATAATGCTTACAAACCGCAAAACAGCAGGAATACGAGTTCCCAACAACAAAATCTGCCTTGCGCTTGTGGAAGAACTCGGTAATCCCATCATCACTACAAGCGCCACTATGCCTGACGGCTCCGTTTTCGATAACCCATCCTTAATAAATGAATACTATAGTACAAGAATCGATATGGTAATAGACGGTGGGCCTGTTCCGGGACAGCCGTCCAGCGTAATATCGCTGATAAACGACATCCCTGAAATAATCCGCGAGGGTCTGGGAGATACTGCGACTCTGTAGAGAAAATCCTGATGGCGAGATATTTGCGTAACAGGCCCCTTGGGTCCGGCACAGGCAATCGGTTTTGCCGTTTTGCAAGATATTGCTACGAAACATAACAACGCCCCCTGAATATCAATAAAGAAAGACAGGTAGAGACGAAATAACGGCTTCGTGGGCGTGTATCCACTGGGGCTGTACAGGTCTCATGGGAGTGGATATGCTGCCGTTGACAAAGTCTGGATCCGATCTTGCAAAACGGCAAAACCGATTGCCTGTGCCGGACCTTTAATCAGATGGAAGGTTTCATGATATAGCCGACATAAAGTCCCGGATTCACGGAACTGTTAACAAGTTTTTTCATGGCTGTTTCCATGAAATACTCCATAAAGGGGATTTTGGTTTTTTCCGAATAAATTGCAGATATTTTTCCTTTTATCCCGCCCATACGGCCCGCCCATTCAATGGCATCCTCCAGGTTTCCCATCCGGTCCACAAGACCGCGGGTTTTCGCCTCCTCACCGGTAAATATGCGCCCGTCGGCAAGGGCTTTTACTTTGTCCCTGTTCATCTTGCGCCCTTCCGAGACAGCATCCACAAACTGCCGGTGAGTCTGGTCCACAAAATACTGGAGCACCTTCTTCTCTTTTTCGGTCATTTTCCGGACGGGAGATCCCATATCCTTGTATTCCCCGCTTTTTACAACAACAGGATAGAGTCCGATCTTGCGTAAAATCTCCTCAAAATTCGTAAAACCGATTATAACGCCTATACTGCCTGTAATCGTTCCGGGATTGGCCATTATGCCGTCCGTGCCTGCTGCGATATAATATCCTCCGGAAGCTGCAACCGAACCCATGGAGGCAATGATCTTCTTTACTCCTACCGTCTTTCTGACCTCTCTGAAAATCTCCTGCGAAGGCCCGACAACCCCTCCTGGCGAATCTATTCTTAAAACAATAGCTTTTACCGAATCATCCTCACGAAACTCCTTGATATCCTGGACAATATCCTTGGCATTGGTAATTACGCCGGATATCTCAACAACTGCGACCTTCTCCCCTATACTAAAGTCGGAACCCCTGGTTCCAAGAAATATGAGTGTGGAAATCCCAAGAACCGCCGCAACAATGACCGAGGAAAAGACGAGAATGAAAAAAAGATATGGATGCCTGCGTGAAAACATTGATTATTTCTTTAAATAAAGGTGGTATGTTATACTAACAGCCATGCCCGGAGCGGGCGCAACGAGGCATGAGAATACAGGAGCCAGGAGCCGGAATAACCATTGTATTGTTTTTCTTCTGTATTCTGACTCCTGTATTCTCATATAAAAGTACTTCGAATAAGACAGCCGTTAATACGTCCGCTTTATCCGAATAAAGATCATTCCCCGTTTAATTTCTCCTGGAGGTTCTCCCGCAAAATCTCTCCGAAAGCGGATGTTGCAGGTTTCATGTTGTTTATATATTCGGTAAGTACGCTCTGCTCATCATCCATCTGGAGGCGTTTAATCGAAAGACCAATTCTTCTTTCAACGCTGTTTATATTCATAACCTTGGCGGTTATTACATCTCCGACATTATACTTTCCGACAGGGGTCTTGATTTTTTCCTTGCTGATTTCAGATACATGGATAAGCCCCTCTATTCCTTCTTCGAGTTCTACAAATATTCCGAAATCCGTAACATTTGTTATTGTTCCGGTTATCTCTTTTCCGACCACATATCTCTCACTGACTGTTTCCCACGGATCTTTCTGAAGCTGCTTGATTCCCAGTGAGAATCTTTCGTTTTCTTTCTCGATTGCAAGGACTATGGCCTGTATCATATCCCCCTTTTTATAAAGCTCGGAAGGATGCTTGATGCGCTTCGTCCATGATATATCCGAAATATGGACAAGACCGTCAATGCCTTCATCTATACCGACAAATATTCCGAAATCGGTTATATTTTTTACTTTTCCTTCAATGGTTGTTCCAACCGGATAGTTTTCGCTTATCAGATCCCAGGGGTTCGGAATCACCTGCTTTACGCCAAGGGATATTCTTCTGTTTTCAGGTTTTATGTCAAGAACAACCGATTCGACCGTCTCGCCGACTGAAACCACCTTGGAAGGATGGCGAATCTTGCGGGTCCATGACATTTCTGAAACATGGATCAGGCCTTCAATACCCTCTTCAAGTTCAACAAAAGCGCCGTAATCGGTAAGGCTGACCACTTTTCCCGCAACCCGTGAACCGATAGGATATTTTTCCGAAGCCCTGATCCACGGATCCTCGGTAAGCTGTTTCATACCGAGGGATACCCTCTCCTTCTCCTTGTCTATGCTCAGTATCTTAACCTTTATCTTGTCTCCGACAGCAAACATTTCAGCAGGATGCTTGACTCTGCCCCATGAGATGTCGGTGATGTGAAGGAGGCCGTCAACACCTCCAAGATCAACAAAGACCCCGTACTCGGTGATATTTTTGACAAAGCCGTCAACAACTTTATCTTCAGTGATTGAGGAAAGAGTGGCCGTTCTTTTAAAATCACGATCCTGTTCAAGAATAGCCCTTCTGGAAAGGACAACATTGCTGCGTTTCCGGTTGTATTTCAATATCTTGAAAACAAATGTCTTGCCTACAAGCTCATCCAGGTTTCTTATCGGGCGCAAATCGGCCTGCGACCCGGGCAGAAAAGCCTGAACCCCTATGTCAACTGAAAAACCGCCTTTTACACGGCTCAGTATTATGCCTTCAACGGTTCCGTCACTATCATGTGCCTTCTTTATATCATCCCAGACCTTGACCTTCTCAGCCTTTTCTTTCGACAGAATGACACGCTCCTCTTCATCATCCCACCATTCCACCATAACCTCAACCGTGTCTCCGAACTTGGCGTTAATATTGCCGCTTTCATCCCTGAACTCGTGAATTCTTATCTGTCCTTCTGATTTATAGCCGATGTCAACCAGGACATAATCCTTGTCTATAGAAATTATCCTGCCTGTGACAACTTCACCTTCCTGAAAGCGTTTGAAGCTTTCATCATACATGTTCATCAGTTTTTCCATGCTGTCGTCACGTCCCTTTGCATCTTCAGATGATTTTTCATCCGATGCATCAGGTTTTAACAATAGATCCTGCGGCTTGTCATCATCAGCTGCTCCCGCACCCGACAAACCTTGTTGTTTTGGATTTTCATTTTTAATGTCGTTAACCAGATTTTCCATGAAAAGAAAGTACCCCCTTAGCCTTTTTTATCGCTATCAATCTTCTGAATAGCTACTTATAACTCTATATTAGTATCAGACTATATTTTAAAAAACAATCATAATTTTTGACGGTTTCGTAAAAAGACATATGCGAACGAATTTGAGATTTTGGGAGAATAACTTTTTAAATAATTAAGCATCAAAATTGAGTGTTTAGTAAGTAAGAGATTATTTCCTGCGTTTTTCTGGCAGGAAATAATTTCGTAAACTTACTTATACCCCTCAAGGGGGTACTGAAAAGAGTCCCGTATATCGGGGTTAGGAGAGAATCAGGAAAACCGTTTTTTGATATGGGAAAGCATACGATTTACAACCATTTCAATGTCAAGGCCGGTCGAATCTATAATAACCGCATCTTCAGCCGGTTTGAGGGGAGCAAGTTTTCTGTTGCTGTCGTTTGCATCGCGGAGTTTGATATCTCTCTCTATTTCTGCTGCCGTGGGAGAGCCTTTCTTCCCCGCAAACTCTTTATGCCGTCTTTTGGCCCTTGTCTTTGCTGAGGCATCAAGATAAAATTTTACTTCGGCCTCAGGAAATACAACGGTTCCCATATCCCGCCCCTCAAAAACAGCTCCCTTTTCATTACCAAGCTCTTTTTGTATCGCAAAAAGGCACTCTCTGACAACCGGCCTTGCCGAGACAGCAGAGGCAAGCATCGATATACCGGGAGTTCTTATTTCACCTGTAATATCGGCTCCGTTTGAAAAAAGGCGAAGTTCCTTTTCATCCCTTGCAAATTTAAAATCAAGGGTGCCGCAAAGCTTTTCAAGACCGGTATCATCATCGCTTGCAACACCTGCTTTTTGTGCTTCATAAGCAACACCCCTGTATAGGGCCCCGGTATCAATATATTTATACCCAAGACGTTCGGCAAGTATTTTGCTGACCGTGGTTTTTCCTGCTCCTGCGGGGCCGTCTATGGTTATTAGAAGGAGTTTATCGCCGTAATCCGGCCGGTTTTTCATAAGATGGCCTTTTCAAGAGCCTTTATGAAACGGATATTTTCTTTATGGAGCCCTACGCTGACCCTGATATACTCAGGATACCCGTACGATGTCATCGACCTTACGATCACTCCCAGTTTCAGCATACTTTCAAAAACATCATCGGCGTTCTTTGCCGTATCAATCAGAAAAAAGTTTGCCTGGGTAGGAAAATACCTGATTCCCTTATTCTTTAAAGATTCATACATGTAATCAAGCCCGTCATGAACCAGTCTCACCGTTTTCTTAAAAAAGGCTTCATCGTCTAAAGCTGCAACAGCTCCTGCCTGCGCCGGAATACTTGCATTGAAAGGAGGTCTGATTCTGTTTAAAATGCCCGATATATCTTCAGACATGATCCCGTAACCTATCCTGAGCCCGGCCAGACCGTATATTTTTGAGAAGGTGCGCAGGGTCACGACAAGATGTTCCGAATCAATGTAATCGATGCTCTTTAAGCAGTTCTCATCACGGACAAAATCGATATAAGCCTCATCCGCAACCACAATTACATTCTGCGGAACCTTTTGAATAAATCTTGCAAAATCCTTCCCGGATATAACTGATCCTGTCGGGTTATTCGGATTGCACAGAAAAATCAGGCGCGTTTTATTCGATATTTTTCCCTCAATGCTTTCCAGATCTATTGAGAGAGACTTCAAGGGAACGAACACGGGCCTTGCCCCCGCACTCCTGGCCATTATCTCGTACATAAGAAACGAGGGCCGGGGTATAATAACTTCATCTCCCGGAACAAGAAATGCGTTTGTGAGCATCCCTATAATTTCATCGGAACCGTTTCCTAAAACAATATTTTCGGGAGAAACTCCGAGATGCTCCGATAATTTCATTACAAGATCATGCCCGCTTCCGTCCGGATAGCGGTTGAGCCGCGAAAGAGCCCCTTCAATCGCTTTCACAGCCTTGGGAGACGGCCCGAGAGGATTTTCATTAGAAGCCAGTTTTATGGAACCTGAGATTCCATATTCTCTTTCAAGCTCTTCGATAGGCTTTCCCGGAACATACGGTTTTATCGACAGTATATATTCTGGGACTTTTAATCTTCTCATAATAATATTCCCCGTTCTTTCACCTTGAAGCGGCCTGTCTGCCTCTTTCTAGCGCCTTCATATTAAGCGGTATCAACTTCGCCTTGCCGGCAAATTCAATCTTGACCGATTCCGTCAAAATATCAAAATCAACCATCATGCTCCGTGCAGCAAAAGCCCCGAGGGCTACAATATTTGCGGCCTTAACGCTTCCGATTTCATTCGCGATATCGGTTACCGGAACCCTGAGTTCATCAACATCCTTACGGCCGGAACCGATCTGTATAAGCGAGCTGTTGATCATAATAACACCGCCCGGTTTAACATCCGGAGCGAACTTTTCAAGGGAAGGCCGGTTCATTGCAACAAGGTGCTGAGGATTCTTTACTATCGGAGAGCCTATCGGCCTGTCGCTTATCACTACCATGCAATATGCCGTTCCGCCGCGCATCTCCGGGCCGTAAGAAGGGATCCATACCACTTCGTACCCCTGCTCCATGGCCGCGTGAGCCAGGATTTTCGCACTGAAAAGGATCCCCTGGCCGCCGAAACCTGCAAACATGACTTCACTTTGCATCGAATCCTCCTTCAGCCTGCCCCGGAGTCTTGAACTCGCCGAGGGCGTAATAAGGAATCAGGGTTTCCTCGGCCCATTTGACGGCTTCAACAGGAGTAAGCCCCCAGTTGGTAGGACATGTACTCACCAGCTCGACAAAACTGAAGCACCGGCGTTCAAGCTGATATTCAAAAGCCGTTTTAATCGCTTTTTTTGCCTTGACGATATATTTGGGTTTTATTACCGACTGCCTCGCAATATATGCCGGGGTATTCAGCGCTGAAAGGAGTTCGGAAACCTTGATAGGCATTCCGACATCTTTTACATCGCGGCCAAACGGCGAGGTTGTTGTGCGCTGGCCCGGCATGGTAGTCGGAGCCATCTGGCCGCCGGTCATTCCGTAAACAGCATTATTAATGAATATGGTTGTGAATTTCTCTCCCCTGTTTGCGGCATGAATGATTTCTCCCATGCCTATACTCGCAAGGTCACCGTCTCCCTGATAAGTGAAAACCACAAGGTCGGGGCGAACTCTCTTTATTCCGGTCGCCATCGCGGGAGCCCGGCCATGAGCCGCCTCCTGAAAATCAAATGTAAAATAATTATAAGCCAGGACAGCGCACCCTACAGGTGCGATCCCAACCGTCCGGCCTCTGATGCCCAGCTCATCGATTACTTCCGCTACGAGCCTGTGGGCAACCCCGTGAGTGCAGCCCGGGCAATAATGGCTATCCTGCTCTGCAAGAGCTTCCGGCCTTTTAAATGTTTTTCCCATTACATTTGCTCCTTATAAATAAATGATGAATTCGTAAAAAGTCATATGCGAACGGATTTGAGATTTTTGGGAAAGTGAGCATATTTCGGCTTTTTACGATACCATCAATAAATCATCAAATCTCTCTTTCACTATTACCGACTATCAAAGATATGACTTGACGACATCCATTATCTCCTCCGGTGTCGGAACTTCACCGCCGCATTTTCCATACCATTTGACTGGACATCTGCCGTGCACGCATCTTTCAACATCCTCTACCATCTGTCCCATGCTCATCTCGATGCTCAATGCCATACGGCAGCTCTTTTTTGAAGCCGCCTGAAAAACCGCATCCTCCGGGAAAGGAAATAATGTCTGAGGCCTGATCATGCCCACATCAATCCCTTCAGCCTTAAGATTGTCGACAGCCGTTTTGCAGACCCTGCTCATGGTTCCATAGCTGACTATCAGGATCTTGTAGTCGGAATCCGTATTATACGGCTCGAATCTGATTTCCTCGCGTTTCATCCTCTCGTATTTTTCTTTCAGGATCAGGTTGTTCTCATTCAGTTTGACAGGATCGAGAAACAGGGATTTCACAAGATTCCGCTTTTTGCTCTTTCTCATATCCATCCCGTTGGTAGCCCAGTCGTCTTTATTGCTCGGTTCCGATTTCAGGTGTTCCGGGAACTCAACCGGCTCCATCATCTGCCCGATAAGACCGTCACCCAGGATCATAACCGGATTACGATATTTCTCCGCAAGAGGAAACGCCATCATTACCATTTCGACCGCTTCCTGAACGCTCGCCGGAGCCATTACAAGCAATCTGTAATCCCCGTGACCTCCCCCTTTTGTCGCCTGGAAATAATCCGCCTGGGACGGAAGAATTCCGCCCAGCCCGGGCCCGCCTCTCATGATATTTACAAATACGGCCGGACACTGTGCTCCGGCAATATAGCTGATTGCTTCACTCATTAGGCTGACACCGGGGCTTGATGAAGTTGTAAACACCCTTGCGCCGCAGGCTGCAGCGCCAAAAATCATGTATCCTACGGCAACTTCACTCTCCCCCTGCAAAAAAACGCCGCCAACCTCCGGCATCCTGTGTGAAAGATATTCCGCTACTTCCGACTGCGGGGTAATAGGATATGCAAAATAGTTCAAGCAGCCCGCTCTGATACCGGCTTCACCTATTGCTTCATTTCCCTTCATCAGAATCTTGCCCATTTTATTCCTCCTGTACCTTTCCGGCTGTTTTATTGCTGTCCTCAGTGCCTGTTATGCTGATGGCCACATCGGGGCACATGATGCAGCATGTCGAACAAAAAACACAATCTTCGGGACGCGCCTGATAAGCGGGAAAATAACCTTTTGTATTTACCTCTCCGGATATTTCGAGAACTTTTTTGGGACATACGGCAATACACAAACCGCATCCCTTGCATCTGTCCGCATCAATGTAATGTTTATAAGCCATTTATACTCCTTGATTAAAGGCCGCCTCAACAAGGCAACCGGGATTTTCATTTAAAGCCCAGCAGCTTTTTTCCATGGTGGAACAAGCTGTCTGTGCAATTTCAGAACAGGGCATGAGAACCGTTTCATGTCGATTTCACCCGATAGCCGGGAAGGAACAGTAATAAATTCCAGAGGAAGCCCGCTTTCCTGAGATACCGTTGAAACAAAATCATACCCCTCATATATAAGATCAGCAGTTGTTTCATCTATAAGATTTGCATTCCCGATGATACCGCTGATCGGCATTCTGGAAGCTTTTTCTATTTCACCCTTCATTTTCATACATCCTTTTAAAGTATCAGTAAAAGGCCTGAAAGGATTTATGACCTGCAGCATACGGTATGTTTTCCCATCCAAAGCATCGGCAAGTGCGGCAAGAACGGTCGCACCCACCTTATCTCCACCGACATCCAGTATCGTCAGCATGCTGGGCTTTCTGATGAGCCCTGCAACAGCAGGAGTTAATATGGGAAGGTCGGCGTGAAGGTATTTATCCGGAGGTAAAATAACTCCGATCCCAAGTTCTGCAAGCTGCTTTCTTGCCTCCCGCGCGCGAAAGTAAGGATTTACAAGATCAAGATCCGCAACACTTACATCTATCCCCGCAAGTTTTCTGTTTGCAGCAAGATTTATTGAAATTTCAGTTTTACCGCTACCGTAATTCCCGACAATTATGATTATTCCTTCGAGCAGGATATTCATTTACACCGACCGGGACATAAAAATCGAAACGCCTGAATAAATATCAATCAATTCATTTAGTTGCATATTTCACTCACCCCGATATTTACAGATAAGTTTAACTTGTATTTTTTAATTATGCTGATGTCAAGATGTTTGGTTGTCAGTTAAACATGCTGGACCCGTAAAAAGTCATATGCGAACGGATTTGAGATTTTTGGGAAATAGATTTTAAAATTACAGAGCGTTAAAAATCACAAGCTGTTTGAGGGCGTTAGCCCGAGTTCTTGTGATTTAGCGAAGTGATTTGAAAATCCCCAAAAAGCTCATTGAGTGAGCATATTTTGACTTTTTACGAGTCCAGCAAACATTAACGCTTCTTATATTAAGGATACCTTGTTTTTCCAAATTCTGATATGATAATGACACATTGAAAGGAGATGCCAGACAGAATGTTTCCAGTTTTGACAGGACTTGAAAATTTTATAGAATTGCCTCCTGCTTTTGCCGCCGGAAAACGCCTTGGACTTTTATGCAACCCGGCCTCTGCAGGAAGAGATTACATTCATGCCCGCGAGATGATAAATATACGGTTCCCAGGTCAACTCAAGGCGCTTTATTCTCCGCAGCACGGTTTTTTTTCCGAAAAGCAGGATAACATGATCGAGTCCGAAAACATGGTTGATCCCCTGCTCGGTATTCAGGTCTTCAGTCTCTACGGCAAAACCCGCATACCTACAAAGGAGATGTTCGAACCGATAGATATCCTTTTAGTGGACCTGCAGGATGCCGGAACCCGCGTTTACACTTTCATCTACACCATGTCTTACTGCCTTGAGGCCGCAAAGAGATTCGGCATTAAAGTTGCGGTTCTGGACAGGCCTAACCCCATCAATGGTGAAGTGGTTGAAGGGAATTGCCTTTTGCCCGAATATGCTTCATTCGTCGGACGATATCCCATACCCATGCGGCACGGACTGACAATAGGCGAATTGGCGCTGCTCTTTAATAACCATTTCGGAATAGACTGCGATCTTGAAGTTATTCCCATGAAAGGCTGGAAAAGAACTATGTTTTTCAATGACACCGGCCTTCCCTGGATTCCGCCTTCACCTAACCTTCCGACCCCGGACTCAGCTGCTGTCTACCCGGGACAGGTAATTCTTGAAGGAACAAATATTTCTGAAGGGCGGGGTACGACCCAGCCTTTTGAAATTTTCGGAGCGCCCTTTATCAATACCGGTAAAATCATTTCCACTTTAGGCGGCAACAGGTTACCTGGTATCATACTCCGTCCGGTTGCTTTTGAACCGACCTCAAACAAATGGCAGGGAGAACGATGCGAAGGATTCCAGATCCATATAACCGATCCTGTTAAGTATAAACCATATCTTTCAACCCTTAAAATACTTCATGCCGTATATCTTAATCACAGGAAAGAATTTGGATGGAAAAACCCTCCCTATGAGTATGAA
>Ga0315268_10001511_pt1 | contig 26811 bp, 19 predicted proteins | sample C1_top_MG_FD_204535 | JGI IMG/M metagenome (GOLD analysis project Ga0315268, IMG submission 204535) | Sediment microbial communities from Yellowstone Lake, YNP, Wyoming, USA - C1_top | ecosystem: Environmental > Aquatic > Freshwater > Lake > Sediment | place: USA: Wyoming | collected 2017-08-01
ATACCGAGCGGCATTTCTGGGAACACTTAGACTTTCGCCTGGCCCCCAATCCTTGGGACGACCGGGAGAAATTCCGACAAGCCTATCAATATTGCCAGGACCTGTATGAGGAGCTTTTCAGAGAGTTAGGAGAATTTCTCAACCAGGTCCACGGCGTCAAATTTGGGCCTCGATACTGGCGTATCCTTTTGGGACCGTGGCTGCTATATTTTATCGATGTCTATTACGACCGCTATGTCTGCCTCCAGGAAGCAATCCGGCAATGGCCTCACCTGGATACCTGGCTTTTGGACGAACAGGATTACCAGGTCCCTTTTGACACCGGTGCCTTTCATACTCTGGTCATTAGAGGAGGGGCTGACCTCTACAATCTGCAGCTTTACTCCCAAATCCTGCGAGGCCTGGGGCATACTTTTCCCGCCAAAAAGGCTGAGAAGAGCCTCTCCGGAATGGGAGAATGGCAGCCGCATGGGAAAGCTGCCCGCGGGCGCCGATGGAAGGAGATGGCCAGGGGGGCCAGGAAGCTAATTTACCGCGCTGCCTTTTCCCGGGGGGAAGCCTGGCTTCATTACAGTGCCCTGGATAGCTGGCAGCAAGTGGTGCGACTGGCCCTGACGCCGGGGTTTAAGGGGCGCTTTTTGCTGGCAGACGACCTCCCCGCCTGGCGCGGCTCCCTGGAAGAAAAAGAAACATCCCGCCAGGCCCTGGCCCATTTCTCCCACCAGGGGGACCCTTTTCGGAAAATTCTGGTAGAGAATTTGCCGATAAATTTCCCAAAGTTATATCTGGAAGGCTTTGGCCCGTGGCGGCGCCGGCTGCTGCAAGCCTGGGGCCAAAGGGATTTGCCCAAAATCCTGGTGAACAAGGCGGGACTGTGGTTTGATGAATCCGCCAAACTGCTGGCGGCGGAAATGACCGAAAGAGAGGGGAAGATCCTCAGCCTGCAGCATGGTGGAGGCTACGGCAGCGCCCACTTGGTCTGGCTGGAGAAGCATGAACGGGGGATCTCGGACCGGTTCGCCTGCTGGGGCTGGGCAGAGCAGGAACAGGACGTCAAGCTGGTTGACCTGTCCGCCCCCAAACTGACCCTCCGGGAGAGGCAGCCGAGGCAATCCCGGATGTCCCGAACCATTCTGGTCGCAGGAACCAACTTTCCCAGTTACCTTTACCGCTTCCAGAGCTACCCCGTGAGTAGCCAGATCGAAAAGTATATTCAGGATCTGTTGACCTTCATGGAAGAGCTGGGGGAGACGGGCCGCCGGACGACGCTTTACCGGGAGCATCCGGGGGAGTTCGGCTGGCACATCAACCAGAGGGTGCGAGATCGTTTTCCTGACGTGGCCCTGGACGATCACAAGCAATCCTTCACCCGGCGGATGCGAGAGGCCCGGCTGGTGGTGCTGGACTATCCGGACACGACTTTACTGGAAGTCATGGCAGCCAACGTGCCGGTGGTCCTCTTCTTTGATTCCCGGGTGTGGGAGCGGCGGCAGGCAGCGGCAAGGTATTTCGACGGGTTGCGCCGGGCGGGGATTCTCCAGGACACCCCGGGGGAGGCGGCCCGGCAGGTCCGGGAAATTTATGACCGGGTGGACGAGTGGTGGTTCTCTGCCGAAGTGCAGGCGGCCCGGTGGGAGTTTGCCCAGCACTTTGCCCGGGCCAGCCGGAAGTGGCCCCGGGAGTGGGTGGCCTGGTTGAATCGAGAGCTTATCGGCTTGGAAGAAAGCGGGCAGGGGTCGTCCTCCCCCGGTCCGTACCCCAAACCCCCTGCCCCGACCTCTGGTGGGGACTGAAGGACGTCAAGCATAATCCTGGAACACAGGCAGGTTCATGGAGCGGCGGCAGTCTCCAGCGGCAGCAGGCGTCAGGCCCGTTGATTCTCTCCACCGGCGCTATTTTTTCAAGCTGGCCACCGGATTTGTGGGTCTGGGCCTCAGCCTGGTGACCCAGGCCATCATCCCCCGGGGGCTGGGGCCTCGGGCTTATGGAGATTTTGCCTTTTTAAGCAATTTTTTCACCCAGGTGGTAAGCTTTCTAGACACGGGCACCTCCACCGGGTTTTTCACTAAGCTGTCGCAGCGGCCCCGGGAATCGGGCCTGGTGGTTTTTTACGGCTACTTTGTGGGGCTGGTGGCCCTCCTGCTTGCGAGCCTCGTCGTGGTGGCCCGGACTACGGGATTCTCGGCCCACATCTGGCCCGGCCAGAGCCTGGGGGTTGTTTATCTGGCGGCGGTTTGGGGGCTCCTGGCCTGGCTGGTCAAGCTCACCACCATGATGGCCGATGCCCAAGGGCTGACAGTTCAGTCAGAACTGGCCGCCATGGGCCAGAAGGTCTTGGGATTGGCGTTGATTGCCCTCCTTTTTGGCCTGAACTGGCTCCGGCTCACCAGCTTTTTCTTTTACCATTATGCCATAATGAGTTTTTTCCTGGCGGCCGTGGCCCTGCTGTTGCGGCGAGCCGGGCATGGGGTGGATTGGCGCCAGGGACTCTCCGGGGCTGAGGTCCGGGGCTATGTGCGGGAATTTTACCATTACAGCCATCCCCTGTTTCTCTATGCCCTGGTGGGTCTGGTGACCGGCTTGCTTGACCGGTGGCTCCTCCAGGTCTTTGGGGGGAGCGTGGAGCAAGGTTTCTATGGTCTGTCTTACCAGATCGGGGTGCTGTGTTTTTTATGCACCAGCGCCATGACGCCCCTGTTGATTCGGGAGTTTGCCATTGCCTTTGGGGCCCGAGACCTGGCCCAGATGACCCGCCTGTTTAGACGCTATATCCCTTTGCTTTATGGGGTGGCCGCATATTTTGGTTGTTTTTTGGCGGTGCAAGCGGATAAAGTAATCTATCTGATGGGCGGGAAGCATTTCCAGGGAGCTCACCTGGCAGTGGCGATCATGGTCTTCTATCCCATTCACCAGACGTATGGGCAGTTGAGCGGCTCGGTATTTCTGGCCACGGGAGAGACAACCCGCTATCGTAATATCGGCATTACTTTCATGCTCCTGGGCCTGCCGCTGACTTATGTGCTCCTCGCCCCCGGGAGCATGTTGGGGCTGAATGCCGGCGCTACCGGATTGGCAGTGAAGATGGTCTTGTTGCAAGCGCTGGCTGTAAACGTCCAACTTTATTTTAACGCCCAAATGTTAAATCTTAATTTTCGTAGATATATTTTACACCAGATCGTCACAGTTTTCTGTTTATCAATGGCAGCTTTCCTTGCTAAATATGCTGTGGAGACGATATTTCAGCAAGTTGTTTGGGTGCCTGGCACTTTCTTGATGTCCGGACTTTTATATACTATTGTTGTTATTATTATGGTTTACATACAACCAAAATTTATTGGTTTAAGTAAAGCTGAGGTTAATAATATAATTAAAAGGCTTTCATGGCAGTCTTTATAATAATGGTGCCTTGAACCGGGATGGCATAAATGGGGCACAAGATCAATAACTTAATGAAAAACATTAGAGAAGCCTTTTTCCTTTGGATGGGAAATCTATTACCTAGGTTTTATGTGGCCGAACCGCTGAGGCCATATCTTTTCTCCTTGGCAGGGGTAAATATAGAAGAACCAGCGACAGTCCAAATCACGGCAAAAATAGAAATCATGCCTATTGGAGCGGCGAAGAGAATATTTGTTGGGAAAGGCACTTTTATAAATTGTGGTACCCGATTCGCTGCTCCGTGGGACACAGAGATTAAAATAGGGAAAAACGTTCAAATCGGGCCAAGATGTAGCTTTGAAACGGTTAATCATTTTTTAAAAGAGGATTTTTCTTGGGGGAGGGAAGCAAAATCTATAATTATCGAGGACCATGTATGGATCGGGGCAGGGGCAATAATAACTCCGGGAGTTAGAATAGGGAAAGGAAGCGTGATTGCCGCAGGTGCGGTAGTAACTAAAAATATTCCTGCCAATACTATGGTAGGGGGTGTTCCTGCCAAAGAAATAAAGAAGATAAGTCCTCAGGGAAGCTGGAATTCTAAAATCATAAGTGGCTAAATTAACAAAAAATATTACTCAGCATATCTTTTCCAAGAGCTTTAGGACGCGGTTTGCGGTTACGTTTATGGCCTAATAAAACGTCGCCGGAGGCTCAAAATTGACTGAGGAGCGACGAAATGAACAAAGATGATAAAACACTCGCCCTGAAAAAATCGCCATCTTAAAAGTCAAAAATGAGTGCCCGAAAACGGGATATGCTAACGAATAAAAAGTTTCCATCACCAAACGAAAGAGTATTCAGTTAATTATTCAGAGTAATTTATGATTGATCAATTGATCGACTCATATTCTTATTAACCAATAATATAGTAACAATAAGACAAAAAATGAAGCAAAATATTTTACAGGCAAGAAAATGCAATTTTATGATGTTACTGCTCTGCCCGGAAGTTTGTCAATACCCTCGAGGCCCGGGACCTGGCCAGGATAGCTCTCCTCTTCAGGCGTTATAGACCTTGCGTGTGGCCGGATATTTCCCTTGTTTTTTGGCAGTGCAAGCGGATAAAGTTATTTATCTGATGGGGGGAAAGAATTTCCAGGCTGTTCACCTGGCCGTGACCGTCATGGTCTTCTATCCCATTAACCGGCCTCAGTAAAATAGAAGTATATGGAAATTTTAAATTGAGCGGACAAAAAGGCAGTTAGGAGTCAGAGTATTCTACAATTTAGGGATATCCTAATAATGAAATTTCCATTAATCTTAGATTGCACGATTCGTGACGGTGGTTATGTAAACAACTGGCATTTCGATGTCAACACGGTGGGGGAGGTTTATCGAGCCAATTCAAAAGCCGGCGTGGATATTGTGGAAATTGGCTTCCGCGGCACAGAAGAATTTTTCAGTAAAGATGAGTACGGCTTATGGCGGTTCTCCCCCGATGGGCAGATTCGCCAGGCGATCAAGGGCGTCCGGGGAGCGAAGCTGGCCGTTATGGCGGATTTTGGGAAAATCAACTTGGGGGATTTTGCTTCAGCACAAGATTCTCCCGTTTCCCTGGTACGATTGGCTAGCCATAAAAATACCCTGAAGGAAGCCGTTGCATTTTTGCAGGGTATCAAAACCAAAGGCTACGAGGTCTCCCTCAACGCTATGGGCTATACCAACTTCACGCCGGAAGAACGGCGGAATCTAGCGGCCATGCTTGGAAATGCGGGGTTGGACTATATCTATGTGGCGGACAGCTATGGGTCTCTTTTCCCTGATCAGATTCCCGAGCTTTTCGAGCCCTTGCTGGACTTGGCCGCAGTGACTGGCATCAAAGTGGGATTCCACCCCCACAACAGCCTGCAAATGGCCTTTGCCAATACCCTGGAGGCTATCCGAGCCGGGGTGGACATCGTGGACTCCACTTTCTACGGCATGGGCCGGGCTGCGGGGAATCTCCCCACCGAGATTTTGTTGAGTTATTTCAGCAGGCTGAACCATAACCGTTACAATGCCATTCCCATTCTCAATTGCATCGACCTCTATTTTATTCCACTCCACCAGCAGACGCCCTGGGGCTATCGGCTGCCCTTCATGCTCTCGGGATTATTCAAGTGCCACCCCAACTACGCTTCCGAAATAATCGAACGCCGACGGTACACCATCGAAGACATCTGGAAGGCGATGGAAATCATCAACGGGCTCAATCCGGTGGGATATGACAAGAAGATCTTGGGCGAACTGATCAATAAGGGCTTGATCAGCAATGGGGACCAGCCTGCCGCCGCAGCCGCGGGAGCTGGCCTGGGCCTGAGCCCGAGCCCAAGGCCGGTTGCCGCGCTGGAGCCCGGCGCTAAAGCCCCCCCATATTTGAATCGCCACCAGGGCCGGGACTTCCTGGTGCTCGCCAACGGGCCCAATCTCAAGCTTTTTCGAGAAAAGATTAAAGCCTTTATTGAGAAATATGACCCCGTAATTCTTGGAGCCAACTATTTGGGAGGTCTCTTTACCCCCCACTATCACGCCTTTACGAGTAAAAAAAGGTTCATCAAGTACATCGACCAGGTGGGTCCGGATTCCAAGCTGTTGATCGGCCAATTCATCGAACCGGCCATGGTGGCGGAATACACCCGGCGCCCTTACGAAATAATCCAGTATCAGGATGTTGTGGATGCCCCCTTTAGCCTGGATCATGGGGTGATCTCCAGCAATTGCCGCACGGTCTCGGTCCTCCTGCTGGGGGTGGCTTTGGCCATGGGCGCGGAGAGGGTCTTTGCCGCCGGAATGGACGGCTATTTGGATTTTGGTGGCCGGAAACCGTCATTGTTTTATGATGAAGCCGACCAAATTATTTCCGATGAACTCAATATTGAACGCCATCATTGGTGCCAATATCACATTACCCAGATAGACCGCTATATTCGGGATAAAGGCGGAGAAGGGGTGCATATCCTCACCCCTACCAGCTACCATGAGTTCTACAAGGGAATTGATAATTACTTATAATTACCAGAGGAAATAGTCAGAAATGAGCGGCAGAGAAGCTCCCATCGCGATAATTCCGGCCAGAGGTAGGTCAAAGCGCCTTCCCCAAAAGAATGTGGCGCTGTTTAAGGGCAAAACACTAATAGATCACACCATAGTGCAGGCCATGGAAGCCGGTTTTTTTGGGCGCATCCTGGTAAGTAGCGATGATGAGGAAATTTTAAAAATCGCCCGGAAGTATCCCGTGGAAGAATACTCCCGGGAATCGGGATTGGCGGAGGATAATACTCCAATTTTGGAGGTTCTGCGTCATCTGATTATAAGATTGGATATTGCCCCGGAAACCGTCATAGGACTGCTCCAGGTAACCGCCCCGCTGCGCACGGTGAACGATATTCGGATGGCCTATGATTTATTTAAACAATCTGATCAACGCCATGCTGTGGTGAGCGTTGCTCCCAATGAGCATCCGATCCACCTGTCATGGCGAATTGAAAATAACCGTCTGCTCCCGGTATTTCCAGAATCATATGAGCGCAGTACCAGGAAACAGGATCATGTGGTTACTTATTATTGGAACGATGCGGTGATTTTTGACTTGGCGCACAATCTTCTGCAGCCAGACCGCAATTTGTTCGGAAAGACGCCGATTCCTTATGTTATGGAATGGGAACGCAGTATAAATATTGATTATCCTTTCCAATTAGAACTGGTACAGTTACTCGGTGAAAAAATTTTAAAAGAGGAATAACTTTGGAAATAAAAGGAATATTTGTTCCTATAGTCACCCCTTTTGATGGAATGGGGCGGTTATATGAAAAAGGGATAAACGAAATTATCAATTATATTTTCGGGAATGGGATTAAAGGACTGTGGCTGCTTGGTTCTTACGGGGCTTTCCCGTTGATGTCCACCGAAGAACGGATGCGGATGGCAGAAATTGCCGTACCCCTGGCCCTTAAGTTGGGGATGACTACAATAGTTCATATCGGCGATCCCTCAACAGATACGGCGATTCTCTTAGCAAAGCACGCTGAAGGCTTGGGAGCCCATGGCTTGGCTTCTGTGGTGCCTTTCTATTATGCCTCCTCACATCTTCGGGAAAATCATCTAGTCGCCCATTTTAAGAAGATACTGCAAGAGATCCGGATTCCCCTATTTTTCTATAATAATTCCAAAGCGACGGGATACACGCCGAAAGAAAGTTTCCTTCGCCGGTTAATGGAAGTAGGGGTCTATGGTCTGAAAGACAAAGGGGATTATGTGACCATGGCCGAACATATTATCTTGACCCATAAAGTTCGGCCTGGGGGAGTCTACCTTTCAGGCACAACCAGCGTTTACTTACTTGGACATATACTCGGAGCTCAAGGAGTGGTAAGCGGCACCGCTTTGGCTATGCCAGGGCTCGTTCTTAGCCTGGAGGCGGCTCTGAACCGCCATGATCTTAGCGAAGCAGTTAGGTTGCAGGAAATCGTCCTTAAGGTTAGGAAAGTTCAAGGTCGTTATGTGGGGCGGTCTGTCTCTTGTTATGACATCTTAGCGGAAAAGAAGGTGGACGCAGGTACTTGTAGACTACCGTGGAACCGGATGACCCGCGAGCAAGCCCTTGAGGTGCTCCTGGAACTTCGTGAATTAGAGACCTCGATTTGATCAAAATAGTAATATTCGACTTTGATGGAGTATTAGTCGAATCGGTTTCGGCTAAGTCCGAGGCCTTTTATGAATTGTTCAGTCCTTATGGGCCGGAGAAAGCAAGGCAGGCGCTCGATTTCCATTTGCAGAATCCGGGCATGTTTCGCACCAAGAAGATTCGCCTAATATTTTCTAAGTATCTTGGGATTGAACTATCCTCAGAGGAACTTGGTGAGCAACTTCAGCTTTTTGCTGAGATGGTGGTGGCAAAGGTGATAAGAGCTCCATGGGTCCCAGGAGCATTGGAGTTTTTGGAAACAGGGCCGCCATTGCCACGCTATGTGGTTTCTGCGGCTCCTGAAGACGAATTACAGTTCATTGTTAAAAAACGTAATTTGATGCGATATTTGCGCGGGGTTTACGGAGGGCCGGCAAAAAAGAAGGATTCATTATTAAAGATAGCCGCTTTGGAAAGATGTGAAGTGGAAGAGTTGCTCTTTATAGGTGACGCAATTTCTGATTGGCGAGCAGCGGAGTTTATCGGAGCTAATTTTCTAGGGCGGGTTGTAATAGGTTCAACTAACCCCTTTCCACCACAGGTTTCCACCATTTGTGATTTGACAAGACTAAAAGATATCTTAGCGGTAATTTAAAAAATGGGGTAGTTTAGACTTGAGTTGACACTAATTGAAAAAAGGGTCAGGGTATCCCTGTGGGGAAAGAAAAAAGAGGAACGGAGGAGATACCCACAAGACCTAGCAAGAGAAGCTCGCAAGAGCGAAGATGAGTTTGATTGAACTGGCGGAATATCTCAAGAACGTCTCGGAGCTCTGCCGCGTGATGGGAGTGTCCCGCCAGCATTTCTATGATATCAAGAAGGCCTACGCGGACGGCGGCATGCCAGTCCTACAAGAAAAATCACGGCCGGGGCCCAGGAATTTTTGGAAGCGAATCAAGGGAAATACGATTTTTCCGTGGTTAGCGGCACCCCGGAAGAGGAGATGCGGCACATCGTCGCTCGCAAGGGCATCGGCCGGTTTTTCCGGGAAGTCCTGGGCGCCCCCCGGAGCAAAGGGGAATATGTCAGGCTTATCCTGGAGAAATATGGTTACCGGCCCCCGGAAGTGATGTTTGTAGGGGACGCCATGAGTGATTACGACGGGGCCCGCCAGAACGGCATTGGCTTCGTGGGCCGGGGGGACCTCTTTCGGCAGCGGGGTATCCCGGTGGTGGCCATCCCGGACCTCCATGGGCTTGAGCAGGCCATGCTTAAGGCAGTGCCGGGATGAGACCGAGGCGCTGGGGGGAGGGAGACAGAGGTCGAACCGACCTCCCCCTGACCCCGCCCCCCCTCCCCCCACCCCTGGGGGGGCAGGTCTGGCTGGGGTCTTCCCGCAGCGACGCCGGGGTGGTTCTCCAGCAGGTCAGGGAACGCCGGATTCAGAAGTGGATTTACCTGGGCAAGCAGGCCGCGGAAAAAGCCGCCTGGCAGGCACGGCTGACCCCCCTTGAAGAGATGGACCTCGATGAGCGGCTGCACAAAAAAGCCTGGGAGCTGCGCCAGGTCTATGCAAACTGGGTTGCCGCCCTGGGGCGGCCCTACGGCGAGACCCTGGCGTGGTGGCTGACTGAACTCGCCGAAAAAAATACCGGCAGCAGCGATCTCTTCCTCCAGCTCTGCTACCTGGAGGCCGCGGCAGAGGTCTTGGCCGCGGGGGATGGCCCGGTCCTCCTGGTGTGCGAGGATTGGGCCTTATTCGTTACCCTGGCTAGGTGGTTGGGCGGTCAAGGCATCCGGTTGCATCTGTTAGAATCGCCGGGATGGAGGTACCGCCTGGAGGTGACCCGGGAGGTCCTCCGGTTTCTGGCCCGCTGGGGCCGAGGCTTGTTAATCCTGGCCGGGCAGTGGCTGGCGGCCCGGCGGACTCGAGCCTGGCAGCGGCCATTCCCCGCCGATCCGGGGCGGCCCCGGGTGCTCCTCCACACCTGCGTGGACGACACCTGCCTGGGGAAAGGGGGAGAGTTTCAGGACCGCTACTTCTCCCGGCTGCCCAAATGGCTGCGGGACCGGGGCTATGACGTGATCACGGTGGTCTGGCCTTTCCAGGTGACCCGGCCCCTGGCAGAGGTGTTCCGGTGGTTTCGCCGGCATAAAGAGAGCTTTCTTATTCCCGAAGATTATTTTCGGCTGGCCCATTACCCCGGGGCCATCCGCACGATTCTCCAGGGACTGGGGCTGCCGAAAGGGGCGGTGTACTTCGAGGATAAGGACGTGGGGGTGCTGGTGGCTCGGGAGCGGTGGTGCCAGGCCAGCGCTACCGGCAAAGTCCGTTTTCTCCTCTATCCCCAAATTGTAGCCTGCCTCAAGGAAGCCGGTTGGCGGATTGACGTTTTTGTAGATATGTTTGAAAATATGGGAGTGGAAAAACCCATGACTCTGGCCCTGCGCCGCTCCTATCCCCGGGTTCGGGTCCTGGGCTTTCAGCATGCCACCATCAACCCTTTTATGCTCAAGTACATGGTTACCCCGGAGGAGTTTTGCCAGGCCGGGCGGCTCTTCCCCGACGCCATCATCTGCAATGGGTCTGGTTCCCGAGAGTTGCTGGCGGCCAACGGCTTTCCCCGGGAGCGCCTCCAGGTGGGGCCGGCCCTCCGCTACCTCTATCTCTGGGAAAATCGGGGCCAAACAGGGGAGGCGCGGGCGGGGGAGCAAGTTCTGGTAGTCCTGCCCATGAAACTGGATCTGGCCCGCACCATTCTCAAAAAGACGCTAGGAGCTTTGGAGGGGTTGCCTGTTAAGGTCTTGCTCAAACCCCACCCCATGCTCGCCCGGGAACATCTGGAAAATATCCTGGGCCCGGACGGACTCCCGCAAGGGGTCTTCTGGATTCAGGGGTCTATGGCCGACTGCTTGAAAGAGGCGGGGTGTGTGGTAGGCACCGCCACCGCCACCCTCCTGGAAGCCGTGCTGGCCGGGATTCCCGTGGTGGTCTGGGGGATTGCCGGGAACCTGGATATGAACCCCCTGGCCTGGTGGGAAGCTGAGCACCCCATGTTCCGCTCCCTCTATCGAACTGAAGATGTGCGCCGGGCAGTGCACGGCTGGCTGACCGCCAGTCGGGCGAAGAGGCGTAAGCAGGTGGAGCAAGCCAAGGACATCCTGAGCGGCTGCTTCCACCCCTGGGACGAGGTTTTGCTTCAAGGGATATTCACCCCAGGTGACGACTAACGTTGAATTTTTCTGGTGGAAGGCATATGGGTAAAGGATTGGTGGTACTAGTCAATCCGGGCCATGATGATGAGGTGAACCAGAAGATCGCCCGCTCATACGGCGCGCGGTCGAGGCGGGTCCCCCGGGAGGACCCGCCCATCTCCATCATCAACCTGGGTGGATATATCCGAGATCACGGGTTCGACGTGGTGATCTTGGACACCCACGTCGTCAGGGACTATAAAGAGCGCCTCAAGGACCTCGTGCGCGAGAAGCCTCTGGTCATTGGTTTTTCGGTCATTCTTGGAAAGTACCTGAAAAATGCCATGAGCCTCACCCGGCTGGTTAAAGAACTGGACGGCGACGTGCCGGTAGTGTGGGGCGGCAAGCTCGTTTATCTGGGCAAGGACTTGATCCTGGACCAGATGGACGTCGATTTCCTTGTCCTGGGAGACGGAGAAATCCCCTTTCTCCGGCTTTTAAACTGCCTTAGGGAGGGCAAGGACTACCGCAGCATCGCCGGCCTGGGCTTCAAAGACAACGGCCGCACGGTATTGAACCTGGACCTCGAGCCCGTGGCCAACCTGGACTCTTTGTACATCAGCCAGGACTGTGGCTGGGACCTGGTCAAAGACTACGTCAACTTCCGGCAGATTCCCTATTTCATCAACCTTTACACCAGCCGGGGGTGCAAGTATAATTGCTCGTTCTGTTACCTGCAGGACATCAAGGGACTCAGCAATAAAATCAGGTTCCGCCGACGTTCCGCTGAGAGTATCATTAAGGAAATCGACTACCTGCACAACAAGTTTGGGATCAACGTGGTGACCTTTGGTGACGACGATTTTCTCACCGACCTCCAAGGCATCCTGCCGGTGTTTGAGTACTTGCGGCGGAACCGCATTTATATCGAACACGTGTGGACCAACGTGAACAACCTGAAACCCGAGGCCATCGATCTCCTGGCCGGCATCTGCCAGACCGTGTGCTACTCCATAGAGACTATATCGCCCCGGCTGCAAAAGATTTTGCGCAAGTCCATTCAGTCGGCAAAGATCATGGAGGTCAACCGGCAGTTGCGCCGGGTGGGCATAAACACCGTGCACAACATCCTCTTCGGCGTGCCCACCGAAACCGACGTGGAAACCCGGGCCAATATCGAAATACTCATGGAGCTCAAGAAGATCAATCCTCACGTGCGGGCCAACACCTATATCCTGACTCCTATTCCGGAGACTCCAATTTTTAAGTTTGCCAAGAAGCTGACCGGGGCAGACATTCCCTACGATCTGGAGGATCTGGCCAATTTCCACTTCCGCTATCTGGGCCGGGTCGCATCCAAGTTCCGGCCTTATTTCAATCCGGAAGACAACCAGTTTTATGAGACGGTGTCGGAACTGACCAATGAACTGTTCACTGAGCTCAATACTGACATGACGGAGGAACAGCGAGTTCGGATCCAGGCCAGCGATAGGCTGCAGTATATCTTTGCTGAGGTGGAGAACGTGGATAAGCCGGTGGATCGGACGAGGAAATATATTTTAGACAAGATTATTGACGCGATGGACGCCGGCCAGCCCCTGCCCGCCATCGAGCCTTTTTAGAAGGACTTAAAGCGACGCGCATGTATTCGTTCAGAGACATTCCCTACGCCGCTGACTGGTATCGGGACGCCCACACCAGGTTCATTAAGGACTACCCCCTGCCAGTAAAGAAAGAAAAGACCACCCAGGTATTGGCGCAGGGGTATCGCCACACCACCGCTCATGGTCGAGTGGCCCTTACAGAAGCGGTCTTTGAGTCGGGCTGCGGCTGCGTGCTCCAGGACGTAGACGGCAACCTATTTCTGGACATGGGTTCAGGCATCTACGTGACCAACCTGGGACACGCCCACCCCAAGGTGTCGGAGGCCGTGGCCCGCCATGCCAGAAGTCTCATGAACTGCCACGATTACATGACCCCGGTGAAGGCGGCTTTTCTGGAGAGGCTGGCCGAGGCCGTGGGAGGGGACCTTAGCCGCATCCACCTCTACGACAACGGCACCACCGCGGTGGAGTTTGGCATCCGGGCCATTCGGGCCATCACCGGCAAGCACGAAATTATCTCCTGTTTCTCCGACCACCACGGCAAGACCATGGGTTCCGCGGCTCTGGGGCGGATTTCTCCAGTCACCGGTCCCACCCGGCTGCCGGGCTTTTACCTGGTGCCTCGTCCCGACCCCTATCGGCCCATTTGGGTGAGAGCCGACGGGACTCTCGATACCGAGGCGTACCTCAATTTCTACGATCTCTTCATCAAGGAGGCGACCACCGGGCAGGTGGCGGCCTTCATCCTGGAGCCCATCCAAGGGTGGGGAGGGACGATCATTCCGCCAGATGACTTTTTCCCCAAGCTGGCCGCTTATTGCCGGGCCCGGAACATCCTGCTCATGACCGACGAAATTCTCACCGGCAGCGGCCGCACCGGGAAGTGGCTGTGCACGGACCACTGGGGCGTGCGTCCTGACCTTACGGTGCTGGGCAAGGGGTTGGGGAACGGGTTCCCCATGAGCGCCCTCCTGGTGAGAGAGGAGTATGCCGGGGCCCTGGCCAAGATCGGGCCTTCCACCACCTTCGGGGGCAACCCCATGGCATGCGCTGCCGGCCTGGCGACGCTGGAAGTGATCGAGGAATTGGATATCATGGCCCGAGCCCGGGACCAGGGCGACTACGTTCTCGCCAGAATTAAAGACCTTTACGCCCGCCATCCCATTATCGGCGAGGTGCGCGGCAAGGGCTGCCTCCTGGGCATGGAATTCGTCAAAGACCGCCGGACCAAAGAGCCGTTTCCCCAGGCCTGTACGGAAGTGTACCAGGAGTGCATGCAGCGCAAGGTCATTCCCGGGGTGCCGGTGATCCACCTGCTCCGGCTGGCGCCCCAGGTGATCGGGGATAAAGACCTCCTGGACTTTGGCTTAGCCGTCCTGGACGAGAGCATCGGCTTGGTGGAAAAGCGCCATGGCTATGCCTGACAGGTTAACCCGCCAAACTTCGGAACCTCTCCGCCCAGGGGGAGATTTTTATTCGCTGGAACGCACCATGGATCTTTCTGACCTGGCGGTCTGGCAGAGACTGATTAGCGCCTGGCGGGAAAAACGTCTGAGCGCCGCCCTGGGGCGGCGCCTCACCCCTTTCTTCAAAGGCCTCAAGTACCTGTTTCACAATCCGGCCGCCCGGCACATCAAGCTCCACTGCCCGGCTTACGTCAGCCCCAATAATGATGAGGCCGAGATGGCAGTGGTGCAGCGAATCTTTGCCGCGTATCGCCGCATGACCAGGGATCAGGAGGGAGCGAACCCGCTCTACCAGCCGTCGGCCATGTGGCGCGCCCAATTGCACCGGTCCTATGCCTTCCTTATTTCCGGCTTGGCCGGGGGTAATATCCACAAGTTCCATTATTTCCTAACCAATTTCGGCGCTTGGAAAGAATACACCGGGGTGGAGGAGTGCACCCTTATCCAGAACCACATGCGCTTGGCCGTGACCCGGAGATATCTCCAGAATGAGATTTTTCACAACCTGCTGAAACTCTGGATGTACTATTATAACGGCCGTAAAGATGTATCCAGCCTCTGGCGGCCCGGATTTGGCAACCTGGCCGGTGCCCGCGTCGACGGCGTCTTGGTCACCGTTGACTCGTTTTTTGGGGAGATTTACGGCAGCCTGCTGGCGCAACTCCTGCACCAGCCGAGGCCGGTGGTCGCTGAACTGGGGGGCGGCTGCGGCCGGCTGGCCTATTACACGGTTCGCCACCTGGGCGACTTCTGCTATCTCGACTTCGATCTGCCTGAAACCCTGTGCCTGGCCGCCTACTACCTGATGCTGGCCTTTCCCCAAAAACGGGCGCTGCTCTATGGCGAGGAAGAATATTCCCCGGCTTTGCACCAGAAGTACGACTTCATCTTCCTGCCGTCTTACGAGATCGCCAAGATTGGTTCGGGCACCGTGGAACTTTTTGTCAACGAGACTTCTCTGGGCGAGATGACCCGGGAGGCCATCAGCAATTATCTGCGCTACATCACCCAGGCCACCACGTATTTTTTCCACATCAACCGTGACCGGCGGCGTAATATCTTCGCGGACCACGAAACTAGTCTGCTGGGGCATGAATACCCTGTACCCACGGACCGGTTCACCCTGGTCTTCCGCTATCCCGACCTCAAGCACTTGGTCTTTTACGGCGGCAGGGTGGATTTCAACAGCGATGCTTTCATCTACCTCTATGAGAAAAAGCATGAATAAAGGCAGGTGGGTCCAGCTCCTTGCCCACCCTAAAACGTTGCCTGCGCCGGCGCGGTGCATGGTGTCCCTTATCAATGGGAGGTCTTGCTGAATGAAGGTGGTCATTCTGTGCGGAGGCAAGGGCACCCGGTTGCGGGAGGAGACGGAGTATCGCCCCAAGCCCATGGTGGAGATCGGCGGCCGGCCCCTCCTGTGGCACATCATGAAGATTTACGGGGCCCACGGGTTCAAGGAATTTGTGCTGGCCCTGGGCTACAAGGGCGAAGTCATCAAGGATTACTTCGTCCACTACTGTGCCCACACCAGCGACCTCACGGTGGAGCTGGCCACGGGCAGGGTCACCCACGGCAATACCACCGCGGAGAACTGGCTGGTGCACCTCATCCAAACTGGCCGGGAGACCATGACCGGAGGGCGTCTCCACCGCCTGGCAGGGCTCCTGCGCCCCGAAGGCACTTTCATGTTGACCTACGGGGACGGGGTGGCCGACATTGATATCAATGACTTGCTGGCGTTTCACCGGGGCCATGGCCGCCTGGCCACGGTGACCGCGGTGCGCCCCCCGGCCCGCTTTGGCGGCATCACCATTGAGCAGGATCGGGTGGGAGAATTCAAGGAGAAACCCCAAACCGGGGAAGGGTGGATCAATGGGGGGTTTTTCGTGATGGAGCCCGGGGTATTTGACTACCTCCACGGGGACCACACGGTGCTGGAGGAAGATCCCCTGGAAAATCTGGCCCGGGACGGCGAGCTCATGGCTTATGGACACCGCCGCTTCTGGCACTGCATGGACACGGTGCGGGACCGGGACGCCTTGGAGGCCATGTGGCTGAGCGGCCAGGCTCCCTGGAAGATCTGGGACTAGGGACAATGTTTGGCGGGGTTTACGCCGGAAAACGGGTTCTGATCACCGGGCACACGGGTTTCAAAGGTTCGTGGCTAACTGCCTGGCTCCTAGAGCTGGGCGCCCAGGTGGCCGGTTATTCCCTGGGCATCCCCACGGAGCCGGCCAACTTTGAGGTGCTGGGGCTGGCCGCCGGGCTCCGGGACTTCCGGGGAGACATCCGGGACGGGAAGGCTTTCCGCAGAGCCGTGGCGGACTTTGCCCCGGAAGCGGTCTTCCACCTGGCGGCCCAGTCCCTGGTACGCCGTTCCTATGCCGAGCCCCTGGAAACCGTGGAAACCAATACTCTCGGCACCCTTAACGTGCTGGAGACCCTGCGGGAGACCAACACCGTCAAGGCGGCGGTGATTATCACCAGCGACAAGTGTTACCGCAACGTAGAGTGGACCTGGGGTTACCGGGAAATTGACCCCCTGGGCGGGGAGGATCCTTACAGCGCCTCCAAGGCTTGTGCCGAACTCCTGTGCTATGCTTATCAACAATCCTATTTTCAGCAGGGTCCCCTGCGGATGGCCACGGCTCGGGCCGGAAACGTCATCGGCGGGGGAGATTGGGCCCAGGACCGCCTGGTGCCTGACTGCGTCCGGGCCTGGGCCGCGGGGCAGAGGGTGAAGATCCGCTATCCCCAGGCCACCCGCCCCTGGCAGCACGTGTTGGAGCCCTTGAGCGGGTATCTCTGGTTGGGGGCGAGACTGTGGCAGGGGGCGGGGGCAGTCCGGGGGGAGGCCTTTAACTTCGGGCCGGCCCCCACGGTCAACCAAACCGTGGGGGAGGTTCTGGCCGCCATGGCCCGGCACTGGCCCCAGGCCGCCTGGGAGGCCGAAGCTCCCGAGGCCCATCAGCCCGAGGCCACCTCCCTCAAACTGTGCTGCGACAAGGCCCTCAATCTCTTAGAATGGCGGGCCATTTTGCCCCTTGCCGAGGCCATCCGCTTTACCGCTGAGTGGTACCGGACCTTCTACGATCAGGGAGCGAACCCCATGCTGGACCTGACCCGGGACCAGATCCAGGAGTATGGGCAGCGGGCCCGCCGGGAAGGGTTGCCGTGGGCGCGGTAACCCCGTCGGCCATTGCCGGGGTGACCCTGGTCCCATTGAAGCAGATGGAAGACGCCCGGGGGGGCGTGTTCCACATGCTGCGGTGCGACTCCCCCCTGTTCAGCCGCTTTGGCGAGATTTACTTTTCCCTGGTGCTGCCGGGGGTAGTCAAGGCCTGGAAGCGCCATAAGATTATGACCCAGCACCTGGCGGTGCCCATGGGCCGCATCCGGCTGGCGATTTATGACGACCGCCCCGGTTCGCCCAGCCTGGACCGGGTAGAGACCTTTCTTTTGGGCCGGCCGGACCATTACTTTCTCCTGCGGATTCCGCCCCTGGTCTGGTATGGGTTTCAGGGGCTGGGGGAGGGTCCGTCCCTGGTGGCCAATTGCACCGACCTCCCCCATGACCCCAAAGAGGTGGAAAACCGGCCGCTAATTGACCCCCCCGTGCCTTTTGACTGGGAAGGGGACCATGGACCCGCCTGAAAACCCCCTGGTCAGCGTCATCATGAACTGCTTCAACTGCGAGAAGTATCTGCGGGAGGCCCTGGATTCGGTCTTTGCCCAGACCTATCCCCACTGGGAGATCATTTTCTGGGACAACGCCTCCGATGATGGGAGCGCCGCCATTGCCCGGAGCTACGATGAACGGCTGCGCTATTTCCGGGGGGACCACACCATCCCCGTGGGGGCGGCCAGAAATGAGGCCCTGAAACAGGCCCGGGGAGAGTTCATTGCCTTTCTGGACTGCGACGACCTCTGGCTGCCCATCAAGCTGGAAAAGCAAATTCCCCTCTTTGCCGACCCGGAAGTGGGGCTGGTGTTCAGCGATTCCATCTATTTTACCGACGCCGGGGCCAGCTGGGTCCTTTACCAGAATCGGGGCTACTGCACCGGCTCCTGTTTTTCCGAGCTGCTGGCGGACTACTTTCTGGACCTGGAAACGGTAGTGCTCCGGGCCCGGGTGCTGGCCGAGGAGGCGGATTGGTTTGACCCCACTTTCAACCTCATAGAAGAGACGGAGTTTTTCACCCGCATTGCCCGCCGCTGGAAGCTGGCCATGGTCCCCGAGCCCTTGGCCAAATGGCGCATTCACGGGGCGAACCTCACCTGGCAAAAGGATAGCCTCTTTGCCCAGGAAAAAACCGCCATGCTCAGGAAATACGAGGCGGCCATCCCGGGTTTCCGGAGCCGCTATGCCAGGGAGATCAAGGCCTTTGAGCAGGAGATCGCTCTGTGCCAAGCCAAGGACCGGTGGAAATCCGGAGATGGACGGGGGGCTCGCCAGGCCCTGAAAGCTTATGGAATGCGGAATAAAAGGGCCTGGCTCTTCTTCGGGCTCACCTTCCTCCCACCCTCCCTGGGCCTGCGCCTGGTGGCCAAAGTGAAAAAGGGGGTCATGCCGTTTTGAGCGCGTGGCTCCAGGGATGCTGGGGAAGGAGCGGGACCCTGGGTCCCCGGTCCTTCCTCTGCCAGATGCCATGATAGTACCCGTAGCCCCGCTTCCGGAGATGGCGGACCTGGGTCGGGCCCTGGGTGCACCTGCGGTCCAGGGAGAGGCCTGGCTTGCTCCTGGTCCGGGCTGGGCCTGGCGGTTTTATCGGCGGGGCAGCCTGGCCCTGGTCGGGGGGGTGGAAGCGGTGCGCCGGGAGCAGGGGGTGGAGGACATCACCGTCTGGGTGCCGGGCTACTTCTGTGACGAGGCCCTGGCCCCGCTGCGGGGGTTGGCGGCCACCTTGAAATTTTATCCCGGTCAGCCGGACCTGACCCCTGATTGGCACTTCCTGGAGGAGGGGGTCAAAGTGACGGCCGGGGCCCAGGTCTTGGTGCTGGTCCATTATTTTGGGTTTGCCAATGCCAGCCGGGAGGCGGTGAATTTCTGCCAGAGACACGGCCTCACCTTGCTGGAGGATGGGGCCCACGTCCTCCGGATGGCACCCGGTTTGGGGATGGGGGAGCTACTGGTCTTCAGCCCCAGGAAACTCCTGGCGGTGCCCGCCGGCGGGGTCCTGGTTTTTCCCTCAAAGCTCAGGGGCTATCTTCCGGAAATGCCCGTGGCGCCCTGGAGCCGGGACGTCATTTTCTGGGTGGCCCGGCGCTTGACCCAAAAAATGTTCCTGGCCCTTGGACTTTCCTGGTCCTGGTGGTGGCGCCGCCTCCCCGAGGGCGAGCCGGTTTGCCAGGGCCCCTTTCCGCCGCCCGTGCTGGCAGCTTGCGACCGTTACACCCTGGGGCTCTTGGCCCTGGCCGAGCCCAGGTTGGCGGGGATGGTGTCCAGGCGGCGGCGCCACTATGAAGGGTTGGCGGACTATCTCAGGGGGTTCCCCGGGGTCCGCCCCCTTTTTTCCCAGCTCCCCCCGGAAACCTGCCCCTATGTCTTTCCCTTCCTGATGGACCGGGGGAGCGACCAGGTCATGGCCCGGTTGCAGTCCCGGGGGATCCTGGCCAGCCGTTGGCCCACCCTGCCGCCGGAAGTGCTGGGGGAGCCGGAGGTACACCGGACCGCCCTGGAAATCAGGAATCGGCTGCTGCTGCTGCCGGTGCACCAGAGCCTCACTGACCGCCAGGTGGAGTGGATGGGACACCAGCTGCGGGACGCCCTGGCGGCGGTGAGGGCGGGGTCATGAGGCTGGCGCCAGGGAATTTTTCCCAGGAAGAGTGGACCGCCCTGGTGACCAGGTTCCAGGACCAGAGCCTGATGCAGACCTGGGAGTATGGGGAGGCCAAGGCCCGCACCGGTCCCTGGCAGGCGGTGCGGCTGGCCTTTTGGGAGAAAGACCTGCCGGTGGGAGCCTGCCAGGCCATGGTCCGGCCATTGCCGGTCTGGCGGGGGGGCCTGGTATGGATCAACCAGGGCCCTTTGTGGCGCCCCTGGGAGGGGGAAGACGACCGCTCCCTGCTGTTTAACATGCTGGCCGAACTGAGAAAATACTGGGTGGAGGAGCGGCGTCTGTATCTGCGCCTGGCCCTGCCCCTGGAACTTGCGGCAGGCGGCGGGGGTTTTTTACCTCCGGCAGGATACGCCTGGGTGCCGGGGGCCGGGGGGTGGGCCTCCGCCAGATTGGACCTGACCCCTACGGCCGAGGAACTCAGGGCCGGATTGAGCCAAAACTGGCGCAAGCAATTGAGCCGGGCCGAGCGTCAGGGGGTTACCGCCCGGGTGGGCCGGTCACCGGAGCTGTTCGACCGATTCCTGAAAAATTATGGCGCCTTCCTGGGCCGCAAAGGTTGGCAATCCCCCCTGACGGCCGATTTTCTGCGGGAACTCCAGGCCCAATTGCCCGAGGCGCGCCGCCTGTGGGTGTGCGAGGGCTGGCAAGGAACCGACTGCCTGGGGAGTTTATTGTTGGCGGGCTACGGCGATACCTCCCTGTTCCTGGCCCTGGCCCTGAGCGGCGCCGGACAGGCGGCCCACGGCGGCTTCGTCATCCATTGGCAGGCGGTTTTAGCCTTGAAAGCGGCGGGCTTCCGGTGGCTGGACCTGGGAGGCGTGGACCCCCAGCGGACCCCCCCGGGGATCCTGCAGTTCAAATCCGGGCTCCGGGGCAGGCCCTACCAACTGGTGGGAGAGCTGGAGGCGGGCCGGGGGGTCGTCTCCCGGGCCCTCCGCTGGTACATCCGCCGCCACCAGGGGACGGACGTCTAGAAGGGGAAACCATGGGGGAGACCTGGCGGTATCGGGCGGCCAGACCCTGGCTGCGAATCCATCGCACCTTGAGCAAGTGGGTCCTGACCCCCCCGGGCGCTTTTCGCATCCTGACCCTCCACCACACCCCCCCGGCCCAGCTCCAGGGATTGCGCCGCTTGCTGAACTATCTTTTGGAGGAAAATGGCCTCCTCACGCCCGCAGAGGCGGAATCCAGGTTGGACGCCAGGGTCCAAGGCTCAGAGGGAGGCAGAGTGCCCTATCTGGTAACCTTTGACGACGGTTTTTCGTCCAACCGCAGGGCGGCGTTCGAGGTCCTGGACCCCCTGGGGGTGAAGGCCGTGTTTTTCCTGTGCCCGGGGCTCATGGATGTTGCCCCGGTGCGGCAACCTGAGGCCATCGCCCACCACATCTGCGAAGGGGTGGTGGCAGCCGGGGAACTTCCCCGGGATATGGCTTTCATGTCCTGGGACGAGGCGGCCTCCCTGGCGGCGGCCGGCCATACCATCGGCTCCCACAGCCTGTCCCACCGGCGCCTGGCCGGCCTGGAGCCGGGGGCAAAGGCTCAAGAGGTCGTGGCTGCGGCCCGGCTCCTAAAGCAGCGCCTGGGGATCCAGGTTACCTGGTTTGCCTATCCCTTTGGGGACGTGGCCAGCATTGATGGATCGTCCCTAAGGGTGGTGGCCCGGGAACACCGGTTTTGCGCCAGCGGCATCCGGGGGCTGAATTCGGCCAGGACCCACCCCCTGGGGCTTTTCCGGGAGGAAATCAGCCTGGACGCTCCTTTTGATTACCAGAGACTAATTCTGGCGGGGGGGCTGGATGTCTTTTACCGGCGCCGGCGCCGGCGGCTGGAACGGATGCTCCGGGGCACCGGATCCGGAGCCGGGGAGGGCAGAGAAACGTGTGCGGCATCCTAGGCCTGGCCGGCCAGGTGCCCCCGGAGGGGCGAGAGTTACTGCGGGCCATGGGAGCAACCCTGGGCCACCGCGGGCCGGATGACGCCGGGGAGTGGTGGTCGCCGGAAGGCGACGTGGGCCTGGGCCACCGGCGGCTGGCCGTCATTGACCTCTCTCCCGGGGGCCACCAGCCCATGGCGGACGCCTCGGGCCAATTCGTCATCGTCTATAACGGGGAAATTTACAACTTCCAGGAGCTGCGCCGGGAGCTGATCGCCCGGGGCCACCGCTTCCGCACGGCCAGCGACACCGAAGTCATCCTGGAGGCTTACCGGGCCTGGGGGCTGGATTGCCTGGGTCACTTCAACGGCATGTTTGCCTTTGCCCTGTATGACCGGGGCCGGCAGCGCCTGTTTCTGGCCCGGGACCGGGCGGGAGAAAAACCTCTATACTTCCGCCGCACTCCGGCAAGTTTCTGCTTTGCTTCCGAGCTGAAGGCCCTTATGGCCGACCCGGCCTGTCCCCGCCGGCTGGACCTGGAAGCCCTCAATTTTTACCTGGCCTATGGCTACGTCCCGGGGGACCGGTGCATCCTGACGGGGGTAGAGAAACTGCCCCCAGCCATGGGCCTCACCTATGAGCTGGCAACCGGGCGCCTGCGGCAGTGGCGTTACTGGGACCTGCCCGAGCCCGACCCGGGAAAGAGAGCCGACCCTGAACCACTGGCCCAGGAGGCGGCGACTCTCCTCAAAGACTCGGTGCGCCTCCGCCTCATTGCCGATGTGCCGGTGGGCATCCTGTTGAGCGGGGGTCTGGATTCCAGTCTGGTGACCGCCATGGCGGCCCAGGTGGCCACGGCCCGGGTGCGCACCTTCACCGTGGCCTTTGCCGGCCACGGCCCCCTGGATGAAGGCCCCTACGCCCGGCTGGTGGCAAAGCACTGGGGGACGGAACACACGGAGCTGGTGGCGGAACAGGCCAGCGTGGCCCTGCTGCCGGAGCTGGCCCGCCAGTATGACGAGCCCCTGGGGGATCATGCCCTGGTGCCCACTTATCTGGTAACCCGCCTCATTCGCCAACACGCCACCGTGGCCCTGGGCGGGGACGGCGGGGACGAACTGTTCGGGGGCTACCACCACTACAATTTTTTGCAGCGCCACGCCGGATTGCGGCGATTCCTGCCGGGGCCGCTCCGGGCCCTGGTGGCCGGCGCCGCGGCTCGTTGTCTCCCCATAGGCTTTAAGGGGCGCAACCATCTCATCGGCTTCCGGGGCGACCCCGCCTGGGGCATTGCCCACGTGAACCTATTTTTCGACGCCCGCACTCGCCGGCGCCTGGCGCCTCTGCTGCGGGACGCCGGAGAGGAGGCGGTCCTGGTCCCCGAAACCTCTCGGGCCAGCCTGTGCCGACGGGACCACAGCCTCCTGCAGCAGGCCACCCGGGCTGATTTTCGCACCACTCTGGCGGACGGCTACCTGGTCAAGGTGGACCGGGCCAGCATGCTCAATTCCCTGGAGGTGCGGGCCCCCTTCCTGGACCACCGCCTGGTAGAGTTTGCCTTCGGCCGGTTACCGGATGAATTGCGGGCTACCGCGGAGGCCCGCAAGGTCTTACTGCAAAGCCTGGCCGGGCGGCTGTTGCCCCCCGCCTTCGACGCGGGCCGCAAGCAGGGCTTTACCATGCCCCTGGCCACCTGGTTCACCGGGGAGTGGGGTACCTTCATGGAAGGGGTGCTGGCCGAAGCCGATCCCAGGCTCCTGGACCCGGGGATGGTGCGGCAGCTCATCGCCGGGCAGCGCCGGGGCTATGCCAACATTGACCGGCTGTTTCTCCTTACCATGCTGGAGCTATGGCGCCGGGAGTATCAGGTTTCTCTGCCGTAAAGACGGGGTTGGCGGCCATCGAAATTTTTGTAAGGCACCATCTCACCGGCTGGGGCCGCAAACCTGGGGAAAGGTAATTTTTCATGCGATTGGGAATAGACGCCTCCAATCTCCGGATAGGCGGTGGCATAACCCATCTGGTCGAGTTACTGCGGACGGCGCGCCCCCGGGAGCACGGCATCCACCGGGTAGTAGTGTGGACTTATGGCCAACTGGCGAGCCAACTGCCGGCCCGGCCCTGGCTGACGGTGGTGCCCGAACCGCTACTGGACCGGCCGCTGCCGCAGCGGTTGCTCTGGCAAACCATCCGGCTCACTAGGCTGGCCCGTCAGGCCTGCGATATCCTGTTCGCCCCGGGGGGGATTTATGCAGGGTCATTCCGGCCCTTTGTGACCATGTCGCGCAATATGCTACCATTTGAAAGGCGCGAGCGGCAGCGGTACGGCTTTTCCTGGATGGGCCTCAGGTTGGCGCTGCTCCGGGTTGCTCAAAGCCGCGGTTTTCGACAAGCCCGCGGGGTGATCTTTCTGAGTCGATATGCCTGCTCCACGGTGATGAAACAAGTCCCGGGAATAAAAGGGAAAATAGCCATAATTCCCCATGGGGTGGTCCCCCAGTTTCTGGCGCCCCCGCGGCCTCAAAGGCCCTTAACGGATTATTCCTTCCCCGCCCCGTTCCGCTTGCTGTATGTTTCCATCTTGGATGTTTTCAAGCACCAGGAGCAGGTGGTCCAGGCGGTGGCCCTGCTCCGCCAGGAAGGATTGCCGGTCAAACTCGATCTGGTGGGGCCTGCCTATCCTCCCGTTTTGTCCCGCCTGACCACGGTGCTGGGCGAACTTGACCCCCAGGGAAATTTCATCAATTATACGGGGCCGCGGCCGTATGCCGAACTGCCCCGGGTTTATCGCGACGCGGATGCCTTCGTCTTTGCCTCCAGCTGCGAAAACATGCCCAACATCCTCCTGGAGGCCATGGCCAGCGGCCTGCCCATTGCCTGTGCGGGACGGGGGCCGATGCCCGAGGTCTTGGGCGAGGCGGGGGTCTATTTCGACCCGGAGGACCCCACCAGCATTGCGGCGGCTCTGCGGGCGCTGCTGTTTTCTCCGGAGTTGCGGGCCCGGTGGGCTGAGGCCGCTTACCAACGGGCCCGGGGTTTTTCCTGGGAGCAATGCGCCCAGCAAACCTTTGAATTTCTGGCGCAGGTGGCGTCAGGTTCCGACAGGTAAAAGATGTGCGGGATTGCGGGAGTCGTAAACTGGGGGGATCACACAACCCTGACGGCCATGACCGATTGCCAGGCGCACCGCGGCCCCGATGACGCCGGGGTTTGGGAGCACGTGGCGCCGGACGGCGCCTATCTGGGCCTCGGCAGCCGGCGCCTCTCCATCCTGGACCTGTCCGCCGCGGGCCATATGCCCATGGCCAACGAAGATAATACGGTCTACCTGGTGTACAATGGCGAGATCTATAATTTCGCCGAGCTTCGCCGGGAACTTGTGGCCAGAGGCCACCGCTTTCGCTCCCACACCGATACCGAGGTAGTGCTGCACCTGTATGAAGAAGAAGGGCCGCAATGCGTCAAGCGCCTGAACGGCATGTTCGCCCTGGCGATTTGCGATCTTCGGGCCGACCCTCCGGTTTTATTTCTGGCCCGGGACCATTTTGGCATTAAGCCCCTGTACTACCTGCACCAGGGACCGCGCTTTGCTTTCGCCTCCGAGGCCAAGGCCCTGCTCCTGTTGCCCGATTTCCGGGCGGAAGTGGATCTGGAGACCTTGCATCAATTCCTGACTCTACTCTGGGTTCCGGGCCCCAAGACCATATTCCGGGGCATTCAGCAACTGCCGGCCGGCCACTATGCCATTTTCAAACAGGGCGTCCTGAAAATTGAGCAGTATTGGGACCTGACTTTCCCTCCGGCCCAGGCCGATTACCGCCTGACCGAAGGCGAACTGACGGCGGAGATCAGGCGGCGCTTCCGCCAGTCGGTGCAGGCGCAGATGATCAGCGACGTGCCCATCGGGGCCTTCCTGAGCGCCGGGTTGGATTCCAGCAGCATCGTGGCCATGATGGCCCAGGCCCACGGCAGCCCGGTGCAGACCTACACCATCACTTTCCCCCCCAAATACCGGGTGGGAGAGACCACCATGGACGACCCCGGGGTGGCCCGGCGGACGGCCCAGCATTTCGGCTGCGACCACCATGAGATTACCGTTGAACCGAGGGTGGCGGAACTGCTCCCCCGGCTGATCTGGCACATGGACGAACCGGTGGCTGATCCGGCCATCATCATGGCTTACCTGGTTTGCCGGGAGGCCCGGCCCACGGCCACGGTGCTCCTGTCGGGGATTGGGGGGGATGAGTTGTTCGCCGGCTACCGCAAGCATTATGCCCACTATTGGGCCGGGGCCTATCGTCAGTTGCCGGCGTCCTGGCGCCGACAACTCATCGAGCCGGTTTTGTCCGCGCTGCCTGCCCTGCGCGGCACCCCTTTCAAAGGTCTGGTACGGCTGGCCAAGAAAATGGCCCGCCGCGGTTCTCTGGAGCCCCGGGAAGCCTTTTTAATGGACTCCACTTACCTGGATGAGTCCCAGAAGGCTGGCCTTTATACACCGGCATTGCGAGCTAGCCTGGGGGGTCTGGACCCCTGGAGCCGGCACCGGGCCTATTTTGAGCAGGTGTCCCAGGCCGATTTTCTCCACCAGATGCTCTATCTTGATCTTAAAGCCTTTATGGTAAGCCTGAATTTGAATTATAATGATAAAATGAGCATGGCGTCGTCCCTGGAGGTGCGGGTCCCCTTTTTGGACCGGGAGTTGGCCGAGTTTGTCGCCTGGCAGGTGCCGCCCGGCCTCAAGCTCAACGGCTTCTTCCGGCCGGTCACCAAATACATTTTTCGCCAG
>Ga0315268_10001512_pt1 | contig 26788 bp, 33 predicted proteins | sample C1_top_MG_FD_204535 | JGI IMG/M metagenome (GOLD analysis project Ga0315268, IMG submission 204535) | Sediment microbial communities from Yellowstone Lake, YNP, Wyoming, USA - C1_top | ecosystem: Environmental > Aquatic > Freshwater > Lake > Sediment | place: USA: Wyoming | collected 2017-08-01
AGAGCACCGTTGAGGATGGGAAGGAAGGGCCAGTTCCTGAGCCATTGCAGCCTGGATCACCTATCCCAGCAGATTCCGTTGTGATGTAGAAATTGAGCGGAATATTGCTCCGAGTCAGTTGAGCGGTATATTGGTTCGACCATTCCACATGATAACGCTGCCCCGCCGTTGCATTAAATTTGATGCGGACATTGGCCCCTAGTCCGCAGACATTAAGCTCGAAACTGGTCGGCCCGAAGGTACCAATGTAAACTGATGTTGTCGCTGTCTCATAACGGGTTGCAGTGGAGTAGGTATAGATTTCTGTGATTGAGGTTTCGGTTGTGAAGGTTGAGTAACTCTGGCCTGATACGTTCATCGGTGCAATACTGACTGCTGGAGCCAGAGCGAGAATCAGCATAGAGGCGAAGGCAATGCGGGACCACTGCATGAATATGCCTTCCTAGTGATTGCATTAGTTCGTACTGCACCACGTTAGATTTCTTATTTGTGCTGTAGTCGAGGTTGTGAATACTGCAAATGATTTGTTGCTGATATGAAAACCGAGATAAGGTTTAGACTCTTCGTGCGCGCAGCCGCACCGGCTCTTATCCAGTTGAAAGCAGCTAGGAGATTGTCGGCTCCGTTACCCCAGGTTCAACTCATTTGAGCATCATCTTTGTGACTATCTTCATTGCCGACAGGAAGCGTTTGCAATGCGTTATTTCTTAGCCTTTCTCAAGGCGTAGTCCGCGATCGTTCCGGCAGCGTTCACTGCGGTCGCCTCCAACAGTCCGCGGAATCCCGGTGACGCGTTCACTTCGATTACGTAAGGCTGGTCACCAACGGAGATGAGATCCACTCCCGCGATCTCTACCCCGACTGCCTCTGCAGCCTTCACTGCCACCTCAGCTTCAGCTGGGGCGAGCTTGTGAGCGATGCCTCGCCCTCCGATGTGAATGTTGCTCCGCCATTCGTGGCGGGCAGCTCTCCGCTTCATTGCTCCTACGATCTCGTTACCCGCGACGAACACGCGTATGTCCTCGCCGGGGTTTGGTAGATATTTCTGCAGGCAGATCATCTGGTCGAGTTCCCAAAGCGTGTCAATTATGGGTCCCGCCTCCTTCACGTCTTTGACGAGCATGACGCCTATGCCTTGAGTACCGCTGAGCAACTTCATTACGAGCGGAGGAGTAATGTACTCCGCTGGCTCCTCATGCCTATTGCGCGATGCGACTAGGACGCTCTCGGGGATTCTGATTCCGGCAGCGTAAAGCGCCTGAAGCGCCAAGTACTTGTTCCTGGCAGTCATGAGCCCTTCCATCGAAAGGGTCGTTGGTATGTTCATCATTCGGAACTGCCGCAGTATCATGATTCCAAGTTGCGTCAAGCTGCGGCCAATCCGAGGAATAGCCCCATCCAGATCCTTCAATGATTGCTTGTTGTAGACTGCGTCGGCCCCGTTCATTTCGAGGCTGAGGTGAACCTCGGGCGTACGCAGGTAGACTGCCTCTGCACCCCTTTGCTTCAGAGCTTTCGTGATTTCCGTGGTTGCCCAAAAGTTCTGGTTCTTCGATAGAACTCCAATTCTCATTTGAATAATCACGAATCGACGCTGGCTTAATACCCAGATTGCTGATAAATGGTGTCCCGTCGTGTCTGCTGTGAAGAAGAAAGAGCGAATCATCATCGGCCCAATTGAATACGTCAAGGTGACTGGGCACCACGGCGAGGCTCGAGTGAAGGGCAAGGTGGACACAGGGGCGACAAGGACATCAGTAGATGTCTGGCTTGCGGCAAACATAGGACTTGGACCGACGGTCGATGTTGCAAAGGTCAAGTCCGCGCTACTCGACGAGGCGAGGAGTAGGCCTCTTGTTCGCGCCGTGGTAGAAATCGCGGGCGAACAGTTCGCCCTACCGGTCAGCGTGAACGACAGGTCAGACATGCGCTACCCAGTACTGGTTGGGATGGACATCCTTGGCCTCGGACGATTTCTGATAGATCCTGCCAAGAAGACTCCCGTCACGTACAAAAACGGGGGCAAAGCGAAAAAGAAACGATGAGACTCCAATCTGCAAGCCGACTGATGCCTTTTTCAACCTCATCGACTAATCGCCGAACGAGTCGATGGCGATGTTCGCGGGTCGCGATTTCCTCTCTATGAGCGACCTGAATTCTTCTGAAATCCAAACACTCATTGACCTTGGAATCAAACTGAAGGCCGAAACACGGCAGGGCACGTTGAATGACTCTCTAAAATCGAAGGTAGTAGGGCTGCTTTTCGAGAAACCCTCGACCAGAACTCGGGCAAGCTTCGAGACCGCCATCTACCAGCTAGGAGGACAGGCAATGTATCTCAGGGCTGACGAGCTTCAGCTTGCGAGAGGCGAGCCTTTGAAGGACACCGCCAGAATACTGGGATCCTACCTGAACGGTCTGGTGATCAGAACGTACGCCCACCAGAACTTGGTGGAGATCGCGAACTATTCGCCCGTCCCAATCATAAACGCCCTGAGTGATCTGGAGCACCCAACCCAAATCATCGCGGACATGCTAACGATTCAGGAAGTTAAAGGGCATCTGGCAGGGCTCAAGTTCGTTTGGCTTGGAGACGGCAATAACGTCTGTAATTCTTGGTTGCTAGGTGGGGCGACGATGGGCATGAATGTCGTGGTCTCATGTCCGAAGGGGTTCGATCCTGACAAGGCAGTACTCGCCTCAGCGGCGAAGCTCGCGAAGAAATCAGGGAGTAACTTGGAATTAGTACGTGATCCGAGGAAGGCGGTGGACGGCGCGGATATTGTCTACACAGACGTTTGGGTTAGCATGGGACAAGAGAAAGGGGCAAAACAGAAAGTTAGGAAATTCAAGCCGTACCAAGTGAATGAGAGACTTCTTTCGCGGGCGGGGCCGAACCTGTCGGTAATGCACTGCTTGCCTGCTCACAGGGGCCTAGAGATCACCAATGAAGTGCTGGAGGGCCCCAACAGCATAGTCTGGAAGCAGGGGGAGAACAAGTTACATGGGGCCCGCGCTGTGCTAGCTGCTTTCCTTAGCGTCTCCTAGCGACTTATCCGCCTGTGACCTGTCAAGGAACTCGTGTGCCTTGCGGAGGGTATCCTTCGCGTTCTTGTAGGTCAACCTGTCATATGCTCGGTCATACGGTAGCCAATCATATCCAACGTGCTCTCTTGAGAGTCGAACGGAGTCGCTATGGACTTCGACTAGGTAGAAAACGACTTCCTTATACACGGTCTTTCCTGCGCGTTTGTAATAGTAACTGATCGGGTGCCGATATCCGTTAACGAAGCCTATGTCGGTTAAGCCGACTTCTTCCTCCGTCTCTCTCCGCACCGTATCTTCCTCCGATTCGTTCTTCTCCACATGGCCTTTCACGTAGTCCCAGTGTCCACCTTCGTAGTGGAGCAAGAGGTACTTACGATTCCCGTCACGTTTGAAGATGACAGCGCCACACGACTTCTCTGAGGGCATGATGATGCACTTGATTTCTTTGAACCGCTAAGCAGCAAAGAGGAAACGCTCAGACTTTAATTCCTTTGCCCAAACCGCTAGAGAGCAAAGGACAACAGCATTGCTAACAGCGCCCCGATGACGGGGGCCACTGTCCAGCCGATCATTATTTCGCGGGTGAGGCGATCGTTTCGCACAACAATCTTTCTCGCAATTGCTGCCCCGAATACTCCACCAACAACGGCTTGTGATACTGAGACGGGAATACCAAACTGAGTGAACCCATGAACCGTCACAGCCCCTCCCATCTGGGCCGCGAACGACCCGGAAGGGTTGAGGCCTACTATGTTCTCGGCAACGCTGAGAGTCGTTCCTTTACTGAGAGCAACCATGCCAACAATCGTCGCTAGGCCGAGAACAATCGAAACTAGGAACGGGTTGCTGGTTGCGTCAGCGGTCATTCCAGTGAGCAGGCCAACCGTATTTGCTCCCAAGGTGTACGCCGCGTACATCCCGCTCAGGATAGTCAGATACGAGTACATGATGTTTTGAGTGAACAACCCTTTCACCTTTCTCCCGACCCGTCGCGCAAGAATCGAGATAGCGCTCGCGGCGACGTATCCTGCCAGCGGTGTAAAGATCCAGGACGAAGCGATGATGCCCGTGAAAACCCAATCAACGCGTACGGCTTGTGCGATCGCGGCCCCGACAGCTGCGCCCACAGCCACTTGCGACAGACTGATCGGCAATCTTCGGTAAGTGAAAAACGCCATGAGGATAAGGCTTGAGATGGCCACGGTAAGAGTGAGCTGAGAGTCGCCGGAAGGCACAATCCCTCTCGTTATGGCGCCCGATAGTTTCCTCCCTTCAAGCAGGATGCCCGCCATCAATGCGATCGACGCCAATGCGACAGCCCGAGAATATCGCAGACGGCGCACCCCAATCGAGGTGCCAAGACATGTAGACAGATTGTTCGCGCCCAAGATTACGCAAAGAGCTAGGATTGCTGCGAAATCAAGGGAGACTAGGTTCAACAGATGGCATCCAACTTTCAGAAAACGCCTGCACGATGTGGCAGGGGCCGCGAAATATGCCTTCAGGTCACGCTTTGCGAGCCATCTGGTCAACCTTCTCTTTCAGGTCGGTCGGCTTGTTCATAACACCATGTTTCTCACAATAGTAGAGAGTCTCATTCGTAGTCGGAGACTCACTCCATTGGCCTGCCGTAGCTCCGATCATCCGGGTCATTTCCTTGGAGCACAAGGGGCATTTCAATGCGAGAATCGCTTTCCCATGATTTTCACTTTTGAAATAAAAGGATTTGCTGCAGCTCAACTTGCTGATTGTGTAACGTATGTTGGACATCAATTTCATGATCCTGCACCGGCAAAGTAGGGTCAGCTCTCGAGTCGAATCACCCGGAAGTGGACTAGGCTTCCGCTTTCGCCACGAGCGATATGACTAGGTCCGAAGCGTCCTCCGCTGCGTCGGCTATGTCATCTAGCTTGAGAACAAAGTCCCTGAGCTGGAGGACCGTTAGAACATCTAGTTCGGATTTGCGGCGGAATATGCTCTTAATCAGCCGGTTCTTTACCTCGTCTCCCTCTTCCTCAGCGCGCTCTACGAGTAACGCTTTGCTCACTGCGATCTCCGCATCGGTTTCCAACGCTCGAATGGATTCCTCGAGAAGGTGAACTTCGGTTAGGAGCTTTGTGAACATGTCATCGAGGGTCGCACCGGTCTCATCGAATAATACCAGGAACGCTCGCCCTTCAATTGGGTATTCCCCAAGGATCCTCGCAGCATTTTGCGCTGCATCTGCCACTTCGTCGTTCTTTTCCATCAATTCGAGGAAGTCCTCTCGAGTCCCGGAGAAGAATGCCCCTTGGGACACCGCTACGACTGCGTCCCGGTGAAGGCCATCCGCAAGTGTTTCCAGTTCTGAGATCTTGTCCGCTGTCTCTTCCACGCTCTTCCAGTCACCAACTTTTGCTGCCTCCAGAATTGGTTTGAGTTGTTGGACCGTCCTAACGACCACTCCGAAGTGGTCCGATATGAGATCGAGAACGCGCCTTTCCTTCGTTCCTATCAGTTTGAAGCGGCCTGGCAACCCGAAGACCTAAGCCTCTTCTACTTGCTCCCCGTTGAGACGTATTGATCAAGCGTCCCTGCGGGTGGCAATCCAGCAAGTTCCCTCTCGATCGACGACTGTAGACGTTTCAGGGTCTTCTTGTGTTTCTCCTGAGAAATGCCCAGCATTTCCATGATTTGGATGCAGTTCTCTGGAGCGTATCCGTGAAAGTGATTGTTGAAGACGCCAAAGGTTCTTTTTGTGTTCTGCTGGATCTCCTGCACCTTCGGAATCCATTCTCGCAGCTGCTCTTGCGTGTACCGGTAGTTGTACCACGGACGGTCTCCATGCCCATGCCATCTCACGTATCCAAGCGAGGAGGTAACGTGAATCTCAGGAGGGAGCAATGGTTCGTCAACTATGCAATAGGCAGTCTCATACTTTGACAGTATTCGCCATGTCTCGCCATTCATCCACGAGGGATGTCGGAACTCAACAACGTATTCGTATCTGTGCGGAAGCGAAGCTAGAAAGTCCTCTAGCCGCTTGTGATTCTCCTTCAAGGATGGTGGCAGCTGAACAAGGAAGCATCCTAGTCGGTCCTGTGTCAGGAGCGGATCGAAAAGTTGAACAAACTTCTCAAGCTCGTCTCGAGTGTCCTCCATGAGTTTCAGCCTAAGATCATGAGTAAACTTCTGGTTTATCTTGGCGCTGAACATGAAGCCGCGCTTCGTGTTCCTCGTCAGGCCAAGTATGGTTCCCTCATCGGGGATCTTGTAGAAGGATGAGTTGAGCTCAACGGTATCGAAGACGTTCGCATATTGCTGTAGCATACTCTTGTCTGAGTCGTATAATGGTCCCACCCATTCCTTGTAGGACCAGCCAGCGCACCCGAAGTATAGTCTGCCGCCTTCTTTCGAAGTCAAACCAGCAAGACCTTGGTGAAGAATGAAACATTCTGGGGGCTTATTTCTCCGTTATGGGAAAACGATGACTGAGCTACCCGCAACCAAAGTGGAACAACCGCTAATAGCTGGAAATGACTTCTGGCGCGTATCCTGTCGGCCGCGAATTGAACCTGAGTGTCCGCGTTGAAGTACATCAAGCTGGCGGAGGTCTTCGAAGAGGTTGAGGCGACTTCAAAACGACTTGAAATGACTGACCTGTTGGTCAAACTAATCAAGGCAACACCACCCGACGAGATTGGGAAAGTCGTCTATCTTCTTCAGGGGAAGCTTTACGCTGATTACGTGGGCGTTGAGCTTGGGCTCGCTGAAAAACTGCTCATCAGAGCAGTGGCACAGGTGGCGAACCGATCCGAGAACCAAGTTGAAGCTGACTTCAAGAAATCAGGAGATCTCGGCCTAACAGTAGAGAAACTGATAGAAAAGAAGACACAGGCAACACTCGTCAAGCGGCCTCTGACCGTGCACACGGTCTACGATACATTCGACAAGATCGCTCACGCTACCGGGTCAGGTTCAGTCGAGACGAAGATACGCCTGCTTGTGAGCCTTCTGAATGATGCTTCACCGAGGGAGGGGAAGTTCATCGCTAGGATGGCTGTGGGGAAGTTGAGGCTTGGCGTGGCGGAGATGACAGTTCTAGACGCATTGGCAATCGCATATGGTGGAGACAAGTCTGCTCGTGAACCTCTGGAACGTGCATACAACATGTCTTCAGATCTCGGCTACGTGGCGAGTGTCGTGGCAAATGAAGGCCTTCGCGGAATTGAGAGATTCAAAATTACGGTGGGTCGCCCAATCAGACCGATGCTTTGCGAACGCCTACCTTCAGCGAGGGAGGTCCTGGAGAAGCTGGGGGGAACTGGCGCTGCCGAATACAAGTACGACGGGCTAAGAATCCAGGCGCATCTCAGTCAAAAGGGCGTCCACCTATTCTCACGAAGACTTGAGAACATCACCGACCAGTTCCCCGATGTTGCAAAGTTGCTACAGAAGAGCATCAAGGCGAGAGAGGCGATTGTCGAAGGCGAATGTGTCGCCGTGGATCAGAACACGGGGGACATGCTCCCTTTTCAGGTGATCTCGCAGCGGCGGGGGCGGAAGTATGAGATCGAGAGAATGGCCGACGAAATTCCTGTCACGATCTTCCTCTTCGACCTGCTGTACTTGAACGGGAAGGACCAAACCTCAGTTCCATACTTGGAAAGGCGCGCCGAGCTACTCAAAGTCGTGGAACCCTCTGAAAGAGTAAAGGTTGCCACGCAGGTGCAGGTCCATGAGCCGGAGGAACTTGAACGGTTGATGGATGAAGCTGTGTCTACAGGGTGCGAGGGAGCGGTGGTGAAAAGCACAGGGCCACACTCCGTCTACCAGGCTGGAGCTCGCGGCTGGCTTTGGATCAAGTACAAACGATCCTACAGAGCTACGGTTCACGACACCTTCGACCTCGTCCCCGTGGGTGCCTTTGCGGGACGCGGAAGGCGCGCAGGAACCTATGGAGCCTTGCTGATGGCAGTTTACAACTCGAAGGCAGACGTCTTTGAGACGCTATGCAAGCTTGGCACGGGCTTCAAGGATCAAGATTTGGCTGAGCTTCCGAGACAAATGCAGCCGTATTTGACCAAGCAGAGGCATCCCCGCGTGAATTCACTAATGCAACCGGACTTCTGGTTCGTCCCTTCAGCAGTCATGGAGGTGGCGGCAGACGAAATCACCTTGTCGCCTCTGCACACATGTGGGTGGGGCAAAATTAGGCAAGAAAGCGGATTGGCGCTGAGGTTTCCGCGGTTCACAGGCACTTGGAGGAAAGACAAGGCTCCAGAGGACGCCACAACTGCGCAAGAGACCGTGGAGATGTACAAGAAGCAGCTAAAGCAGATCGAAGTCCAATCCTAGTCTGCCTGACGGCTGTTGTCGTTATACTGGCTCACTTACAGGTGAACTATTCGTCGTCGCTTGGGCGTTTTGACCTTCCAGAATCCAGATGCGTCTCGGTAATATTCGGCTGCCTCCAAGCTTGTTAGTCCTCAAAGTACTATTAGGTATTGATAGCATATTTAAGACTTAGCAATGCTCATTAGGCCTATGGAAGCCTGAAAGGCCTTGGAGGCTCCTGAGGTATGTCCCAAAGCTTAGAGATCGTTCGACTTCAAGGGTTCAAAGCCCAGTATCGAATCACAATTCCGCGTGATATGGTGGAGAAGCTCAAGTGGCAAAAGGGACAACCACTTTTCATCTCCCTTGAAGGCACCCGCATCATAATAGAGCCCGTGACCAAGAAATAGGGGAAGGCTCACCGGAGAACTATCAGCTCGCGGCGTTTCCTTGGTTCAAATCAGTTGCTAAAACGGTTTGTTAGGAGTTCGGCGATTTCATCAAAATCAGCAGATCAACCAGCTTCCGCGACGATCAACCGATCTTCGACGGGAACGAGCAGTTGGGTTCGCGAGCCGAACTGCGAGACGACGTAGGATACGTTGCTCATTAGGTCCGTGACCATGAACGTTCGGCTTAGCGCGTGCGAGGCATATGACTGATAAGACTCACGTCGCGAACTAGTTCTAATGCGGCCTCGTTCTATCACAGCGATGGTCTCTACGGATTCTTCCAATCCGGCCAGAACTTCGTGAGAGAGCCCATTCAGGTGACACATTAAGATGTCCATTCACATTCCCTCCAGCGAGGTGATTGGGCTAACTCACGCTAGTAGTTTGACCGAGCGTACGATGGCTCGCGATGCAGGGCACCAGCCCGACACGCTTTGCCGGCCTGCACTGGCTACTCCTACATCTCTTCCGGGCGCGCCTGTATTCTTCCCTGCCCGCACAAAGTGGGCTAGTTCCGTCGGCAACAATCAGTGGGTCGATTACAGTTATTACCGACTGTACCAGTTACTTCCTCACGCGTCTGTCATGTTCTCCAAAATTCTGGTGGGAGTAGACGGGTCCGCATTCGCGGAGAAGGGATTGAAATACGCAGTCGACCTGGCCAAGAAGTATCGGTGCAAGCTCATAATCGTTCACGTAGTGCTGCGGCGATTTTACGCAGTTGCTCCTTCCGAGGCTGGAGTACTAGCAACCACTGTTTTCGTTAAGGAGATGGAGACGGAAGGAAAGGAAATCATGAACAAAGCGGAGGCCTACGCAAGAGCCGAGAGCGTTGACTACGAGTGCAAGCTAGTCCAGGGTGTCCCTGCTGACGAGCTCATCAAGATTTCCCAAGCGGAAAAGGCTGACCTGATTGTTCTTGGAAGCCGAGGTCTAACGGAGGTCCGGGCATTCCTCTTGGGAAGCGTTTCAGACAAGGTCAGCCACCACGCCAAGTGCCCAACACTCATCGTGAAGTAGATCAGACAACCGACAAAGCGAGATAAATATCGCCAACATTTGTCCCAGTGGGTCCAGTGATTAGGCAATCCTTGATTGCCCTGAAGAAACCATTCGAATCGTTCCTCCGAATGTAGTCATCAATCACCAGCCCTTTCCGTTTCGCACGAAAGAAGGTGTTTCCATCAATGATTGCGCCTGCGGCATTGCTGTTTCCGTCCACGCCATCAGTGCCCATTGCCGCAACAACAACTCCGTTCAATCCGGCTATTCGCTCCACTGCAGAAAGAACTGTCTCTTGATTCCGTCCTCCTTTACCACGACCGTGCACTCGCACTGTGGTTTCGCCGCCTGCAATGACGGCGCGACCTTTTCCAGTTTTGTGACGGGTGGTCATTTGATCGGATGCCGTTGCCAGAAAGCTGCCCATATCAGATGCATCCATTTCAGCGGAAGTTGTGAATATCTCGGAGCTGATTCCCGCTTCGCTCAGTGTTTGGTTGGCTGCCTTGCATGCTGTCCTGTTGTCAGCAATCACGACGTTGTGGAGGTTTCTCCCCCGGAGTTTCCCTGGTTTCGGGGTTTCTCGCGCGAGGCCACGGATACCGTTTAGTAGATGACTTCTCACTCGCGATGGGGCAGCCCGCCAGATTCCGTAACCTCTCAGTACATCGACTGCGTCTCGGAAGGTGGTGGGGTCCTCGGCCGTCAGACCGGAGCCGATGTCATGAAGCTGATTTCCAGGAACGTCTGAGATCAAAAGAGAAAGCACGATTGAGGCAGGGCACAGTTCAACCAACCTCCCCCCTTTCAGTTCCGAGATGTGTCTCCTGACGGTGTTGATTTCGTGGATTGATGCTCCACTCTTGACCAGTTGCTCTGTGATCGCGATCTCGTCCGCAAGTCGAATCCCCTCCGCGGGCAAGGGAAGGAGTGCAGAGGCCCCGCCCGAGATCAAACAGAGCAAAAGCTCATCCCGCGCCATTTTGGTGATTTCGTCCATCACGCGTTGTGAAGCCCGAAGCCCAGCCGAATCAGGAAACGGGTGACCTGTGAAATGCACCTCAAAACGGCCGTCTATCGTTCGGCAGTGTTTCCCTTTGGGTGCTAACACGATGCCGCCGATTAGCAACGGCTCCAAGGCACTGAGCGCTGCGCGCGCCATTCGCAGGCTTGCCTTGCCCACCGCTAGGACTCTGATGCCGCTAACCCTGGAGATGCTAATTGACCGGTTGCCCGCCAAGATGCGCCCGCGAGCAATGCTGAGGTTTGATCTGACGCAACGGTAAGGATCAACGGCATTCAATGCGGCTTCAAGTGCTGCGAGACACAGGCGCCGGGCGCGTCTGTCAGGCGCAGAGTGTCCACTACGAACAAGGTCTCCATAGTTCTTGATCAAATGCCGCGGCTTTTGCTTCGAAGAGCCGTCCGACCGTTCAGAATCTCCGATAGAAGACTAGACAGGGGGGAATATTGTACGCTGAACTGGAGAGAAGCATCAGCTAACTCGAGGTTTGAGTTTCTTGGGAGGGTGGGGAAGTCCACTCAGACGTTGTGGGTGGAAGTGACGTTGCGGGAGGTTCTTGCATTGCAGGGGCTGGCTCCATCATTGGAGGTGGAGCTGCAGCCTTTGGTGCTGCTTTCCTTTTCTTGGGCTTAGCCTTCTTCTTCGCCATTCGTTTGGCTTTCTTCTTCGCGCCTTTCCTGGCCTTGCGTTTCTTCGCCAAACAATTACACCGCCCTATTGTCGAAGTTGAATCCGTAATAAGTCTTGCATGCGATCTTTGAGTTCGCGCACAGAATCGCGTCAACGGTGGAGAGCAAGGATTCCTCCTGTCTCTGGACTGCGAAACCAATCAACCGACTTTTGTTGACCGTCGCCACGCTAGAGTTCAAACCAGATTGAACAGTCGTTGGACTCGCCCACCTGAAGGGGCTTCGAGTTTCGAGTCTGTAAGGCTTAATCAGGTAACTGCTTCATTCGGCGTTTCGAGGATAGTTTCGCATGCGCTTCTCGACGAAGGCAGTGCACGTAGGACAAGACGCGAAGGATCCGACCGGTTCTGTTTTTGTGCCCGTCTACCAGGTATCAACCTACCGTCAGGCCGAACTGGGGGCTCAAAGTGAGTACGTATACTCACGCACGGGCAATCCAACACGTACCGCGCTAGAGAGAGCGATTGCTCACCTTGAGGACGGGAACCATGGTCTCGCGTTTTCCTCCGGCATGGGCGCAATAACCACCCTTCTGCTCTCCACACTCCGGAAGGGAGACCACGTGGTTGCGGTGCAGGACCTTTATGGTGGAACGAGGCGGTTGTTCAATCAAGTCATGGCCAACTTCGGGGTCGAATTCACGTACGTTGAAGGAATCAACCCTAAGGATTTCGAAGCAGCAATCAAACCTGAAACAAAGATGGTCTGGCTCGAAACTCCAACGAATCCGCTTCTGAAAATAGTGGATATCCGGGCGAGCTCCAATGTGGCTCATGATCATGGTGCGCTTTGCGTTGTCGATAATACGTTCATGAGCCCTTACCTACAGCAGCCTCTCGCCCTTGGGGCTGATTTCGTTGTTCACAGCACAACGAAGTATCTGGGCGGCCACAGCGATCTGATCGGCGGTGCCATTGTGATGTCTGACGACAGGCTCTTCGACAAAGTGCGGTTTGCACAGAACGCCGCGGGAGCGGTTCCGGGACCATGGGACTGCTGGCTCGTTTTGAGAGGCATCAGAACGCTTGCGGTGAGAATGGACCGCCACTGCACTAACGCGGCCGTGATCGCGGATTACCTTACCAAACACCCTAAGATTGCTGAGGTCTTCTATCCAGGCTTGTCCTCTCACCCACAGCACGCACTGGCGCAACGACAGATGAAATCTTTCGGTGGGATGATCAGTTTCCGGCTAGAAGGAGATTTCGACACATGCAAACAATTCCTGAACCATCTGAAGATCTTCGCGGTCGCGGAGAGTTTGGGCGGTGTCGAATCGTTGATAGAGCATCCTAGCTCGATGACCCATGCTTCAGTTCCGAAAGAGGAACGGGAGGAGCTCGGCGTCACCGACTCACTCATCAGATTGTCGGCAGGAATTGAGGACGCCGAAGATCTCGTATCCGATCTCGCCACTGGTCTCGACAGCATTAAGTGAGCTGACTCAAATTGAGCGACTCAACAGAATCGAATGAAATCACATTCGAGGAATTCAAGAAGATCGACGCGCGTGTCGGGACCATAACTCAGGTTGACCGCGTTCAGAGAACTGAAAGGCTTTACAAGATCTTGGTAGACTTGGGATCCTTGGGGGTAAGACAGACACTCTCGAGTCTCGTCGGCTACTACGAGCCAGACCAACTCGTAGGAAAGCGAGTTGTCTTCCTGTGCAATCTTAAACCGGCAAAGTTCTCTGGGGAGGTTTCCCAAGGAATGCTGCTGGCGGCCGAGCTCGACAAGAAGCTCGCATTGCTAACGACGGACCAAGATATTCCCAACGGCGCAAAGGTCACTTAGTACAGAGGCGTGTAGTTTCAGAAATTCGCGTAGGCAAAACTGTAAGTAGACCACGCGCCTTACCGGATTCCTGTTCAAACCTTAAATGGAATGGTGTGCTTAGTCACTAGAAATTCTTGAGAATTCGCTCCTCTTCCAGAAGGTTGCAGCTTGCCTCGTAAGGGTCCCACAGAACAGGACGTTTTGCGCATAGTGATGGAACTCGGCGACATGGGCATACTACAATCGGAGCTCTGGAAGAAGCTAACGGCAGACAGCCGCGAAGGCTCTAGGGCCATTCTGAGGTTGGAGAAGAAGGGCCTCATTGCTAGGAAGAAGGAACTTCACGAGGGGCGCTGGACATATCGGGTATTCGCGAAGCGGCGTTATTCGACAATCGACTCGATCGTAGACATTCCATGCGCTTTTTGCGACTTGATCGGCAACTGTCCACAAAGTTGGATCATGAATCCTAACAAATGTGAGCATTTGACCAAATGGATGCAGTCTCAAGCGACAGGCGCGGTTGCGAAAAGTGCCGAGTGAATGGCTACGGCGACACAGAAAGGACCAATACCACCGCCTCGCCCAAGAGAAAGGATACAGAAGCAGAGCATATTTCAAACTGGATCAAATGGTTAGACGCTACCGATTCATCAAGCGCGGAGATCGCGTTCTTGATCTGGGTGCAGCACCGGGGGGTTGGCTCCAAGCCACCCGTCGCTCGGTAGGCAGTGGGGGCTACGTTTTGGGCGTGGACAAACAGCCCGTTGAACCGCTGGGGTTCGATAATGTCGACACATTGACAGAAGACATAACCCAGAACAACATCCTTGAGCGGATTCGCGCTTCCTCGGCCCAGCCATTCGATGTGATCATCGCCGATCTGTCGCCGAATGTGTCAGGAATCTGGGAAGTTGACCACGCTCGGCAAATAGAGCTAGCGAGAATTGCACTGCGTCTAGCTTCCTATCTCCTGAAAGAACAGGGAGACATGCTCGTCAAAGTCTTTCAGGGTTCAGAATTGAAAGAATTCCAAATGGAGATGAAATCCCAGTTTCAGGCGCTGAGGATCGTGAAACCCCCCGCTAGCAGAGCCGAGAGCGCGGAACTCTATTTACTTGGACTAAGCTTCAAAGGCTCTTAGAACTGATCTGAGTTCACCGATTCGCGCATCGGTTCGAAAGCCGACCGGATGAAAATGTGTCCTTGAGGCCCGGTATCCTGACTCACGAAGCCTTGCCAGTACGCGGGGAAGTGCTGGAGGCTTCATGAAGAGTGCCTTGGAAATCGAATCCGTTCTGTAGTAAAACTCAGGGGTATTCTGTTCTTCAGCTATTGTCGAAAGAATATTCTGAACCACTGACAATCGGGAAGAAACGAGCGCTGGTGTCTGGTCGATCATCTGTCGAACGGTGAATTCGTCCCAGAGCCTGCCAAGCCACAACGGTCCTCCAACCTCTGTTCGCGTCCCACAATTATCGCACGAATTTTGAATGTCGCTGAGGGATCTCCGGGATACACGCATGAGACACTTGGGACAGTACTCAACGTAGCCCAATGACGCTGCTGACCGATTCGCCTGAGCTTTTCCTTTACTGACCTCGGCATAAATCCTGACATAGTGATCGGTGGCATGTGAGAACACGATTTCAATACCCAGTTCAAGTTTGCCAGCGCTAATGACAAGGTTGCCTGAAAGTATGCGCACCGCCATTTCCTTCTCGAACTCGGTCCTAACAGGCGTTATTCCGTACTTTCTCAAGCAAGCGGCATGTCTGGCTCCAGTTAGCGGTGCCATGTCCGTCGCGGTGGCTGCGATCACCCCTTTGTCAAGTGTGGCTCGTAGTGCGCACTCGAAGAAAGGGGACGGGGAACCGAAGGGGTCTAGATCAATCAAGTCGAATCGGTCGCCTGAATGATCCAACAGCAGCTTGTTTGCATCTGATTCAACGAGAGTAATGCGATCATCCAAACCGTTTAGTGCGACCGTGTTTCTCGCTACGAGCAGTGATTTCCAGTCATTGTCTGCTGCAATGGCGCTAGCAATGTTCGGGCATTCTAGAAGATAGCGGGTTGCTCGAATTCCGGAACCCGTCATGGGGTCAGCGAGGCGAACTCCTCTGGACGGCTGAAAGTGGGATCTTGCGAAAAGCATGGCGAGGTCTCGATTCAAACTCATCTTTGGATTGTAGAACGCCAATCGTGTGCCGCCTTCGGTTGGCAGCGTGACTTTAGCCTTGCCCTCGTGGTATTGCTGTGTCCCCAAGAAGGTTCACCGAATGTCCTGGTCACCGTTCACTCACATAACTTCAGCATACGGCAGATCGTAATCGGCAACTCTTCTCGATTTCCTTCGGTAACTTCGATGATCTTGCGAGTCGGATCTGATCTGATCTCAGTCAGGAGAGGATGGGACGCCCGCTTGTGGATAGTCGCTACGAGTGGTTTTGGAGACGCAAGCGCGGATTTCACTGCTGAAACGAACGGCATTGAATGCAGCTCCATCGGGCCAAGTTCATCTATTATGATGACATCCGCTCCCTCGATGGCGCGACGAATCGAAGCCGCTCCAACTCGTTCGATGTCACTCAAGTTCACGCGGTATCTTCCGACACGCGGGCCGTCTGCTTGACCGGCGTGGGCTAGAATGCCCTGTTCCTGTGTCATCAGGTCTCGCAGTAGGAAACCGACACGAACCCCATCCCGACGTATTTCACGAGAGGTCATGCCGCCCGCTCTAATGCCCTTTGACGCCATGATTTCGATGGCTCGTTCTACTATAGTCGTCTTTCCGGACCCCGGGTCTCCGGTTAAGAAGAGGCGGCATTCGATCATGCCTGAATGATCAGCAATCGCAGCTTTTAATCCCTGAAGCCTAAGTGCGAAAGTGGCTTGCCAAGTTGCCGAGAATGATCGCAGGCGTCGACGACGCGGGTCGTGGACCAATAATAGGCCCACTCGTCGTCGCTGGCATATCGGTGGACGAAGAAATGGCGAAGAGCCTCTTCGGTATGGGGGTTCGGGATTCGAAGATGTTGACTCCAGACTCTCGAACACAACTAGCGGCGAGAATAAGGCAGGTTGCTCACAAAGTGAGCTCGGTTGAGGTGCAACCCAAAGAGATCGACGAGGTTGTCACGCATGGTCGCAGGCTTCGTAGGCTCAACTATCTGGAAGCCAAGTTAATGGCCCAAGTTATCAACGAGCTGAGCCCCGATGAGGTGTATGTTGACGCTTCAGATGTGAATGAACAAAGGTACGCAGAGTCGATTGCCGAGCTCTTGAAACCAGAACTGAGGAACATCGGGATCGTTTCTCGACATCACGCGGACAGAACCTATCCCGTGGTTTCTGCGGCGAGCATTATCGCGAAAGTTAGACGGGACGAAGCCGTGGGTTTGCTCAGAAGAGAGTATGGGGATTTCGGCTCGGGCTACATAAGCGATCCAAGGACAATTGAGTTCCTGAAAGAGTGGAGACGCTCGCATGCTGAGTATCCGCCAATCGTCAGGCTCTCATGGAAAACAATCAGGGAGATCGAACAGGAAATCGGTCAGTCCCGCTTGGGCTCGTAGTCAGCTAGCTCTCTGGGAATACCAAACCCGATCACAACGAGACTGTGAAAGCGCCTCACCAACTCGATAATCTGCGACTTGTAGAGGAAGCTAGGTTGCTCATTGATGTACATCTGATGGTAATCCAAGTTTGTCATACCAAGAATCTTCTTGACGGTGAACTCCTCAAGTCTCTCCCCTGTGACCGTATAGATAGATTTCCCAAGTTCCATCCTGCGCAGGACAATTATGGGAAGTCTGAGCCGTCCGTGGTACTCATGTGGCACTAGCTGGCTCAGTTCTTTAAGCTCGGATGTCTTCAGCAAAATGGACGAGCCGTCGACTGCTTCGATGGCAGGGTCGTTTGCCTTCAGCAGTTCGCCCAATGGGCGTCGCTGTTTGGGTAAGTGTGTGTTGAGCTTCTGGATCTCGCGTCCCAAGAGTGCTTCGAAAGCGCGGTCGAGCGCGGTTTTCGAGTTGAGCAGTAGTTTCACTCTCTGTTAACGACTGCAAGAGCGTGGTCTCGATCGTAGGGTTCCAGTCTTACAGTTTGGAGGAGTTTGAAGTGCCTCTTGCGTAAGACTTCTGTCTCCTGCTTGTAGACGTCCGCCGGCTCCATTGTGACATCAACGCTCCGGGATTTGATTGCGATGATCGCCGCGCCACTCGATTTGAGAAATAGGTCAGCGTTGTCCGCGAGGATTCGTGCCTGCTCGGGCTGGGCGACGTCTGAATAGATCACGTCTACCGCACGGACCAAGGTTCGGTAGTTTTCTGGCATTCGTGCGTCTGCTAATATCGGGTAAACGTTCGGACGGTGGGCACATAGAGCATCGATGAGGTCCCGCATGCTCCGCTGAGCGAATTCCACGCAGTATACTCTTCCCTCGGCCTCGACTATGTCACTCACGTGGCTCGCAGTGGTTCCCGATGCTGAGCCAAGATACAGAACGTTCTTTCCGCGATCGATTGGCAGATTCTTCAGATTTCTCAAGATTGCTGCTGCAAGTTTGCTTCGGTAGGGGTCCCATGTGCGGTATTCGTCTTCGCCGTCAGCGATCAGGGTCTCCCCGTAGACGCTGACTGTCGGGGACAGGTTTCTTGTGGCAAGCCTCTTGGTGCCATCTTCGAGCGTTGCCCAGAAGACTCCGTCGAATCGTTCGTGTGGTCTAACGTTTGCGCGCAAAGTCCTTCTTCTTGGGTGGAGGAGGCGTCTTGTACCTCTCCTTTATCTCGTCGACTTTCTTGTTGACTTCATCGCGCAATTTTTCGCCCATGAAATCTCCGCTAAACGAGTCTATTCTAGCTGCTATACTCAGTTTTCCGGCGAGGGCTCTCGCGATCTTTCCTCTTTGCCAGCGCGGGGACTGGTGAATGGCAGTGTATTGGAATATGACACCGTGCTTCGGTGGTCTGGCCCCCGTTTTGAGAGAACGAAACAGCGCCTTCTCTGCGCCTAGCACTTGCAGGGTGCTGGCGGGCATTTTTGCTAAGTTCTCGAGGCTTCCCGCGATTGAAATTAGCCTAGCTGATAGTGAGGACCCGACCACTGCGCTCATGTTCGGGGCGACCTGTTTCATCGCCTCGTCAACGTACTTTTCGCTGTTCTCTCTGAATTTGTAGAGTTCTCCCATCAACGTGCAGAATGATCGTAGAACGTCCAGATCTGGTTCGTCGATTTCAGCACCCATTGATTTCTTTGCCACCTCAGCGAGCTCATTAGCCTTCTCTTTCGGGAGGCCTTCCGCGATTAGGTTGTCGATGGTGAAGTTGCGTCGGTTTCCGAGCTTAGCCACTAGTCGGGCGTAGGTGTCGTGTCGCTCTATGATGCGGTCCATCTCTGGGAGGTGAAGTCCGTACCACTCGCGAACGCGACCGGCGATTAGGTTTAGGGTTTTGTCCAGATCATCCATTGCACGCACTGCCTGAACGGCGCTGAGGTCTCTCTTGCCAGCCGCACGTGCGACGCCTGCACGCGCCATCTCAAGCGTGACCTGCCTCGCAAACGTGTTGTAGGAAGAGGCAGTCTTCACTATTGACGATTCCAGCGAGTGTTGCTTAATCCATTTATCGCGGCCTTTCCAATCGGAGGCAAGATGAGCTCGGAGCTGTTCAGCTTGCGCGTTTGACCTAATCACGACCTGAATTTTCGCCGCTTGTTCGAGCCCTTTCGCGAGCTTTTCGTTTTCGAAGACAAGAGGGGTGTATGCATTTGCAGCTCGCTTGGCAGCATCGACTATCGCTGCGGTGGTCTTTCCTTCTTGAAGCTGCTTGAGCTCAATTGCCGCTTTCGCCGGGTCAGAGGAAAAGAGCACCTTCTCGATGATGTTCTCCTTGTCGTCGACGATGAACACGCCAACAGGCGTCTCTACAACAAATGCTTCCAACTTTCTTGCTCCATTCAGGTCATCGGCCGAGCACTTCGGCCTCAAGCGAAGGTTAGCTGATCGCGAGTTGAATAAACCTTTATGAAAGCAGTCTGCTGAGAGGCCGTCTGTCGCGTCTGTAGATTCCTATCCTCTTTCCGGTTCGATTTCAACACAGAGGATGCTCGATCAGTAGCATTGTGTTCTTTCTTCACGAGTTTCGGGCAACTCGGCGAGCTGTAGACTATTCTTCCGCCTACGATAGTCATCAGGACATCGATCTGTTTGATGGAATTCGCAGGGACTAGGTATGGATCCCTGGAGAGGACCACCATGTCGGCCAATTTGCCTGGAGATATTGTTCCCTTCGTTTTCTCTTCAAACGACGCGTACGCTGCGTTCCTAGTGTACATCTTAACCGCGTCTTCGACGCCTATTGCTTCATCACTTCCTGGTCGGGTGACAGCAGCTTGAATCCCTTGGAGGGGTGAGAGGGGTTCAATTGGGCAGTCAGACCCCGCAACGGTCATGACACCAGCCCGCAGTAGGCTGGAAAATGAATAAGCGTACTTGGACCGCTCGCGTCCCAATCGCTGCTCGATCCAAAAGTCGGAAACCACAAAGTGTGGTTGCACCGACGCTATCACTTCTAGGTGTTTGAAGAGGTGAACAAGCTCGGGATTGAGAACGCTAGCGTGCTCAATCCTGTGCCGAGAGTCTTTGTGCGGAGCTCCGCTCTTCACTTTTCTCACCGAATCCAAGGCCATCGCTATCGCTCTGTCGCCGATCGCGTGTATCGCTACTTGCAGATTCTCAAGGTGACATTCAGCGACAACTCTGTCCAAATCCTTCTGTGTGTATATTGCGACTCCGCGATTGTCCTTCTGATCGGTGTATGGCGCTTCAAGCGCGGCTGTCCTTGCGCCGAGCGAGCCGTCAACGAAGAGCTTGATTCCGCCTAAACGAACCCAGTCGTCTCCAAAGCCTCGTGTCAACCCTAGTTGCTTAATGGCGCCCATTTGTTCTGGTGGGATGAAGACGTAGAATCTGAGGGGAAGGCGTCCTTCTAACTTCAAATTGAGCAGGGCTCGAAGCTCTCTTTCCGAGCTAATGATACAATGTACGGAGGTCAGACCCGCCCCGACGGCTATTCTGCCGGCGGCCAGTGCCGCGGTTTCGCAGTCTTCTGCGCTTGGTTCCGGAATGTAACGTTCTACTAGGTCAGTGGCCTGTTCGCGGAGAATGCCTGTTGGCTCGCCTGAATTATCCCTGTCTATGATGCCGCCCACCGGATCGGTGGTTGCTGAAGTGATTTTCGCTTCCCGTAGGGCGGCAGAGTTGGCCACGGCGATGTGCCCGCATACTCGCCGCAGAAATACTGGTTTATCAGGCGAGACTTCGTCTAGGTCGTATTTCGCGGGGTACCTTCGCTCGGCAAATTGCTCTTGATCCCAGCCCCGCCCCAGAATCCAACGGGAGGCTTCGGTGGTCTTGTTGGAAACAAGCGATTTGAGTTCCTCGATACTGCGTGTCTCCCGAAGGTCGAGATTGCGCATTGAAAGGCCGAATTCCACCAGGTGGGAATGGCAATCTATGAACCCCGGCAGCACTGTTGCTCCTCGGAGATCAACGATTTGAGTTTCTGAGTCGGCAATTTGCTTGATTGTCTTGTTGCTTCCTATTGCTAGGATGTGTTCGCCAAACAGGGCTACTGCTTCGGCAGATGGCCTGGTACTGTCCATGGTTTTGATGTTGCCATTTAGTAAAACGAGCGTAGGAAAAAAGGCGGGCAGGCGTTCAGCGCTTGGTCTGCTGCTTCCACGAGGAGAGGACTTTCTTGATCTTCTCCGGCCACTCAATCTCCCCGCCGCATTTGTCGCAGTACTTTGCAGCGAGAAAAACCTCGCGCTCGCAGTTAGCGCAGAAGAATCTCTCTTGTGGTTGCAGTTTCTCGGTCACGGTAATGTTCGAAACCCCCGTAAGTGTGTTCGTGAGATGATCACATGGCATATGTTGCTTTACGTCGCCACAGACTCAAACTTGAATGAGTAATGAAGGCCGGTTGCACAGTATCATTGCAAAGGTGAGCCGAGGCGCACCTTGAATGTGACGGCGTCTCGATCCGAAGAGATCACGATTCTTCGTTTTCTGTGGGATGAGGCGCTACAGTAACCGTAAGTTAGTATTACTTCATAACGCTTATGAGTAATACCGCCGAACGGCGGAATGACACGCCCATGTCCGGCAACATAGTTCACGTCGTTGGTACGGGTACCATCGGAGAACCTCTTGTGGGCATCCTCGCCGACCTTCGGGATGAGCTTGGTATTGACGAAGTCACCTTCGCGAAGAGGACTCCCTTGTTGGAAGATAGGTCGAAGGTCTTCAGCTTAACCAACAGGGGGGCAAAACTCTCGGCGGAGAAGAGCAAGTGGAGCGCATTCAGGGAACTGGGGATGAAGCCCACCTATGACTATTCTGAGGCAATAGCGCGAGCATCGGTTGTGATAGACTGCACGCCTGACGGAAATGGCATCTCAAACAAGAAGGAATTCTATGAGCAGCACACGAATCGGGTGAGAGGTTTCTTGGCTCAGGGATCTGAATTCGGATTCGGGAAACCATTTGCTTTCGGCATCAACGACGATGCGTTGAAGAATGAAGATCAGTTCGTCCAGATAGTCAGCTGCAACACTCACAACATCGCTGCTGTGTTGAAAACCTTGGCGGTGGATAGTAGCTCAAACAGCCTAGTAGAGGGTAAGTTTCTTTGCATACGCAGAGCGAGTGATATCAGTGACAGCAAGAGTTTCGTCCCCGCTCCCAAGGTTAGCATGCATGAGGAGCCATGGGGAACACATCATGCCAGAGACGCGTTCTACCTTTTCCGGACGTTGGGCCACGAACTCAACCTTTTCTCAAGCGCGATTAAGACGAATTCTCAATATATGCACTGTATCTGGTTTGACATAACTCTCGATCATGAGATAACCCTTGAGGAAGTGCACAAGCGCATCGAGAGTAACCCGAGGGTGGCAACGACCTACAAAGACATGGCAAGTCTTGTCTTCTCGTTTGGGCGGGATCACGGAAGATTCGGCCGCATTTTGAATCAGACCGTTGTTGTGATGCCCTCGCTCCACGTTCGAAACGGGAGGGAGGTTCTCGGTTTCTGTTTTACCCCCCAAGACGGCAATAGCCTGTTGAGCAGTGTTGCCGCTACGGAGCGGTTTCTATATCCAGATAGTTACCGTGAGAAGATGAAACCACTCGAGTCCATGCTCTTCAAAGAAATCTAATCGAAGCCTTGCGTTCTCCCCTTCAGCTCATTTGGGTTATGGTCCGCAGATCGGGCAGTCTATCTCTCCCCAGTTGCGCGGACACACGTGGCCGCACTCGGGGCAACAGATGCATGTTGCTTGACTGCCACCGCAGACCCTACACGTCATCACTGGTCAAGTGAAAACGCGGTCGATATTACTTATTACGGTTACGTAGTAATACTGCTCTGAACAAGGCCGTATGGCATATGATATTGCAGTTCATCCGGACAGGACTATGTGACTCTCACTCGTACGGAATGGTATCCGCTGGCACCATCAGGAAAGCTCGGCACGGGTGCCGGATCTTGCAATTGACCAAGCCCATCGGTCGTCCTCACCTGAATCTCCCGTGCACCCGCAGAGTCCGGTGTCCACTCGTATGCCCAGAGAACCCATGAGTAATCTGATTTCGGGTTCTTGATCTTCGCTTCATGCCATGTGTTCCCGCCGTCTGTGCTCACCTCGACTTTTCGAATGCCGCGATCACCTGCGAAGGCAACGCCCGCGATAGGAACAGTTCCGGTGATCTCTGCATCGGCTACCGGATAGTAGATTATTGAGGTAGTCTTGATCTTCGCGTCATTGGACCAGCCTCGTTCCTGCCAGTAGCCAAGATAGACGCTATCAGTCAATTCGATCTCGGTAATCCATTTCGCGTTCATCATTCCATAAATGCCGGGCACTATCGCACGCAGAGGGGAGCCGTGTTCTCTCGGCAGATATTCGTCGTTCATCTTGTACGCGAGCAATGAGCCAGCCATCATAGCTCTCTCCAGGGGAATTCCAACTGTGTATCCGTCTGCGCATCGAAACACCACAGATCTAGCGTCGGCGGTAACTTCGGCCTCTTTCAGGAGACTCGCCAGCGAGGCGCCCGTCCATTTGGCGTTGCTGATCAGCGCTCCCGGCGGGTTTATCGTGTTGCTAACGCACTCGAGCGTCGCAAATTGATCCGTGGCCGGCATCGCCAAAAGCGCCTCTCTGTCAATCACGATCGGGTTCTTGACCTTCCCTTTGATCATCAGCGACCATTGGTCGAAGTTGAGGTCCGGCGATATCGGGTTAATGTCCACTCTGTAGAAGGCTCTGTTGTCAGTGACCTCGGAACCAACCAGGTCGCTGATTCGAGGATCCCGGAAGATTTGCGGAAGGTCGCTCGGGCTGATGAGGGGGTTCTGCCCATTGATCGGGATCGGGGTGTTGCTCCTTACAACGGGTTGTCCCGAGAAGAGCGAGGTTCCGAATCGCGCAACGATGCCTCCGACAGCCAAGACCGCGACTGTGATCGCTGCTTTCTTCAGAAAACCCCGTCTCGCGGTAGGCAGGTCTTGTCTGCGTATGCCGCCTTTTGGGCTGCTCGCTAAGAACAGCGTGGATCTCCTATGGGTGGTATCATTCAAGATCGCGGCGTACGCGAAATTGACCGTGACCATGAGTATCGCAGCGATCAGCCATCCCGCGAGAGAACTCAACATAGAGAACCTTTGGGCCAGTAGAGCTTGAAAGCCAAGCCCGATGAGAGTTGGAATCGCGGTGGCGAACAGGAGGAACCTCTTTCCTCCAGTTAGAACGTTTGTGTTGGACAAGGCACCAGCTAGCACTGCGATGATCCCGTAAAGGAACGTGTACGCTATCGCAGTGACGGCAAACGTTCCATACTTTGCGTATTCCCGGAAGGTTTCAACGACGATTGATTGAATCGAGCCCGGTACGGGCGCGATGAGGAGCTGGAAGACGGCTTCTGGTGGATATGGCAGTCCGAGGAGAGTTGCTCCTACATAGGAGCCTATGTTCGCTATCGTTCCTCCCAATAATCCGTAGAGGAAGAACGTTCGTAGAGGCGTCCTCCTTTCAGGTTCTGACGTCATGGTCGCATCCACCTCATCTTGTGCAGGCCCGTGAGTCCTCGGGAAATTAATGGTTGTACCAGATTTGACCCAATTGCCACCAATCTGACGATCTCCATACTGGGGTCAGGTCAGCATCTTGCGATGGCATCAAGATGAAAAAGGAGGGAGGGCGTTCGATGTACGATGTGGCTCTACAGATCTGCACTGGCAACCAATACAGCGTTCTGCATCTGCATGTCAGGGAGGAAGAGCAGAAGCACTTTCTCGAAGGTCACGCGTGGGTCGCTGTCGAGTACAATCCAGTAGAAACCTTTTCCTTGCTGATCGGGCAAGAATTCCGATTCCATTGCCGTCGCCGCTACCGGGACGGTCTGCATCTGACTGGTTCTTGTAACACCTTCAACTATGTATGCTCCGTTCTGCTCAAGCCCCTCAGCCCTAACTACAACTACGTACTTCCCATCTCTTAGAGGGGCGATGAGGAGCCAGATGTCGTGTGCCATTTGCCCGCTTTCAGTGTTCAGAGGAATCGCAACGGTCGCTGCCTTCAGTTCCTCTTCGAGCATCGCCTTGCTTTCTTTCGCTTTCTCCAACTCGGACATGAGTGCTGATTGCTCGTTTGCGCGTACAAAGTAGCCTGCGGTTGCTCCAACGATGACTGCCACGAGAACTGCGCTAAGTAAGATAACGGACGTCTTGTTTGGCATTTTCAAATCGAGGTGAGAATGGGCTGATTTGATTTAGGTCTAGGCCAAGTTGAGGCCTGAGATCTTCCAGATTTTCACCCGAATCTGCTTTCGTGCGTGAGTTCAGATGAGTGTCGGTTCATCCTGCAGATTCAATAGGATGATGCGAAGTGAGGTGTTGAGCGGATTAGGAATTGTCGACCGCGATTCGTCGAATCATCTGGTGGGTTTTCACGGGGAATCGCGGTGGAACCAATCGTGTTAGGCTTGTTGCCGTGTTGAAGGAGCAACCTCAGAATGCGAATCAGCTTGCTCAGAGACTGGGGATGGACTACAAGACTGTTCGTCATCATCTGCGTGTGCTGTTGAAGAATCGTATGGTGACTGAGGTTGGGGAAGGGTATGGTGCGATGTATTTTGTTTCGCCTGAGCTTGAGCAGAACTTTGATGAATTCCTGAGGATTTGGGAAAGAATGGGGTCAAAGTAGATAATGGTCGCTCTGCGTGGCTGGGGGTGAAGCGTAATGGTTGAAGTTGCACTGCAGGCTGCTGCTGCACTTTCCTTTGTCAACGTGCTGCTACTGGTTGGACTCGTGTTCGTATATGGGAATAGTCTGAGACAGATCAAGGCGCAGTTCACAGCGGGCCTTCTGTTTTTCGCAGCAATTTTGCTGGTTCAGAATCTCATCGCGCTCTATTCCTACGTTGCCATGTTCATGTACTTCGCCTCTGGAGCCGGGACGCTGGTACTCGGTATCACCGCTGCAGAGACTGCTGGTCTCGCGGTTCTGCTGTGGATGAGCCTCAGGTGATGGCTTGGATGAAGTCGGGTCTCAGGCAGTATAGGCCGGGTACGTTTGATAAGCGGGTGGCCTACGGTCAAAGGGACAGAAAGCTGCTCTTGGTCGCGAGAGGCATTATGGGGGGTTTCAAGGTTACTTGCAGATCAGAGAATGCGGCTAGGAACTTGGCGTACGCGCTCAGGCTGCGGGCACGTCGGGTTGAGGCACATGAGGGCGCTCGATTCGGGCTCAAGGTAAGGTTGGAGGGCAGGAAGGTGTACGTGTACGCCACCCGGAAGACATAAACGATCCGCAAGCTGCAATATGGAACGGCTAACGAATTGCCTGGTTCCCTCTGGCTAAGCGACTATACACGCAATGAAGAAAACTGCCCGTTCATAGAGAAACTCTGCCTCCAATGCGAATTCGCAGAACGCCTCCTACTTACCGGTGTCCCAGTAGACTGCAAGCGGGGGCATATAGAAAAGATCAAGTCGCTCTGGGAGTACATGTTCAAGGGATACAAGAAACAATAGAAGATCACACTTCCCCCCCTCGACGCTTAGTCTTCCATTCGATTGACGAGGTTAGTTGATCATGGCTTGTCGATCGAATGAAGTTGTGCCCTCCGAGAGGAGTCAAACGTGCTAGGCGACTAACGGACCACCATCAGGCTATGGTGGCTCACATTCCGCAATCCGTTCTACCTCTTACATCACCTTCTCTAGCCGCAGGCTGCAGCGGAAGTGTCACCACCTTAACGAGGGTGTCACCAGTCATGGAACCTAACACGCGAAGGCGTCAAACCCCCAGTTGACCCGAGCTCGCCGACAAACATCGATCTAAACATGAGCTGGCGGACATAGAGCGAGTTTCCTGCCTTCGGAAAACATCCAGCGCCTTAATCAGAGCACGGG
>Ga0315268_10001513_pt1 | contig 26784 bp, 27 predicted proteins | sample C1_top_MG_FD_204535 | JGI IMG/M metagenome (GOLD analysis project Ga0315268, IMG submission 204535) | Sediment microbial communities from Yellowstone Lake, YNP, Wyoming, USA - C1_top | ecosystem: Environmental > Aquatic > Freshwater > Lake > Sediment | place: USA: Wyoming | collected 2017-08-01
CTCCAACCCGCGGGTGGTTAAACGCAAGATGTCAAAGTTCAAGCTGAAACGGGAGGAACACCTCCGTTGGCCTCAACCAGCCAAACTGTTTCGCGAGGCCGTCGTTATCCTTAACTAAACCGTATTGCTTTTAGACGCCGCAGGAAAAGCGGGTTATCTCGACTTTGGATAGACTCGGCTAGCAAGCCAATGTCGGCAAACATACCTGGCTCCAACAGTTCCAGGAAAAGACGAAAGTTCTCTGGGTCACCTCTGTGCGGGGTAGCGGTTAGAAAAAGCAAGTATGAGGCATGTCGGGATAGAAGTTCGCCTAGTTGATAGCGTTCTGTCTTTTTTGTCTTATCTCCGTAGCGATAGGCAGCCATCTTATGGGCCTCGTCTACGATAATTAAGTCCCAGTGGGACTCCCCCAGTCCGGGCGATACGTCATCCTGCTTGAGAAAATCTATGGATGTGATGACTTGGGGAAGTTCATTCCATATGTTGCGTCCCCAGTAAGCGTCAATCATGCCCCGGTCAACGATGATAAAATGCTCATCGAATTTCTCCTTCAGCTCTCGCTTCCACTGCTCTTTCAGGTGTCCGGGCACGACTATCATCGTGCGCGTTACCAAGCCGCGGTATTTGATCTCTGTCAACAACAAGCCAGCCATTATGGTCTTGCCAGCACCGGGATCGTCGGCCAGCAGGAAGCGCAGGCGGGGGTTACGCAGGATGTAGTGATACACCGCCTCAATCTGATGGGGCAAGGGATCCACTTGGGAGACATTAACAGCGAAGTGGGGATCAAACTGATAAGCGAAGCGAATGCGGGCTGCTTCGATGGCGAAGAAAGCGGCAGTGGCATCGCCAGCGAAGTCATGGGCCATGCCTTCCTCAACTCGAATCTGGGCCAGGTCTGCCGTGCCGAGGATCTGAGCAAAGTAGCGCTGCGAGTGCAGCCCGACTGTCTCGATTCTGACTCGCCCTTCGCCAAGTGGCTGGACGGTGAGCACCCGTACTGGCTCGCTCCAGAAGTGACCTCTTAACACAGCACCAGTGATCAGCTTAATAGTCATCAGTGTTCTCCTCGTCTCATGCTAAAGCGAAGTACCTCTTCACGATATGCCTTTACAGTATTGACTTTTAAGCCGATAAACGCTATACTGAAAGGCAGAAAGGAGGTCATCACTATGCGTACCACTGCTACCATGCGCCGGGTCATGTTTACCATCCCTCCGGCGCTCCTGGAGAGCGTGGAGGCGCTGGCTACCAGACTGCACACCAGCCGCAGCAACCTGGTGCGCAATGCTTTGGAGTCCTACATCGCCGAGGTCGAGCGCCAGGAGTTGCGCGAATTGCTCAAGGAAGGCTATCAGGCCAACGCCGAACGCGACCTGGCCATCTGCAAGGAATTCGCCTATGCCGACTATGAGGCGACGATGAAGCACGTGCCGCCCTACGAGGAGGCGAAGCCATGACGCTTCTGGAATGTCGTCGTGGTGAGATCTACCTCGCCGATCTGAACCCGGTGATTGGGCATGAACAGGGTGGCCGCCGTCCCGTGCTGATCATCCAGAACGACATCGGCAACAGGTACAGCCCCACAACCATCGTCGCCGCTATCACCTCTGCAATCTCACCCAAAGCCTATCCCACCGAAGTGCAGGTGCCCGCTGGAGCAGGCGGCCTATCTGCTCCCTCGGCTGTACTTCTCAACCAGATCAAGACCATAGACAAGAGCCGCCTGGAGAGCTATGTGGGCCGTCTCGACGAGGCGACCATGCGCCGGGTGGACCGTGCTATCCAGATCAGCCTGGGGCTGGTGCCTCTCTAACGCGGATGATTCAATACTCTCCGCGTTCATCCGCGTTGATCCGCGTCCAACTCCCGTATCCATTATTACGGAGCCAGGTGCGACGGCATGGACTCCCGCAGCCGGGCCACCCGCATCGCCTCGCGCACGGCGGCGATGGCCATCGGCCTGACACCAGCCCCAGTGGCGATGGCCTGGTCCGGCAGGCCCTGCTCCAGACCACAGAGGATGGCGTCCAGTTGCGCGTAGCTCAGGCCGATGACCGCCTCGTTGGGTAGCCCGGCGGCCAGATCGCCCGACGAGGGCTTGTCCACGATGTGCGCCGGCACCCCCAGGTAACGGGCCAGTGCCCGCACCTGGGTCTTGTACAGGTGCCGCAGGAGGGCGAGGTCGTTGGCCCCGTCGCCGTACTTGTCGTAGAAGCCGATGCTCCACTCGGAACGGTCGGTGGTGCCAATCACCAGGTAGTCGTGCCGGGCGGCGTAGTGGTAGAGCACCAGCATGCGCAGCCGCACCTTGTCCAGGACGAAGGCGTGCAGCCGGCCGAAATAGGGCCACAGCAGCCAGCGGGCCAGCCTCCCCCAGAAGTCCGGTCGCTCGCCATAGAGGAGTGAGACGCCGCTGCCAAAGGCTGAGGGCCAGCGGGTCAACCGTCGCAGCCAGCGGATGCCGGTTTCGATGATCGTCCGGTTGGCCGCCGTCCGGGCTGAGACTACATCGTACACGCCGAGGCGGGCCAGGAGGGGCTCCAGGTCAACCCGCTCCACGCGCAGCCCCAGGGTGCGGGCGACCTCTGCGGCGTCACAGATGTTGTCGGGATGGGAATCGCGCTCGGGCAGGATGAGGGCCAGCACCCGGCGCCGCCCCAGGGCACGCACGCACAGGTAGGCGCAGACGGTGGAGTCCAGCCCGCCAGAGAGGCCGATGACCACCCCTCGCTTGCCCAGCCGCCGCACCTCCCCCCGGACGAACTCCTCGATCTCCCGACAGGCCGCCGCTGGATCCAGTTGCGGGTTTCCTGGCAGGCTCGGCGCACTGCTATTCACAGCAACAGGCCCTTGACAAATTTAGCCATTAAGGCTAAAATATGGACAAAGCGGTTATCCTGCTGAATCAAAGGAGTTGACAATATGCCTGTCACCCGATTCTCCAGTGAGTATGAGCTGCAGAAAGTAGTGCAACGATGCCATAACATCCTCTGGGAGCGACATGGCTTCGATCCAGCGCAGGCCTTCGACGAGTTCAGCAAGCTGCTTTTTGTAAAATTATACGACGAGACAACGATGGCCGGAGCCCGTGCCGCCATTCACCGTGGGGACACTGCCGAACAATTTGCAGCAAGAATACGTTGGTTGTTCGACCAGGCCAATCAAACCACAGGATTCGATGCAATCTTTCTCGGTGAGTCTATAGGTGCAGACGACCTCGCCATCTACGATGTCTTTAAACAACTACAGAACTACAGCTTGCTCCAGACAACGTCAGTTGTTGAAGGGGCCGATGTCAAAGGCACGATCTACGAGAACATTGTCGGCAATACCTTCCGTGGAGAGTTGGGACAATTTTTCACCCACCGTAATATTGTCGAGTTCATGGTACGGATGGTTGGCATTGATGAGAACATGGTCGTGTACGACCCGGCCTGTGGCTCAGGTGGGTTCTTGATCATGTGCGCCAAACTCATCCGCGAGCAGATCAAAGCCAGCCAGCCGGACACATCCCAGGAAGCAATTGATCAGCGATTAAAGAAGTACAGTCAGCGATGCCTGATAGGCACCGAGATTAACGAACGCACAGCCCGTGTAGCTAGGTTGAATCTGCTCATGCATGGCCTGGATTACGCCAATATCTTTACCGTCAATGCGCTGAAGGTCGAGGAAACCGGTGTTGCACGCCTACTCTCCCTGATTGGAGAAGGGACCATAGATGTTGTCTTCGCCAACCCGCCCTTTGCAGGCTACGAGAAAGACCCTGTGGTGCTGGCGAAATTTGAACTCGGGCAAAATGGTCATGGTCAGGTGGCCTCGGTTACACGGGAGGTATTGTTCATTGAACGAATCATCCATCTGCTACGCCCTGGTGGCGTCGCTGGCATCGTTATTCCCCAGGGCATTTTCACCAATCGCAACCTGACACGTGTCCGGGACTATATCAAGCGATACACGCAAATTTTAGCCATCATTGAATTGCCTGATTGGGCTTTCATCCCCTCCGGGACGAGCGTTCGTGGTAGTTTGCTGTTTATTAGGAAATTGGAACCTCCGCCAGATAGCTACGAGGTATTCATGAAGCGGGTGGAGCACATTGGTTTCACGTCCACCGGACGTCCTGACGAGCGAGATGACTTCAAGGCAACCATTGCCGAGTTTAGGCGTCAAGATGCTCAATACCTAGTCCCCATTACTGAGGTACGAGATCGCATTGACGCCAAATTCTACTTACCAAAGCACCGCACCGTCATAAGCCTCTTTAGCCACAACCATAAGCACAAACTAGTCAGACTGGCGGACATCGGCACCTTCCATACCGAGAAGGTCAATCCTCACCGTTCTCCTGATACCGACATCAATCTGGTCGAGACCAGTAGCGTGGATCCAGCTAGCTTGACGATTACACCGGAGCGGATCAAGGGACGTGACAGCAACTACACATCATTGAAGGTTTTACGTGCTGGTGATATTTTAATCAGCAGACGGCGGACCTATCGCGGGGCCATTGTTGTAGTGCCGCCAGAGCTGGACGGGGCACTGGCAATCCCTGAGTTTTCGATACTCCGCTTGCACAAGGGAATTGACCAGAACTACGTGGTAGAGATTCTCCGTTCCCCTGAGTTTTTGCAATTAATGACCATCTACTCTACCGGCGAAATGTCCGGACGTATTGCCGAGAAAGACTTGCGCCAGTTGCAGATCCCACTGCCGGAAAATCACGCTCAAATAGGGGCAGAGTTCGTTTCGCTTCGGGGGCGAATTGCTGAACTGAACAAGCTCATAGTGGCTGAACAGCAACGCATCACGGCATTGGCAGAAGCTGTTATCGAAGGTGACTGATACAGCCTACCTTGTAACTACGAACCCCTGAGCTTCATAGCGAATCTCGCGCCAGCGCCACATTTCGTGGGCGGCCAGTGTAGGGAGATTCGCCCTGTAGCGATGCCCCGAGCGCCCGTCTTTCCCGGCCTGAAAGATGTCTCGATAGTCAAGTATGGCTCGAAGGACACCGTTGGGCACGGTGAAGAGTTGCAAGCGGGTCAGATATTGATAAGAACTGGGCTCATCGAACTGATAGACGCAGATGACAAAAGCAGTGATGGTTACCTTGAGCAGATTAGGGCCAAAGACGTAGTAGGGAGGCAGTTTAGGTGGGGACTCCCCAAGCCGCCCTTGTGCGTCTTCTACATAGCTTTCCCGCTCATCACTACTGATCTGCTCCGGTCGGACATCTTGCGTTCTATCGAGGTCGCTATCCCCCTCTTTGTGCGTTTTGACGTCAAGATGAAGCACCGCATCGTGCGAACTCAGGCGTGTCTCAGAGCCGATGGGGAGACCGGTAGGGAACCATTCAGGAAAGTTACGGTTCAGCAGCCCAGTGATCACAATCTCACCCACCTGCTCCCACGGGGCAGATGGTTCTTTCGGGCTGATGACCATCTTGCCCGCCCAGGTACCTGGTACTTTGTTGGCCTCGTTGTACCAGGCCTGGAGGTTGCCGGCGTTGCTGTACAGCACGTGGAAGAGACGGTCAGTGTAATCCCGCTCAAGTCGGGCGATGTAATCTGCAAGCTCTTGTTCTGTAGCAAAGTCTTCTCGACGCATTGTCTACTCCTTCTTTTTAGCCTCGCCCAGATCTAGCCCCCGCAGATAGGCCAGGAACTCCTCGCCCAGGTCGGGACGCTTCAGGGCGTACTCTACCGTGGCCTTGAGGTAGCCCAGCTTGTTGCCGGTGTCGTAGCGGGTGCCCTCGAAGCGGTAGCCGTAGATGGCCTGGCGCTCCAGAAGCTGGTGCAGGGCATCGGCCAGCCAGATCTCGCCACCCTGGCCGGGCGATATCTTCTCCAGGATGTCGAAGATTTCCGGCGTGAGGATGTATCGCCCCACGATGCCCAGGTTGGACGGCGCCTCCTCTAGCCTGGGCTTCTCCACAAAGCCGGTAATGCGATAGATGCGATCGTCAATGGGCTGGGCAGCGATGACGCCGTAGCGGGCAATCGCCTCCCTGGGCACCTCTTGCACCGCCACCACCGAGCACTTGTAGCGTTCGTACACGGCCGTCATCTGCTTCATGCAGGGGACGGCGCTGTCAATGACGTCATCGGCGAAGAAGACGGCAAAGGGCTCGTTGCCCACCAGATACTTGGTCACCAGGATGGCGTGGCCCTGGCCCAGGGGCGCTTTCTGGCGAATGTAGCAGATGTCGGCCAGGTCGGAAATCTGGCGCATCTCCGTGAGAGCGCCGTTGTTGCCTTTCTGGCTCAGGAAATACTCCAGCTCAAAGGCAATGTCAAAGTGATCCTCGATGGCCCGCTTCCCCCGGCCCGTGACGATGATGATCTGCTCAATGCCCGAGGCCACGGCCTCCTCGACCACGTACTGGATGATGGGCTTATCCACCAATGGCAGCATCTCTTTGGGCTGCGCCTTAGTGGCGGGCAAAAGCCGTGTCCCCAGCCCGGCGGCGGTGAAAACGGCCTTGCGAATTTTCATGGCAAACCTCCAAGGAATCAGGGAATCGGGAAATCAGGGAATCAGGCTTCCTATTGAGTCCTGATTACCTGATCACTGATTCCCTGATTCCCATTTTACTGGTGGTACTTCTGCTGGTTCTCCAGGTGCTCCTCAAACGTCTTGGCGAAGGCGTGCGAACCGTCGCCCTTGGCATAGTAGTACAGGTACTCAGTCTTGGCCGGTTGCAGCACGGCCTGAATGCTGGACAACCCAGGGCTGCAAATCGGCCCGGGCGGCAGGCCGCGGCGCAGGTAGGTGTTGTAAGGCGACTCCACCTGGCGCAACTGCTCCACAGACAGCCGCCGCCACCAGGTGTTCTTCTCTGGCTGGTAGCCCAGGGCATACTGCACGGTGGAGTCGGCCTCCAGGGCCATGTTTTTGCTCAGACGATTGAGGTACACGCTGGCGATGATGGGCCGCTCGTCGGCCTTCACGGCCTCGCGCTCCACCAGCGAGGCGATAGTGAGCACCTCGTACAGGCTGTATGGGGAGGCGGCGGCCTGCTGGCGCATCTGGGGCGTGACCCGGCGGTCGAAGTTCTGCAGCAGGCGCAGGACTACGTCGCTGATCGTGGCCGTGGCCTCAATCTGGTAGGTGTCCGGGAAGAGATAGCCTTCCAGCGTGCTGCCGGCCGGGCGCTCCCGTAGCCAGGCGAAGCCGGAGTCGAACTGGCTGCTGCGCGCCAGGCGCAGGAAGTCCTGCTGGCTGCCGATGTTCTGCTGACTCAGGTACTCGGCCACCTGCTCCAGGCGCCAGCCCTCCGGGATGGTGATCGTCGTGGCGCGCAGGCGGCCGCGCTGCAGCTTGTTGATGATCTCGTCCAGGGTCATGGTGGCCTGCAGTTCGTACTCGCCGGCCTCCAGGCGCTGGCCCACGCCGCGCTGCTTCACCCGCAGGCGGAACAACTCGGCGTCCCGGATCAGCCCCTGTGCCTGCAAGTGCCGGCCGATGTCGGCCGGCGTCTCCCCAGGGTGCACGGTGAACGGCACCAGCCGGGGGTCGCTGCCTGCTGGCGACTCGACGTCGCCGCGCCGCAACTCCAGGTAGACCCCCAGGAACAGATTTTCCAGGCGATCCAGCGAGGGACCGCTGGAACTGCCCGCCGGGGCCCGCAGCGTGCTGTAGACGAACCACACCCCGACCGCCACGCTGCCCACCATCACCGCCAGGGCCAGCAGAAAAGCCACGATCCGCAAACAACTGCGCACGTGCTAAACCTCTCCATGTGGATGTAATAGCGGTAGGGCGGCTTTCCATAGCCGCCAAGATGAGGCAGGTTTGGCGACCTGCCCTACGAGTAGATAAGATATAAAGCAGGTGGCTCATCAGGCAGCTACACACAGGACGGCATAGGTATAGTCAATGCGGCACGTTGAGCCAAGGCATTTCCGCGCTCCACGATGTCGTCGAGTATCCGCTGGGTAAACAAGATTTCGCCAGTCTGAGCGTCCACATCCAACGCGCCAACCTGACCCAGCGGCCCCGCCGTGGGTAATGCCAACCAGACAGGCACGCGCCATACGAGACGCTGTCCCACGACCAGACTGGGGCGTTCGCCGTATAACAAATTGCCTGCCTGATCCAGGAGCAACTTGCTCACCTGGCGCTGCGCCGTCACGTGCGTGATCTTGACCTGCGCAGTCAGACTCAACTCGATTTTGAGTTGTGCCTCTGCAGGCAGAGCAATCTCGGCCATTTCGACATTCATAACATTGCCTCCTTTCCCGTCATTTCCCCGTATTCACGTCATCCCCTGCTTTCCCGATTACTCGTCCCTCATTTCTCTTCGTTCTCCGCCAGTCCAGGTAGTTCTGCAAAATCAACTCTGCTGCCGCGGCGTCAATCTTGCACTCGCGTTGCGCCCCGCGCACCCCCGCCTCCCGCAGCAGCCTGCCAGCCGCTACAGTGGACAGGCGCTCGTCCCAGAAGACCACGGGCAGGCCCGTGCGTTTGGCCAGCTCGCGGCCAAAGCGCCGGGCGCGCCGCGCCTGCTCGCCCACGCTACCGTCCAGCAGCAGCGGCAGGCCCACCACAATCTCGGCGATCTCGTGCTCCCGCGCCAGGGCGGCAATGGCCTCCAGGTCGCGTTCCCGCCCCACCCGCTCGATGGTGCACAGGCCCTGCGCCAGCCACCCTTCGGCCTCACCCACGGCCACGCCAATGCGCCGGTCGCCTACGTCCAAACCAAGGATGCGCGTGGATTTCGAATTTCGAATTTCGAAATTCGAATTTTTCACGGAGACTTACCTCCCAACTCAACCGTAATCCTGAAATCCACAAACGGCACTCGCCCCAGCCAGGCTGGCTCCAATGTCACCTGTGGCCGCCCGGCCAGCTTCAGGTTCCGGGCCAGAATCGCCTCTGCCTCGGCCAGGGGCTGGCCACGCACCAGGCCACGCACCTGCGCCGGATCAACCTGGGCGGCCATGACTCCGCTGGCCTCCACCTGAAAGACCAGGGTTTGGCCATCGAACTTGACGTTGGTGGGCGTGGCCGTCTTGACGCTGCCGGGCACCAACTGGTAGCCGGGCTTGACCTGACCGGCCAGGACGCCTTCGGCCAGGCGATTGAGCTGGCTGGCGGGCACTACCAGACCAGTGGCCGTGGCCCGCATACGCATGGTCAGGGTCTTGGCCTCCTCATCCACGGCGTGGTCAAAGGCTTGCTCCTGTACAGTTATGCCAAGCGACTGGCGCGGCAAGAAATCGCCGGGCTGCATGGCCTTTTGCAGCCCCTCGTAGCCGTTGCTCTTGAGTTGCTCCAGCAGCCTGGCGGCCAGGTCGCTGCGATCCTTGCTGGTGACGAAGCGCACCTGCTTCTCCGCACCGCCAGTGGTGGGGGCAGCGTTCAGCACGCCGATCTGAAAGCGCAGCGGCCCCTCGACCTGGTTGATAGTGGAGGCGGCCACGTTGCCGGCCGATCCAGGCTCCACGGCCTCAATCTCTGCCTCGGCGGTGCCCCAGGCCGCCGCCGGCAGAACGACCTCGGCCAGAGTGCGGAAGCGGATGCTCACACCAGAGCCTGTGCTGACGATGGTGCCCTGGGGCACGGTAAGGGAGCTCAAGCTGCGGTTGGCGAAGATCACCCGCCCTTTGGCATGCGTATCGGGCACCAGCTTCTTGCCGGTGGTTTCCGCCTGGGCGCTGTCCTCCAGCACCGCCTCCACCTCCCGTGCTGGAACTTCTCGCTTATCCTTGTCCACGGCCTTGATGTCCGGGCTGGCGCGCACGGTGATGGTCTGGCTCAGCGGCTCGCCCGCTGGGTTCAGGGCGATGGTGGCGCTGGGCACCAGGAGCAGGGCCGCCGTGGCGATGGCCAGCAGGGCCAGGAAAAGCAGGACGTAGATGGCGATCCTCCCCACCAGCGACAACTGACGTGCTGGGGCACTGGGGGTCAGTTCCCCGTAACGGAGCCAACCAGCCCGCGGGCCCCAAACCGCCTCCCGTTCCGAAGTCGGGCGTGGCGGCGTAAGGGGCGCCCCAGCGGGAAGAGCCTCTGGCCGCGCCCTGCCGCCCGCCTGCCCGCGCTCCACCGAGGAGACGACGGCAAACCCCAGGCTGCGCGCCAGCTCGCGGGTGGTATGATCGCCGGTGACCAGGATCACCTGCATGGCCAGGCCCTCGGCGTAGCGTCGCAGGAGCTTGAGGTTGACCAGGCTCTGCAGAACGGTGGCCTGCTCTGGCACCACCAGCAGCACCCGGCTGGCCTGGGCCTGCTCCAGCTTCTCCCGGATAGTTGTTATCTCATCGTCCAGTTCGAGGTAAATAATTTGTTCCACAACTATAGCTCGACCTCTCCCCCAACCCCCGACACGGGGAGGGGAGTATCCCCTTCCCTCGTAGGGAAGGGGTCAGGGGTTAGGTCTTCACACCTTCATGGCCCTTAGCGCTCGCTCCAGCGCCAGATCCAGCAGGCCCAGAGGCCGCTCCTGCTGCCGTACCGCCTGGGCAGCCAACGCCAGCGGGGTCACGTCCTGGGAGCTGATAAGCTGGTGCGTGCTGTCCTGGATGCCTGCCACGTCTCGCGGCTGAATGAGCCCGATCTCCGGGTAGCGGGGGAAGGGCAGGCGGCGCAACCACGGGAACGAGCGCAGCCCCTCCACGATGTCCGGCAGGCCGCTCCCGCCACCGCAGAGGCACAGGCGGGCCGGCAAGGGCTCGTCAGCGGCCAGCTCTTCCAGGAGCAACTCCACGCTGTCCAGCCAGGTCTGTTTTTCGCCGGCGATGGCCTGGCGCAGGCGCTCGCTGAGGTCAGCGTCCAGCCGCCGCCGGGCGTAGGCCAGCTTCGTCTCCTCGGCCCGCTCGGGCGAGAGCCCCAGGGTGCTGGCGATGCGCCCGGTGAAGGCTCGTCCGCCCAGGGCGAAGCTGCGTGTGCCCTCGATCCCCCGCCGGGCCAGGGCCAGGTCGGTGGTGCCGCCGCCGACGTCAATGAAGATCGCCTCGCCGGGTGTCAGGGCGCGGGCCACGGCGAAGGGCTCGGCGATGATGGCCAGGGGTTCCAGGCCCAGCTCGGTGGCCACGGTGCGCAGGGCCCCTACGTGCACCAGCGGGGCAAAGGCGTTGAAGGCGGTGACGGCCAGGTTGCCGCCCTGAAAGCGCAGTGGGTTCACCACCCGATAGCCATCAATCTCCACGCCCACGATGGCGGCGTTGACCAGGCGAATCTCCACGGCCGGGGTACGCCTCTCCCAGGCCATCTCCTCTCGCACCTGGTTCAGGGCCAGGCGCTCCACCCGCTCCACCACCGCCGCCAGCTCGCCTGCCGTGATGCGCTCCGTGGGCTTGGGGCGCTGGACACGCACCGTGCAGGCCGCGCCTTTGACCAAATTCCCGGCGATGCCCAGCACTGCCTGGTCCGGCACGACTTTTTGGCCGAGCACCTGCTCGGTCATGTCCTCGGCCTGACGCAGGGCCTGATCACTGGTCTGCACCACGGCGGCGATGTCGGCGATGGCGCCGGCCTGCATCGCCCCCGCGCTCTGGCGCTCCCGGCCCACGCCGATCACGCGGGCGCCCTCGTCCCGCACCTGGCACACCAGGGCCTTGACGATCGTGGTGCCGACATCCAGGACGGTGAAGAAGACCCCTTCGTCGTCAGGTTGGGCTCGCTTGCGCAGCCGCTGCCATAGGGTACTCACGCTGCCGCCTCAATCTCTCGCTCCTGTGCGCCGCTGGCGCCACGCCTCGTACAGCACGATGGACCCGGCCACGGCGACGTTGAGGGAGCCCACGTGCCCCCGCATCGGCAGCCGCACCAGGAAGTCGCAATGCTCGCGCACCAGGCGGCTGATGCCTCGCCCCTCGCTGCCCACGACGAGCGCCAGCGGGCGGTTTAAGTCGGCGTGGTCATACTCCTGAGCCTGGGGCGTGTTTTCCACGCCCACCACCCAGACACCCGCCGCCTTGAGCTGCTCGATGGTCTGCGTCAGGTTGGTGACCTGGGCCACCGGCAGGTATTCAATGGCTCCAGCGCTGGCCTTCGCCACCGCCGCCGTCACGCCAGCGGCCCGGTGCTGTGGGATGACAACGCCGTGCGCCCCGACAGCCTCTGCCGTGCGCAGCAGCGTGCCCAGGTTCTGCGGGTCCTGTACGCTGTCCAGGAGCAGCAGCAGGGGCGGCTCGCCGCGCTGCTGGGCCTGTGCCAGCAGGTCGTCCAGGGTGACGTAGGCAAAGGCCGACACCAACGCCACCACGCCCTGGTGATTGGCCCCGGCGGCCAGGCGATCCAGCTCGCGCCGCTCCACCGTCTCCAGGGGCACAGCGCGCTCTCTGGCCAGGCGCTCCACCTGGGCCGCGGCGCCGTGCGCCCCTGCTGCCAGCAGCACCTTCTCCACCGGCCGCCCGCTGCGCAGCGCCTCCCGCACAGCATTGCGGCCATAGACAACGTCACTCATCACCAGAGACCTAATCGCTTTCGCAGCGTCGCGTAGAAATCACAATCCAACTCCCGGAACAGTTCCCCTCGCTGCTAGCTTTCCCTAGCCTTGGCCAAAGTACTTCCGCGGCACATGTTTCAATACAATCGCTTCCAACATATCCAGATAATGCAAGTTGATAAAGTAGTGACAGTCTTCTACCAATCTTTCCAGATCACGTTTCCTTGCCAGCCAGCCACCGCCGTCCACGAAGTTCACGAAGGCCCGATCTTCACGGTTGCGGCTGTTGATGTGGCGGACCAGCTCATAGGCAGCACGCATATCCTTCGCTTTGGTAGTCTGGCCGCTGCTGGTCGTTTCTTGAAAGGAACTCATGATGATCACGTAGGGGTCTTCCAGATTAGGCACAGCAAAGTCTATGTCGGTCTCAATAAGCCGAGAGCGACCGCTAGCATATCCTACGCCATGCCTAGCTTTAATCTCTGCCAGTTTCTGCCTTATTCTATCTTCTACTTTATGCCCCTTTCTGGCCCCGTAAGTGCCAATCAGCAGTCTTTTGTAGCGGATGCGCCGGGCAGTTTCAGAACTGCCCTTAATCTCACGGTAGTTGAGTGTGTCCAGATAGTAGCGAGGAACGTATTGCTGTAGTTTCTGGTCACGCTTGCCATCAACCAGCAATTGTGCTATTAGGCGGACCAAACCATGATCCTGCGACATCCTGCGTTTGATCGCGCTGATACCCCATTCGGCATCAAAGCTACCGGGAATGTACTGTAATTTGCGCAACAGGGAAACAATGCGCAGGAATTTTTCCTCGGAAAGCTCTATGTCCTTCAAGATCACATCCAGGGCGTTCTCTCTCTGGGTCAGGAAGTTGGCAATACCGTCCACCGTGATCGTGGCTGCCTCAGACACACGATGGTTACGGGCGGTCTCGAGCAATGTCTCTACTTCAGCCTCAATTTCTTGCTCTAGTGCATCATCTACCAAGAAGACGACAGAGCTATCCCAGGCTTCCTGAAAGGAAATCTTGCGGGCATCCATTACTCCTGTACCTCCAACTTGGCTGCTTTCAGGGCTTTACCCCAGGTAGGGAACAGGTCAAAGAATATTTGCAGGTCGTATCGGCTCAAGTGCCGCACATCCTCCGGTGTAGGCAAATGCCCTAGTCTTGTCGCTAGATCACGTAGTTCTAGCTGTAACTCCTTCTTGGTATACTTTCGCTGCGGCTTGCGTACACTCTCGCGCTTCACGCAACCGTTATACTCCACCTCGGCGATCTTCTCTTTCGTTATCCGTACATAATTCTCATCAATGTCAATCGCCACATAGCGTCTTCCCAGCCTGACAGCAGCAACGGCGGTTGTGCCTGTGCCAGAAAAGGCGTCCAATACAATGTCACCAGGATTTGTCGATAGGCGAATAATACGTTCCATTAAAGCTACCGGCAACTGACAGGGATGATAATCCCGATCTCGTTTGTGCTTGATGCGATGAATGTCCCACCAGAGATCAGTTAAAGGCTCTTTGTCATCAACACCCAGCATTTTACGCTGGCGTAGGCACGACGAGCGCAGGCAATAGTACCTGGCATCAATAGGGCTTACCTCTTTGTAGTTGAAGGTAAAGTCAGTGGGATGCTTAGTGTAGAAGAGGAGTCCGTAATGGGCTGGCATCAACTTGCCGCGCGGTTCAGACAGGGCATCCCACACGATCCAGTTTTGAAAGTAGAGGATTTGGTTGAGGAACGCGGCATGATACATTGTCCAGTGCGGCAGATTTAGGACGTAGAGTGATCCTGTAGATTTTAGGATGCGCGCATATTCCTTCAGCCAGGCGTTGCACCAGGCAACATAACGCTCGTTCTCTCGCTCGTCATCGTAGACGTTATAAGGCTTATCCAGATTATACGGTGGATCAGCAAACACAAGATCTATTGAATTGTCCGGATAGCGCTTGAGTATCTCCAAAGCATCGCCACAGTGAACAACGTTGAACATCTCGTTGTCCAAATTGGTGGCGATGTCGCTATACCTGATCGTTGGCGCCCCGAAGCCGGGTAATCGGTATTGGATGGCCGGTTCGGCGATAGTGGGGCCATAAGAAATGCCTTCTTTGGGCCCAATGAGACCTTTGACCTTGCCATCAGCTTGAGCGTATTGAACGTCTGGGAGCAAAGTTGTTTTCTTTGGCTCATGGGACTCAAAATCCAACAGGCGTAGGATCGTATCCAGAGCGGGTGCAGATAGCAGGGTATAGTTGTTCGCCAGTGGCAGGCCAGTCCATATATCGGAGATCACGTAGCCGTCAGGATGCATTAGATGCGTCTTGCCGCCCCAATCTCTCAGGTTCTTTTTGCAGAAGGCGCAATTCTGGTGGGGAAAGCGTACTCGCCCAACGTTGAAACGGTTATTACCCTTAGTGAACAGCAGCACAGCAGCGTGAACCGATGGCAAGCCTTTATCCTTCTGCTGCATTGTAGATTCAATAGCAATCCAGTATTTGAAATTGAGACGTTGATCAAGGTAAACCCCTAACTCTGGCAGGTAATCAGGACGTCCTTGAACGAAGAGTAGCCCCCCAGGCTTCAATGCGCGCACACATTCGGCCAGGTATGGCTTTAGAGAATCGGCATTGACCGTCTCAAGCGCCGCGGTAATGATTACAATGAAGTCCAAGGAGTTACCAGGCGTTTGCTTGATCGTCTGGTCAAAATCTGCTCTGTTTGGATGTATTATTTGCATAGTTATATCCTCATGCCTTCCACACTGTCCCCTGCGGCGTGTCCTCCAGCGTCACGCCCAGCTCCTTCAGGCCGCTGCGGATGCGGTCGGTCAGGGCCCACTGCTTGGCCGCCCGCAGTTCGCCGCGCACGGCCACCAGCAGGTCCACGAAGGGCTTAGCCTCCAGTTGCGCCGGCCTCTCTTGCAGGGTCAGGCCCAGCACACCGGCCAGCTCGCGCAGGGCGGCCAGCCCCTCGGAGACGGCGAAGCCTTCGTCGCGGGCGCGGTTGGTCTCCCGCGCCAGATCGAAGAGCACGGCGATGGCCTGGGGGGTGTTGAAGTCGTCGTCCATGGCTTGCACGAAGGCGTGACGCGCTTCTTCCACCGCCTGCTGCAGCACCGGGCTGGCACTCTTGCCCGCCACCTCGCTTTCCCGCACGGCGGCGCGCAGGCGCTCCACACCCCGCTCGGCGGCTTGCACCCCCTCATCGCTCCAGGCCACGGGACTGCGATAGTGTGAGGAGAGAACGAAGAGGCGAATAGCATCGGGGTTATAGCGCTCCAGCGCCTCCCGCACGCTGACGATGTTGCCCAGGTGGCGGGTCATCTTCTCCTCGTCGCCGCTGAGGCGCAGCAGGGCGTTGTGCAGCCAGTACTTGACGAAGGGCACTTTGCCTGTGAACGATTCGCTCTGGGCGATCTCGTTCTCGTGGTGGGGGAAGATGACGTCGTGGCCGCCGCCGTGGATGTCCAGTTGCTCACCCAGGTACTGCATGGACATGGCCGAGCATTCAATGTGCCAGCCGGGCCGGCCGGGCCCCCAGGGGCTGGGCCAACTGGGCTCGCCAGGCTTGGCCGCCTTCCACAGGGCGAAGTCCATGGGGTGCTCCTTGCGCGGGTCCGGCTCGATGCGCGCCCCGGCCTGCATCTCGTCCAGGGAGCGGCCAGAGAGAGCGCCGTAGGCTGGGTGGCTGGTCACACGAAAGTAGATGTCGCCATTCTCCAGGACGTAGGCGTGGCCTTTAGCGACGAGCCCCTGGATGACCTCCTGCATCTTGGGGATGACGCGGGTGGCCCGCGGATAGACGTGGGCGCGCAGGATGTTCAGGGCGTCCATCTCCTGCAGGAAGCGGGCGATGTGGAGCTCGGCCAGCTCGGTCACCGTAGTGTTCTGTGTCTGGGCGGCCACGATGATCCGATCCTCGATGTCGGTGAAGTTCTGGACGTGCCGGACGGCGTAGCCGCTATGCTCCAGGTAGCGCCGGATCATGTCAAAAACGATGTACGACAGGGCGTGGCCCACGTGGCAAGGGCCGTAGAGGTTGGGGCCGCAGACGTACATCTTCACCGTCTCCCCCAGGGGCACAAAGTCCTCTTTCTGGCGAGTCAGGGTGTTGTAAACTTTCAGGGCCATGCTTTCCTCCTCCTAGTGATCTATAGCCTACATTAAATTTGTTTCGTCTGCCGACCATGCCCCGGCGCTAAACCGTCGGGCTGAGGAGCCAAAGGACGCTGAAAGCGCCCTGAGTTGCCTCTGGAAGTGTCCGTAGCCCGCCTTCAGCGGGCTTGGGCTGTTCAGCCCTGAGCTTTAGCTCGGGGGTGCTGTACGTATTATATCACCCCCAGCCTCAAGGCGCAACAGGTATGGCGAATTTGCCTGATTTGTGGTATACTGGGCATAGGCCGTCAAGCCAAAAGAGCCTGCTGAGATCACCCGGAGTAGCAGGAAGCTTGTAGAGGACACGAGGATAAATTGGTCGAGATAGAGCCAGGTGACCCGCACAAGCCCGCGTGGGACATAGCGCCAGTTGCCAATCAAGACGTCACGGGCTCACCCGCCGAGTTGCCAGAGCAGATCGAACTGGGGTAGCCGGTTGCCCAGGAAATGGATACCCTGTGGCAGAAAAGCGTCCAAGACGTAGACAAAGGCGTGGTCAAGGAGCAGGCGGCCACCTTGGTGCGGGGGCAGGAAGGCGAGTTGAAGCTGGTCAATCCGGTCGAGGGAACCGGGAGCGGTGCTACTCCTAACCGTGACATCGCTGAGAACGAGGACCTTGTAGGTACATTTCACACCCATCCTTACGAGGAAGGTTACACATCAGTTGCTTTCAGTGGCAGAGACATCGCCTATGCGATCAATCATCACGATGCCATAACTGTGGTCCAGAGTGGGGAAGACGTTTTTGCCTTGATGCCCACAGAAGAGACACCACCGTCGGTAGATGCGGGACAGTTGGAGCAGGAATCCAAAGCGATATGGATGGCCCACATGGATCGGGGGACACCTTTCCCTGAAGCTATTTACCAGGCAAATCTGGAGCTATGCGCAAGGTACGGCCTGGCCTTCTACCGGGGGCAGCAAGGAGTTTTGAGGGAGGTATATCGGCCATGACTCAGAGGTATACTATAGACGATACGGAATTGATCGAAGCAAAAAAAGAGTGGGAACGACGCCGGAAAGCCCTGGGTATCCCTGAACCGCCAACCGACCTGGCAGCCATTGATCGGGAATACCGACACCGGCGGCTTCAGCAACGGGGTCCGGTTATCCCGCGGGAAATTCGCTATTATACGGCCTTTGCCAGCACCAATCCTCATTTGCGCTTCGCTTTCCACTATCCATCAGACTGGCAGGTGCGTGAGGTTGACGAAGAAGGCTACGGCGAGGTTTTTATCCTGGGCCCACGCGATAGAGAAAACACCTACAACCTGGCTCTGCTTGTCAGCGTGACTCCTGGTAAAGCCCAGGGTGGAAGGTTCGCTACCCTTGAGGAGATGGTAGCCAACCGTCTGAGCAGGAGCCAGCGGTTAACTGAGTTCGAAGTGCTCTCCAGGGTCAAAGGAGAGTTGGCTTCAGCAGAGGCGGTGGAGTTGATGGTCTCCCATAAAATGCCCTTATTGCTAGCTGGCAACCGTCAAGAGATTCCGCTGATGGAACGGTGGATCATCGCAGCAAGAAAAGGTTGGTTTTACGAACTGATCTACCGGGTCACCGCAGAAGACTACTACACCTACCTGGATGCCTTCCAAACCCTCGTGCGCACCTTCGAGTTTGTAGACGAGAGGCGAGACGCCAACATCTTTTACCCCTTAGTCACACAGTCTCCCACTTACGCCTTGGGTGAGGAGCAAGCCGGGTACGAGCCCACGTGAGCCTGTTGACGCACGCAGCGAATGAGGGCATGGAGATCCAGGTAGCAGCGGCCAAGGTGAGCAAGTACGCCGTGCGGGAGAGCGGCGACACCCTGGAGATGATCGAGCGTCCCGGTGGCGGCCTCTCTTTCGTCCTGGCCGATGGCCAGGGGCATGGCCGCGGCGCCAAGGAAGTCTCTAACCTGGTGGCCAAGAAGGCCGTGACCCTGCTGGCCGACGGCGTGCGGGACGGCGCGGTGGCGCGGGCCACCCACGACTTCCTGTACGCTTACCAGCAGGGGAAGGTCTCCGCCACCCTGAACATCGTCTCTGTGGATTTGCGCACGCGCACGCTGGTCCTCTCCACCAACAGCCACTGTCCCGTGATCGTGCTGGAGCCGACGGGGACGCGCCTCCTGACCGAGCCAGCGCCGCCCATCGGCATCTATCCGGGCACCAAGCCGAGTATCAGCGAGCTGCCCCTGGTCGCCGGCAGCGGCGTGATCGTGTTCACCGATGGTATCCTGGAAGCCGGCGAGCGTTACGGCCAGCCTCTGGACGTGCCCGCTACGGTGGCCGGGCTTCTAGCAGGCGAATCCCTCTCCGCCCAAACCCTGGCCGATGGCCTGCTGGCCGCCGCCGTAGCCGCCGACCGGGGCCGACCGCAGGACGATATGAGCGTCCTGGTGGTAGCCGTTGTTCCAGGCCAGGAGGAAAACCGCGTGCGGCGGCTGGCCGTGACGTTTCCGGTGGAATGACGGCCCCGTGTTGCGTGTTCCGTACTGCGTATCTACCCAACGGAACACGCAACACGCAACACGTAGAGAATCAAGTGTAATGGCAAGCAGGCGCTCTTGGCGCTTCTGGCCAGCATTGTGGCTGGGCAAGGCGACCTACAGGCTGATCCACCTGGCGGGTCGTGGCGGGGGCACGGCCGCCCCGGGGCTGGTGGCCCTGGCTATCGCCCCGGACTTCGTGACCCAGGCCGTGGGGACGCTGCCCGGTGGCTCGCTGACAGTAACAGGCACCAACGGCAAAACCACCACCACCCGCATGCTGGGCGGCATCCTGCAGGCAGCAGGACAGCGGCCCCTGAGCAACCGCCAGGGCTCAAACCTGCTGCGCGGCCTGGCCTCCACCGCCCTGGTGGCCGCCGATGGGCGGGGCCGCCTGGCCTACGACATCGGCCTGTGGGAGACGGACGAGGCGGCCTTCCTGCCCATCGCCGCCGCCGTGCGCCCCCGCCTGGCCGTGGTCAACAACCTGTTCCGCGACCAGCTCGATCGCTACGGCGAGGTGGAGAAGATTCGCCGCATCTGGCAGCAAACCATCGCCGATCTGCCGGCGTCGTCCATCCTCGTCCTGAACGCCGATGACCCGGCGGTGGCCCACCTGGGCCAGGGGTTCGCTGGCCCGGTCTGGTACTTTGGCCTGGATGATCCGGCGGTGCGCCTGGCCGGGCGGGTGCACGCCATGGACGTGCGCACCTGCCTGGTCTGCGACGGGCCGCTGACCTATCGGGCCAACTTCCTGTCCCACCTGGGCGATTATTTCTGCCCGCGCTGCGGCTTCGCCCGGCCCACCCCCCAGGTGGCGGCGATAGAGGTACGCCCCGAGGGCCTGGGTGTCACCACCTGCCGGGTGCGCACGCCCGTCGGGGCCGACCTCTCCCCCGGCCCCTCCCCTACCAGGGGAGGGGCCGGGGGAGAGGTCGTGCCCCTGCGCCTGAACCTGTCCGGCCTGTACAACGTTTACAACGCCCTGGCTGTGGTGACCGCCGCCCTGGCCTTGGGCATTGATCTGGCCACCATCCAGCAAGCCCTGGCCGCTTTTCGCCCGGCCTTCGGGCGCTTCGAGCGGCTGCGGGTACGAGATCGTGACATGTACCTCCTGCTGGTGAAAAATCCCACCGGCTGCAACGAGGTGCTGCGCACCCTGCTGGCGGCGACCGAACGCCCACTGCAGCTTCTCATCGCCATCAACGACCTCATCGCCGACGGGCGAGACGTCTCCTGGCTGTGGGACGTGGACTTTGAAGTGCTGGCCGGCCGCCTGGCCCAGGCCACGGTTTCTGGCCTCCGGGCCAACGACATGGCCCTGCGCCTCAAGTACGCCGGCATAGACGAGGCGTCCATTACCATCGAGAGTAACCTGGAGCAAGCCCTGGCCGATGCACTGGCCCAACTCCCGCCCGGCGAGACGCTCTTCTGCCTGCCCACCTACACGGCCATGCTCGCCCTGCAGGGCATCCTGGCCCGCTGGGGGGTCAAGGAAGAGTACTGGGAGGAGTAGCTATTTTTAGGACGCAGATAAACGCGGGCTTATGCACGCAGATTTCTAGATTAAAAGTAAATAATCTGCGTCTATCTGCGTGAATCTGCGTCCTGATTAAACTGCCGATGCAGATTCGACTGGCCCATCTCTATCCCGACCTGATGAACATCTATGGTGACCGGGGCAACGTTCTGGCCCTGGTCAGCCGTGCCCGCCGGCGTGGCCTGGACGTGGTGGTGAGCGAGGTCTCCATCGGCCAGAGGCTGGACCCCGCGGCGCACGACTTGTACTTCTTCGGCGGGGGGCAGGACCGCGAGCAGATCCCCGTGGCCGCCGACCTGGTGGCGAGCAAGGCCGAGGCCCTGCGGGAGGCCATCGAGGGTGGCGCCGCGCTCCTCTCCGTGTGTGGCGGCTTCCAGCTCCTGGCGCGCTACTACCAGCCTTTCGATGCCGATCGCCTGCCTGGCATTGGCCTGTTCGATGCCTGGACGGTGGCCTCGCACCAGCGCATGATCGGCAACATCGTCATTGAACTGGCAGCGGCGAGCCCCATCGTTCAGGATGGCGGGCCGCGCACGGTGGTGGGCTTTGAGAATCATAGCGGCAAGACCTACCTGGGGCCGAGCGGCCAGCCCCTGGGGCGGGTGGTGGTGGGCTATGGCAACAACGGCGAGGATCGCACTGAGGGGGCGGTGTATCGCCACGCCATTGGCTGCTACCTGCACGGCTCACTCCTGCCCAAGAACCCCCACCTGGCCGACTTCCTGCTGGCCCAGGCCCTGGCGCACCACTACGGCGTGGTGGAGTTGCCGCCCCTGGACGATACCCTGGAGTGGCAGGCACACCAGGCGGCCGTGCAGCGGGCCAGGCAGACTCGGTAGGCAGAGCAGCCTATAGAGGCCCTTTTAGGACGCAGAGGCACGCGGGCTGCGCACGCAGATTTCAGGTGAGTAGCAAGTAGACAAGGGGTGAGTAGACAAGGCAACTTGGGGGGTGCATGCGGGTGGTGGTTGTGGGGCCGTGTGCCTCGGGCAAGAGTGTGCTGGTGGAGGGCCTGACCAGGCTGGGCTACGAGGCCCTGGCCTGCGCCCAGGAACACTCCTACGTGCCCACCATGTGGCAAATGGATGAGCCGGACGTGCTGGTGTACCTGGACGCCACGCTGGCCACCATCCGCAGGCGCCGCGGGGACGAATTCCCGGCCGCGGAACTGGCCGCGCAGCAGGAGCGCCTGGCCGATGCTCGCCAGCACTGCCACCTGTACCTGAAGACGGATGACCTGAATGCAAAGAAGGTGCTGAGGAGGGTAAAGAGGTTCATAGATAAAAACATGAAACGTAAAAAGTGATGCGTGTTGCGTGTTTCGTGCTGCGTGTCCAAAAACGGAACACGCACCACGCAACACTTGACAATCGTTTGACAAGATGCCCCCATTGCTGTATAATGCCCGCCGTTGACCTAATCACCGCATAACCATAGACTTTCCAGGAGGCTTGGATGCAGCGTAACACCTACTTTTTGATCTTTATCGTCATCCTGGCTATTGTGGCCATCTGGGTAGACCTGCCCACCAATCCGGGCATCCACATTGACTTCGCCGGGATAAAGATCGACCGGGACATCAAGGTGCACGAGGGCCTGGATCTGCAGGGCGGCTTGCAGGTTATTCTGCAGGCTAAAGAGTCGGAGGCCACGCCGGCCAACGCCGAAACCATGGCCGCAGCCAAGGGCATCGTGGAGAACCGCGTCAATGCCCTGGGCGTGAGCGAGCCCCTGATCCAGCTTCAGGGCAGCAACCGCATCATCGTGGAGTTGCCGGGCATCAAAGACCCGGCGCAGGCGATCCAGACCTTCGGCCGCACCGGGTTGCTGGAGTTCATTGACGCTGGCAGCACTTCCCTGCCCGCAGGCACCATCGTCACGACCACCCTGGGCGGGCCCAGCTCTGTCGCGGCTGAGGGAGCGACGACTCCCCTGACGCCAACCACGCCACTCACGTCAACGGTCGCGCCCACCCTGGCACCGACCAGCGTGCCTACGCCCACGCTGGCCGTGACGCCTACCCTGGCTGTGACGACCACTACGGGGCTCACCGCCACCGCCGCGGCGACCACGACGGCGCCGGTTACACCTACGGTGCCCCCGCCCACGATCTACCGCACGGTCATCACCGGGAAACTGCTCAAGAGCGCCGAGGTCGGCTTCGACGAGACGGGTAAGCCGCAGATCAACTTCGCCTTGCAGAAGGTGGGCAACGAGCCACAAGACGACGGGCCCAAAATCTTCGCTGACTACACCTCGCAGAACGTGGGCAAGTTTCTGGCCATTGTCCTGGACAAGCGGGTCATCTCCTGCCCCTCAATTCAATCGGCCATCACCAATGGCAGCGGCCGCATCACGGGGCAGTTCACGCTCCAGGAGGCCAAGAACATGGTCATCGTCCTGAAGTACGGTGCCCTGCCCGTGCCGCTGGAGGTGGTGGAGAACCGCACCGTCGGGCCGACCCTGGGCCAGGACTCGGTGCGCAAAAGCCTCGTTGCCGGGGCGATTGGCCTGCTCATCGTCATTGCCTTTATGCTCATCTACTACCGTCTGCCGGGCTTCCTGGCCGACGTGGCGCTGCTGCTCTACGCGGCGGTGGTCTTCGCCCTGTTCAAGCTGATCCCCGTGACGCTGACCCTGCCGGGCATCGCCGGGTTCATCCTGTCCATAGGCATGGCAGTGGATGCCAACATCCTGATCTTCGAGCGCATGAAGGAAGAGTTGCGCTGGGGCAAGACCCTGGGGGCGGCTGTCGAGGCCGGCTTCGCCCGCGCCTGGACGAGCATCCGCGATTCCAACATCTCCACGATGATCACCTGCGCCATCCTCTTCTGGTTCGGCATGAACTTTGGGGCCAGCATCATCCGGGGTTTCGCCTTGACCCTCTTCATCGGCGTGGCGGTGAGCCTGTTCACGGCCATCACAGTGACCCGCACCTTCCTGCGCTCCCTCATGAACACGGAGTACGCCAAGAGCCGCTGGGCCTTTGGGCTGCCACCGGAAAAGGCGGAAGAGGTATGAGGTACGAGTTATGAGGTACGAGGTCTTTCCTCATCCCTCATAGCTCATCCCTCGTTCCTCACTTAGGAGGTTAGTGTGCTAGAAGCTATCGGCAATTTCTTTAAAGACCTGGTCAGTAACATAGTGGGTCGGCGCTATTGGTGGTTTGCTCTCTCTGGGCTGATCATCATCCCTGGCCTGGCCGCCATGATCATCTCCACGGTGCAAACGGGTGGGCCACTCAAGCCGGCCATTGATTTCACGGGCGGCACCCTCTGGGAGTTGAGCAACTTTCAGAACCCGCTGGACTTGGGTGCAGTGCGAGAGATCCTGACCAAGAACGGCTTTGGCGATGCCGCCTTGCAGACCTCAGAGAAAGCCGGGCAGCAGGGGTTGATGATCCGGGCCAAGCACATCGGTTCTGAGGCCAAGGCGGCTATTGATACCGATCTGAAGGAGCGCTTCGGTGGCTATACGGAGTTGCGCTTCGAATCGGTAGGACCGGCCATCGGCGCGGAGGTGGCGCAGCGGGCGCAGTGGGCCGTAGGCCTGGCCGCCCTGGGTGTGCTGCTCTACATCTCCTGGGCCTTCCGCCAGGTGCCTAACCCCTTCCGCTATGGTGCTTGTGCCATCATCGCCCTCCTGCACGACGTTCTGGTGGTGATTGGCCTCTTCGCTATCTTTGGGCTGATCTTTGGTATCGAGGTGGATGCCCTTTTCCTGACGGCTCTCCTCACCGGTCCCATCGGCTTCTCCGTGCACGACACCATCGTGGTTTTCGACCGCATCCGGGAGAACCGCAAGCGCTACCCCAACGAGAACTTTGAGCGCCTGGTGAATCACAGCATCCTGCAGACCCTGGACCGTTCCATCAACACCACCTTGACCGTGCTCTTCACCCTGACGGCCCTCTTCCTATTCGGCGGGGTGACCGTTCGCTACTTTGTTCTGGCCCTGCTGATCGGCATCACCACGGGGGCCTACTCGTCTATCTTCAACGCCAGTTGTCTGCTGGTGGTCTGGGAGAACGGCGAGATTGGCCGCTTCTTCCGGCGTCTGTTCGGCCGGAAAACCCAGCCCGCCGTGGCACGCGGGGGATAACAGGCAGATAGCAGATGGCCGATGGCCGATGGCAATATCGGCGAGAGCGACTCTTGGGGATTAAAAAGCCGCTGGACGAACGTCCAGCGGCTTTCATGATTCCAAAGCCCGACCCAAGCTCACCACAGAGGCACAGAGGACACAGAGTTTTTAGGGTTTTCTCCGTGCTCTCTGTGTCTCTGTGGTGAGCAGTAGCTCAGCGTCTGATGGCCAGCAATCCGCTTCCCGCCGCTCCCACCCGATAGTCCTGCTGATAGTCCGGGAAATAGACCAGGACGCTTTGGTAGATAGGGTCGGGGCCCACCTGGGCCAGCGTCTCCTGCACGGCCTGCCCCAGCGGGAGATTCTCGGCGGTCAGGGCGTGCACCAGCTTCTGCATGGCCTGATCATTGTGGCTCAGGTCCACCCACTCGTTCCAGCCCACGACCGCGGCCACGCCCTTGGCGATGAAGGCCTGGGCCAGCGTCAACGTATCCAGACTCTTGTAGCCGCCGATGATCAGCAGCGTGCGGTCGAACTGGCCCGCCATGCTGCGCTTAACAAACTCCGGGCCGATGGCGAAGTACGGCGGGGCGTCCTCCTCGTAGGCCACCTTGGCCATGCCCAGTTGGGCCGTCATCTGTTCCGGGACGTAGCGATACTTCTCGTAGAGCTCACTGGTGAAGAGGTAGACGGGCTGGCCGGAGAGCTTGACGTCCAGGATGTCGTTGGTGGAATGGGTGCGGAAGACGATCACCCGGTAGCCTTTGCTGGCCAGGCTGCGGTAGAGGGCGATGGTGACCTCTTGGCCAGTGTAGGTGTCTACAGTGAAACCGGCCGCCGTGAGGTCGGCTACCAGGGCGCGAGTGAGTTCCGGATTGGGGTGGCTGAGCGCCGTCTGATCCACGATGGCCGCTCGCTTAGGGCCGCTGGGGGTGGGGGGCAGCGACGCCGCTCGCCAGGGGCCCAGTTGCCGGCCCAGGAGCACGCCGCCCGCCAGCATAGCCAGGGCCAGCAGCAGGCCTCCGGCCAGCGCCAGCGGGCCCAGCCACGGCCGGCGCGCCGGCTCTCGCTCCCGCCGCGCCGGGCGCGAGGCTGCCGGCTCCTGGGGTGGCGGGGGCGTGGGTGCTTTTGGCGATTTGGGCTTCCGTTTGTGCTGTGGTGGCATGTGTCTCCTGACACGGTTACACCTAGCCATCAGGCAGCGTTCGACAAGAGTAAGGAACAGCTAGGGTGCTTCTTGGAACTGCTGCAGGAAGACGATCTGGTTGTACATCTCGTCAGCAGTCACGCTGTCCAGGAGGCGAAGCACCCGCCGGAGTAGCTCCCCAAACTGGCGCTGGCTGAATTGCTCGGAGATAATGATCCCAGAATGCTCACGACCAGCTATGTGCCAGGCCCGAGCCAGAGAGATGAAGTCCTGGGCATTGTAAGTTAGAATGGCCATGCCTCGGCTCGCGGCGTAACTCAGTTGAGCCTCATCCGGCACTCCGATATTGCCAGCCTCGGCCGCGCTCTCGGCGGTGTAGCCGCGGCGTCGCAAGGCAGGAGCCAGGTCACTGGTAACATCCTCGTCGGTGTAAAGGGCGATGAAGAGGCGTGGCCTTCCGGTGCGCATCATCTGGCTGGAGTCTCCTCGGTAAAGTGGAGAAACCCGCGTTCATCCATCTGCACTCCATACTTAGCCCTCAGGGCCTCGAGGCGGTTTTCGGCGATTTCCTCCTCAATCTCCTGTTGATGGTCCAGGTAATAACTGATAGCGTCATACACGGCCGCAGGGTTCAGGTGGGGATGTGCCTGTAAGATCTCTTCTACCGAGTCACCAGCCTTGTAGAGCTGGGCAATATGGCGCACGGCGATGCGCGAGCCTTTGATGACTGGCCGCCCACCGCACACACCCTTGACGCGCACAATGTAAGGATGTGCGGTAAGCTCCACTGGTTCTCGCTCCATTACCTTCACCATAGTAGTCATAGCCCTTTCTCCTCACTTTTGGTCAGCGGAATCCTGTTTCTGGAGTTTAGAGCGCGAAGCCAGCCCAAGTCGGCCTGGCTTGCGCGGTGAACATTAAAATCCAACGCTAATTGACCCTAGACAGCGGCTGCAGCCGTCACTGGGCCCTTTTTGACCACCGGATAG